>Ga0105240_10002342_pt1 | contig 30599 bp, 30 predicted proteins | sample KBSC54metaG_FD_80426 | JGI IMG/M metagenome (GOLD analysis project Ga0105240, IMG submission 80426) | Corn rhizosphere microbial communities from Kellogg Biological Station, Michigan, USA - KBS C5-4 metaG | ecosystem: Host-associated > Plants > Roots > Rhizosphere > Soil | place: Michigan, USA... | reverse complement strand
TTGCCGGTTAATCAGGATATCCTTGTAATAGTACTGGGAACTTCCGGAAACTGCAGTTAAAATAAATACCAGGATCATGAAATACCTGTTACCCTTCATATTCATTATTTAAGATCAATAGGTTAACGGAAAAAGACCGGCTTAATTATAACGAATATCTTTATTTTTAATTAAAATTGCCGGTTGTCACACAGTAAGGTCCGGGCTCAGAAAATCTGTCTTAATTGCGGCACACCCACGCCGGAGCGTTATTGTCCGGTTTGCGGCCAGGAGAATATAGAACCCAGGCAAACCGTCGGTCATCTGATCAGTCATTTTTTCTCGGATATCACGCATTTCGATGGCAAATTCTTCGTGACGGTGAAGGACCTTTTCCGGAAACCGGGCTTTCTTTCCGAAGAATATATGAAGGGCAGGCGGGCATCCTATCTGGATCCGGTGCGGATGTATATCTTTACCTCCGCTTTTTTCTTCATTATTTTCTTTTCGATGCTGAATATTAAAAATATTCACATCGGAGAGGGTCCGCGGCGGCCTGTACTGAGTCACCTGCAGTTGGACAGTATGCTGTCGAATGTCAAAACGGCGGAGGATTCTGCTGCAATAAAAAAGGCATTTGGAGGCGGAGCAACCATAAAAGGGTTGCAGGATTCAACATATAAGAACGATCTGGTGATTACAGGGCTTCAATCCGAATACCATTCCATTGCGGAATATGATTCTGTCCAAAAGTCCCTTCCTGCCAAAAAGCGGGATGGCCTGATCAGGAGAACGGTAAAAAAGAAAACGATTGAATTAAGAGAACGTTACCATGAAAATCGGTCTGCCTTATTAAAGGAATGGTTTGATAAGTTTATTCATCATTTTCCTAAATTCTTTTTCCTTTCACTGCCGGTATTTGCTCTTTTGTTGAAACTGCTGTATGTGCGGCGAAGAAAATTTTACTATGTGGATCATGCCATTTTTGCCGTGCATCTGTATATTTTTTCCTTTCTGATCCTGCTGTTGCTACTATTATTCGGCGGCATACAATCCGTTTCCGGTTGGAAATGGATCGACTGGGTGTACGCGGCCCTTATAATATTCCCGTTCTGGTATTATTACAGGGCCATGCGGAACTTTTATCAGCAGGGACCCCTGAAAACACTGGCCAAATATATCTTGTTGTTTATTCTTTCTTTTGCAGTACAGCTAATGCTCTTCATTGGTTACCTGCTTTATTCCGTAATAGAATTGTAGCTTATGAATACCCAAGCAGTTTCCGATGCCTTTCTGCGGCTTGTTAAAATAATGGACGAACTTCGGGAAGGATGTCCCTGGGATCGCAAACAGACCCTGCAAAGCCTGAGGTCCCTGACCATAGAAGAGCTGTATGAACTGACGGACGCGATTCTTGCCGAGAACTGGACGGGAATAAAAGAAGAGCTGGGCGATCTTTTCCTGCACCTGATTTTTTATGCCCGCATTGCCAGGGAGCAGGAAAAATTCAGCCTGGATGAAGTGCTGAACGGCATCAGCGAAAAGCTGATATCCCGGCATCCCCATATTTATGGGAATGTAAAAGTGCGGGATGAAGAGGATGTGAAACGGAACTGGGAGAACCTGAAATTGAAAGAAGGAAAGAAATCCGTGCTGGGCGGAGTTCCTGTTTCTCTGCCGGCCGTGGTAAAGGCAATCCGCCTGCAGGAGAAATCAAAGCAGGTTGGCTTTGAATGGAACAACAGCAACGAAGTATGGGAGAAAGTGGAAGAAGAAACCCGGGAACTGAAAGAGGCGGTGGATTCCGGCGATATCCGGCATATGGAGGAAGAATTCGGCGACCTGATGTTCTCGCTGATCAATTATGCACGATTTTTGCATATAGATGCCGAAACGGCTCTCGAACGAACGAACCGGAAGTTCATTGACCGGTTTACAAAAATGGAACAAGCCATTGTTTTGAGCGGCATGCAGATGACGGACCTTTCACTCGAAGAATTAGATGCCATTTGGAACGCTGTTAAAAAACAAAAACGCTACGATTGATTGCTTTTCTAAAAAATTTCCTTCGCAGAAATGTCTACCTGCTCCTGGCGGGCATTATACTTTTTTTAGCAGCCTGGATCATCAATATCTACCTGAGTGGATCTTCCACCACCCGGATCCTCCGGAATTCCATAGAATCTTTTTTGCATGAACGGGAATTCGATTTTCAGAAATTACTGAACGATGAAAAGCTCATCCGCAGATTGTCTGATCAGCATTATTCCCTGACGGAACTGGACAATCTGATGGAGAAGCAGTATGGTATCCTGATCTATGAGCAGAATCACCCGTTCAGTGAACATCTTACTTTCTGGAGTGACCAGTCATCGGTATTGCCGGACAGCCTGCTCCTCAAACCGGACGGAGATTATTTTGTAACCCTCAGCAACGGCCAGTTTGAAATCATCAAACACAGCTTTCCTGCTGTTGAGCCTTATCCGCTGACCGTGCTGGCCCTGATTCCGGTGCGCTGGCAATATTATATTTCCCCTGAAAATCTTCCACCCGAATTCGTCGGTTTTCCATCGGCGGAAAACCGCGTACGTATTTCCCTGTCTCCTACGGAGTTTCCCGTAAAAAACCTGGCGGGCAGGCCGCTTTTTTATCTGCAGAAGACCGAATCGTACAATGCGGCAAAATACAGTATCGTGCTGCTGCTGGTTGTGCTGATAGCAGTACTGGTTATCCTGGTCATCCTGCACAATATGGCCCACGCCATTGCTGAGAAGTACGGAAGGATTACCGGAATACTTTTCCTCACCCTGACCATACTGCTTTTCCGGACCATCAGTTACGGTTTTCCGGAGATCCTGCATTTACGTCAGTACGAACTCTTTGATCCTACTATTTACAGCTCCAATTTTGTGTTGCGGTCCCTCGGTGATCTGCTGATCAATGCCCTTCTTTTTTGCTGGATTGTCCTGTTTGTTCGCCAGGAAATGGGAGAATATACCCTCCCTTTACTTAAAAGAAGCTGGACGCGCTGGCTCATTATCGGCGTTACGATGGTGGTGCTGGTAACTATCACTTTTGTATTTGCGGATATCGTGCAGAGCCTGGTGGCCGACGCCCGCATATCCTTTAACGTGACCAATTTTTTCAGCCTGACAAGGTACAGCATCGTAAGTTTCATCATCCTGGCTTCCCTGGCGCTCAGCTATTTCTTTTTCACCCAGATCCTGCTCCGGATGGTTCGTGGATTTATTGAAGGGAATGTGCTGATTATTTTTATCCTGGTAGCTACGATCGGGCTAAGCTTTCTTACTTTCCATACTAAAACCTCCATTGTAGAACTGGATATTTATGTGCTGATCTGGCTGCTATGCTATTTGTGGCTCTTAATGCGAAACCTCTTCTCCGGGCTCCATTACGAGCTGAACGTATCGGAAATATTATTCTGGCTTTTTATTTTCTCCAGTTCCATTTCAGTGATCATCATTTTTGAGAACCGGAAAATCGAACTTGAACAGCGTAAAAGCTTTGCCGACCGGCTGGCCGAGCAGATTGACCCGTCGAGCGAAAAGCTGGTCAGCATGTCCCTCATCTATTTCAACAACGATTTTTTACTCCGGGAATTTGACCGGTTCAGGGATCCCGTGCAGAATCATTTTCTCAAGGATAGCCTGATCAATATCAATTTCAGCGCATACCTCAGCAAATACGATACAAAGATCTATACCTACGATTCGGCGGAAAGACCGCTCTTTAACCAGGTAAACGTTTCCTACGATACCCTGAATACCGTTTTTCAGCTGCAGGGAAAACCGACCACGATTCCGAACCTCATGTATTATGAGAAAGCCTATGATAAATTCAGCTACATCTATAAAAAAATCATCAGTGATGAGTCCGGTAAAACAATTGGTTATTTATTTGTTCAGGCGGAGCCGCGGAGTTACAAAAGTGACGGACTCGTGCCCCGGCTTACCCAGCAGCGCAAAGAATTTGTTCCCGAATACTCGTCTTTCTATTCCTATGCCATTTACAGCAACAATCAACTGATAAGTTATTACAACAATTATCCGTTTCCGACCCAGCTTGCGGACAGCCTGATTCCAAAAAAAGATTTTTATCAGCGGAAAAATAATGGCTATGACGAGTTGTGGCACTTCATTTCAGACGACAAAGTGATTGTGATTGCCAAAAAAGATAATCTGTTAATAGAAGCCATCACCCTGTTCTCGTACCTCTTCAGCGCATTCCTTATCCTGGTGGCTTTGTTCTGGCTCAGTTCTATCCTGATCCAGACCGGCCTGCACTGGAAGCAGCTGAAGGAATATTTGCAGCTGAATATACGTTCCCAGATTCATACCACGATCATTTTTGTGAGCCTGTTTCTATTCCTGGTGATCGGGGTATCCACGATATTTTTTTTAATTAACCGGTATAACAGGAACAACCAGGACCGCCTGAGTTCCTCCCTGAAAGTGATGGCCGGTGAAATAGAGAACCGGTTATCGGGATACAGTTCGAGCAGTCCGGGCCTGAATCCGCTTTTATCCGTGCCACGGGAGGACCTCGTAACCATGATCAACAATACCGCCGAGATTCACAATGCTGAAATAAACCTGTACGATCTGAACGGGAACCTCATCGTTTCCTCCAACCCCTTTATCTATACCAAAGGCATCCTGAGTGAGCAGATGAATCCGCTCGCCTATTTTTACATGAGCCGGCTGAATTCCGTGGAATACTTTAATCAGGAAAAAATAGGCGGAATTACTTTTCAGAGCATCTATTGTCCGGTCCGCGTTGGCAAACAGCAAACCACCGCTTATCTGAATATCCCTTCCTTCAACACGGAGGATGAATTAAACGATGAAATATCCCGTTTCCTGGTAACCATCATGAATCTGAATGTATTCATCTTTCTGATTGCGGGAACGATTGCACTGTTTCTGACCAACCGTATTACTTCTCCCTTCATTCTGATCTCAGAGAAAATGCGGGAAGTGAATCTGAGCAAAACGAATGAAGCCATTGAATGGAATAAGAATGACGAGATCGGGAGACTGATCCGGGAATACAACCGGATGGTCGCCCAGCTGGAAGAAAGCGCTGCCGCGCTGGCCAAGAGCGAACGGGAAGGCGCCTGGCAGGAAATGGCGCGGCAGGTCGCGCACGAAATCAAGAATCCCCTCACGCCGATGAAGCTGAGTATTCAATACCTGCAGAAAGCCAATACCGGGGACGCAAAAAACATGAAAGAACTTACGGCGAATGTGGCCAACACCCTCGTGGAACAGATCGATCATCTATCGAAGATCGCCGCCGATTTCTCCCAGTTTGCCAATATCGGGAATCCGCGGCGGGAAATTTTCGACCTGCATGATTTATTGTTTTCCCTGGTTTCCCTGTACGAAACCATGGAGAACCTCCTGTTCAAATGGGTGCCGGTAAGGGAGAAAATCCTGATCTATGCAGATAAAACACAACTGAACCGCCTGTTCACCAACCTGCTGCAAAATGCCTTTGAAGCCTGTCATGAAAAAGATAAATGTGTGATCAGTGTCAGTGAGGAATTGATTGACGACCGGATCCGGATTAAAATAGCCGACAACGGGGAAGGAATTCCGCCCCATATGCAGTCGAAAATATTCACGCCCAATTTCACGACCAAATCATCCGGTACCGGTCTCGGACTGGCCATGAGCAAAACCATTGCGGAACAGGCCAAGGGCAGGATCTGGTTCGAAACTTCGGTGGATGACGGAACGACGTTTTATGTGGAGCTGCCGCTTGCAGCGTCTAATGGTTGACGGTTGACAGTTGACGGTTGACGGACTTTCAGTGAAGCAAGTCGATAGTGTATGATCTCTATGATACGCATATAGTCCGTCAACCGTCAACTGTTAACCGTCAACCCAGAACAAACCCCTTCATCTCTTCCAGCGAAAAGCTGCTCAGATTTTGTTCCTTCCGCAATCCTCCCTTCTGCGCAGCCAGCACGCCGTAATGAATATCATGAAATCCTGCAACGGAATGGGCATCGGGATCAATGGAGATCATCACATTTTTTTGCAGGGCATAGTCGACCCAGCGCCAGTCAAGATCCAGCCGCCGGGGATGCGCGTTCAGCTCAATCACCACCCCCCGCGCCGCGCAGGCATCAATAAGCGCTTTATGATCCACGGGATATCCCGGCCTGCTTAATAATAATCTTCCTGTCGGATGACCCAGGATCCTTGTATATGGATTTTCAATGGCGCGCAGGAGCCGGCTCATGGATTTCTCCGCATTCATTTTCAGGTTGGAATGAACGGATGCAATCACAAGATCGAAACTGTCCAGGATCTGATCGCTGTAGTCGAGATTGCCATCATAGAGGATATCGCATTCGATACTTTTAAAAATATGGAACGGAGCCAGCTGCCGGTTGAGTTCATCGATGTGCAGATGTTGCTCCCGGATACGGTCTTCTGAAAGACCGTTGGCATAAAAAGCCGACTTGCTGTGGTCGCTGATCACCAGGTATTCGAATCCCTGTTCGATACAGGCCCTGGCCATTTGCTCAATGGTTTGCAGACCATCGCTCCAGTTGCTGTGACTGTGAATGATGCCTTTGATATCCGAGGTCTGGATTAACGGAGGAAACGAAGAACCGGCCTGATCCAGCACCGCGGGATCTTCCCGGCATGCCGCGGGAATGAAGGAGATGCCTGCCTGCTGAAATATGATTTCTTCAGAAGCCGGACTTTCTATCGGTGCAAAACGCGCTTTCCACGCATCCAGAAATACCTCACTGGCACTCCCTGCAAAAAGGGATGAATAAAAAGATTCCCGGGGAACCGATTGAAATTTTAATGAAATATTTTCCGTGCCGGTTGCGATGAGCTGGTTGCCGGAAGATTCCTGCATCGTGAAAGCTTGCGCTTTTAAATGGGATTCCAGATCTGTTAAGGGAATGCTGCAGATCCATTCCGGCTGAACAACGATTTCCAGCTGACGGCGAAAGGCACCGGTGACGGAAATAAGTTGTTGGGGAAAATTTTCCTTCAGGTTTTTTTGAATCAGGTGAACATAACCTTCCAGCTCGGCGAAGAGAAAACTTCCCTGACTCTTCAGGTAGAACGAAATAGTGTCGCGAATATTATCCTGGGTTTTTTCACCGAAACCCTTGTATAAAAGCAACCGGTTTTCATTGCAGGCATACATCAGTTCACCGATGGATTCGATTTCCATCTCCTTCCAGACTGTGGAAATCTTTTTTGGACCCAGCCCCTTGATTTTGAGCATTTCGATGACACCGGGGGGTGTTTTTTGAATAATCTCCCGGAGCTGGGTCAGCTCACTGCTGTCTAAAATTTCGATGATTTGTTTACCAATACTCGGTCCGATGCCCCGGATCGTATTGATTTTTTCACGCGGAATAGTGGTCAGATCTTCCGTTAATTTATCAATGCCGAATGCTGCCGATGCATAGGATTTTATTTTAAAAGGATTCTCTCCATGGATGTCCATGAGCTTGGCCAGGAGAGAAAACTGATCTGCGATGAAACTGTTGTCAACCGCCATGGGCTTGAGTTTGAGACGATGAGGATACGAAGGTACAAAAAACTAAAAGTCCCCCGGAATGTTCCGGAGGACTTTGATATTGTCAGCCAACTAAGGAAGAAACTATCTCTTCTTTGCAGACTTCTTTGCAGCTTTCTTTTTCGGAGCTGCTTTCTTTTTCGGAGCTGCTTTTTTCTTAGCTGCTTTTTTTGCTGTTGCCATTGTTTGTAGAATTTAAATGGTTAGTAAACTAATTTACCCAGTAAAAATATAAATTCTTTAGAATAATCCAAATGTTTTTTTGAATTATTCCAAAGAATTACTAAGTAAGGAAAAATTTACTACGCGGTGGCGGGCGCCGGGAGAACGTGAACAAAGGTTTTATCGGCCTTCCCTTTTTTAAATTCTACCACGCCGTCGGAGAGTGCAAATAAGGTGAAGTCTCTTCCAACTCCCACGTTTTTTCCGGGATGATATACGGTACCCCGCTGACGAATGATGATGTTGCCGGCAACAGCAGCCTGGCCACCAAAGATTTTTACACCGAGTCTTTTGCTCTGCGAATCACGGCCGTTCTTTACACTGCCTTCGCCTTTTTTGTGTGCCATGAGGAATAGATTTGAGCGTTTTTAGATTGCTTCGTCCGCCGAAGCGGAGTGAAGGTGGATGAAAATGACATTAAACGATCTCCGTCACTTTGATTTTCGTATAGTGTGTACGGTGACCATGTTTCTTCCGGAATCCCTTTCTTCTGTTCATCTTGAAAGAAATCACCTTGTCGCCCTGCACCTGATCCAGGATTTCTGCTTTGATCACCTGCTTCACGTCTTTTCCAACAGAAAATTTACCATCAGCGCTGGACAGTAAAACGTCTGCAAATTCCACCTGGTCCCCGGTTTTTCCGTCGATGCGGGGAACATATAAGGTCTGGTCTTTTTCGACCCTGAACTGGCTGCCTGCGATTTGTACAACTGCGAACATAACGATGCAATATTAGGGCTGCAAAGGTAAGGGGATTCGGGGTAATTTCGAAGGATTCGGTTAAAAAACTTGAACAGTCCGGGCGCCCGGGCGGGGGTATTGGCTTTTATTGTAGGTTTGCGTTCAACTTGCCTGCCAGGATATGAAGATAAAGTCGTTTTTTGCCAAGCCTTTTGCTTCTTATATATATAGGAGTACCCGCAAGGAAATGGGTTCCGCTACCGAGGATCAGGAAAATATTCTGAAGACCCTCCTGAAAACCGGGTCAAAAACGGTGTTCGGACGGGAGCATCACCTGGAAAACGTAAAAACCTATGAGGAGTTCCGGGATGCCGTGCCCATCCGTGATTATGAGCAGTTTAAACCCTATATAGATCAGATCCGGCAGGGCAGGCACAATGTATTATGGAAGGGGCAGCCCATTTATTTTGCCAAAACCTCCGGAACCACCAGTGGGATAAAATATATTCCGATCTCCAAGGAATCCATTTCGAACCATATCAATACTGCCCGAAATGCCCTGCTTTGCTATATGGCGGAAACAGGTAATTCGGGTTTTGCCAACGGAAAGATGATTTTTCTTTCCGGTTCTCCCGAACTCGAACGGATTGCAGGCATTCCGACCGGAAGGCTTAGCGGGATCGTAAACCACCATATCCCGCATTATCTGCGTACCAACCAGCTGCCCAGTTATGAAACCAACTGCATTGATGAATGGGAAGCCAAACTCGATAAAATTGTGGATGAAACAATCCAGCAGAATATGACGCTCATCAGCGGTATACCTCCCTGGATGCAAATGTATTTTGACCGGCTGATGCAGGTGTCAGGCAAGCAGATCAAGGATTTATTTCCCAACTTCTCCGTGCTGGTGCATGGCGGTGTAAATTTTGAACCCTACAGGGACCGATTACTGGATAGTATCGGGAAACCGGTGGATACCATCGAAACTTACCCGGCATCGGAAGGATTTTTTGCGTTCCAGGACAGCCGTCAGGAGGAAGGACTCCTGTTAAATACCAATAGTGGCATTTTTTTTGAATTCATTCCGGCAACGGAAATTTTTGATGAACATCCGGCCCGCATTTCCCTGAAAGATGTGCAACCGGGTGTTAACTATGCGCTGATCGTAAGCAACAATGCCGGGCTCTGGGGATACAATATCGGGGACACCGTTCGTTTTGTTTCCACCAATCCCTACCGCATTGTGGTAACCGGACGGATCAAACATTTTATCTCTGCCTTTGGTGAACATGTAATCGGAGAAGAAGTAGAATACAGTCTGATGAAAGCTGCGAAAGAAGAAGGCGTTCAGATCAACGAGTTTACCGTGGCTCCCTATATCATGGGGCAGGGAGAGGGAAAATCCTTTCACGAATGGTTTGTGGAATTCGAACAGCGTCCGGTGGACATACACGCGTTCGCCCGCAAGGTGGACAGCAACCTGCGCGAAAAAAATATTTATTATGATGATCTCATCTCCGGAAATATTCTGCAGCCCCTGCAGATTCATCCCGTTAAGAAAAATGGGTTCATTGATTATATGAAATCCATCGGTAAACTCGGCGGACAAAATAAAGTTCCCCGCCTCAGCAACGACCGGAGTTTTGCTGCGGAGCTTGAAAAATACAGTGACTGATCTTTCCCTCTAAGCCCGCGGAAATCATTACTTTTAAATCAATATGCCGGAAACTCATGGTGAATAATCAGCAAAAGAAAAGGGTTGCCATATTTGGTTCCACCGGATCGGTGGGGACGCAGGCCCTGGAAGTGATTGCGGCTAATCCGGAATTGTTTTCTGCGGAAGTGCTGACGGCGCAACAGAATGCCGACCTGCTCATTAAGCAGGCGCTCAGATTTTTGCCGGATATTGTGGTTATCGGGGATGAATCCAAATACCAGCTGGTAAAAAAAGCTTTGGATGCACAACCTATCAAGGTGTTCAGTGGAGAAAAATCCCTGCAGGAAGTGGCCGCCATGGATTCTTACGATGTGATGATGGCAGCGATTGTTGGTTTTGCCGGCCTGATGCCAACCCTCACAGCCATTGAAAGCGGGAAAGCCATTGCGCTGGCCAATAAAGAAACCCTGGTGGTTGCCGGAGATATCGTGATGCGCAAGGCCGTCGAAAACCGGTCGCCCGTGATCCCTGTGGATTCTGAACACTCAGCCATCTTTCAATGTTTGCTTGGTGAAACACGCAACCGGATAGAGAAAGTTATACTCACCGCTTCGGGCGGACCCTTTCTGGGTAAGAAACCTAATTTTCTCCTCAATGTAAAAAGAGATCATGCGCTCCAGCATCCAAACTGGGTAATGGGCGCGAAAATTTCCATTGATTCTGCAACCTTAATGAATAAGGGTCTGGAGATGATCGAGGCTAAATGGCTTTTTAACCTGCAGCCGGATCAGCTCCGGGTAGTGATACATCCCCAGAGTATTATTCACAGCATGGTGCAGTTTGAGGACGGGAGTATAAAAGCGCAGATGGGGTTGCCGGATATGAAACTGCCCATTCAGTATGCATTGGGATTTCCTCTCCGGCTTCCGAATAAAATGCCGAGATATTCGTTCAATAAACCGGATAAACTGAGTTTTGAAGATCCGGATATCCGCACATTCCGCAATTTACAACTGGCAATGGATGCTTTGAAAACGGGAGGTAATGCCGGATGTGTGCTGAATGCCGCCAATGAAATTGCAGTTTATGCTTTTTTGAAAAACCGGATCGGCTTTCTGGATATGACGGATCTCATTGAGAAAACCATTCAGAAAATACCATTTATCGAACAACCAACGCTCGAAGATTATTTTGACAGCGATGGCGAGGCGCGTAACTTCGCGGCTTCCTTAATTAAATTGTAAAAAATTCAATAAAACATTGCAGGGACGCCACCTGCGGCTGACCTTTGTAAGATGAATAATTCCCCGATTTTGATGGCAATAGACTGGGCAAATGCCGGCAGCAAAGCCGCCCAACTGATCCTCTCCCTGTCGCTGATTGTCATTCTGCATGAATTTGGTCATTACCTGCCTGCGAAGATCTTTAAATGCCGTGTTGAAAAATTCTTCTTATTCTTTGATCCCTGGTTTGCCCTGGTCAAAAAAAAGATCGGCGAAACCGTTTATGGTATTGGCTGGCTTCCGCTGGGCGGCTATGTGAAAATAGCCGGTATGGTGGACGAGAGTATGGACAAGGAGCAGATGAAACAACCGCCGCAACCCTGGGAATTCAGAAGCAAACCGGCCTGGCAGCGGCTGATCATTATGCTCGGCGGAGTGACCATGAACTTATTGATGGCTTTTGTGATCTATGCCATGATCCTGTATACCTGGGGCGAAAAAAAAATTCCGATGTCGGGCCTTACTTACGGTGTAGCCGTTACGGATAGCCTCATGTATGAAATGGGTTTCCGCGACGGGGACAAGATTTTATCGGTCAACGGGGAATCTATTACCTATTTCGATGACCTGACCAAGAAATTATTACTCGGTCAAACAGTGGTAATTGAAAGAAACGAAGCGAGAAAAACCATTGACCTGCCCGTGAACCTGATCGGAAAGCTGATTGAAAAAAAGAGGACCGGTCTGCCATTTTTCCTTCCGCGCGTGCCGGTAATTGCCGATCTGGTTCCCGATAGTTCCGGGGCCTACAAGGCCGGACTGAGGAGACTGGATCAGATTACCACAGTGGAAGGGATTGCAACGCCTTTTTATGAAGAATATAAAAAGGCAGTGGACGCGCATAAAGGAAAAATGGTGAGCCTCACGGTTGACCGGAACGGCCATACCGATACACTGCATGCTCAGGTTACGGCAAACGGAGCCCTGGGTTTTTACCGCGTTACCGATCCGGAAACCATGGACAGTCTCGGCCTGATAAAAATCGAACGCAAAGAATATGGATTCCTGGCTTCCTTCCCCGCAGGTATTCATCTGGCCGGAGAAACCCTGGGATCCTATATCGACCAGTTTAAAAAAGTACTTTCTCCGGAAACAGGCGCCTATAAAGGTGTTGGCGGCTTTAAGGCAATCGGTTCCATTTTTCCTTCCATGTGGGACTGGCAATCATTCTGGACCATCACCGCATTCCTTTCCGTGATCCTTGCCTTCATGAATATCCTGCCCATACCGGCATTGGATGGCGGCCACGTCTTATTTACCCTGCTGGAAATGATCACAGGGCGTAAACCCAGCCAGAAGGTTTTGGAATATGCCCAGGTGATCGGTATGGTGCTCCTCCTCGGTCTCATGATCTATGCCAATTTCAACGATTGGTTTGGGTGGGGCAGGGGGAAATAGACCCTTCTTCCCGCCACTTACATGCCAAATTGAGCAAACCACACAATCGCGACTCACCTGGTTCGTGCAGGGTGTATTTTGTAACGGATTCAGGACTGCATGACATCAAGCCATTAACCTTAAACCTTTCTTATGACGCAGGAGGACAGCATGACCGGGTTTTACTATATCGGATCTGAACGGGCTCACGTGGATAAACTGGTAAGTATATTCAAACACGGCTATGCTTCCGCGAACATGCAGGAGGCCATCACGGCGCTAACCCGTGAAAAGCACGCCCCACCGGAAGTTATATGCTGCGGGTCGCATTTCGGACTCGCAGCGATAACCCGGCTTGCCGGGTTTCTGGCCAACCATCCGATCCTTTCCGGCGTTCCGTTTATCATAGACGCGGACAAAATGACTTCGGCGGATCACCATGAATATGTCAAAAACAAATTGGCAGACGATATTTTATTTATGAGCGAATATGATGAAAGGGCATTTATAAGAAAGGTTCGGTTTATGCAAAAGGTCAAATACGGAATAAGGGAAAGAGAGCGTATGCAAAAAAAGGAAAATGCTCCGCAGCTTACGAATGTTCTTTACAATTTTTTAAAGAGATGTTTTGATATACTGGTCGCTTCTTTCCTGTTGTTACTGCTGGCACCCTTATTTTTCCTCATCGCGCTGGCGGTGATGGCAGAATCGGGGTGGCCGGTTTTTTATATTTCCAGGCGGGCGGGCAAGGGATACCGTATTTTCAATTTTTATAAGTTCAGAACCATGTTTACCGGTTCCGATCAGCATTTGATCGAATTGGCCCATCTCAATCAGTATCAGGGATCTCATAAACCGAGATTTTTTAAAGTAAAAAATGATCCCCGGATAACAAGGGTAGGCCGCTTTCTGCGCAATTCCAGCCTCGATGAATTGCCCCAGCTCATCAATGTGCTGACCGGCGATATGTCGCTTGTCGGCAATCGCCCCCTGCCTTTATATGAAGCGGAAACCTTAACTACCAATATGCTGGCGGACCGGTTTCTGGCGCCGGCAGGTATCACCGGACTGTGGCAGATTAAGCAAAGAGGCAGGGAAGTGATGACGGATGAGGAAAGGATCGGTCTTGATATCGACTACGTAAATAATTCCAATTTTATATATGATCTGTGGATTATGGCCAATACGCCGCAGGCCCTGATGCAGAAAGCGAATGTATAAAAGGGTTATCTTAGAAAAAATGTTAACGGTTAATGATTGCTGCGATTCTCCATAAATATTTATACCGGATTGTTGTCAACAGGCTTTTTAACCCTTATTTCCGCCTCTGTATCCTTTTATTTTGTTTTTCCCTCGCCGGTTCACAAATTGTTACGGCCCAGTCGGCTTCGTATGTGGACAGCATGATACGATGGGTAAACGATCATTCCACCGATGATTCGATAAAGATCCTTAACCTGCACAGAATCAGTTATGCATTGAGCGAAACGGATGCGGACAAATCCTTCGCATATTACGAGCGCGTTTCCAGTTTGAGCGATTCCCTGCATTTCCTCTACGGCAAATCACTCGCCGGCATCAATCTGGGTATCCTGCTTTCTTCGGCAGGTAATTTTGAATCCAGCACGGCGGCCTATATCCGGGCTATCGACCTGGCTGATTCCTGCGGGGCGCTCCGGCTAAAAGCCGTGGCATTGAATAATATCGGAGAGAATTTTTTTTCACTGAAGGACTATGACAGATGCCGCAGTTATGCCCGGCAGGCCATCGATATTAATAAAAGCCTGATCGGTATCAATGCAAAACTGAGGTCCTGGCGCGGAGTGGCTTTTAATTATGAACTGTTGAATCGCTGTGATTTTGAGCAGGGATTATATACGAGTGCGCGGAATATGCTGGACATGGGAATGCCGTTCGCCCGGAAAGCAAATGAAAATTATATTTATTCTCCTTTTTATCTGGGATACGGAAAGCTGGCGGCTGTTAACAATCATAAAGACTCCGCCAATTTTTTCTTTGAAAAGGCAATTGCCATTGCCCGCAAGGATTCTGCGCTCCGGAATGAAATCCAGGTATATCTTGCGAAGGCAAAATACCTGAAATATCTTCCCGTACGGGCCAGGATCGATTTGCTTTCAAAGGGATTGCGATTGGCCGACCAGACGCAGTTTGCGGAGGGCAGGGCGCAGGCTGCCGAACAGTTGTCCTCCTTGTACGATCACCTGAACATAAAAGATTCTTCCTTATTTTATTTCAGGATGTACCGGTCTGTTACCGATTCGCTTTTTTCTGAAAAGAACCGGCGCAGCATGATCGTGAATGAATCGGAATGGGTGATCCGGAAGAAAGAGCTGGAAAATGACAACCTGAAGCAACTGGCAGCCGTTCAGAAGAAACAGATCGCATTCAACAATATTTTATTGTTTTTTATCGGCGCAGGTTTCCTCCTGACCCTGCTTGTCGCTTTTCTTATTTATAAATCCATCCAGTCAAAAAAGCTGAAGGAGGAATCGGCTCTTAAACAAAAAATTGCTGAAACCGAAATGCAGGCCTTACGCGCCCAGATGAATCCGCACTTCTTTTTTAACAGCCTCAACAGTATTGAGAACTTTATCATGCAGAATGAGAAGAAGCTGGCTTCCGATTACCTGAATAAATTTGCCCGGTTTATCCGGAGCATCCTGGACAGCAGTTATCAGGAACTGATTGAAATAAATAAGGATATTGAATCGCTTCAGCTCTATATTGATCTTGAGCTGTTGCGGTTTAATTATAAGTTTTCCTATTGTTGCAGAATTGATCCCGCTCTCCAGGGCGGAGAGTACCATGTGCCCTCATTGCTGGTCCAGCCCTTTCTCGAAAATGCCATTATTCATGGCATTGGTCCGAGCGACCGGACTGACCTCAGGATACTACTGAATATCGCCCTGGGAGACGGGATGATTCACTACACTATTGAAGACAATGGTATTGGGCGAGAACAGTCCGGGGCATATAAGGACCTGAACAGGCCTTTCTACAAAAGTGTCGGCATGAAAATTACGCAGGAAAGGATAAATATATTCAACCAGAATCCGACAAATACAAACAGTGTAAAAATAGTTGACCTTTATGATGAACAACAACGGCCGGCAGGTACAAGAATAGAATTTGCTATAAAAATTGTTAACTATGCAAGCACTCAAAGCCATCCTGGTTGATGATGAACTGAACAGCCTGCAGAACCTGCAGTTGAAAATCCAGGAGTTTTGCCCGGAAATCAGGGTAGTGGCGCAAACCCAGCGTCCCGAAGATGCCATCCTGTTGATTCAGCAGCATAAGCCGGACGTGATCTTTCTGGATATTGAGATGCCCAGAATGAGCGGATTTAAAATGCTGGAACAGATTTCCGAACTGGATTTTGAAATTATTTTTATCACCGCTTATAACCACTACGCCATTAACGCGATCCGCATCAGTGCTTTTGATTATCTGGTGAAACCGGTTTCCATCAGGGATCTGCAGCAAACGGTTGAGCGGCTTGGACATTTTGCGCAAAAAAAATCGGGGGAACGGGCGGAAATATTAAAAAGAAATCTGGCCAATCCGCGAACACAGGATGATCAGATCGCCATTCCGACCAACGACGGCCTCGAGTTCCTGCAGATCAGACAGATCATCCGGATTGAATCCAGTTCCAATTATTCGAAACTGATTTTACTGAACGGACAACAGTTGCTGGTCACCCGTCAGCTGAAGGACTTTGAAGAGCTCCTGGGCGATTACCGGTTTTACAGGATTCACCATTCTCACCTGATCAACCTGAGTTATATTGCGAAATATGTGCGCGGCGACGGCGGCCAGGTCACCATGCGCAATGGGGACATTATTGATGTATCCCGGAGAAAAAAAGAGGTCTTCCTAAAGCTGATCGGAGGCTGAAAAGAAGACTGCGTATTTGGAGTCCTCCATCGAACCTGCAGTGACTGCCTGCAAATACCAGGCTTCTGATTTTACGGCGGGTTGGCATCCCGGAAACTGGTACCCTTCCGGATAAGGCCGGTATCCGGGCCGGATGCGGATTCCCTGCCATTTCGCAGAAAACGGGGCTGATACATGTCTCTCCCGGCCGCTGAAATGCCCGAATTCAAAAAAGCTTCATAAAATGAACCGTTTCGCAGGGTATTGTGACAAATTATATCCTAAAAATTTCAACAATCCCACTATATTAGCAGAACTTACTTACCCGGTAAGAATGACTAACTATTAAATTCTAAAAAAATGGCAAAAACAGTAAAGAAAGCAGCAAAAAAAGCAGCTAAAAAAGCGCCAAAAAAGGCAGCTAAAAAAGCTCCAAAGAAAGCAGCAAAAAAAGCAGCTAAAAAAGCGCCAAAGAAGGCAGCTAAGAAAGCGCCAAAAAAGAAATCTGCCCGCAAACCTAATGCAGCATTTATGGTTCCGCTGACACTGAGTCCGGCCTTAGCCGATGTGGTTGGCAGCAAACCTTTACCCAGAACCGAAATCATCCGGAAGATCTGGGATTATATCAAGAAGAATAATCTGCAGGACAGCAAGAACCGCAGGATGATCAATGCGGATGCTAAATTAAAACCCGTGTTTGCAGGAAAATCACAGGTTTCCATGCTTGAACTGGGCGGTATAGTTGCCAAAAATGTGAAATAACCCCGCTTTACACCGGAGTCATTTTCTGAGAAGCAATTTGCAGAGCTGCTGTTTGAATTTCATTCGGCAGCTTTTGTTTTTATTATAACTGTTAAATAACAACCTTTTTACAATAGATCCGACAGTAGTGAATTATTTTCCGGTTGAAATGAACGGGGTCAGATTTTTATCAAAAAACATTCTGCTTATCATTTTGGTTTTTTCCGGTCCGGAAGCGATAGCCCAGGTAGAAGTTGCCGGAACGGTTTATGATCAATCCGGGCATTTTGCCCTGCAGGGGGTCAGCGTTATGGGAACTTCCGGAACCGGAACCGCTACCGATTCTTCCGGGCATTACCGGATCGGACTTCCTGCCGGCGACTCCATTTACTTTTCATACCTCGGTAAAAGGACGGAAAAATTCCCGGTAAAAGATATCAGTTACCCCGAACAATTTGATATGAGCCTGCAGGTTCATGTGGATTCGCTGGAACCCGTATATATCAGGTCCCGGAATTATCAGGAGGATTCGCTGGAAAACCGCATGGAATACAGAAAAATATTTGACTATGACGGTCCGGATGTACTGGGCAATTCAAACGACGGTGCCGGTATGGGCATCAGCCTGGACCTGTTGTTCAGCGGCAGGCGTAACCGGAGAATGCTGGCTTTCCGGAGCCGGCTCCTGTACGACGAGCAGGAAAAATATATTGATCATCGCTTTTCAAGGGCGCTCGTAAAAAGGATAACAGGTCTCGAGCCGCCGGCCCTGGATACATTTATGCGATTATACAGACCCGGCTATGATTTCATCCGGTCATTTTATAACGACTATGAATATTACAGCTATATTCTGCGGTCAAGTAAATATTTTCTGCTTAGCTGGAAGGAACAGGAGGAAAATAAAAATTGATATTTGATAACGGGAGTTCCGTCTGCTGGTCAGTAAATAGCCGGTTGAATGCTTTTTTTAACCTGTGGTGCAGGAGGCTTGTTAAAATCCGGGATATCCGTATTCACTTTGGCATTCTGGCAGGCAACGAGTAACCATTGATTCCGGAAGTACCGGTAGAAGTTAATAAAACTGATATACTGGTCGATGGTCATATTGATGCTGGCAACCTTGAAGCGGATATTCGCTTTTCCATATACCCAGCCGAAATTCCCCTCCACCCGGGTGATGGATTTCTCGGGAAGAATGTACTTGTAAACCACGGAACCGGAAGCAATACTTTTTAACAGCGAGGTCTTGTCGTCTATCACCCCATTGGTGTGAATATAGATCAGGTCATTCGCGAGAATCCTCGAAAGGGTTACCGTATCCTGCCGGATCATCGCATCGAAACGCATTTTTTCCATGGCAATCAGCCCCGGATCGGGCAGGGATTGCGCATGCGAACCCCATACGATACCGGTGAGTAAAATAAATAAGCAGGAAAAATTCAGCAAAATGGATTTTACATTCATTCAGTTGAGAATGGGGATTTGAGGTTTTGACAGGTGCGAATCATGATTCAAATGTCGGAATTCTTTTTGTTTTACCACTGTAAAATTTGAAAGCGCCATTTCAGACCGGCCTGCCTGCCTGTATTTTTTCCTGCATAACGAAATTTTTTGCATCTTATTGGAAGCTGCTGGTACTCACCTTATTAAATGAGCGTCGTACTTTTTCGCGTTAAACTACCTATGAAATCCCTGATTGCCGGATTATCTTTAAACAATACAGCTCCGAAAATGAAAGACCCAAACGACCGTACCCCGGAACACGCTGTATAAATTCTTCCAATATTCTATGTCTGGCATGTATTCACTGTAAATCCAAACCTGGGTTCGGCATTGTTTTAATTATAATATTAAACGATGTTGAAATCACCATTAACACTTTGTTTGTGCAGTGCACTTTTTCTTTCACCTGTTTCCACTACCAAAGGCAAATCCAGATTATTTGCTTCAGCTAATCCTGCGGAAAAAAAACTGATGACTTCCGCCAATCTTGCGCCTAAAGCGCAGCTGAACCGGCAGGGAATGCAGTTCGTTAAGGCCTATATTAAAAGGAGCAACCGGAATCTGACCAGTATTAAACACAGGAGCGAGGGCCCCTTTTCCATCATTGATTCTGTTTTCAGTCTCTATCTTCTGCCACATGAATTAAAATACCTGGCCGTCATAGAATCGGAATTAAAATCAACGGCCGTTTCACATGTAGGTGCTGTCGGGCCCTGGCAGCTGATGCCGGCAACTGCCCGTATTTTAGGACTGAAAACCTCTTCCCGGAATGATGAACGCAGAAATTATTATAAGAGCACGCGGGCTGCGGCCAGGTATCTCAGGGACTTGCACCGGGAGTTCGGCGACTGGCTCCTGGTAATCGCTGCTTATAACGGCGGGCCTGCACCGGTGTATCGCGCAATAAAGAAATCAAACAGCCGGAATTTCTGGGTGCTGCAGCGTTATCTCCCTGCGGAAACCAGACGGCATGTTAAGAGATTTATTGCCACGCAATATTTCTTTGAAGGGCAGGGCAGCCTGACCACCTTAACGAAGACGGAAGGAATCCGGTACATGAAAAAGGTTAAGGCGCTGGCAGCTTATAACGCAAAAGAATCTCCGGTCACCGAAGCTGCACAACAGGAGCAGGTCATGGAAACTACAAAAAAGGAGCAGGTCATGGAAACTACACAACAGGAGCAGGTCATTGAAACGAGGAAAGGGCAGAGACCTGCAGAGGATAAGTTTGAGAGACTGATGCGGGAGTCCGAAGAACTATTACAAAAGTCAAATCAGCTGCTGGAAAAAAGTAATTAAAATAAGGCAGAATTCTGGCAGTGTTGCCTCACGGGGGAATTGCATTTTGGTTTGAACGGCATAATGGATAAATTACAATCCATATGAAACCGTACAAAATATTGTTAACTCTGATTTCTTTCTTTTGGACAATAAACTCCGCCGCGCAGCAGATTATTCCTTTATATGCCGGTGGAACAATCCCCAATTCAAAGGCGGTGCCTGATCAGGAGAAATTCCAGGTCAGTAAAGAGGTGGATACAGTTGTAAGCGAAGTATCCGTTCCGACCCTTACTGTATTCCTTCCGCCAAAAGAACTGGCAAATGGTACGGCTGTTATTATTTGTCCGGGCGGAGGGTACCATGTTTTACTGATCAATTGGGAAGGAAGCCGGATTGCCCGGGAATTTAACAAAAAAGGAATTGCAGCATTTGTTTTGAAATACCGCCTGCCCAGCGACCGGACCATGCAGGATAAATCAATTGGACCTGTGCAGGATGCACAGCAGGCGATTGCAGTGGTGAGGCAACGGGCTGTTGAATGGCATATTAATCCAAATCAGATAGGAATCATGGGATTCTCTGCTGGAGGCCATCTGGCAGCAACTGCCGGAACCCACTTCGCTCATCCCTTTCTGAAAAACCGGAATGGCATTAGTCTCCGGCCTGATTTTATGATACTGATCTATCCGGTGATCAGTTTTACAGACAGCGTCGGGCATACCGGTTCACGGGGATTTCTCCTGGGTCCTGCTCCTTCCAAAGCGCAGATTGCATTTTACTCCAATGAATTCCAGGTGTCCCGCCATACCCCGCCCACCATCCTTATCCAGGCAACAGACGATAGCGTTGTATCAGTAAAGAACAGCCTCTATTTTTATAAAGCCCTGCGTGAAAATGAGGTTCCGGCGGAACTGCACCTGTATCAAAAAGGAGAACACGGTTTTCTTACAGCGCCGCCATTTAATGAGTGGTTCGGGAGGTGCCTGTACTGGATGAAGGAATATGGCTGGGCCAGATTTTAGATCTTATCCTTCCTTTTTTCAATCAGACGCGTGCCGTTATTGAAATGATTGTCCTTTGCCTGGGAAATGATCTGGTTGATATTTTCTTCGATTAAGACTTTCATCGCCATATTTAAAAGTATTTCCGGATTCAGCGTGGTTACACCGAATTCATATGCTTCATTTGCCTGATAGATTGTTTTGAAAGTGAGCGAATCCTTTAAAGTAATTTTTACAGATGCCGTATTGGTTTCTTTTTTGAAATTAATTTCGGTATTGATGGTATAGTCCGACATTAACGGCGTCGGGGAAACGAATTGAGATGCTTTTAAAAGACGTTCTTTTACCGGCCTCTCCGCCATATTTCCTGATTCAACATAAAAAAATCTTTGTGCCTGCATTGAAAGGCTAATTAAAATGGAAATTTGCAGGAGTAGTATTTTTTTCATTGTTGGTTAAAGTTATTAAATTCTCCCGTTTACGCGCATTTTTGATAGTTTAAATAAATGTACCTTTTCCGGCATGACGGATAAAACAGCGGTGGTATTTGCCTGGAGCGGAGGAAAGGACAGCGCTTTTGCTTTGCATCAGCTGCAGAAAGACGAAAGGTATGCAGTCCGTTATCTGCTTAGTACCATCAATGGAAATAACGGGAGACTGTCCATGCACGGCATTCGCGAGGAACTGATTGAAGCACAGGCTGCAGCTACTGGTATTCCGTTGTTAAAAGTATATGTATATGAAGGAAATAATCCGGAATATGAAAGGCGGATGGGCGACACGCTGCTGAAAGTAAAAGCGGAAGGCATATCTGCCGTGGCATTTGGTGATATTTTTTTGGAGGATCTGAGAATTTACAGAGAAAATCAGATGAAGCAGGTTGGAATGGATTGCCTCTTTCCGATTTGGAAAAAAGATACGCATAAACTCGTCCGGGACTTTATTGCCGGTGGATTTAAAACCCTGATCTGCTGTGTCAACGATGGCTTTCTGGATGAGAGTTATTGCGGAAGGTTGCTGGACGGAGCATTTATAGCCGGGCTACCGGCCCGCGTTGATCCCTGCGGGGAAAACGGTGAATTTCACAGTTTTTGTTTTGACGGCCCGGTTTTCCGGAAAGCCCTACCCGTCAGTATCGGAGAAAAATTATATATGCCGCTTGCCGCCGATACCGCCGGTCACTCGCCCCCGGTGAAAATTGCAGATACGAGGGGATTCTGGTACTGCGATCTGCTGCTGCGGGATCAGGATGTATCCGGAATAGAAGAATCCGGAGCGTACTCTTAGACGACCACCGGATATTGGGCGTGCATTACGGTGGGTCACTCTGCAATTCGTGCGGCAATGGCGAACCAGGCGGACAGCCTGCGATTCGTATGAGCTTCGACTGTTAAAAAGAGAATATAAAGAAGACAGAATAATCAGACTTCCTCTTCCGGAACGTCGGACTTTTCCTGCACCTGCTGATTCTGCAGCCAGTTCAGATCTTTTTTAAGGAGTTCGGTGAGGGTGGGATCATATCCGGGCTGACCAGCTTTTTCTATCTGACGCTGATAAGCTCTGGTCAGCTCAGCTATCCGGTTTGCGAGTATTTCGGGGTTTAAATGCATATCGCACAATATCGTAAAAATACTGTTCACTTATACAGCGGTTGAAAGATGGGTAAGAAAAAAAATCCGCTTGCTGCGTCCCCGCCCGCAATCTTCACCGTGATCAGGGTCAGGGACTACAACAGGGAAAGGATTCCGCTGGTTCCGGCTATAAAATCAGCCGGTTTAACGCTGATTTCTTCCCATTCATCTAATTGATTATGAAAAGGCTGTATCATTTTTCACCTTTATATATTATGAAAACAGCCCTGAGATGCATGGAATGCGGAAAATACCTCACCGGAGGAGTGGAAGAGTTTTCCCTGGACGTTTACGGTTACCCGCTATGCCTCCGGCATCAGGCTTTAATTGTGGATTCCGGCTCGGGCCAGCAGACTATAGATCTTTATTTTGCTTTGAAGTCTGAAAAAATACCTGTGGTGCTGGAGTATTGGGATGGTCAGCGACAGGTGGACATTGCGCTTCCCGGTAAACTCTATATTGAAGTAAACGGTATACAGCATTATGAGAATATTCAGGCGCTAATCGATCTGCGCCGCAATGTTTGTGCAATGGAAAAAAATATTTCAACAATTTTGATTCCTGAATATTTGTTGAACCATCCCGGTTTATTCCGCCTGACAGTCCAGGAGCTGACGAAAATCTGTAAATCCCTGATGAAGCCGGCTGCTTTTTCGAACCTGGATCTTTCTATGAATTAGTTAATTCCCCTCGGCATAGTTTTTAAAATTGTCCAGAATAGCCTGCCACCCGCTCCGCTGCATCTCAATGGAATTGAGCTGTTCGGCTTCAAAAGTTTCTACGACCCTGGTTTTTGAGCCATTGCCGGTAAAGATAATTTTTACCTTTCTGCCATCGCCGATAGTATAGGAAATTTGCTTATTTACATTTATTTCATCATAAATACCGCCAAAATCAAAACCTGCACTACCATCTCTGGCCTCCATCCGGAAAAGAAATTTGCCTCCTGCCTGAAGATCATTTTCTGCGCGGGGTGTATGCCAGTCAGCTGATGGGCTGTTCCATTTTATAATGTCTTCCGGCGTGTTCCAGCGTTTCCAGACTTTTTCGACCGGAGCGTTGATGGTCGTTTCAATCGTTACGGCTGTTTTGTTTTGTGTTTCCATTTTAATATTTTTTAATTGTTTTTATTTGGTATGCCAAAGTTGATTAAGTAAATCCGGATGTTTAGGTGCTGAACAGGACAAGATCGGGGGGTGATTGCGGCTCCGAAGTGGATTTTGTCCCGGCATACAGAAATTCCGGTAAATTTTTGTGTTTTTTGGGGAGCAGTGGAGCAGTTGAATGCCGCCTATTCCAAAACCTGTTCAATGGCGCCCCCTATAGCTTCAATAAATTCCTGCGGAAGCAGTTCATCCTCCTGATTGGTTATCCTCTGCCGCCAGTAAACGAAATGTCCGTGACCTGATCCCGGATAAACCTGAACCTTTCTCGCAGGATGAACATAGGGAACGAGGGAATAATAAACTTCATAAATCATTTTTCCATCCAGGCTAAAGGGTTTCACCTCGGCCTGGTACCTGAATTTCTGATCCCTGAAACGGATGATGAATTGCTCTTTCACCCTATAAATCTACTTAATATTACAGTTAAACCGGCACACCATTCGCATCGGTGGTGAGCAGCTCGCTCATGAAATCCAGAAAGGGGCGCATTTTTTTAAATGTATCATTTACTTTAGATACAAAACCCGGGCTGCAGACCTCTTTATCCGGGAATTCATGCCTGAAAATAAATTGCTTATACCGTAGCAAATCAATGGCCGGATGGTCTTTTGCATAACCTCTGGGGGCGGAAATTATTTGTTCTCCGGTCATTTTTCCAAATGTATTGACGAGGGATTTACGGGCGAGTAATTTTTTCCAGTCATCATAATTCAGATCAATATCCTGTCGTATCCTTTTTAAATCCTGCGGTTCCGGCCCCCAAAAACCACCGGCCAGAAATGAAGATCCGGGTTTGATGTTAAAATAATAGCCCCCGCGTAATTTATTTGTCGCCCTTTTGAAAGCTCCGCTCCAATGAATGTTATAAGGGGTTTTATCTTTGGAAAAACGAACATCTTTATAAATCCGGAATAAAGCTTTTTTGCCGGATGGAGTTTCCAATTCATCATGTTTACTCATTTCAAACAGAAGAGCATCTGCAAAGTTGACCATATTGCTGTGCGCTTCCAGATAAAGGTCCTTATGATTATTAAACCAGTCGCGGTTATTATTTTTTGAGAGTGTTTTCAAAAAATCCAGAGACCCTTTTTTTATTACCATTGACGAACTCATGGCCGAATTTAGTTTATAATTGGTAAATTCCAGGGCAAGGATACTACCCTTCCAAAAATGCTAAAATTTTAACAGCCCCGGAAAGGTATTCCGGAAGTGGTATACGTATATCCTAAACCGGAATTGGGTAATTTTACGAATTATTAAAATTGTGAGAATGATGAGATCTGCCTTTTGCTTTTCCGGCCTGCTGTTAACTGCCCTTTCATTTCCTATAGCGGCTGATAGTGGGTTTTGCGGTATCAGTAATTCCACGTTCCAGGCGGGTGAGATCATAACATTCAAAATTTACTATGCCGTTGCCGACCTGTATTTCAGTGGAGGGGATGCAACGTTCAGTACCAGGCTGGAGAAATGGAATGATAAGCCGGTTTATCACATCACCGGAAAAGGGAAGACCAATTCCTTTGTCGACCAGGCTTTTAAGGTCCGAGACAGCTATGAAACCTATATCGATACCAGCACCCTGCTGCCTTATAAATTTATTCGTGATGTAGATGAAGGGGGTCATCGGATTTATGAAAATATCAGTTTTGTCAAATCGGCAAATACTGCCATTACAAAAACCGGTGTATATAAAGTACCCTCCTGTGTCCAGGATGTGTTAAGCGCCGTTTATAACGCCCGCAATATTGATTTCGATAAATACAGGATTGATGATAAGATTCCTTATACCATGTTCCTGGACAACCAGGTCTATAATTTGTATATACGATATCTCGGCAAGGAAACCATCAAAACCCGGTATGGCAAATTCAGGGCCATTAAATTCAAGCCGCTCTTAATTTACGGAACGATATTTACAGGCGGCGAGAAGATGACCGTTTGGATCAGTGATGATGCCAATCATTTACCATTAAGAATTGAAAGCCCGATCAGTTTGGGGAAAATAAGTGCCGATATGATGGGTTATCATAATCTGAGGTATCCCCTGAAATCCCTGATCAGCCTCCGCTGAGAAGTTTGACTAACTTTATATGGGCATCTGAATTTTATCATCAATTCAAACCTAATGCTGGGAGTTGTTCTATGCGGCGGGGCGAGCCTCCGGATGGGCCGGGATAAAGGATTACTTTCTTCAGCTGATGGAGCCTGGGCTCAATTGATGCTGGAAAAACTGGAGACGCTTTGGATACCGGTTGCATTATCCGTGAATAAAAGCCAGTTTGAACAGTATGCAACTGTCTTCCCCCATATTGAATTAATTGTGGACAACGATGCCCTTCCGGTCAAAGGGCCTTTGGCAGCCGTACTCAGCGTTCATGTAAAATACCCCCGCGAGGATCTCCTGGTAATCGCTTGCGATATGCCCCTGATGGATCCGGGGGTGCTGAAGGAATTGTACGATAATTATTTAATGTTTCCTGGTAAAGACAGTTTTGTTTTTACCAACGACGGGGAACCCGAACCTTTATGCGCGATCTATTCTGCCAAAGCTTTGTCATCCATTAAAGATTTACTGGAAGCCGGAAAACTGGCGCGGCACAGTATGAAATCCATGCTCGGTCATTTGGAAATCGTGCGGATGCCCATTCCTGAAAACCGGAAACCCTTTTTCCGCAATTTCAATGCGCATGCCGATTTAAATGGATTGTAACTGATGTGATGATTGATGAACGGGCAAAAATTCTTTCTTTTCCGCCTCGCAGAGGGGGCAGCGGTATGTTTCAGGCAGAACGGAAAATAAAACGCCGGGTGGGATATTATTTTCGGGTTCACCCACTTCCGCGTCGTATACCGTCAGGCAATGCGGGCACTCGAATATTTCTTTTTCACCCGGAATTTCGGTTTTTTTATTTTCGGGAGCAGCCGGCGGTTCTTTTATTTCCCGCTTTTTGCCCTGCTGTTCATAAAAATATTTGCAAAGGGATATAAGATAAATGGCTATATGTTCCCTCCGAATTCCCGTCCTGAACGGAATATAGGTCTTGGCGTTCGGATTAAAATCCTTCGTGTATAAAATATCAAATTTGTCCAGGGGTTTTAGTTTACCCCGGATTGTATTGAATTGCTTCTTCACAATAACAGATCCGAACAAACCCGAGTTAGGTTGTGTTTTGACGGCAATACAGAGTCCGGAGGTACGGATATCCTCCCTGTCAAATTGCCGGATGATTGCCTGCCTGATCATCAGGCCTTCTTCATTTGTGTCTTCCACCTGCCAGTTCAGTTCATTCGATGCGTGACGGACATTGATACGATGTTTATTCAGCACAAGATTCCAGAGATGCCTGTTTTTTTCTTCGATATTTTTTACAATCAGGGATTTCCAGGGCGTGGCATAAAACTGTCCGGCTTTTGTATCCAGGCATATCCGGCACAAGTCCTTCAGAAAAGCAACCGGGAACAATTCGTTGCGCTGATACAGGCCCAGCCAGTATTTATTGCCATAGCCATTCAACCCCTCGTAATAGGGCAACCGGAACGGAGGCAGATCCAGCGGCTTGCTAACCGGTTTGGAAAGGATATTTAATTCGCTGGTCAGCTGTTTATACAGCAGCTCACCGTCCCAGGCACTATTTATATAAATAGAGTCGTGTCGACGGAGAATCATTTCTTCCAGATATTTCGACACCCGCGGTATTTCGTTTGTATATACCAGTTCTTTCCATGGGAATAAAATATTCGTTTTCGGAAAGCGTATGCAGAGATACCAGAAATGGATTTTTTCCGACGCTATCCAGTTTATATTGCCGGTAAAGAAAGGAGTGAAGGTCTGCCCGGCGTCTGAAATATTTATTTTTAATGAAGGCATGTAATCAAACAGATCGAAAATGTCTTTATAGACGCCTTCCCCAACCCAGGAATCCCTGATAAATATTTCTTCTGCCGGGTAAGAACTCAGAATATTCGGAAAATCCTCCCGGTTGACTTCATAGAAAATATCATGTGCTTCCAGGGATGCGACAACCTTGTCGTGATCTTTTAGGGAAACGTCGATCAGGGCCTGCTGCCTTAATCCAAAGCGCAGTTCAGCAATGGAGGCGGCTTCGAGCGCCTCGAGCAGGTTTAGTAAAGAACCTGGCGAAATGATCCCCCCGGTGAAGTTCACCTTAAATCTGAACGCATGTCTCATGTCTTTTTATCAGATAAACCGAATTCGGCAATAGCTTTCCCGAAATTTTTGCTTTCATGGCCGGGCCTGGATAATTTAACCAGGGCAAAGCGCTGCAGGACGCTGAGCCTCCTCCATTGTTCCGGATTGATTTCCTGGCCGGACTGGAGGAATCTTTCCCTTACTGTTCGCGGAATGCAATCCTCCCTGTTCCAGTCCGCATTTGCCGCAACAGACAGAATGGATAGCGGCTCATTGGAATATTTCCTGCCGAATGTCAGCAACATATTTTTATATTCGGTTTGCTCGCGGGCGCTGTTGCAGGAAAGGGCAGCCAGTAGCGTTCTTTCAGCCGTGTTGAGCCTGCTCCATATCCTGAGCGGAAGCTTGATTCCCACCGTATCCAGCCTGAGGCGGACAACCATGGGAATACATCGCAGGTTATCCTCCATAAAATCTTCTTCAAAACGGAAATATTCGATATCAGTTGCTTTCATCATGCTACCGTAGTTAAGGTGGTGGACTCTACAGATAAGACGGGTACTTTTGTTTTCTGCAGGATGGCTTCTATTTCCGGTTTGCAGCTTCCGCATCCCAGGCCTGCACCGCTTGCCGTGCAAAGTGATTTGAGCTCCTGATATCCTTCCCTGATCTTATTTGTAATATTTCCTTCTCCGATATTTGCGCAGGAACATATTAATTTTCCGATCACCGGTTCTATGTTTTTTCCCGAACGTAAAAGCCGGAGGCGCTTTTCGGAAAGCTCTGTTTCATGCTGAATCAGGTCACGGAACTCGGAAAACTCCGTTTTATCTCCGATCAGTATAGCGCCTGCCAGGCGGTCATTATGAATGATACATTTTTTATAATAGCGTTTCGCCCTGTCGATAAAAATGATCTCCTCATAGGCTTTATCGTCCGGACACTCCGCGATTCCCAGTGATATCAGGTCCGCTCCGGATATTTTCAGTATGTTCATCTGAATGGTTCCCTGGTAATATTTTGAAATATCACCAGCAAGATAGCGTGATACAATTTCCGCCTGCTGTTCCGCCGCGGCAGATATCCCGTAAAGGGTGCCTTCAAAGGATGATATTTCACCAATCGCAAATATTGCCAGGTCGCTCGTTTGCAGATATTCATTCACAATGATACCCTGCTTGCATTCCAGACCACATTCTTTTGCCAGTTCAATATTGGGAATGGTTCCGACGGCCATAACAACTGCCTGGCAATCGATTGTGAGGCCGCTTTTTAGTTTAACGCCTTCCACGCTGTTGATGCCTAAAAACCTTTCAATTTCATCGTTGAAATATATTTCTATATTTCTGGCAGTCAGTTCCTCCTGGAGTAACTGACTGCCGAGAGGATCCAGTTGCTTCCCCATTAAGCGGGATGTGCGATGAATGATCGCTACATCCATCCTCATCTCTTTCAAAGATGCTGCCAGTTCAATGCCCAGGAGTCCGCCGCCAACAATAATCACTTTTCCCTTTCCGGGACTGACATGGCTTTTGAATTCATCCGCATCCCTGCGGTTGCGCATACTGAATATGCCCTCCATGCCGGGGGTATTTTTTAAGGAAGCGGCCCTGCTGCCCGTGGCCAGAATCAGAATGTCATAGGAATGATGCCGGCCATTGCTGTCCCGGACAGACTGCAGATCCCGGTCGATACCTTCAATGCTGATTCCTCTTTGCAGGTGGATGTCAAATGCATATTCTTCTTCTTCAGTCATTTTCTGTAATTGTTTCCAGTCCTGTTCCCCGCTGATATAATCCGGGAGCAGGATCCGGTTATAAAAGGGATGGCTTTCTTTGCTGAAAACAGTTATGTCGTCCGCGGTATTTAACTGGCGGTAACTCTTTACAAAACTGAATGCAGCTGCTCCCGCACCAATAACAATAATTTTCTGCACCGGCTTTTTATACCGGTTTACCTGGACGCGGGAAAACTTAAAATCCGGCTCTTTCGACAGAGGGTCAATTAACTTACTGGTGAGGTTATTGGTTCTGTTCAAATCATTACTCCCGATCTTGCCCCAATGCATGGGTAGAAAAACAACACCCTTTTTTATATCCTCTGAAAATTTTGCTTTTACCCTAACCTTACCAGTTTCACTCTGTACTTCAACCAGGTCATTTTCGCGGATGACTCTGTCGACGGCATCCAGGGGATTCATTTCAAGAAATGATTCGGATATATGCTGTCTGAGCTTATTTACTTTCCCGGTTTTGCTCATTGTGTGCCACTGGTCACGTATGCGGCCTGTTGTCAGAATCAGGGGAAAATTGGCGTCCGGCATGGCCGACTGGTTCGTATCGGATACCGTGTGAATCATTGCTTTTTTTGATGCCGTATGAAAAACATGATCTTCAAAGAGCCGCTGCGTACCGGAATGACTTTCGCCTGCAGGGTAGGGCCA
>Ga0105240_10002339_pt1 | contig 30649 bp, 23 predicted proteins | sample KBSC54metaG_FD_80426 | JGI IMG/M metagenome (GOLD analysis project Ga0105240, IMG submission 80426) | Corn rhizosphere microbial communities from Kellogg Biological Station, Michigan, USA - KBS C5-4 metaG | ecosystem: Host-associated > Plants > Roots > Rhizosphere > Soil | place: Michigan, USA... | reverse complement strand
TCGATCTGGCCGAGGGCGGAAGTGAGCGCCTTGCGCTTGTTGTCATCCATCGTCTTGAATCCCGGTTGGTCTGTGAATGAAATGCATCATGCCCATGTCATGTCTCACGGGCTGCGATCTGATCAAGTGAATTTCGAGTATCCCATACCGGTCAAGCCGGTCAGGACTTTCCTGGCGCTTGCGTCAGTATCTCCAGCATGCCGACCAGCGCGGCCGCAACTGTCTGACGCCGAACCGATTCCCGGTCGCCAGGGAAATGAAAGAGCTGCGCACGCGGATAGCCGCCACGGCACTTCCAGCTGATCCAGACAGTGCCGACCGGCTTGTCGACGGTGCCGCCGCTGGGGCCGGCGATACCGGTGACCGCCACGGCAATGCCGGCGCCAAAGCGCGACAAAGCTCCGGAGACCATCTCCAGCGCGGTTTCTTCGCTGACGGCTCCAGTACGCTCGAGCGTGCGCGGGTTGACGCCCAGCAGGGCCTGCTTGGCTTCGTAGCTGTAGGTGACCACGCCGGCGTCGAACCAGGCCGAGCTACCGGGCAGATCGGTCAGGACCTTGGCGATCCAGCCGCCGGTGCATGATTCGGCGGTCACCGCCATCATGCGGCGCAGTTGCACCGCAGCAGCGACCTCGCGAGCCAGGCGGTTGAGCTCGGCGTCGTTGGGGCCGTGAATATCGTGAGTCGTCGTAGAGGCGTCCATCGAGGGCTTTCTACTCTTTCGCCCGCGTGCCGCCAAGACTTGACGGCAAGAGCTTGCGCCGCTTGCACGGGCCGGCGGCATCCACCGCCGGCCCGTTTACTTCATCCATGGCTTACCAGCTGAAACCGCCACCCACGCCCACACTGCTCTCCGAACCGGACGCCGAAGCGCCGATCGAGATGCTGGCGTGGTTATTGGCGAAGGCACGCTGATAGCCCACGGACAACGCCGACTGGCCGCCGTAGTTGCCCACACCCACGCCCACACGGTTGTTGCCGGCAAGGCCGGAGGTATTGGCGGACATCTGAGCCATCGCCGTACCCATCGCGCCGACGCGATCCAGTCGCTGGTTGACGCTGTGGAACTGGTCGGAAACCTGATTGCGGAAGCTGTCGAAGTCGCTGCTGCTGACCATGCCGGCCACCTTGGCATCGGTATAGGCCTGAGCCGAACTCAAAGTGGTGCGATCACCCGCGTCGGAATAGGTCTTTGCAGTCTGCAGTGCATCATTGACCTGACCCACCGTACTGGCGTCGGTAGCTGCCGTACCCGCGGCGACATTGGTCACGCGACGCGCGGCCCCGCCCGTGCTGGCCGCCGATACCGTGGTGGCATCACCCGAGGCGAGCGGTGCGGCGGCTGGTGCCGGACTGGCGGCCGCCACCTGGTTGGCCGGAGCCGCAGATGCTGCCGAAGCATTGCCGCTCGAGGTCGGCACATTGGTCGCAGCCGGAGCCGCGGCCGCTTTCGACGTGGTGGCCAGCACGTGACCGCCATTCTGTGGATCGCCCGTACCGGACTTGCCACCGCCGGTGGCGCCCGTGCCGCTATTGCTACCGCCGTTCTGCAACTGCGCGACGTCGTTCTGCAACTGGTTGATGCTTTGCAACGCACCGCTCAGCACGCCATCGACTGCGTGGAACGCGGCACCGACGTTGTTGTAGCTCGAACCCTGGATGCTGTACGACGGGCCGACAAAGCCGCCGGGCGTCATCATCGCGCCACCACCCATCGCTGCGGCAACATCTTCGCCCAGTGCGGAGTATTCCGCGCCGACTACACCGTTGACGTTGGCGACGGCATGGTTCAACTGGCTGAGGTTGACCGCGTCGGTATTTTGCGTACCCGCGGCGACATTGGCGATCTGACGCTCGTTGCCGACGCTGCCCACCGACACCGTATTGGCACGGTCGGCGACCGACCCTGCACCCAGCGCCACGCTGTTGACCGCCGACGCGTTGGCGTTGGCGCCGAGCGCCATGCTGTTCTGCTGCGATGCCCACGCGGAATCGCCCAGCGCCACGGCTTCGGGACCATACGTGCCACCGGCACCATCGCCGGTTTGCGACTTGTTACCGATCGCGATGCTGTTTTCGCCTTGTGCATAGGAATTGGCACCGATAGCGACGGCGTTATCGCCGATCGATTGGGCCTGGAAACCCACTGCCGTACTGTTGGTCCAGTACGCATGCGAGAGATAACCCAGCGCCGTATCGCCATCGTTTTCCGAGCGAGCCAACGCACCGACTGCGGTTGCGCCGGTACCGAACGTACGCGCAGCCGCGCCCACGCTCACGCCCTGCGCGCCGGCACCGGCGAAGTAACCGATCGCCGTACCGTAGTCCTGATAGTCGTAAGCGGCCGCACCGACCACGGTCGAACCCGTGCCCATGGCAAAAGCATTGCTGCCGCTCAAGGTATCCACACCGCCGATAGCGACGCTGTCGACACCCGCGGCGTTGGCCGCCGTACCCATCGCAATACCGAACTGGCCGCTGGCCTGCGCCTGGTAACCGACGGCCGCGGCATAGTCCGCACTCGTATGGCTATAGGCACCGATCGACAAGGCACCCTGCCCGGAGGCTCCGCTCTGGAAACCCACGGATGTCGACTGCACGCCGGAAGCCTGCGCGAGATTGCCTACCGCCGTGGCCGCGTCGTTGGCCTGCGCACCATCACCGACGGCCGTGGCGTACGTGCCCGCGGTGGTCGACTGCAGCACCGGGTTGCCATTCGGGTCGAGCACCGGGTTGCCGGTGACCGGATCGATCTGCACGCTCTGCCCGCCGATTGCCGTCGACGATTCGCCATTGGCCTGTGCTCCTGCGCCATAGGCCGCCGAATGCACGCCCGATGCACTCGCACCGTAACCGCTCGCCGTGGCGTAGTCGGCATTGGTATTTGCGCCGCTGCCCAATGCAGAAGCGCCGATACCCTGCGCAATCGCACCCGCGCCTACTGCGGTGCTGTTGTCGTCGAAGGCGACCGCGCCCGAACCGTAGGCCGAGCTTTCCTTGCCGTTGGCGATCGCATTCGAACCGGCCGCCACGCTGTTATCGCCGGTCGCTGCCGCATCGTCGCTGCCATCGCCCGCCCCCGTCGCCTGCAGGTAGTGCGATGCCGACGACGTGGATGCAGCGAGCGCATTCAATTGATTGACGTTGACCGCATCCGTACCTTGCGTACCCGCAGCGACGTTGGTGATCTGCCGCTCGTTGCCGACGCTACCCACCGACACGCTGTTTGCACGATCGGCTACCGAAAGCGCACCGAGCGCTACCGAATTGGCGCCGTCGGCCTCACTGGCCGTACCCAGGGCGGTGGTATTGGCGCCGGTCGCCCAGGCGCCCGCGCCATAAGCTGCCGCTTGCGCCCCCGATGCGTTGGTACCGCGGATCAGCGTCGGGCCATCATAGACACCGCCAACGGCCACCGACGATTGCGTCAAGGCGCTCGACAACGCACCGATCGCAATGCTGTGGAAACCATTTGCATAAGCGAATGGACCGATCGCGATAGCGTTCTGGTCGCCCGCATGCGCGAACGAGCCGAACACCACCGAGTTGGCTGCGCCGGCGGCTACCGACGCATCCACGCCCATGGCGATCGAACTGCCCGCGCCATCGCCGATGCTGGTGGCCAAGCCTGCAGCAATGCTATTGAAGTTGTTGGTACCGATCACCGACGCACCGCCGATAGCAATCGAGTTATCGGAGCCTGCCACCGAGTTGGCCCCGATGGCTGTGCTTGCCGCGCCATTGGCCGACGTCGCCGAACCCACTGCCACCGCACCGCTGCCGATGGCCTGTGCATTGACGCCAAACGCCGCGCTATTGCCACCAGACGCCACCGAGCCGTAACCCGCCGCGGTCGCATAATCGGCCGCCGTGTTGGCACCGCTACCGAATGCCGACGAGCCGACACCTTGCGCAATCGCGCCCGCGCCGACCGCAGTGCTGTTGTCGTCAAAGGCCACCGCGCCAGAACCGATCGCACTGCTTTCGGTGCCATTGGCAATTGCATTCGCACCAGCCGCCACGCTATGTACGCCTGACGCGGAAGCGTCGTCGCTACCGTCGGCGGCACCGTTGGCGCCGAAGTAATGAGATGCCGAAGCGGTCTGCTGCGCGAGTGCATCGAGCTGCCCGACGTTCACCGCGTCGGTGGCCTCCGTACCCGCGCCGACATTGGTGATCTGGCGGGTGAACGGTTCATGCACCACGCCGTTGCGATCCACCCATTCCTGTGACGCACCGACCGATACGGTGTTGTCGCGCGTGGTCATCGAGTTGGTGCCCAACGCCACCGAGTTGGTGTTGTTCGCGTAGGCATTGGTGCCCAGCGCAACCGCACCGTCGAAGACCGCGGTGCTGTGCGAACCAATGGAGATGGTGTCTGCCTCGTCCGTACCGGACTGGTAGCCCAACGCGATGGAGTTGTTGCCATAAGCCGTCGCCTCGCCACCGACGCCGGTGGAATTGACGCCATAGCCGATGGCGAATTCACCGAGTGCCGTGGCATTGCTTTGATAGGCCGAAGCACTCCAACCCAACGCCGTACCCTGCGTGCCGCCCGAAGCAGCCAACAAGCCGACCGCCGTGCCGTAATCGCGCGCATAGGCTGCCGAACCGATCGCCGTAGCGCCGTAGCCCAGCGCCTGCGTATGCAGGAAGGCTGCGCCACCGGGGATGCCGTGCAGGATGTTCGCCTGGCCGCCGATAGCCAGGCTCGATTCACCCGTGGCTTCGCTCTTGTAGCCGATCGCACCGGAGTAATCGGCCGATGCCTGAGAGGATGCGCCCAAGGCGAGTGCCTGATTGCCCAGGGCTTGCGCATTCGCTCCGAACGCCGTCGTGAAGGTGTTTCCCGCCTGAGACTGACTGCCGTATGCCGTGGCGCTATTGGCCGCAGCCACACTGCCATAACCACCCGCAGTCGTGTCGTCGCCGTTAGTAGCCGCGCCGCTGCCGAACGCCGATGCGCGTTCGCCCTGCGCAGTCGCGTTCGCACCTACTGCCGTGCTGTTATCGGCCATGGCTGCCGTATTGGCGCCGATAGCGGTGCTCTCGTTGCCATTGGCAATGGAATTGGTACCGGTCGCGGTCGCATCGGTGCCGAAGGCGGCAGCGTTGGCACCCATCACGGTGCCTCCTTCCTGGGTTGCCTGCGAGTTGCCGCCAACGACAGTGCTGTTGGCGCTCGCGGCCGTGGTATATGCGCCCACCGTGGTGCTGTTATCACCCAGGCTGCTCGCAGCCAAGCCAACTGCGGTCGACTGCTCGCCGGCACCGTAGCTGGCGGTGCCGATGGCCGTGGAATTATCCGCCTGTGCAAAGGCGCCCGCACCGACCGCGGTCGAGAGCTCGCCCTGGGCGAGCGAACCCGATCCGGCGGCGGTACTGAATGTGCCGCTGGCTCCCGAGGCACCGCCGATGGAGGTGGCATTGTCGCCCGATGCCGTCGCTGCCGAACCGAAGGCCGAAGACTGATAACCCGACGCGGTGCTGATCCAGCCGCTTGAAGTGGAAAGATCACCGGTAGCCTGCGCACCGGCACCGAAGGCCGCCGCACCCAGACCGGTCGCCTGTGCGCTGACCAGGCCCAAGGCCGCTCCGCCGACCGCTACGCTCTCCTCACCGGTGGCCTGTGCGCCGTAACCGTTGGCCACCGAAAAATTACCCGAGGCGTCAGCCAGCGAACCGGTCGCCACCGAACGCGTGCCCGAGGCCAGCGCTGCGGTACCCAGCGCCGCGCTCAGATCGCCGGTCGCCTGCGCGCTCGGGCCCACCGCCGTCGCGGCCACACCGCTGGCCAACGTCGGACCGACTGCCTGACCCGTGGCGGTATAGACAATCAGCGGATTGCCATCTGCATCGACTGCCTGCCCGCCGATTGCCACCGCGCTGCTGCCACTGGCTTGCGCACCGGCACCGTAGGCCGCCGCATTGATCGAGCTTGCCGCCGCGCCATAGCCGGTCGCCGTGGCGTAGTTGCCGTTGGTGGCTGCGCCGCTACCGATCGCGGTGGAACCCACACCTTGCGCGATCGCGTTCGCACCCGTCGCCGTGCTGTTGTCGTCGAACGCCACCGAGTTGGCGCCATAAGCCGAGCTTTCATTGCCGTTGGCGATGGCGTTGGCACCCGTGGCCGTGCTGTCGTTACCGAATGCCGAGGAACCTTCGCCCGTAGCGGTGCTGTTGCTGCCAGTCGCCTGGCTGAAAGCACCCACCGCGGTAGCGTTCTGGTTGCCCGCCAACGCCTGCCCACCGACAGCGGTGCCATTGGCTGCATCACTGCCGTCGTTGAGGTTCACCGCCGTGGCGCCGCTGCCGAGCGCCGAGGAGAAATCGCCCTGTGCCGCAGCAGCCGAACCGACTGCGGTGGCCTGCGTGCCCGTGGCATGCGACTGCGCGCCAAGCGCAGTGCCACCCAGGCCGCTGGCAAAAGCAGTCTGGCCCAGTGCCGTGCTCAGGTTGCCACTGGCCTGGCTGTTGATGCCGATCGAGGTGGCGCCGTCAGCCAGCGCCCATGCGCCCGAGCCAAGCGCGACGCTACCTTGTCCCGTGCTGGAGCTGTTGTCGCCAATGGCCAGCGAGTTGGCGCCCGTTGCTGTGGCGAACTGGCCCATGGCAATCGATTCTTCACCATCGGACCAGCTATCGGGCCCCAGAGCCATGCTGTTGACCCCGGCGGCAAACGCACCCGTGCCCATGGCCAGCGTGTTGTCGCCAGAGGCACGCGCCGAATTGCCGATCGCCGTGGATTGGTCGCCAACGGCCGAGGCGAACGTACCGATGGCTGTAGCGCCTACGTTGTTCGCCAGCGCGCCACCACCCAGGGCCATCGCAAAGTTGTCGGTGGCTTGCGCGCCATTGCCGAATGCACTCGCTTCCTGGCCTTTGGCGGTGGCTTCATTGCCCACTGCAGTCGCACCCTGCTTGCGCGCCACGGCCTTGTTGCCGATCGCTACCGAATCCTTGCCGAACGCCTTGGCATTGGGGCCCGCTGCTACGGACTTCTTGCCCGTGGCCGCGGCATCGTCGCTACCATCAGCCGCGCCGTTGGCAGAGAAGTAGTGTGCGGCCGACGCCGTAGCATCGGCCAGCGTGTTCAATTGATCGACGTTCACCGCGTCGGTGCCCTTGGTACCGGCCGCGACATTGGTGATCTGGCGTTCGCTGCCGACGCTGCCAATCGACACCGTGTTGGCTCGGTTGGCGACGGAACCTGCGCCGAGCGCCACGCTGTTCTTGGCCGTGCTCTGACTGTCGGCGCCAAGCGCCATGCTGTTGGCGGCACGCGCATCGGCGCTATCGCCAAGCGCCACCGCGTCCTTGCCCGCCGATGCGCTCAGCGTACCCAGCGCGATCGCGCCCTGCCCGCTCGCGTTGGCCCCATAGCCGCCGATGGCGAGCGAATCGGTACCCGTTGCGGTGGAGGCATTGCCGCCAGCGAAACTGAAATCACCCGCGGCCTGCGTATCCGAGCCGATGGCGGTGGAAGATTGTCCCGAAGCATTGGCGCTATCGCCCAGTGCAGTGGCCGTTTTGTCCGGCTTGGCTTTTTGTGTTGTCTTGGCTTGCGCAGTCACGGATTTGCCCGGTTGCGCTGTATCAGCAGCCAATGCCGGCTGCGCCAGAACCGCAACCGCTGCCAACAGCGTCGAGGCCATCAACGTTCGCGCCGCCTTACCAGCGCGCGTGCGGCGCGCCGAACCGCCTTTGCCGTTAGCCCTGGCCATCTCGGATGCCACAACGAGCATGCCGAGCGACTTGCTCCATACCTTGCTGTAAATCTTGTTCATGACATTCCCCATGCTCACTGCGCGCGCCGCAGCAGTGAAGCGTTGAATTGAGCGCTCGCGCGACAGCGCCCTGGGGCCACCACAGGAAGCGGCCCGCTGCGTCATCGCTGCGTACTGGTGTCGGTCAAGCCAGGTGGCCGCGCGATCGCTCCCGTCGATCGCGCGGCCGGTATTGCCAGGAGCTGTTATGGAGAAACGAAGGTCGCTTGCACGGAGACGTTGCTGAAGTCCGCCACACCGGACACCAGCAGGTAATACGTCCCCGCAGCCGGCACCGCATACACTGCCGACTCGCTGTTGCCCACGTGTACCGACGACTTGTCGAAGCTGCTGGTCGTCGGCACGTCTCCGTTCTTCACGTACAGCGATACGTCGCCGGTGCCACCGAAGGTGCGCAGCACCAGGGCATGCGCGCCGGCCGGAACGTCGATCTTGTAGAGCTTCGTGTCCCCGGCATTGCCGCTGACGGCAACCGCGGTTCCGTTGGTCAATGCGGTGGCGTCACCATCGCCCGGACCACCGGGGTTGCCATCGTTGCCCAGTGCCTTGTTCACCGCTGCCGCTGCATCGATGATGCCCGCGCCCAGGGTCTGGTCAGGCGTGCTCGGGAAACTGCGTGCGGTGGACGTGATCAGCGTGCGCATATCGGCCGGGCTGAGGGCCGGCAGGCTTGCGGCCTGCAAGGCGCTGATCACCAGTGCGATGGTGCCGGTGACATGCGGCGTGGCTTGCGACGTACCCGCGTAGCCACCATAGGTGTAGCCGCTCTCGTCCGGCACGGTGGTGCCATCGTTGATCGCCGACCACACGAAGCCGGCCTGCACCTGCGTGCCGCTGGACGCATCGTTGGCGTAGATGCCGCCACCCGGCGAGGCAACGGCCACGCCCGAACCGAAGTTGGAGTAGAAGGCACGCTTGCCGGAAATACCGATCGCACCGACGGCAATCGCACCCGGGCAGCTGGCTGGCGAGAAGCCGGACACATTGGCGTTGTTGTTGCCCGCTGCGACGACGACTACGGTACCGCGGCTGTTGGCGTCGGCAATGGCCTGGCCAAGCACGTCAGTGGCCGAACAGCTGCCACCGCCGCCCAGGCTCATGTTGATGATCTGCGCCGGGTTCTGGTTATCCGGCACGCCATCGACATGGCCGCCGGAGGCCCATTCGATCGCATCGGCAATATCCGAATTGAAGCCGCCGCAATGACCCAGTACGCGCACCGGCAGCACCTTCGCATTGAACGCGGACCCGGCCATGCCGGTACCGTTGTTGGTCAACTCGGCAACAGTGCCCGACACATGCGTGCCGTGCCAGGAGCTGTCTTCGGCCGGGTTGGACGCATCCACGCAACCGCCGTTGGTGGCGAGATATTCGTCACCGGTGGTCCAGTCGCCGGTGTCCCAGCCACCTGCCGCGCGATCATCGGTCGAGCGGCCGGAGACAAAGCCGCTGCTGATGAAGTCGTAGCCGGCATCGCCCAGCGAGGTATCGATGTCCGGATGATGGGTCAGGCCCGTATCGAGCACGGCCACGGTGACGCCGGTGCCATCGGCAAGGTCCCAGGCCGCCGCGACATCCGCACCGCCCTTGTTGGCGTAGCTGGTGGTGTCGCCACCGATCTTTTCGCTGGTACCGTCACCGGCACGCAGGTGCCACTGGTAAGGCCCGTAGTACTGGTCGTTGGGCGTGAATGCCGCCGGCGCCAGCAGGGCGGAAGCGCGCGTGTCGCGGATAGCACGCATCATCACATCGGGTTCGACGTGGGCGACACTCGGGTCGGCCGCCAACTGCTGCATCAGCGACACTGCTTCGGTGCGGCTGAGCTTGCGTGAAGTGCGCACCAGGTCGGCACCGATGGCGAGCTTGCGCTGATAAACGGCATTGACCGTACTTGTGCGCACGGCCGCCTTCCCCACGGTCGCATGCGTGACCAGCCCGGCGCGGCCGATGGCAGCACTGACCGCTTGCGTGGCCGCGACGTGATCGCCCCGCTGCGTTGAGCCGTCTCGATAAGTGATGATGAAACGATCGTATGAACCGTTCTCCTGCATCGCACTGGCATTGATACGCGCCGAAAGCGGCGCTGCGACATCAGCCGCGAAAGACGCCTGGCCGGCCAACGCCAGTGCCAAAACCGCCGCCAATGCATTCAATTTGAAAGCTTTCGTGTTCAAGGCAACCTCTCCCCAAGAAAGACAGTGATCTCGCCAACTCGCCTGTGGACAACCGTCATGTGGCGGTCATCGCCTTTTCGAAATTAGTGAGTACCGACATCGCTCGTCACGCACGGTTTCTTCGCTAAACTCACCAAAAGTCACCGCGGCATTCGGACGGCCAGCCGTCCAACGTCGAGGGCACGCTCAACCGTGGCGTACAGGCGAGCTTTGCAGGGGGATATATGTGGCAACGCCTTATCGGGTGGCTCAAGCGGCTGCCTATCGACGATCCGGTCGATCTGCGCAATGCATTCTTCATGCAGTTGCTGATGATCTATGAAGGGTGCGAGATCCCTCTCAACAAGCTGTACCTGCTGTGTTTCAACGCCACCTATGCGTTGCTGCGCCAGGGCAACATTGCCGCCTGGCCACGTTTTGCGCTGGAGATCGACCTGGGCACCGACCTGGTCATCACGCTCTCGGCATGGTTCGGCTTCTATTTGCTGCGCCGAGGGCGCTTCCGCCCGGCCGTTGCGCAGTTCCTGGGCGTGCTGCTGTTGTCCTCGGCCATTGCCTACAGCACCTTCGGCTACGTGGCATGGCCGCACGACCTGGTCGCGATCGTCGCGCTGGCGCTGGGTGGCCTGATGCTCGGACGTGCGGCGCTGTGGAGCATCTATGGCATCGTGATGCTGGTCTTCGTTGCCGGCATGACCCGCGACCAGTTTCGCCATACCCATTCGCTACAGCCATTGCTGGCTTCGTACGACGGGTTGATTTCGCTGGCCCTGAGCTACCTGCTGGTGGTGATCATCCTGGACCGAAGCACCAGCGCGCTGCGCAGCAGCCTGGAGGAGTCGAACCTGCAACGACGCCAGTTGCAGCACGAAATGATCGAACGAGAGCACGCCCAGGAGCAGCTTCTGCACGCGCAGAAGATGGATGCCGTCGGCCGCCTTACCAGCGGCATCGCACACGATTTCAACAATGTGCTGGGGATCATTCTTGGCTTCAGCATGGAGCGCCATCGACTCAACGAGCCCGAGGCCGCCCTCAATGCCGATACTCAGGCACTGGCCGATGCGCTTGAAGGCGTAGAGATGGCCGCGCGACGTGGCGCCTCGATCAGTGGCAAGCTGCTCAATTTCTCTCGCCACGATGTCACCCATATCGAAACGTTCGACGCAGACGAGGCATTGCGCGAACTGGTGCCCCTGCTGCGCCAACTGCTGCCATCGGACATACGGCTGCTGATCGAATCGTCACCGGTCGCATTACCGCTCAGCTTCGACCGCAGCCAGTTCGAACTGGCGATACTCAATATCGCTTCCAACGCACGCGACGCCATGCCTGACGGCGGCAGTTTCACGATCTGCGCCAAGCGCCACGCTCCGGGTGCCATCAGCATCACGCTCAGCGATACCGGCACGGGTATGCCCGAATCGGTTCGTCAACGCATCTTCGAGCCGTTCTTCACCACCAAGCCCGCAGATAGCGGCACCGGCCTGGGCCTCTCCGTGGTATATGCCCTGATCGAGCGCGCAGGTGGCTCGATCGATGTGAGCAGTTCGCCCGGCAGTGGCACGAGCCTGTCATTGATCCTGCCGATAAGCGAGCTCGCTGCCGTCGCTCCTCGCGTCCAACCTGCGGCACGCCAACGCGTCCGCGTGCTCCTGATCGATGACGATGACGACCTGCGCACCATGCTTGCCAATGCACTCGAGCAAGGTGGCTGTGAAGTCAGCATGGCAGCGTCCGGCAGCGAGGCCGAGTGGTTGGTGCAGACCGCGCGACATCTGCCGCAGATCATCGTCTGCGACAACCGCATGCCGGACACCGACGGCATTACCTTGCTCAGGAAACTGCGCAGGCACCTGCCGGGTATTCCGGTCATCCTGATTTCCGCCTATCTGGAAAGCGATGGACAACCGTTTCGCAACGAGGACGATTTCACCGAACGGCTGCCGAAGCCTTTTGCGCCCAGCCATTTGCTGGCGAGAGTCTTGAAGGTTGCCGGCGAGAGGGCGGTTGTCAGTGGTGAGGAGTGAGGAGTGAGTAAGAGCAGTACTGTGCTCGCCCATACCTGCGTCGGCGGTACAATCCTACCGGTCAAACTCACGCTCCGCTTGTGCCTATATGCGTAATCCTCTGCAAGAACAGCTACTTAAGGCCGGCCTGGTCAAGAAAGACAAGGTCGCCAAGGTCGTGCGCGAGCAGACCAAACAACGCGAGGGGAAAGCGCCTGTATCGGCCGATGCGGAGCGCATCGACGCCCAGCGCATCCAGGCCGAGCGCGCCGAGCGCGATCGTGCCATTGCCGCCGAGCGCAATGCGCAGGCACAAGCGAAGGAAGTGCGCGCGCAGATCCGTCAGATCGTGGAAACCAACAAGGTCAAGCGCGAAGGCGAGATCGACTACCGGTTCTCTGATGGCAACGCGATCAAGAGCCTTCTGGTCAACGAAGCGTTACGCAAGCAACTGGCCAGTGGCGCGCTGGTGATTGCACGGCACGATGCCGGCTACGAACTGCTGCCACGCGCCGCGGCGGACAAGGTCTACGCGCGCGATGCAGCGATGATCGTGCTGGACCATGGCCGTACGAACGCCACCGACGGCAGCAGCGAAGACGACGAGTACTACAAGCAGTTTCAGGTGCCGGACGACCTGATCTGGTGATCGGCAGGAAGAGTGAGCGCCTAATCTTTCTCTGACCACTCACTCGCCTTCACTCATCACCCGCCTCTACACCCGCACCATCACATACCCCTCGCGGTGTACGGCGTTCAACGGCAACGGTTCGCCCAATACGGTCAGAACCTTCTTGCGCAGCCGATGAATCAGCGAATCGAGGCGGTGCGGGTCGAAGTCGTAGGCATCGGCAGTAAATAGCGCAATCAACTCCTCGCGCGAAATCACCCGATTGACGTTCTTCAGAAACTTGTCCATTAAGCGGCCTTCGGTCTTGGTCAGGGCTGCCGTGCCGCCTGCCGGCGATATCAGGCACCAGCCATCGGCCCCCAGACGCCAGCTGCGCGTCAAAGGCTCGGGCAAGGCCGAAACGTTGCGCAGTCGCCGCGCGAGGCTGAAGAGGGTCGCGCCCAATACATCCAGATCGATCGGCTTGGCCAGGTATGCATCGGCGCCTTCGCTGAGCCCCCGCACGCGATCGGTTTTGCGACCACGGCCGGTGAGCATCACGATGCCGATATCGGAAGTATCGCGCCGCAACTGGCGTGTCACGTCGAAGCCATCGGCATCGGGCAAGCCCACGTCGAGCAGCACGATATCGGGACGACGGCGACTCAGCTGCGCGGGCAGGTCTGCTGCCTGGCCGATCGCGACAACATCAAAACCGAACTGCCGCAGCCGGGGCACCAATATACGATCACGCAATAAATCGTCGTCTTCCAGCACCAACACATGCATCGCCGGAGGCGCGGCATCCATCGGCGGCATGATCGAGGAAGAAGATAGGGGTACAGAAGCAAGCATCGTCGCAAAGCCTCCCAGCATTAGCGGAAATGCTCCGGTACATCAATGCACCGGATCCAACGCGCGAGGAGCCCCCTGCTCGCAGCTTCACGAGATTGCGCCTGCCCCAGGAGGTCGTCAAGCTTGCGCTACGCTTTCGTGACCGGCATCACTCACGTAATTTGTTACGTGATATTTAGACGTTTAAATCGGTTTTCCACGAGTCAAACCAGCTTTTGGGCGACGTTTGCCGCGGCGACGACAGCAGGTTCTAACGCGCACCCCGCAATCGCCAAAACCATCCATCTCCCTTGCGACCGGCCCCGCAAGGCTGGAGATAACGGCCGGTCCAGCGCACAATCGCTCGTTCCGCGCGGCGTTGCCGCACCCGCCTTCAAGACAAGCCAAGCGCTCGATGGATAGAACAGACAACGCCGCCCACACCCCCTTCATGCGCCAGTACCTTTCGGCCAAGGCCGAGCACCCGGATGTGCTGCTTTTCTTCCGGATGGGCGATTTTTACGAGTTGTTCTACGACGATGCCCGCAAAGCGGCGCGGCTGCTGGATATCACGCTGACCCAGCGCGGCCAATCGGCCGGGCAGCCCATTCCCATGGCCGGCGTGCCCTACCACGCCGCCGAAAACTACCTCGCCCGGCTGGTGCGGCTGGGCGAGTCGGTAGCTATCTGCGAGCAGATCGGCGACCCGGCCCTGTCCAAGGGGCCGGTCGAGCGCAAGGTGGTACGCATCGTCACCCCAGGCACCGTGACCGACGCCGCCTTGCTGGAAGAGCGCCGCGACAACCTGCTGCTGGCCATTGCCGCCGGCACGCAAGGTGCCTACGGCCTGGCCTGGGCGGACCTTTCCAGCGGCCGCTTTCTGCTTAGCGAGGTACCGACCGCCGAAGCGTTGGCCGCGGAGCTGGCACGCCTGCAACCGGCCGAAACCCTGGTCAGCGAAGATATCGCCTGGCCCCGTCTGGTGAGTTCGCTACCGGGCGTACGCAAGCGCCCGCCGTGGCATTTCGACGGCGACGCGGCGCGACGCGAACTCAATCGCTTCTTCGGTACGCGCGGCCTCGACGGTTTTGGTGTCGACAACCTGCCGCTGGCGATCGCCGCTGCCGGTTGTTTGCTGGGTTATGTCGAAGAGACACAGAAAAGCGCGCTGCCGCACCTGTCGGGCATGGCAGTGGAAAGCGCCAGCGAAACGATCGCGCTGGATGCAGCCACGCGTCGCAACCTGGAACTGGATACGCACCCGAGCGGCCGCGTCGAACATACCCTGCTGGGTGTGCTCGACGAAACGGTGACGCCGATGGGCGCACGCCTGCTCCGCCGCTGGCTCAACCGTCCCTTGCGTTCGCAGGACGTCCTGCGTCGTCGCCACCAAGCGGTCGGCATGCTGATCGAGAACCGTCACTACGAAAGCCTGCGCGAACCGCTGCGCGGCATCGGCGACCTCGAACGCATCCTGGCTCGCGTGGCGCTGCGTTCGGCACGGCCACGCGATCTTTCCACCTTGCGCGACGGCCTGGCCGCGGCACCGGATTTGCGCCAGCGGATCGTCGCACTCGACAGTCCGCTATTGCATACCCTGGTGGAGAGCATCGGCGACCATGCCGATATCGCCGCCCTGCTCGTACGCGCCGTGGTGGAGCAGCCACCGGTCCTTCAACGCGACGGCGGTGTCATTGCCGACGGCTATGACGCAGAGTTGGACGAATTGCGTCGCCTGGCCACGAATGCCGACCAGTATCTGGTCGATATGGAAGAACGCGAAAAGGCTGCCAGCGGCATAAGCACGCTGAAGGTCGGATATAACCGCGTACACGGCTACTACATCGAAATCAGCAAGGGCCAGGCCGACAAGGCACCGACGCATTACACCCGTCGCCAGACCACCAAGAACGCCGAGCGTTACATCACCGAAGAGCTGAAGACCTTCGAAGACAAGGTCCTGTCGGCCAAGGAACGCTCGTTGATGCGCGAACGCGCACTGTACGAGGCGCTGCTCGACAGCCTGATCGAAAAGCTCGAACCGCTGAAGGCCGCGGCATCGGCCATCGCCGCGCTCGACGTACTTGCCACGCTGGCCGAGCGCGCGGCGTCGCTGGATTGGAGCGAACCCAAACTGATCGACTCCCCGGGCATCGCCATTGAACGCGGACGCCATCCGGTCGTCGAAAAGGTTCGCGACGAACCCTTCGAACCGAACGATCTCAAGCTCGACAACGAACGGCGCATGCTGGTGATCACCGGTCCGAACATGGGCGGTAAGTCGACCTATATGCGCCAGAACGCGCTGATCGTCCTGCTGGCGCATATCGGTAGCTATGTGCCGGCAAGCAGTGCTGTCATCGGCCCGGTCGACCGCATCTTTACGCGCATCGGCGCAGGCGACGATCTGTCGCGCGGCCAATCCACCTTCATGGTGGAAATGAGCGAAACGGCCAACATTCTTCACAACGCCACCGAACATAGCGTGGTGCTGATGGATGAAGTAGGCCGTGGCACCAGCACCTATGACGGCCTGGCACTTGCTCGCGCCGCCGCGGTGCATCTGGCAGCGAGCAGCCGTGCCTATACCTTGTTTGCGACGCATTACTTCGAGTTGACCGAATTGGCCACCGAATATTCGACGATCGCCAACGTACATCTGGACGCCGTGGAATACGGCGAACAGCTGGTCTTCATGCACGCAGTCAAGGAAGGCCCCGCCAACCGCAGCTTCGGTTTGCAGGTGGCAGCTCTAGCCGGCCTGCCCAAGAGCGTGATCGCCGATGCGCGACGCACCCTGGCCGAACTCGAGCGTGGCATGCACGCGCATGTGACTAAACCCACGGCATCCGTCGATGCATCGCCGCAATTGGGATTGTTTGCAGCAGCGCCTTCCGCAGTAGAACGTGCACTTGAAGATATCGATCCAGATGCACTCTCTCCACGCGAAGCACTCGAGGCGCTTTACCGGCTGAAGCATTTAAAAGGGTGAAGCAAAGAGCTGCGCCCTCGTCCCAGCTCTCTCCTCGCCGGCTCTTACTTACTCCTCTCAACTCACTCAACGTGCACTTGAAGATATCGATCCAAGTGCACTCTCCTCACGCGAAGCACTCGAGGCGCTTCACCGGCTGAAGCATTAAAAGGGTGAAGCAAAAGAGCCGCGCCCTCATCCCAGCCCCTCCCCGCCGGCTCTTACTCACTCCTCACTCCTCACTCCTCTCAACTCACTCCTCGCTCTTGGCTCCCGCCTGGCCAACAGAGAGAATCGCCCACCCCATAGGCCCAACCTATGAAGGACATCAAATCAATCAAATTCCACTCATAGGCAGATCTACGTAGATTCCATCCAGGCGGGCATCGTCAGCCCACTCCCCTATGCCAGGATGGAATCAGCCCCATGAGCGATCGCAAGACTCTTACTACCGATTCCGGTGCACCAGTACCGGATAACCAGAACAGCCTCACCGCCGGCCCGCGCGGCCCGCTGCTGGTGCAGGATCATCAGCTATTCGAGAAGCACGCCCACTTCAATCGCGAGCGCATTCCCGAGCGCGTTGTTCATGCCAAGGGCTCGGCCGCGTTCGGTACACTGACCATCACGCACGACATCACCAGATACAGCCTGGCCAAGGTGTTCAAGCCAGGCAGCAAGACACCGCTACTACTTCGTTTCTCCACCGTGGCTGGCGAGCGCGGCGCTGCCGATGCCGAGCGCGACGTGCGCGGCTTCGCCCTGAAGTTCTACACCGAGCAAGGCAACTGGGACCTGGTCGGCAACAACACGCCCGTGTTCTTCGTGCGCGATCCCTACAAGTTCCCCGACTTCATCCACACCCAGAAACGCGACCCGCGCACCAACATGCGCAGTTCTACCGCCATGTGGGATTTCTGGTCGCTGTCACCTGAATCGCTGCACCAGGTCACCACCTTGATGAGCGACCGCGGGCTTCCCGCCAGCCTGCGTCACATGCACGGTTTCGGCAGCCATACCTATAGCTTCTGGAACGAACAAGGCGAACGCTACTGGGTGAAGTTCCATTTCAAGACCCAGCAAGGCATCAGGAACTGGTCCAACGAGGAAGCGGCCAAGGTCATCGGCGAGGATCGCGAATCGCACCAGCGCGACCTGTACGAAGCGATCGAGCGCAAGGAGTTTCCGCGCTGGACCATGTATGTACAGATCATGCCCGAGGCCGATGCGCAGAAGACCAGCTATAACCCGTTCGACCTCACCAAGGTGTGGCCGCACAAGGACTATCCGCTGATCGAAGTGGGCGTGATGGAGCTCAATCAGAATCCCGAGAACTACCATGCCGAGGTCGAGCAATCGAGTTTCTCGCCAGCGAATGTGGTGCCAGGCATAAGCCATAGCCCGGACAAGATGCTGCAGTTCCGCATCTTTTCCTACGCCGACGCGGCGCGTTACCGCCTGGGCGTCAATCATGAGGCGCTACCGGTCAATCGCCCGCGCTGCCCCGTGCACAACTATGCCCGCGACGGCCAGATGCGCTTCGACGGCAACGGCGGCGGCAGCGTGAATTACGAGCCCAATTCATTCAACGGGCCGGTGCAGGATCCCGCGGCGAAAGAGCCGCCGCTGAAGATCTCCGGTGATGCCGATCGCTACGATCACCGTGAAGGCAACGATGATTACACTCAGGCCGGCGATCTGTTCCGCCTGATGAACGACAACCAGAAGCAACAGCTGTTCGGCAATATTGCGGCCGCCATGCAGGGCGTACCGGAAACGATTGTGCGCCGGCAGCTGGGGCATTTTGGCAAGGCCGACCCGGCCTATGCAGCAGGCGTGGCCAAAGCGTTAGGCCTGACATTGTAAGACGCTCCATCGGCAAACCCCGCGTACCGTGAGTCAGCAGCCCACGGTGCGCGGGGTTTTGCTTTCAGCCCGGGTCCTGGTCCTTGAACCGCATCAGCTGTCGCCGCTCCTGCTTGTTCGGCCGCGACGGCGGACGCAGCAGGCCGCCGTTGCGCGTTCCGCGTTCGGCACGGGCCAGTTCGCGAGCCGCGATGCTGGCCTCGCTTTCGCGATACAGCATCTGCGCGACTGGCGCCGGGCCACGCTGCGCGGATAAGGCGAGCACCTCGACTTCAAGGCGTTCCTCGCCACGGCTGATCTTCAGCTTGTCGCCGATATGCAAGGTCTTGGCGGGTTTGCACCCAGCGCCATTCACATCGATCTTGCCGCCTTCGATCGCCTGCTTGGCGATACTGCGCGTCTTGAAGAATCGAGCGGCCCATAACCATAGGTCGGCACGCACCTGGGGTGGCGAGTTGGCGTGATCTGTCGACATAGGCGCATTATCCCGCATATCGATTCCCGGCGAGGTATTTATGGATCAACAGACGCAAACGTACATCGTCTATGTCTTGCTGGTGGTACTGGGCTTTGTCATTGGCCGTGTTACCGCACGCCAGCGCCCCGAGCACGAACGGCCCTCCAGGCCCCCGGTTGGAGCTACATACCAACCGCCGGCATCACCGCTCATGGACCGGGAACTCGAAAGCCAGGTCGTGCTGCTGCTGAGCCAGAACAGCAAGATCGAGGCGATCAAGCTGTATCGCGAACACACCGGTGTCGGTTTACGCGAAGCAAAGGATGCGGTCGAGGCGATCGCGGTTCGGCGTCATCTGGATCTACGCTGACAAGAGCCAATTGCCCAAGGGGATCGTTACCAGCGAAAGCACGATGCCCGCTCCGAGCACCGTATTGGCAAGCGTGGGTTCGAGCTCGTATTCGTCGGCCAGAATGGCGGCGGAAATCATCGGTGCCATCGCTGCCTGCAGGACGCCCACGATCAAGGTAAGGCCCTGCACGCCAGCCGTGATGCCAAGCAGCCAGCACGCCAACGGTGCCAATACGAGCTTCCATGCAAGCCCCCATCCGACCACCTTGATCTGGCCCTCACCCGGATGCAGCTTGAACTGCAGGCCAACTGAAAACAAAGCCAATGGCGTCAAGGTCGCACCCAGGGGTGTCAGAACGGCATCGACCATGTCCGGCCAGCCACCCAATAAACCAACCAGCACGCCGATCACCAGCGCAATGAACGGCGGGAAGCTGAGGATGCGTTTTACGATCAATCCTGCTTGGGGGCGACGCCCCGCATAAAGCGATGCGACCAACACACCAGCCGATGCCAGCAAGGGGAAGCACCCCAACTGGTCGGCGACCACCGCGATCGCCAAGCCTTCCTTGCCGTGCAATGCCTGCATCATGGGATAACCCATGAATGACGTATTGCCCAAGCCGCAGACCAGAACCAGCCCGCCGATACGTTGGCGCGACCAGCCCAGCCACGCACCCAATGCGGCAAACATCAGCCAGGAGCCCGCGAATGTCAGAAACATCGCCGCGACGGGAAACCATAGCTGCGGATCGACATGGATCTTGGGAATCAGCGCCAGCACCAAAGAAGGCAGCGCGACATTGATTACCCACCAATTGATACCAGGCACGATGCCGGTCGGCGGCCTTGCCCAACGTGCAACGGCGATACCCAGCAGCAGGCAGGTAAAAAGTAGTAGCAGCGCACTCATAAATTCGTTTATTCAGCCATGGCCGGAACAGCACGCCACCGGCTGACATAGCGGACAGCCAGCAGGATAAGCACCAGTGTGCCGAGGATGGAGGGGAGAATCTGGCTCCACGGTTGCAACCCACGTAGCAGGTTACCCGCGCCAGCCGATAGCATGGCGAAATACACGCCAGTCATCTTCAGGCCATGATCGAGCGGGCGGACACGTTGAAGCCAGAGCGTGCCCCAGAAACCGCGAGAGAGATCGTAGATCGCCACCATCGCCACATAACCGATGGTGGAATAACCGATCGCCGGCGTGAACGAGGCATTGCCCTTCCCCATCGACAGCACAAAAAATCCACAGGCCAACAACGTTGCCACCGCCAGACCAGCATCGAACAGGCCCGGTGCCGAGGTACGTAGATGCAAGGCGCGCAGGCTGCTGATGTACTGGTAGGCAGCCGATAGCGTTACCGCGACCAGTGTCATGGGCACGGAGAAGAACAGGTCGGCAATCACAGCAGTAGTCAGTACCACGCCTGCAAGGTAAACGAACAGCCGGCCTGCGCGCCGATGGATCGTCGCGCCTTTGCGCGAGCAAAGTGGCAGCAGGCCTACCAGCAGGCCAAACACACCCATCGCGATATGTGCGCCAACGTTGAGTTGATGCCATGACATAGGCGGCTTCCCCTTGGCCTGTGTTCAAACATAGCACGACAAAAAAGGCCCCCGGTTACTTACCGGAGGCCTTTCTATGGGAAACATAAACGCCACCTTCCATCGTCATTCCGGCAAAGGCCGGAATCCCCCCCTCAGCGTGGAAACACGACACGTGCTGTCCAGCACACGAGGACCGATGAATGGATCCCGGCCTTCGCCGGGATGACGAATAGGAGCTTCGCGGGTTTCTATTTGCCCATTCAGCCCAGCAAAACGCGATTCATCCGCTGCACGAACGCTGCCGGGTCCGGCAACTGCGCGCCAGCCGAAATCTCGGCCTGTTCAAGCAACAGATTCGCCAGATCCGCCGCCTTGCCGGCATCGGCCTCGGCTTCGACGCGCTTGAGCAAGGCGTGCTGCGGATTGATCTCCAGCGTCGGCTTGCTCTCGGGCATGTCATGACCCGCCTCGCGCAACAGACGCGCCAGATGCGGAGCCATTTCGTAGTCGCTCAACGCCAGGCACGAAGGCGAATCGGTCAGGCGTGCCGAAACACGTACATCGGCAACACGGTCGCCAAGCAGCGCCTTCAGCTTGACCAGCAGCGGCTCGGCCGCCTTGGTGGCTTCTTCCTGTTGCTTCTTGTCGGCTTCGTCCAGCGGCAACTCGCCCTTGGCTACGTTCTTGAGTTTCTTGCCGGCATACTCGTTGAGGCTGCCGAGCATCCACTCGTCGATACGATCGAACATCAACAATACTTCGATGCCCTTGGCCTTGAAGGCTTCAAGCTGCGGGCTGCCGACCGCTGCAGCGTAGCTGTCGGCGGTGATGTACCAGATGGTGTCCTGACCTACCGGCAGACGCCCGACGACATCGTCGAGCGATACAGTCTGCGCGGCGCCATCACCCTGGGTCGAGGCAAAACGCAGCAGCTTGGCAATGCGCTCCTTGTTGGCGTGGTCCTCGGCGATACCTTCCTTGAGCGTGTTGCCGAAAGCCTTGTAGAAGGTCGCGAATTTCTCGGGCTCGTCTCGCGCCAGCTTCTCGATCAGGTCCAGTACGCGCTTGACGCAGGCTGCCTTGATGCGGTCAAGCTGACGATTCTGCTGCAGGATTTCGCGGCTCACATTGAGCGGCAGATCGTCCGCGTCGACTACACCACGCACAAAGCGCAGGTAGTTCGGCAGCAACTCCTCGGCAGCGTCCATGATGAAGACGCGCTTGATATAAAGCTTGAGCCCCTTGCGCTCGTCGCGCCCGCCCATCATCAGGTCGAATGGCGGCTGTGCCGGGAGATACAGCAGCGTGGTGAAACTCTGGCTGCCCTCGACTCGGTTGTGCGTCCAGGCCAGCGCGTCGTTGAAGTCGTGACCGAGCGATTTATAGAAGCTCTGGTAGTCCTCGTCGCTGATCTCCGATTTCGGCTTGGTCCACAGTGCAGAAGCAGCGTTGATCGTGTCCCATTCGCTGCCGGGTTTGCCGTCTTCTTCCTTGGGCATGCGAATCGGGAAGGCGACATGGTCCGAATAACGCGTAATCAGCGACTTCAGCGTCCACGGCTTCAGGAACTCGTCCTCGTCGGCCTTCAGATGCAGGATCACTTGCGTGCCACGCTCGGACAATTCGACCGATTCGAGCGAGTACTCGCCCTTGCCATCGCTTTCCCATTTGACGCCCTCGGCGCTACCCGCGCGACGGGTCAATACCGTCACGCGATCGGCCACCACGAACGCGGAATAGAAGCCCACGCCAAACTGGCCGATCAGGCGAGCGTCGTTCTTCTGCTCGCTGGACATCGCTTCGAGAAAACGACGCGTACCGGAACTGGCAATGGTGCCGATATTGGCGACCACTTCCTCACGCGTCATGCCGATGCCGTTATCGCGCACAGTCACCGTGCGTGCCTGCGGGTCCCAGCTCACATCGATATGCAATTGGCCGTCACCGCTCAATAGGTCGGGCTGGGCAATCGATTCGAAGCGAAGCTTGTCGCATGCATCCGATGCATTGGAAATCAGCTCGCGCAGGAAAATTTCCTTGTGCGAATAAAGCGAGTGCGTGACCAGATGGAGCACCTGGGCGACTTCGGCCTGGAACTTATGGGTTTCGGCAGTCATGGGAGCTTGAGAGTCGATGAATGGAATAAACGGGAAAAGCCGATGGCGATAGGGCGCCATACAGACGCCCTGTTTGCTACCGGAAGTTTTTTAGATCTGCTTTTGCAGCGCTGCGATACGCTCTTCGAGCGGCGGGTGGCTCATGAACAGGCGCTTGAAGCCTACTGCCAGATGCCCGGAAATGCCGAACGCAGCAATCGTCTGGGGTAGCGAGCTTTCGCCATGATTGGCCTGCAGGCGTTGCAGCGCAGAGATCATCGAAGCGCGCCCCGCCAGGTGAGCACCCGCAGCATCGGCGCGGAACTCACGCCAGCGCGAGAACGCCATCACGATCATCGAGGCGAACAGGCCGAACACCAGCTGCAGCACCATCACCGAAACGAAATAGCCGATGCCGCCGCCATCGCGATTGTCGCGACCACCCGACAACCAGCTGTCGACCAGCCGACCGACAACACGCGCCGCCACGATGACCAGCGTATTGACCACGCCCTGGATCAGGGTGAGCGTCACCATATCGCCATTGGCGACATGGCCGATCTCGTGGCCGAGCACGGCCGATACCTGTTCGCGATCCATCTGTTGCAGCAGGCCGGTGCTGACCGCGACCAAAGAGCTGTTCTTGCTCATGCCGGTAGCAAAGGCGTTCATGTCCGGCGCGTCGTAGATCGCCACCTCCGGCATGCCGATGCCGGCCGCCTCGGCATGACGACGTACAGTGTCGACCAGCCAGCGCTCGCCCTCGTTCTGCGGCTGCTCGATCACCCGTGCGCCGGTGGACATCTTGGCCATCCATTTGGACATGGCCAGCGAAATGAAAGCGCCCCCCATGCCGAATACGGCGGCATAGATCAGTAGCCCGGTCATGCCGCCGTAACCACGGGCGGCAGCCCACTGATCGATGCCAAACAGATGGCAGACGATGCTCAGCAGAAAAAGGACGGCGATATTGGTAAGCAGGAATAATGCGATGCGTCGCATGGCTGTCTCTCGGGCAGTCATGAAAGGGATGTAACCCTATCAAAAATCGTGGCTGTACCGGTGAGTTTCAAGGGCGGTTATCGCCACCCGTCCCGCCGGGTGTTCAAAAAGCGTTGCGGACATCGGGGCGCGATCTTCTAAAATCGTGCCGATGAGTTATCGCGGACGTTTTGCCCCCTCTCCGACCGGACATTTGCATTTCGGTTCCCTGGTAGCCGCGGTGGGCAGTTGGCTTTGCGCGCGGCATGCCGGCGGGCAATGGCTTTTGCGGGTGGAGGACATCGACCCGCCACGCGAGGTCCCCGGATCGGCGCAAAGTATCCTGGCGGCGCTGCCTGCCTTCGGCTTGCATGCCGATCAGCCGGTCATGTACCAATCCGACCGCAGTGCAGCGTATGAAGAGGCCTTCGAGCATCTTCGCTCCGCCGATCTGATCTTTCCCTGCTGGTGCAGCCGCAGCGATCTGGCAGCCAGTGGCGGCATGCACCGCGACGGATATTGCGTCGCAGCATCCGACCTGTCGCGATCACCGGCGTGGCGGATGCGCGTCCCGGATATCGAGATCGCATTCGTGGACGGGCTGCAGGGCGAGCAGCGCCAGCGCCTGCGAGAAACGGCTGGCGACTTCGTCGTCAAGCGCGTGGAGGGCTTTTTCGCCTATCAGCTGGCTTGCGTGGTCGACGATGCAGATCAAGGCATTACCGAAGTGGTACGCGGCAATGACCTGCTCGATTCAACCGCCAGGCAAATCTGGCTGCAGCGCTGTCTCGGTGTGGCGACGCCGGCTTATCTGCACCTGCCGCTGGCGCTGGATCATGAGGGTCGCAAGCTGTCCAAGTCCGATGGCGCCCTGCCCGTCGACCCCATGGATCCACTGCCTGCGCTGCGCCGCGCACTGGGTTTTCTCGACGTCGATACATCGAACAGCAGCAATGACGTGGACGCATTGCTGCAAGATGCATTGCGCCATTTCGACCCACGCGCCTTACCGCACTGCAGCGAACGTCGCGCGTAATCTTCGCTTCCATGAACTAAGCACGATCTTTACGCACAAACAGCGTTCCCGGAACGCCAACGTTCTGCCATGATCCATCGCTAGACTGTGTGCGCTGAAATTTCTTTCTGCGTAGACGGTACTTGCGAAATGGACATCCAAACAGTCGAGGAGATGAGGTATGACGCAACGCACGGCATTGGTCACTGGCGGTACTGGCGGCATCGGCAGCGCGATCATTCGTTATCTGGCCCGCCAAGGCCATCGTGTCGCCACCAACTATCGTGACCAGGCCAAGGCCGAGGCATGGCGGGACGCGATGACCCGCGAGGGCATCGAGGTACTGTTGGTCCCCGGCGACGTGGGTGAGCCCGCGGCCTGCGAAACGATGATCGAGGCGATCAACAGCAAACTGGGCCCGGTGGAAATCCTGGTCAATAACGCCGGCATCACGCGCGACACCACCTTCCACAAAATGACTTACGAGCAGTGGACCGAGGTGGTCAATACCAACCTCAACGCCTGCTTCAACGTGACGCGCCCGGTCATCGAAAACATGCGCAACAAGCGCTGGGGCCGCATCGTGCAGATCAGCTCGATCAACGGCCAGAAAGGCCAGTACGGCCAGGCCAACTACGCCGCGGCAAAAGCCGGCATGCATGGCTTCACGATTTCGCTCGCGCAAGAGAACGCGCGCTTCGGCGTCACCGTGAACACGGTGTCACCCGGCTACGTCGGCACGGATATGGTGATGGCGGTACCGGAAGAAGTCCGCGAGAAGATCATTGCGCAGATTCCGGTGGGGCGCCTGGGCAAGCCCGAAGAAATTGCGCACGCCGTGGCGTTTTTCACCGGTGAAGAGGCCAGCTGGATTACCGGGGCAAACCTGGCGATCAACGGCGGCCACTACATGGGCTGGTAGCAAGAGCCAGGAGTGAGTGAAGAGGAGTGAGGAAATAGAGAGAGATCTGGCTGTTGGCTTCCTTGCTCTTCATTCACTCCTTACTCCTCTCCACTCGCTCGCTTCTCGCTGCTCAGCAGCTTCTCCACTACCTTTCCTACTGCCGCAAAGGCGAACGCTCCTGTCACATGCGTCGCCGCGCCCAGGCCGCCGCCGCAGGCCAGGTTCAATGCGTCGCCACCTGGCGGGCGTGTACCGCAGACGGTGCCATCGGGTTGCGGGTACTGCACATTCTGCAGCGAATACACCGCCGATACGCCGAAGTAGCGGTCGGGGTTGCGCGGGAAGTTGAAATCCTGGCGCAACTTTTTCCGGATCAGGCTGAACATCGCATCGTGCTCGGTGCGAGAGAGATCGCGCACGCGAATCTGGGTTGGGTCGGTACGGCCGCCAGCCGAGCCAACAGTCACCATGGGCAGCTTGCGGCGCCGGCACCAGGCGATCGCTTCGAGTTTGACGCGGAACGCATCGCAGGCGTCCAGCACCACGTCGTAGCCGCGATCGAGCAGCTCGTCCATGGTCGCGGGCGTGAGAAACCGCTCGATAGCTTCCAGGCGAATGCCCGGATTGATCGCGTGCGCTCGCGCCGCGACCACGCCGACCTTGGGCTTGCCGTATTCTCCGTCCAGCGCATGAAGCTGACGGTTCGTATTGGAGACGCAGACCTCGTCCGCGTCGATCAGGGTCAATCGACCCACACCGGTACGCGCCAGCGCCTCCGCCGCCCACGAACCGACGCCACCGACGCCGATCACGGCGACATGGCTGTTCGCAAATTTCTCCAGGCTGCCGACACCGTAAAGCCTTTCGACGCCGGCAAAGCGCTCGGCATAGGGGGTCTGGGTGCTCATGGGCGAGCCTGCGGGAAGAAACGGATACGGCGGGACATGTGAACGAATTCCTGAAAACCAGCGAAACATTTTATCCGGGAAGGCGACGCAAAGCCTGTGCTACCCTCCCGGCCTGATTCGAACCGGGAAGGAAGCTGACGATGCGTGCCGCTCTATTGATTGTGCTGGGCCTGGTGATCGGCGTCATCGGCACGGTTTTCTCGATGAACGCGCTACGCGATCGCAATCCGCTGCCGCACTCGGTGATGGTGGTGATGTCGCACCACTTTGGCGAGCTGACCAACACGATCAAGACCAAGCAATGCGACGCCGCTAAGACGCATGCCCAGCTCGGCAGCCTGCTGGCAATTTCGCAGGATATCGGCCCGGCATTTCCTGGCGTGGACAAACCCTTCCTGGATGCCGCGGACAAATTGCATGAGGCCGTGCAGGCCGCCTCCGTGGCAGCGCCGACCGATTGCCCTGCCCTGGCCGCGGCACTCAAGCCGATCGGCGAGGCCTGCCACTCCTGCCATCAGCAGTACCGCTGATCAGAGCTTCACCCGCCCGCGCAATACGTCCCAGAACATCACCCAGTCGCCCATCAGGCTGTAAAGCGGGTGGCGAAAGGTCGCCGGTCGGTTCTTCTCGAAGAAGAAGTGCCCGACCCAGGCGAAACCGTAGCCCACCACCGGCAGCAGCCAGAGCCAGACCAGCGCTCCGCTGAAAATCGCTCCCAGCACGATCAGCAGCACCAGCGTGCTGCCGACAAAATGCAGGCGGCGACACTGCACGTTGCTGTGCTCGCCCAGGTAATACGGATAGAACTGGCGAAAGCTGGCAAAGCCGGACATGGGACAAATCTCCGCGAAAGCCGATAACGCCAAGCCTAAACCCTCAGCCCGGTCCATGCAGCCTCAACGATCCGGCATCAACGATCCGGCAAGGGAATGAATTCCTGATCGTCGCCGGGAACGCGAGGGAAACGCTGCTCGGCCCAGGCCTGCTTGGCTTCCTCGATGCGCTCACGACTGCTCGCAACGAAATTCCACCACAGGTGACGTTCGCCATCGAGCGGCGCACCGCCAAACAGCATCACGCGGCTGTCCTGGGTGGCGCGCAGAGACTCGGCCTTTTCGCCTGCTTGCACTGCAACGCGCTGGGAAGCCACCGCAAGATCACCCCACTGCACTTCGCCGTCGATCACATGCAGACCGCGCTCGACGTGCTCGCCTGGCCAATCCAGTTCAGCCCCGGCCTTCAGGTCCGCCTGGATAAAGAACATCGGGGCGAACACTTTCACTGGCGACTGCTGGCCATAGGCTGTGCCGGCGATCAGGATCAATGTCGCACCGTCACGCTCGATGCGCGGCAGCTGGTCGGCATCGTGATGATGAAATTCCGGATCCACCTCAGCGTCGGCCTGCGGCAAGGCTACCCAGACCTGAATACCATGCACCGTCTGTCCATCGCGACGCTCTTCCGGCGGCGTGCGCTCGGAATGGACGATGCCGTGGCCGGACGTCATCCAGTTCACTTCGCCAGGACGAATGTCCGCCACGCTGCCCAGGCTGTCGCGGTGACGGATGGCGCCATCGAACAACCAGGTAACCGTGGCCAAGCCGATATGAGGATGTGGCCGCACATCCATGCCGCGACCCGGCGCAAACCGGGCAGGCCCCATATGGTCATAGAAGACGAACGGTCCGACATGCCGCGCCTGTAACACCGGCAACAGGCGTCGCACCACGAACCCATCCCCCAGATCGTGTTGACGACCATCGACCAGGATCGGCTGCTGCTCCATATCGAACTCCTTACCAGGCCCTGAGATATTGTGCCGGCGCAGCGATGTCCGCACCCAATGTCCTTGCCGCACGACGCGGGAAGTACGGATCGCGCAGGCTTTCGCGTGCGATCAGCACCAGGTCGGCCGCATCGTCGTCCACAATCCCGGCAGCCTGGTTCGCTTCGGTGATCAGGCCGACCGCACCGGTGGCGATCTTCGCCTCGCGGCGAATGCGTGCAGCAAACGGTACCTGATAACCCGGTTCGACCGGAATCTTTACGTGCGGCACCAGACCACCGCTGGAAACGTCGATAAGATCGACGCCCAGTTCACGCACCATCGCGGCCAGACGCACGCTTTGATCGACATCCCAGCCGCCTTCGGCCCAGTCGGTGGCGGAGATGCGCAGCCACAACGGCAGGTGCTCAGGCCAGACTTCGCGCACCGCTGCGATCACTTCGCGCACCAGGCGCGTGCGGTTTTCGAAGCTGCCGCCGTAGCCGTCTTCGCGGCGATTGCTCAGCGGCGAAAGGAATTGATGCAACAGATAACCGTGTGCTGCATGGAGTTCGATCAGTTGGAAACCCGCATCCAGTGACCGTACCGCCGCCGCGCGGAAATCGGCGATCACCTTGGCGATACCCGCTTGGTCGAGCGCCTGCGGCACATGCCAGCCCTGGTCGAACGGAAGGGCTGACGGTGCCACGGTTGTCCATGGGTCCTGATCGTCGCGCAACGCGCCACCGCCATCCCAGGGGCGCTGTGCACTGGCCTTGCGGCCGGCATGTGCCAATTGCACACCTGGAATTGCTCCCTGCTCGGCGATGAAGCGCACGATCGGCTTCCACGCATCGAGTTGCGCCTGATTCCACAAACCGACGTCAGCCGGCGAAATACGCCCTTCCGGCGACACCGCCGTCGCCTCGGTCACGATCACCGCCGCACCACCGACGGCGCGGCTGCCCAGATGCACCAGATGCCATTCATTGGGCACGCCATCGACGGCGGAGTACTGGCACATGGGTGAAATCACCAGGCGATTGCGCAGGTTGAGGCTTCGTTGTGCAAAGGGAGCGTAGAGGTTCATTGCGGTTATCTCAGGAGAAAAGCATCTGAGCTAAGTGCCTCCACTTCACGCCAGTTCAAGTGGCGCTTTCAATCCAGTCGGCCATATGCGCTGCGACGGCAGCGGGCGTCTTCATCCAGTTGAAATGGTCCGCGGGCGCATTACCCAGGTCGCCCGATGCAAGAATGTACGAACGGCGCGACGCAAGCGGCATCTTGCCGAGCAGCCAGTCCAGCGATGGCTGTGGCACCAACCAGTCGTCCTGCATGCGCTGCGTGAGGACCGGCCAGGTCAATGCAGCGAGCTTCGCCTCCATATCGCCGGCCATGCCACGTGCAGCGTACCGCCCGGTGCGGCCTGTCCGCGCCCAATCGTCGATCACGCCACGCGCTTCATTGCCGCCAAAGCCGATACGCCGCCCAGGCAGATAACCCACCAGCTGCGCCAGCCAGGGCGCGGCGACATAAGCCAGCCCAATCAACCAGGATTGCGGAAACTGCCGCCAGTACGGTGCACCGCTCGCCACCAGGGCCAGGCCGCTGAAGTCTTGTGGATGGAGGGCGCCATAAACGGCAGCCAGTTGCCCGCCGAGGCTATGCCCGCCGATCCAGTACTGCGCCCCCGGCCATTGGCCGCGTGCCACGGCGATGCCTGCCGGCATGTCCAGCTCAAGCAATTGCCTATACGCCCAGTCCATATGGCGACCGGCGCGACGATTGCTCGACCCGATGCCACGCCATTCATGAATAGCCACGGCGATACCCCGCGCAGCCAGCGCCTCGGCCAAGGGTAGGTAGTGCCTGGCGGCGACACCCAGGGCGGGCATCCAATAAAGCACGTCACGCACCGCCGTTCCCGGTGAACGGCACAATAGTTGTGTGCTCGCACCATCGGCAGCTGCAACGGGTAAACCGGTTTCGTGTATCGAGGCGTCGGAATCGGCAGGCTGCACGCGGGTTCTCTGTTTCAAAGGCTTTTCAATTTATAGGTAAAGAAAAGGCCGGCTAGCGCCGGCCTTTTCTTTAACGACAGGTATTTAACGACAAAACGTGGCTTACGAAAGTACCGCTTAGAGCGGTTGAACTTCCTCGGCCTGCTCGCCCTTTTGTCCCTGCACTACCTTGAAACTGACCTTCTGCCCCTCTTTCAGAGACTTAAAGCCAGTTCCCTGGATAGCACGGAAATGGACGAAAACATCCGGTCCCTTCTCCCGACTGATGAACCCGAACCCCTTGGCGTCGTTGAACCATTTTACGGTGCCATTCTCACGATCCGACATGACTCACTCACTCCGACTC
>Ga0105240_10002337_pt1 | contig 30662 bp, 24 predicted proteins | sample KBSC54metaG_FD_80426 | JGI IMG/M metagenome (GOLD analysis project Ga0105240, IMG submission 80426) | Corn rhizosphere microbial communities from Kellogg Biological Station, Michigan, USA - KBS C5-4 metaG | ecosystem: Host-associated > Plants > Roots > Rhizosphere > Soil | place: Michigan, USA... | reverse complement strand
GCGCCAGGCTTCCTCCCTGCCCAGGGTGCCGCCGCCGCCGAGATAGCGGGTCACCAGGGGGACCGCCAGCATCGCCGCATACGCATCGAAATCGCGCGAGGCGAACGGCCGGAGCGCGAGCCTCTCGGTCGTGAGGGTGGGAGGCGCATGCATGGCGCTGGGAGCTACGTTGTCGCGTCGGCGGGCTCGATGCCGGCGGCGTCCTGCTTGCGTCCCTCCTCCTGCTGCAGGCGCCACATCTCCGCGAAGCGGCCGTCGGCGGTGAGGAGCTCGCGGAACGATCCCCGCTCGACGATCCGGCCATGGTCGAGGACCAGGATCTCGTCCGCGTCGACGATGGTCGAGAGCCGATGCGCGATCACGAGCGTCGTATGGTCGCGCGAGATCTCCGCGAGCTCGCCCTGGATCGCCTTCTCCGTGCTCGAGTCGAGCGCGGAGGTCGCCTCGTCGAAGACGAGGATGGGCGGGTGCTTGAGGAGGGTGCGCGCGATGGAGACGCGCTGCTTCTCGCCCCCGGAGAGCTTGAGGCCGCGCTCGCCCACCGTGGTCTCCCACCCGTTGGGAAGGCGCGCGATGAAGCCGGCGATGTGGGCCACGCGCGCGGCGTTCTCGATCTCCCCGCGCGAGGCGCCCGGCCGGCCGTAGGCGATGTTGTAGTAGATCGTGTCGTTGAAGAGCACCGTGTCCTGGGGGACGATGCCGATCGCCGAGCGCAGGCTCTCCTGGCGCACGTCGCGGATGTCCTGGCCGTCGATCTCGATCCGTCCCGCGTCGACGTCGTAGAAGCGGAAGAGGAGGCGCGCGAGGGTCGACTTGCCGGAGCCGCTCGAGCCCACGACCGCGACCTTCCGGCCGGGCGGGACCTCGAAGGTCACGTCGTGCAGGATCCGGCGCTCGGGGTCGTAGCCGAAGTCCACGTGGTCGAAGCGGATCGCCCCGCCCGCGACCGCGAGCGCCGGCGCCCCCGGCCTGTCCTCCACCTCGCGGTTCTCCGAGAGCAGGCGGAACATCTTCTCCATGTCGGTCAGCGCCTGCTTGATCTCCCGGTACATGACGCCCAGGAAGTTGAGCGGAATGTAGAGCTGGATCAGGAGCGCGTTCACCATCACGAGGTCGCCCAGAGAGAGGCTCCCCGCGACGATCCCCTCGGCGGCGCGCCACATGAGGAGCGCCACGGCGGTCGCGATCACGCACGCCTGCACGGCGTTGAGGAGCCCCAGCGACGTCTCGCTCGTCACCACCGCCTTCTCGTAGCGCCGCAGGTTCTCGTCGTAGCGCGTGGCCTCGAAGCGCTCGTTCCCGAAGTACTTGACGGTCTCGTAGTTGAGGAGCGAGTCGACCGCGCGGGTGTTCGCCTTCGAGTCCATCTCGTTCATCTGGCGCCGGTGTTTCGTCCGCCACTCGGAGATCGAGAACGTGAGGCCCACGTAGACGAGGAGCGCGGCCACCGTGATCACGCCGAACCACACGTCGAAGCGGTAGACGAGGAAGCCCGTCACGAGCGCGATCTCGAGGAGCGTCGGGAGCACGCTGAAGACCATGAACGAGAGGAGCGTGGAGATCCCGCGCGTGCCGCGCTCGATGTCGCGGGTGAGGCCGCCCGTCTGCCGGTCGAGGTGGAACCGCAGCGAGAGCGCGTGCAGGTGGTGGAAGACCTCGAGCGCGATCCGGCGCATGGCGCTCTGCGCGACCTTCACGAAGACCACGTCCCGCAGCTCGTTGAAGAGCGTGCTGGAGAGCCTCAGGAGCGCGTAGGCGATGAGCGCCGCGGCGGGGACCGCCAGCACCTGCTGGGGGCCGGAGAGGCCGTCGACGATCCGCTTCATCACGAGCGGCACGCCGATGTTGGCGAGCTTCGCCGTCACGAGGAAGACCAAGGCGAGGAGGACCCGGCCGCGGTATTCCCACAGGTACGGAAAGAGCCTGCGGACCACGGCGAAGTCGCCGCGCGGGGGCGGCGGCGGCGCCTCGCGCCCGCGCGGCCGGCCTGCGAGCGGAGTGGTGCCGGAAGGAGCGCTCATGGAACCGGCTATGTTAGCAGCCGCACCTCCCGCGGGGCGCGCGGCGACGTCGGCGGAGGCTTGCGCCGAACGGACCGGGCGAGGCGGGCGGGGCGTCACGGCCGGGCCAAACGCCACCGCTAGTCTCGGGTCGATATCCCGGCTCGTGCCGAGGAGGTGACCGATGGCTTCCCCCGCTCCGCGGAATTCCCGGGCATCGCTTTCCGCGCTCGCGCGCCACGCGGTGAGCGCCGCAGCGGCCGCCGCGGCGCTCGCTTTCGCCCCCCCGGCGGCGGCGGCCATGGCGCACTCCGTCGCCGATGCGCAGTCCCCGCCCTCCGACACCGCGTACCGGCAGCTCGTGCAGGCGGCGAAGGCGGTGGTGGGCGTGAAGGTGCGGGCGCTCCCGGATGCCCGCAGCAACGAGACCCTCGGGCAGGAACGCGAGGGCTCGGGCGTCCTCATCGGCGAGGAGGGAGGAAAGGATTCACTCGTCCTCACGATGGGCTACCTCGTGCAGGAGGCGGACCAGGTGCAGGTCACCGACTCGGACGGGCAGACGGTGCCCGCCTCGATCGTCGCCGCCGACGACGCGACCGGCTTCGCGCTCCTGAAGCCCCTGGGGCCGCTCGCCCCGAAGCCCATTCGCGTGGGGACCTCCGCCGCCGTGGGCCAGCTCGACCGGCTCATGATCGTGAGCGGCGGCGACGCGCAGGCGATCTCCATCGCGACCGTCGTGTCGCGCCGGCCCTTCGCGGGCTACTGGGAATACCTCCTCGACGACGCGATCTTCACCGCGCCCCCGCGCCTGGACCACAGTGGTGCCGCGCTCATCAACAAGGACGGCGAGCTGGTCGGCATCGGCTCGCTCTTCGTGATGGACGCGCTGAAATCCGGCGAGAAGCTCCCCGGCAACATGTTCGTGCCCATCGACCTCCTCAAGCCCGCGATCGGGGAGATGGTGCGCACGGGCGGCCGGCGCGCGAGCCACCGGCCCTGGCTGGGGGTCGATTCCCTCGAGGAGGACGGCCGGGTGAAGGTGATGCAGGTGAGCGACGAGAGCCCCGCCGCGAAGGCCGGATTGAAGGCGGGTGACATCATCCTCTTCATCGACGGCGTGCCCGTCGAAAGCCTCGCGCATTTCTACCGGGTGATGTGGAAATCCGGGCCGCCGGGCGTCGACGTGCGGTTGACCGTGCTGCAGGGCCCGGAGGTGCGCGAGCTCACCGTGCGCTCCATCGACCGCCAGGACTTCATGCGGCACAAGCCCGCGGTCTGAAGAGGCCTATCATGCGCGGATGACCCCGCGCGAAGCGACGAGGCTCCGGCGCATCCTCTACGCGGCGGCCTTCGTGCGCGCGGCCGCGGTGGGTCTCGTCGCCGTGACGATAGGCCTGTACTGCGCGCGCCTGGGCCTTTCCGCCGCGCGGATCGGCGCGATCGTCTCGGCCGCGCTCTGGGGCGGCGCGCTCGCCACGCTCCTCACGCTCCTCGCGGGGGCGCGATACTCGCCGCGCGCGATGCTCGTGCTCCTCGCGTCGCTCCCCGCCCTGGGCGGCGCGGTGTTCGTCTCGACCGACGCTTTCCCCCTCCTCCTCGCGTCGGCATTCGTGGGCATGTTCGGCGTGCACGGGCGCGACCGGGGCGCCATCCCGATCCTCGAGCAGGCGCTGCTGCCCGCGACCGTGCCGGATGGGGGGCGCACGCGCGCCTTCGCCTGGTACAACGTGCTCCTCGATGCCGGATACGCGGCGGGCGGCTTCGCCGCGGCGCTCCCCTCCGCGCTCGAGACCTGGACGCGCCTGGGACCCCTGGACGCGATGCGCGCGACGCTCGGCGTCTTCTGCGCGTTGAACGCGGCCGCGGCGATCCTCTACGCGCGGCTTCCGCGGCGCCTGCCGGAGGCGCGCGCCGTGCGGCTGCGCGAGCTCTCGCCCGCCTCGCGCCCGATCGTCGCGAAGATCTCGCTCCTCTTCCTCGTGGACGCGTTCGGCGGCGGCTTCATCGGCTCCGCCCTCCTCGCGTACTTCTTCGCCGAGCGCTTCGGCGTCTCCCCCGCGGCGCTGGCGGCGCTCTTCGGCGTGGGGCGCCTCCTCTCGGCCGTCTCGCACCTGGGCGCCGCATGGCTCGCGCGCCGGATCGGCCTCGTGAACACGATGGTCTTCACGCACATCCCCTCGAGCCTCCTCCTCTTCACCATCGTCGCTTCCTCCGACTTCGGGCTCGCGGCCTTCCTCTTCCTGCTCCGCGAGGGCCTGAACGAGATGGACGTTCCCACGCGCCAGTCGTACGTGATGGCGGTGGTGCGGCCGGACGAGCGCCTCGCCGCCGCCGGGGTGACGAGCCTCGTGCGCGCGGGCGGCTGGGCGGCGGCGCCGATCCTCGCGGGCGTCATGATGCAGGTGGGCGGTTTGGGCCTCCCGCTCCTCGCGGCGGGCACGCTCAAGATCGCCTACGATCTCCTGCTCTGGCGCGAATTCCGGCGCGTGGTGCCCCCGGAAGAGCGCGCCGCCCCGCAGGCCCCCTGACCCCGAACCCATGGAAAACGTCCACGTCCTCGATTCCGCCACCAAGCTCGCCCCCGGCGACCGCGGCGCGGTGGTGGTCTGCGGCTCCCACGGCGGGACCTTCCCGGCGTGGCTCGCGGCGCGCTCGGGTGTCCGCGCGATCGTGCTGAACGACGCGGGCCTGGGGCTCGACCGCGCGGGCGTGGGCGGCGTCGCGTGGCTGGAGGCGCTGGGAGTCGCCGCGTGCGCAGTCGAAGGGGCGAGCGCCCGCATCGGCGACGGGGCCGACACGCTGGAGAGCGGCGTCCTCTCGACGGTGAACGAGCCGGCGGCGCGTGCCGGCTGCGAGGTCGGCATGGCGTGCCGCGAGGCGGCGAGGCGGCTTTCGGAAGCGACGGCGGTCGAGCCGCGGTCGATCCCGGAGCGCGGCGAGAGCCGTACGGCGATTCCCAACACGGGCCACCGCGCCGCGTGGGCGCTCGATTCCATGTCGCTCGCGAAGGAGACCGATGCGCACGCGATCCTCGTCACCGGCTCGCACGCCGCGCTCCTGGGGGGCCGGCCGGACGACGGGATGCTCGCCGTGCGGATCCACGCCGCGATCTTCAACGACGCGGGCGGCGGCAAGGACGGCGCCGGCTACGCGCGCCTCGCGGTCCTGGATGGGCGCGGCGTCGCGGCGGGGACGGTGAGTGCCGCCACCGCGCGCATCGGCGACGGGCGCTCGACGTGGGAGACGGGAGTCCTCTCGCGCGTGAACGCGGCCGCGGCCCGGCTGGATCTCGCCGAGGGACTCAGCTGCCGCGAGGCGGTGGCGCGTCTCCTGGGAATCGGCTGAGGGCCGCCGCGCCTACGGCGCCTTGTCGAAGCCTTCGTAGGGCGCGTGCACGAGGACGAAGAACGCCACCTGGACGTCGCTCGTGTTGGCGACTTCATGGCGGACGCCGCGCGAGACGCGGCAACAGCCCCCCGCGCGCAGCGCGAACGGCGCGGCCCCGTCCACGCGCACCAGGACTTCGCCTCGCACCCCGATGAAGAGGTCGTCCGAGCGGGTGTGCCGATGCGCCGGAACGCGGCAGCCGGGCTGCAGGCGATACATCGAGGCCTGGGCCGCGGCGTCTTCCGAGATCACGCGCTTCCCGCAACCGGGCCGCGGCTCCTCGAACGGCCCGGCGGTCGCATCCTCCACACCGGCGAATCCCGCGATCGTCCGCATCTCAGTCCCGTGCGATGCCGGCGGCCCTGATCACGCGCCCCCAGCGCGGGATCTCCGCGCGGATCGCCGCGGCGAGCTCCTCCGGCGAATTTCCGGCGGCTTCCATCCCGAGCTGCGCGAAGCGCGCGTGGAGGTCGCGCGATTCGAGCGCCTTCAGGGTCTCCCGGTGCAGAACGCGCACGATCGCGGGCGGCGTCCCCGCCGGCGCGAAGAGCCCGTTCCACAACGTCGCCTCGAAGCCCGGATAGCCCGACTCCGCCACGGTGGGAACATCCGGCAGCACCGGCGAGCGCGACCTCGAGGTGACCGCGACTGCGTGGAGGCGCCCGTCGCGCAGCAGCGGAAGCACGCTCTGGATCGGGCTGAACATGAGCGAGACGCGCCCGGAGAGGAGGTCCGGGATCGCGGCCGAGACGCCCTTGTACGGAACATGGCGAAGATCGATCGCGGCGGCCGACTTGAGGAGCTCGGCCGCGAGATGGGTGCCGCTCCCCGCGCCGCCGGAGGCGAACGTGAGGCCGCCGGGGTCGCGCTTGGCGAGGGCCACGAGCTCCGGAACCGTCCGCGCCGGAAAACCGGTGGGCACCACGAGCACGTTCGGCGACACGGTGAGGAGCGTGATCGGCGCGAAGTCCTTCAGCGCGTCGTAGGGCAGGTGGTAGAGGTTCGGATTCACGACCACCTGCGTCTGGCTCAAGACCCCCAGCGTGTAGCCGTCCGCGCGCGCCTTGGCGACACGGTCGGCCGCGATGTTCCCCGCGGCGCCGGTCACGTTCTCGACGACGACGGGCGTGCCCAGCGCCTCGGCCAGGCGCTGGCCCAGCACGCGCGCGATCGTATCCGGCAGGCTCCCGGCGGGAAGGCCCACGACGATCCGGATCGGTTTCTCCGGGTATGGAGCCGCCATGGCGCCCGCGACGCCGGCGGCGAATGCCGCGAGGGCGATCATCCAGGCGAGCTTCGTTCGCATCGTGGCCTCCGTTCCGGGACTGTACGTGGTTGCCACCGTAGCCCCGGCCCGCTATAAAGGGAACGGTGGAAAGCGCGATCCCTCTATAGGAAACCCCGATGCCTCGCGAGCGCCCTTCGTGGGAGTCCCGCCTCGGCCGGAGGCTGAAGCTCCGCGACCTGCACATCCTCGCCACGGTCGTGAGATGGGGCAGCATGGCGAAGGCCGCAGCACAGCTCTCCATGTCGCAGCCCGCCGTCTCCGAATCCGTCGCGAACCTCGAGGGCGCCCTGCGCGTGCGGCTGCTCGACCGCGGCGCCCGCGGAGTGGCGCCCACGCTCTACGCGCGCGCGTTGCTGGACCGGGTCGACGTCGTCTTCGACGAGCTCGGGCGCGCCGTGGAGGCGATCGAGTTCCTGTCGGACCCGGACGCGGGCGAGGTGCGCGTGGCGGCGGGCGACACCTTCGCCTCGGGCCTGCTGCCGGCGACGATCGATCGCCTGCACCGCGCGCATCCCCGGATCGCGGTCCGGGTCGTGCAGGCGAACGTCGAGACCCTGGAGTTCCGCGAGCTTCGCGAGCGCAAGGTGGATGTCGCCCTCGCCCGCGTCCCGCGCGCGTTCGCCGACGACGACCTCGACGTGGAGATCCTGTTCGACGATCCGCACCGCGTGGTGGTGGGGGAAGGAAGCCCCTGGGCCAAGCGCCGGAAGATCGCCCTGCGCGACCTCGCGCGGGAGCCGTGGATCTTCGCCGCGAACCAGGTGATCCGCGACCTCATGGCGGAAGCATTCGGCTTGCAGGGGCTCGAAGCGCCCCCGGAGAGCGTGACGGCGAGCTCGATCCTCCTGCGGAACCACCTGCTCGCGACGAGCCGGTTCGTGACGATCCTTCCGGAGTCGGTGCTGCGCTACAACGGGGAGCGCTGGGGAATGAAGGCGCTGCCGATCGAGCTGGGCGTCACCCCGCGATGCGCGGCCGCGGTGACCCTCCGGAACCGCACGCTTGCGCCCGTCGGGGCGGTGTTCCTCGAGCACGTGCGGGCGGCCTCGCGCGCCATGGCCCGGCGCTGACGCGAGCCTGCCGCCCTTCGGGCGCTAGTCGCCCGCCTTGATCTTCCCCGCGCGAACGACCTCGGCCCAGCGGTCGATCTCCGCGCGCAGGAACTTGTCCAGCTCGCGCGGCCCGCCGCCCACGATGTCCATGCCCTGCTGCGTGAGCTTGTCCGCGACGGACGGGGTCTTCAGCGCCTTCGCGACCTCCTCGTGCATGCGCTCGACGATCGCGGGCGGCGTGCCGGCGGGGGCCACGATGCCCCACCATGAGAGGGCCGAGAATCCGGGGACGCCCTGGTCCGCGACGGGCGCGACGCCGGGCATCTGCGGGGACGGTTTCGGCGAGGTCACCGCGAGGGCCTTGAGCTTCCCGGCCCGCACGTGCGGATTCACGAGGAACACGGTGCCGATCGCGACCGGGACCTGCCCGCCGACGGCGTCCGTCATGAGCGGGCCGCCGCCGCGATAGGGGACGTGCGTGAAAGAGACGTGCTCGAGGCCGCCGATCTGCGCCATGGCGAGGTGGCCGAGGCTCCCGGTCCCGATGGAGCCGAAGGCCACCTCGCCGGGCTTCTTCCTCGCCGCGGCGAGCACGTCGCGGAAGTCGCGGTAGGGCTGCGAGGGATGCGCCACGATCGCCATGGGCGAGGTGCCGATGAGCGTCACGGACGCGAGGTCCTTCACCGTGTCGAACGGGAGCTTCAGGAGCGACGGGTTCACCGCGTGGGTGTCGAAGACGAGCCCGAACGTGTAGCCGTCCGGCGGCGCGCTCGCGACCACCTGCGTGCCGATGGAGCCGGAGGCGCCGCCGCGGTTGTCGACCACGAAAGTCTGGCCCAGCTGCTGGCCCAGCTGCGCGGCGAGGATTCGCGCGACCTGGTCCACCGAGCCCCCGGGCGGGAACACCGCGACGATCTTCACCGGCTTCGACGGCCACGCGGGCTGTTGCGCGTGCGCCGCGAGCGCGGCCAAGGCGATGCAGGCCGAGGCGAAAAGGGCGCGAGCGTTCATGGGGGCATCCTCCGTGCCGCGGATGCTAGCACGGCGCGAAAAGGGGTCAGATACCTTTTCGCGGCAGGAAAAGGTATCTGACCCCTTTTTCGCTTGCGCCTAGTCGCAGACCGCCGGCGCGTCCGTGAACGATTGCCCGCCGCCGTAGCTCGCGAGCGCCTCGAGCGTCCCGCCCTTGCGCACCTTCACCGCGCAGTACTTGAGCTCCGCGATCTTGCCGAACGGGTCGAGGGCGGGGTTCGTGAGGAGGTTGGCCGCCGCCTCGTAGAAGGCGAACGGGACGAACACGGTGTTGCGCGGCGTGCCGTCGTCCGCGCGCGCCGTGAGCGAGATCTCGCCGCGGCGCGAGGCGACCGTGACGATGTCGCCCGCCCTGGCGCCGATCGCGTCGAGGTCGAGCGGATGGAGCGAGGCCACCGCCTGCGGCTCGATCGCGTCCAGCACCGAGGCGCGCCGCGTCATGGCGCCCGTGTGCCAGTGCTCGAGCTGCCGGCCGGTGATGAGCACGAACGGATACTCGGCGTCCGGCCGCTCGTTGGCGGGAATGATGTCCGCGGGGACGAAGCGCCCGCGGCCGTCCTTCGTCGGGAAGTTCTCGGTGAAGACCACGGACTGGCCCGGGTCGTCCTCGGTACGGCACGGATACGTGACCGCCGACTGCTCCTCCAGGCGCTCCCACGAGATGCCGCCGATCGAGTTCATGGCGTTGCGCATCTCCTCGTAGACTTGCGCCACGCCGCTCTCCGGCCCCTCGTAGGTCCAGCCGCAGCCCAGCCGGTTCGCGATCTGCTGGATGATCCAGAGGTCCTGCCGCGCCTCGCCGGGCATGTCGAGCGCGCGGCGGCCGAGCTGGACGATGCGGTCCGTGTTGGTGACGGTGCCCATCTTCTCGGGCCACGCCGACGCGGGCAGCACCACGTCCGCGAGGTACGCCGTCTCCGTGAGGAAGATGTCCTGCACCACGAGGTGATCGAGCCTGGCGAGGCCCTCGCGCGCGTGGTGCGCGTTGGGATCCGACATCGCGGGGTTCTCGCCCTCGACGTACATGCCGCGGATCTTCCCCTCGCTCGCGGCGTCCATGATCTCCACGACGGTCAAGCCCGGCTTGTGGTCGAGCGTGCGCCCCCACATCTTCTCGAAGCGCTCGATCGCCTTCGGATCGTCCACCTTCTGGTAGTCCGGATACATCATCGGGATCAGGCCCGCGTCCGAGGCGCCCTGCACGTTGTTCTGGCCGCGCAGCGGGTGGAGGCCCGTGCCCGGGCGGCCGATCTGGCCCGTCATGAGGGTGAGCGCGATCAGGCAGCGCGCGTTATCCGTCCCGTGCACGTGCTGCGAGATGCCCATCCCCCAGAGGATCATCGAGGCCTTCGACGTTGCATACGCGCGCGCCACCTCGCGGATCGTCTCCGCGGGAATGCCGCAGATGGGCGCCATCAGCTCGGGGGCGAAGCCCTTCGCGTTCTCCTTCAGCGCCTCGAAGCCGCTCGTGCGCTGGCGGACGAACTCCTGGTCGACGAGGCCCTCCTCGAGGATCGTGTAGATCATGGCGTTCAGGAGCGCCACGTCCGTGTCCGCCTTGAACTGGAGGTAGCGCCACGCGTGCCGCGCGATGTCCGTGCGGCGCGGATCCATGAGGATGAGCTTCGCACCCCGCTCGGTCGCGTTCTTGATGAAGGTCGCCGCGACCGGGTGGTTCGAGGTCGGGTTGGAGCCGATGATGACGAGCACCTCGGCCTTCGCGACGTCCGAGACCTGGTTCGACACGGCGCCCGAGCCGATGCCCTCGAGGAGCGCCGCGACGGACGAGGCGTGGCACAGGCGCGTGCAGTGGTCGACGTTGTTGGTGCCGAAGCCGGTGCGGACCAGCTTCTGGAAGAGGTACGCCTCCTCGTTGGAGCCCTTGGCGCTCCCGAAGCCGGCGAGCGCGTCCGGTCCGTGCGTGTCGCGGACCTTCTTCAGGCCGCCCGCGGCGAAGTCGAGCGCCTCTTCCCAGGTGGCCTCGCGGAAGACGTCGCTCCAGGCGTTCGGATCGACGGTGAACTCCGCGGTCTTCGGCGCGCCGGGCTTGCGGATGAGGGGCCTGGTGAGGCGGTGCGGGTGCTGCACGTAATCGAAGCCGAAGCGGCCCTTCACGCAGAGGCGCTCGTGGTTCGCCGGGCCGTCGCGGCCCTCGACGCGGACGATCTTGTTGTCCTTCACGTGGTAGGTGAGCTGGCAGCCCACGCCGCAATACGGGCACACCGAGTCGATCTTCTTGTCGGCCACGACCGCGTAGGCGTTCTTCGCGGGCGCGAGCGCCCCGGTGGGACACGCCTGCACGCATTCGCCGCACGCGACGCACGTGGACCCGCCCATCGGATCGTCGAAATCGAAGACGATCTTGGAATCGTGCCCGCGGTAGGCGTAGCCGATCACGTCGTTCACCTGCACCTCGCGGCAGGCGCGCACGCAGCGCGTGCACTGGATGCAGGCGTCCAGGTTCACCGCCATCGCCGGGTGCGACGGATCGCAGGCCGGCTGCTCGCGCGCGGGGAAGCGCGCCTTGCCGATACCGAGCCTCGCGCTCCACTCGAAGAGCTCGTTCCCGCCGGGCTTCAGGTCCTCCTTCGGGACGTCCGAGAGGAGGAGCTCGACCACCATCTTCTGCGAGTGCACCGCGCGCTCCGAGGTGCTCGCGACCTCCATCCCCTTCGACGGATGGCGGCAGCACGACGGCGCCAGCACGCGCTCGCCCTTGATCTCGACCATGCAGGCGCGGCAGTTGCCGTCCGGCCGCATGCCCTCCTTGTAGCAGAGGTGCGGGATGTCCGTGCCGTGGCGCTTGGCGGCCTCGATGATCGTCTCGCCCGCGAAGGCGGAGATCGTGTCGCCGTTCAGCTTGAACTCGATGGTCTCGGCCTTGTCGACCGGCTCGTTCATCTTCATCGGATGGTCCTCAGATCTCGTCCGGGAAGTGCTTGGCCACGCAGCGGATCGGGTTCGGCGCCGCCTGGCCCAGGCCGCAGATCGACGCGTCCGCCATCGCGACCGAGAGCTCCTCCAGGAGCCCCGTGTCCCACTTCCGCGCTTCCATCAGCTTCGCGGCCTTCGAGGTGCCCACGCGGCACGGCGTGCACTGGCCGCACGACTCGTGCTCGAAGAACCGCATGAGGTTCAACGCCGCGTCGCGCGCGCGGTCCTTCTGCGAGAGGATGATCACCGCCGCGGACCCGATGAAGCAGCCGTGGGGCTGCAGCGTGTCGAAGTCGAGCGGGATGTCGCCCATCGAGGCGGGCAGGATGCCGCCGGAGGCGCCGCCGGGCAGGTACGCGTAGAACGTGTGCCCCTCCAGCATGCCCCCGCAGTATTCGTCGATCAGCTCCTTCACCGTGATGCCGGCGGGAGCGAGGTGCACGCCGGGCTTCTTCACGCGCCCGGAGACGGAGAACGAGCGCAAACCCTTCCGCTCGCGGCGGCCGTGCTTCGAGAACCACTGCGCGCCCTGCTCGATCAGGTCGCGGACCCAGAAGAGGGTCTCCATGTTGTGCTCGAGGGTCGGCCGGTCGAAGAGACCGACCTGCGCGACATAGGGCGGGCGCAGGCGCGGCATGCCCTTCTTCCCCTCGATCGACTCGATCATCGCGGACTCCTCCCCGCAGATGTAGGCGCCCGCGCCGCGGCGCAGGTGGATCCTGGGAAGTGGGGCCGGCGGATCGGCCTGGAGCGCCTTCACCTCGCGCTCGAGCATCTCCCGGCACGCGTGGTACTCGTCCCGGAGATACACGTAGATGTCCTCGATGCCCACCGCCCACGCGGCGATGAGCATCCCTTCGAGGAAGCGGTGCGGATCGCGCTCGAGGTAATGGCGGTCCTTGAACGTGCCGGGCTCGCCCTCGTCGATGTTGACCGCCATCAGCCGCGGGCCCGGCTCCGCGCGGACGATGCGCCACTTGCGGCCGGCCGGGAAACCCGCGCCCCCCAGGCCGCGCAGCCCCGCGTCTTCCATCGTCTTGATGACGGACTCCACGTCGCGCGTGCCGGTCACGCATTCCACCCACGTCTTGTAGCCGCCCTGCGCGCGGTAATCCGCGTAGGTGTGCGGGTGGAGCGGCGGCGCCTGGGTCTTCTTCTCCTTCACGGCCTTCACGACGGCCTCCCCGCTCGCGTGGCCGAACGCGTTCTGGCCCACGCACACGGCGGGCGCCTCCGCGCAGCGGCCGATGCAGGGGGCGGCGATGACGCGCACGTCCTCGCCCAGGATCTTCGGAAGCCTGTCGAGGAGCTCCCCCGCGCCGGCCATGCGGCAGGAGAGCGTCTCGCACACGCGCACCGTGAGCGCCGCGGGCGCGTGCTCGCCTTCCTTCACCACGTCGAAGTGGTGGTAGAACGTCGCCACCTCGTAGACCTCCGCCTGCGCGAGCTTCATCAGGTCCGCGAGCGCGTTCAGGTGCGCCGCCGAAAGCCGGCCGTAGCGGTCCTGGATGCGATGGAGGTTCTCGATCAGGTATTGGGCCTCGAGCGGCGCGCCGGCGAGGAGGCTCGCCACTTCCTCGCGCGCGACGGGATCGACCGGGCGGCCCTTCGGCACGGGGCGCGTGCGGCGGATCCTGGAAACGGGGATTGCGACGGTGTCGGCCATGGCGGTGATCGAGTCGGTTAGGCAGCGGACCCCCGGCGGGGGCCTCGCTTCGGCGAGACCGGCGTAGCTGCGAGTCGGAGCCAGGGACTCTCCGCGCTACGGCGCGAAGAGGCGGGAGTGCAGCTTACGAGAGTACCGAATTCCGCGCCGCTTGGGGCTTGACGAGGGTCAAGCGCGCCGGGGCGGGGGGACCCGCAAGGACCCCCCGTCCCGGCGCGGGCTTGTGCCTACTTGAAGAGCGCCGCGGCCTTCCCGAGCGTGGACATGACGCCCCAGGCGAGCGGGATGCCCACCAGGAGCCACGACACCACGATCACCGCCGGCGATACCGCCGTGCCGCCGTTGGCGCCCGCGAGCACTCCGCCGCCCGCCGCCGCCCGCTGGTGGCCGATACGCCGCTCGGCCTCGAGCTGGGCTTCGGTCATGTACTTCGACTCGTCCACCGGACGGACCATCCAGTTGAGCACCACCCCGACCAGCAGGAGCGCGCACAGGATGTACGCCGTGATGTCGTAGACCTGCGCGCGGGGGACGCCATGGTTCAGCTGGTACTCGCGCACGTAGTTCACGATCACGGGGCCGAAGATGCCGGCCGCCGACCACGCGGTGAGGAGCCGCCCGTGGATCGCGCCCACCATCTCGGTGCCGAAGATGTCCGCGAGGTACGCGGGCACGGTCGAGAAGCCCCCGCCGTACATCGAGAGGATCACGCAGAACGCGGCCACGAAGAGCGCCACGTGCCCCAGGTGCCCGGACCAGGGCGCCGAGGCGTAGAGGACGATGCCCAGGATGAGGAACGTGTAGTAGGTGTTCTTCCGGCCGATGTAGTCCGAGACCGTCGCCCACGCGAAGCGCCCGCCGATGTTGAAGAGGCTGAGAAGCCCCGTGAACCCGGCCGCGATCGCCGCGATCTGCCCTTTCTGCGCGAGCGTGAGGTCGTTGAACTTGACCGCCACGCCGATCAGCTGGCCCGCGAAGACTTCCTGCAGCATCGGCGAGGCCATGCCGATGATGCCGATCCCCGCGGTCACGTTGAGGCAGAGCACCCACCAGATGAGCCAGAACTGCTTCGTGCGCGTGGCGGTCGCGAGGTCCACGTGGCGCGTGGTGATCATGCCGCTCGCCTTGTTCGCGGGCGGCGTCCAGCCGGCGGGCTTCCAGCCCACGGGCGGCACCCGGTAGCCGAAGGCTCCCCCCACCATGAACACGAAGTAGATCACCGCGAGGCAGACGAACGTCTGCCACACGCCCACGTCCGCCGGCGTCGCGAAGTGCTTCATGAGGATCACGGAGAGCGGCGCGCCGATCATGGCGCCGCCGCCGAATCCCATGATCGCCATGCCGGTCGCCATGCCGCGGCGGTCGGGGAACCACTTGATGAGCGTGGAGACGGGCGAGATGTACCCCAGCCCCAGGCCGATGCCGCCGATCACGCCGGAGCCCACCCACAGGAGCCACAGCTGGTGGATATAGACGCCGAAGGCGGAGATGAGCAGGCCGCCGCACCAGCAGATCGCCGCGACGACCCCGGCCTTGCGCGGGCCGGCGTGCTCGAGCCAGCCGCCCCAGATCGCGGAGGCCGTGCCCAGGAACACGAAGAAGAGCGTGAACATCCAGCCCAGCATGCTGATCTTCCAGTCGCACGTGGAGGAGAAGATCGTCGCGATCGCGGACATGTCGGCCGGGCAGTCGACGGACTTCGTGATGCCGATCGCGTGCGAGAGCGGCAGCCAGAAGACGCTGAAGCCGTACGCCATGCCGATGCAGAGATGGATCGCGAGCGCGGCGGGCGGGACCAGCCACCGGTTGAACCCCGGCGCTGCGATGGTGCGAGCCTTGTCGAGCAAGCCGACGCCTTGCAAATCGCCGTCGCTTCCTATGGCCACCTGGTTCATGCAACTCTCCTCATTATGTTTTGAAGGACATATACAGGGAGGAAATCCCGATGCAAATTAGCAGCTTGCCAATCGTCGTTCAATTGGTTAACGTAAGCCGATTCCATCGGCAAACCGGAGCCGAAAGGTCCTGACCGATGCACAAGCTGCTGATCAAGCCGATCTGGGTCCTGCGCGACCACGCCGAGGGGGACCAGCTCATGCACCGGCTGATCCCGCTCCTCGCCGGGATCCACGACACCGGCACCCTCGCCGCGGCGTGCGAGCGCACGGGCGACTCGTACCGGCACGCATGGGGCCTGCTGCAGCGCGGACGCCAGGCGTTCGGCGCGCCGCTCGTGATCGGGAGCCGCGGGCGCGGCGCCAAGCTCACGGGGCTGGGCGACAAGCTGCTCTGGGCGGAGAAGCGCGTCGCCGCCCGCCTGTCGCCGCTCCTCGAAAGCGTGGCCTCGGAAGTGGAGGCGGAGCTCGAGCGGGCGTCGCCGGATTCGCGCGGGGCGCTGCGCATCCACGCGAGCCACGCGTTCGCGATCACGGCGCTCCGCGACTTCCTCGTGCATCGCCAGATGCCCGTGGAGGTCACCTACGACGGGAGCTCGGAAGCGCTCGCGTCCTTCCACCACGCCGCGTGCGACATGGCGGGCTTCCACATCCCGAAGGGCGACCTCGAGCGCGAGGTGCTCGCGCTCCATGCGAAGTGGCTGAAGCCGGAGGCGCACGTCCTCGTGCAGGTGGTCGAGCGCCGGCAGGGGATCATCGTCGCCCCCGGAAACCCGCGCGGCGTCGCCGCCATCGCGGACCTCGCACGCCCGCACCTGCGCTTCGTGAACCGGCAGCCGGGATCGGGCACCCGCATCCTCCTCGACCGCCTGCTCGCGCGCGAAGGGGTGAAGGCGGAGCGCATCCAGGGCTACGACCGGCAGGAGTACACGCACGCCGCGGTCGCGGCCTACATCGCGAGCGACATGGCGGACGCGGGGCTGGGAGTCGAGACCGCGGCGCGGCAGTTCCACCTGGGCTTCGTGCCGCTCCTCACCGAGCGCTATTTCCTCGTGATGCGGCGCGAGGCGCGCGACTCGCCCATGATCCAGGGCGTGCTCGCGGCGATGAGGAGCCGCGAGTTCCGCGCGCAGCTCGCGCGCCTGCAGGGGCTCGAGGCCGTGAATTGCGGGGTGGTGCAGGAGATCGAGGCGGCGTTGCCCGGGTTCGAGGCGGCGGCGCCGCGCGCGCGGCGCAAGGTCGCGGGCTAGCTAGCCGAGGACCGTCTTCAGCAGCTTGCCCATCTCCGCGGGGTTGCGCGTCACCTTGATGCCGCACGCCTCCATCACGGAGAGCTTTTCCTGCGCGGTGCCCTTGCCCCCGGAGATGATGGCGCCCGCGTGGCCCATGCGCTTGCCGGGCGGCGCCGTGACGCCGGCGATGAATCCCACCACCGGCTTCTTCATGTTGTCCTTCACCCAGCGGGCGGCCGTCTCCTCGTCGCCGCCCCCGATCTCGCCGATCATGATCACGGCCTCGGTATCCGGGTCGTCGTTGAACATCTTCATGACCTCGACGTGCTTCACCCCGTTCACCGGGTCGCCGCCGATGCCCACGGCCGACGACTGGCCCAGCCCCAGCGCGGAGACCTGCCCCACCGCCTCGTAGGTGAGCGTGCCGGAGCGCGACACGATGCCGATCTTCCCCTTGCGGTGGATGTGGCCCGGCATGATGCCGATCTTGATCTCGTCCGGCGTGATGAGCCCCGGGCAGTTGGGCCCGATGAGCCGCGTCTTCTTCCCCTGCATGCGGTAGCGCGTCCGGATCATGTCGCGCACAGGGATGCCCTCCGTGATGCAGATCACGAGGTCCAGCCCCGCGTCCACCGCCTCGTCGATCGCGGCGGCGGCGTAGGGCGGCGGGACGTAGATCACGGAGACCGTGGCGCCGGTCGCGGCCTTCGCTTCCTTCACCGTGTTGTAGATCGGCACGCCCTCGAAGTCCTGGCCGCCCTTGCCGGGCGTGACGCCCGCCACGAAGCACTCCTTCCCGTTCGCGTACTCGCGGCACATCTTCGTGTGGAACTGGCCGGTCTTCCCGGTGATGCCCTGGGTGATGACCCGGGTGTTGCGATCGATGAGGATGGACATGATGTTCCTGTTCTTACGCGGCGACGGCCACGCCCCTGGCGGCGGCGACGACCTTCTTCGCCGCGTCCCCCATGTCGGCCGCGGAGATGATCGGCAGGCCCGAATCGGCGAGGATCTTCTTGCCGAGGTCGACGTTGGTCCCCTCGAGCCGGACCACGAGCGGCACCTTGAGGCCCACCTGCCGCGCGGCGGCGACGACGCCCGCGGCGATCACGTCGCACTTCATGATGCCGCCGAAGATGTTCACGAGGATGGCGGCCAGCTTCGGGCTCTTCAGCATGATCTTGAAGGCCTCGGTCACCTTCTCGGTGGTGGCGCCCCCGCCCACGTCGAGGAAGTTGGCCGGGCTCCCGCCGAAGAGCTTGATCGTGTCCATGGTCGCCATCGCGAGGCCCGCGCCGTTCACGAGGCAGCCGATGTCGCCGTCCAGCTGGATGTAGTTCAGGTCGAACTTCGAGGCCTCCACCTCCGCCGGATCCTCCTCGTCGAGGTCGCGCATGGCGACGATGTCCTTGTGGCGGAAGAGCGCGTTGTCGTCGAAGTTCAACTTCGCGTCCAGCGCGACGACGCGGCCGTCGCCCGTGACGATGAGCGGGTTCACCTCGGCCAACGAGCAGTCGCACTCGTCGAAGCACTTGTAGAGGTTCTTGAGGAGGTCGCGCGCCTGGGGCACGAGGCTCTCCGGCACGCCGATCTTCCGGGCGATGTCCTCCGCGTCCTCGCCCGCGAGGCCCGCCACGGGGTCGATCGCGACCTTGTGGATCTTCTCCGGGTGGTGGGCGGCCACCTCCTCGATGTCCATGCCGCCCTCGCTCGAGGCCATCAGCACCACGCGCTGCAGCCCCCGGTCGACCACGAGCGCGGCGTAGAGCTCCTTCCGGATGTCCGCGCCCTCCTCGATCAGCAGGCGGCGCACCACGCGGCCCTGCGGGCCGGTCTGGTGTGTGACGAGCGTCATGCCGAGCATCTGCTGCGCGAGCGCCTTCACCTCGTCCACCGAGCGCGCGAGCTTCACGCCGCCGCCCTTGCCGCGGCCGCCGGCGTGGATCTGGGCCTTCACGACCCAAACGGGGGCTTTCCCATCGGCCGGCGCTTCGCGACCACCCAGGCTCTTCGCGGCGGCGACGGCCTCGTCGACGGAGAATGCGGGGACGCCGCGCGGCGTGGCGACGCCGTACTTGCGGAACAATTCCTTGCCCTGGTACTCGTGGATGTTCATGGCGATGGGGGCGGACCGGAAGAAGGTCGAGGCGGGAAACCTTCCGATTTTATCAGCGGCGGCGGCCGGGACGCTCTTGACCTAGGTCAGTGGTGGTCCGCCTCGTCCGCGGGCTCGATGGGCTCCGTTCCCCGATACCAGCGGGGATAGTGGCGCGCCACGGCCGGGGCGGTGGACTCGAGCGCGTGGCAGCGGTCGAGCTGGAACGGCTTCTCGGAGGGATCCTGGAGCCGCTGCCCGGCGAAAGTCTGGAAGGCGCCCGTCGCCAGCGCGGCGGCCAGCTCGGACAGATGCGTGCAGCCGCGCACCCCGCCGAAAGCTTCCCTCAGCTTGCGGTGGTATCCGGGCCCGATCGACAGGCCCACGAGCCGCCGGTACGCGGGCTCGATCCGCCCGCAGTCGCCCGCGTAGGGCACCGCGTCCATCTTCGCCTCGGCGTCCACGATCGTGAGGGTGCGGTCGAGCGTGATGCGCAGCCACATGGAGTGGACGGGCTCGCCCGCCTTGCGGACGCCCGCGGCGAGGCGAAAGTCGTAGGGCTTGCTGTCGACGAGGCGGCCCTCGATGTCGTAGAGGCCGTCGGCGCGCTTGTAGCCCCGGATCTCGATCGTCCGCGTGTGCAGCGCCTCGCGCGGCGCCGCCGGCTCAGGCCCGGGCATCGGCGGACGACGGGGCGGCCGCCGCGCTCCTGCGCCCCTGCCGGATCGCCTCGGCGAGCTCCGCGCCGTTCTGGAACCGCTTCTCGAAGTCCTTCGCGAGCGCGCGCTCGATCACGGCGTCGACCCACGCCGGCAGCGCGGCGTTCAGCTGCCGGATGGGCGTGGGCTCCGCGTTCGCGATGGCGAACATGAGCTGCGTCATCGACTCGCCCTGGAACGGGAGCTGCCCGGAGAGCATCTGGTAGAGCGTCACGCCCAGGGAGAAGAGGTCGCTCCGCCCGTCGATGCGCTTGCCCGCGAGCTGCTCGGGCGACATGTACGAGGGCGTGCCCAGCACCATCCCGGTCTTGGTCTTCGAGGAGTCCGTGATGCGCGCGATGCCGAAGTCGGTGACCTTCACCGTGTCGCTTTCCGGCTCGTACATCATGTTGGCGGGCTTGATGTCGCGGTGGACGATGCCCATCGTGTGCGCGTAACCCAGCGCGTCCGCGACCCGCTCGACGATCGAGAGCACGCGCTCCGGCGGGAGGAGGTTCGGCTGCTTCGTGTAGGCGACGAGGTCCTTCCCCTTGAGGAACTCCATCGCGATGTAGCAGAGGTCGTGCTCCTCGCCCGCGTCGTAGATCGTGACGATGTTCGGGTGCGTGAGCCGCCCGGCCGTCTCCGCCTCGCGGAAGAAGCGCTCCTTCGCCTCCGTGAGCTCGTCGGCCTCGAACTCCGCGGAGAGCGCCATGGTCTTGATCGCGACCACGCGGCCGATCTTGGGATCCTTGCCGCCGTAGACCACGCCCATGGCGCCCTTGCCCAGCTCCTTCTCGATCTGGTAGCGCCCGAGCATCGGCTTCTCCGAGCCGCCGGCGCCCTGCATCACCATCGTCGCGGCGTTGGTGCGCGCGGCCGACGAGCCGCCGAGGATGATCGTCTCGGAGAGCTTCTTCGCGCGGCCGAGCCGCTCCTGGATGTCGCGGAACCTGGGATCGAATCCCGCCATGTAGCCGAAGACGCTCTCCGCCTTGTTGAACTGGCGGCGGCGCTCGAAGTCCAGGGCGAGGCTGTAGAGGTTCTCCATCACCTCGGCGTTCAACGGTGCCCGGCGGAACTTGTCGAACGCCATGTCGAGCTGGCCCTGCTGCTGGAAGGCGAGGCCCAGCATCCGGTTCGACTCCCCGCTCTCGACGTCCGCCTTCTCCTTGCCGCGCTCGGTGACGAGGTAGCGCTTGGTGGTGAGGAGGGCGTGCCCCACGAGGAGGAGGGTCGCCGGGAGCATGAGCTGCAGCCACAGGCCGGGGCCCGTCATGAGTGCCAGGTGCGTGCCGAAGAGCGCTGCGAAGAGCACGGCGGTCACGGCGGCGGCCATGCCGGCCTTCAACCGCGGCAGGAGGAGGATGAGATAGAGCGCGATCGCGAGGTACGCGCCGAACGAGGCGAGCGGCCCCCAGCCGGGTGTTACGAAGAAATGCTGCTGCAGGATCGACGAGACCGAGTGCGCGAGCGTGGTCACCGGGAACATCTGCGCGGAGATGGGCGTCACCTGGTTCGTGCCCACGCCCGAGGCCGTGGCGCCGATCAGCACGATCTTGTCCGCGTACTTGGCCGCCGGGATCTTGCCGCTGTAGACGTCGAAGAACGAGTCGACCGGGAAGGCGGGGCGGCCGTCGCGATCCTTGTAGTAGTAGGTGTACATCTCGCCGAAGTCGTCGGTGCGCACGGTCTTGCCGCCGAGCGTGACGCTCTGGCCGATGCTCGCCGTGATGTCCTTGGGCCCGAGGTTCAGGCTCTTCGCGGCGACGAGGAGCGCCATGGAGGGAAACTGCTGCCCGTAGTAGTCGATGACGAGCGGCTCGAAGCGAACGGCGCCGTCCTCGTCCACGACGCTGTTCAGGTGCCCCACGCCGCCCGCCGCCGCGCCGATCGAGTCGATGGGGAAGAGGACGCTATTGCCGTAGAGGAAGCTCCCCCCGCCGTTGGTCGCGGCGCCGAGGGTGTTCCGGGCGACGTAGTCGGGCAGCGCCTTGTCCGGCCTGCCGGGGGGCGGCCCGCTCGCGAGCTCGCGGAACTCGAGCGGAAGGATCACGTTGCCGGCCTTCTTCACGCTCGCGGCGAGCCGCGCGTCCGCATCGAGGACCGTGGAGGCCTCGTCGAGGATCCGGCCGATCTCGGCCACCTCGGCGGGCGGCTGCGGCACCTGGGCCGCGGGCGTCGCACCGCCGATCGGGGCCACCCCGGCGATGGCCTCGGCCGCGGGCGGCGCGGGCCACGCCTTGCGATAGACCTCCAGCGCCTTCTGCACGTACCCCAGGCCCGCGTCCTTCTGCGGCTCGAAGAAGAACGCGGTGTGGGCGATCACCTTCGCATGGGCGGCGAGGAGCTGGTCGATCAGCTTCGCGTGCACCTCGCGCGACCAGGGCCACCGGCCGATGTTCGCGAGGGAAGCCTCGTCGATCGCGATAACGGCGATCCGGTCGCTCGGCGCCTTGGAGGTCATGCGCACGCCGACGTCGTAGGCCCAGCGCTCGACCGCCGGGATGAACCCGGCGGTGCGCGCGAACCCGAAGAGCGCGAGGGCGATCACGAGGCCGAGGAACCAGTCGGCCTTCCAGAACGCGGTCTTCATGCTTTCTCCCTGGGTCCCGGTCCCGCTCGTAGCGGGGCCCGTGGACGCTGATGCGGTGCCCCATATTACTTATATTGCCGACGCTACGCGATCACGGGACCGGGCGGCCTAGGGGAAAGCCGGCACCGTGGGCTCGTTTCCGCGGTCCACCGCTTCCGGATGCCGGTGGGCGATGATGCCGTGCACCTCATCGTAGCGGCCGGAGGGGACGTCCAGCATGAGGAGGATCCGTCCCTCCTCGATATCCCGCTGGAAGGCGCTCAGGCGCGAGTTGGGGACCTGCAACCCCACCATCGCCGCGACCCAGACGCCCAGGGCCGCGCCCACGAGTGCCGCGACCAGCACGGCGACCATCCGGATCGAGACGCCTTCCGGCGGGTAGCTCATGAGGGCGCCCCCCACGAGCGCGCCCATGGCGCCGCCCACGACGAGGCCCACGAAGGCCCCGTGCACGGCGTCGGTCTTCTCGAGGTAGGAAGCCTCGTTCAGCTCGCCCAGGTCGGTGCCGCGGCGCGCGAGGAAATGCATGCGCCGGTGCTCGATGCGGGCGAGGAGCAGGTCGTTCGCGAGCGAGCGGGCGCTCGCGACGTCCGGCAGGGTGACGTACATCCTGAGTCTCATGAGACCCTCCTTTTCGCGTCGTCGAAAGGAGCGGTGTCTAGAGTCAGCTTGCGGCTCCGGGCATCGCCAAAAGCCTTACGGTGCTTACGATCTTCGCGCGACTGGCGCTGGATGTTTCGCGCGACGGGACTGACAAAGGCCGAGCGCGCTAAGGGGGAGGCTAGACCCCCGCGCCGGTCGAATCAAGCGGCGCGGGGGTAGTCCGGAAGGGCTAGGGGACGAGGACGGTCGAGCCGGTCGTCTTGCGCCCCTCGAGGTCGCGGTGCGCCTGGGCGGCATCCTTGAGCGCGTAGGACTGGCGCGGGGTGATCTTCACCTTGCCCGCGAGGACCAGGTCGAAGAGCTCCTTCGACGCGGCGAGCAGCTCCTCGCGCTTGGCGACGTAGCCCATGAGCGTGGGGCGCGTCACGTAGAGCGATCCCTTGGCGGAGAGGATGCCCAGGTCCGTCGGGCCGACCGGGCCGGAGGCGTTCCCGAAGCTCGCCATGAGGCCGCGGCCCTGCAGGCAGTCGAGCGACTTCATGAAGGTGTCCTTGCCCACGCCGTCGTACACGATCGGGACCTTCTTCCCTCCGGTGATCTCGGCCACCTTCGCGACGAAGTCTTCCCGGGTGTAGATCACGGTGTGGGCGCAGCCGTTGTCGCGCGCGAGCTTCGCCTTCTCCTCGGAGCTCACGGTGCCGATCACCTGGATTCCCAGCGCCTTCGCCCACTGGCAGGCGATGAGGCCCACCCCCCCGGCCGCCGCGTGCCAGAGGACGAAATCGCCCGCCTTCGGCACCACGTGCAGGCGGCGGAGCAGGTACTGCACCGTGAGGCCCTGCAGCATCATGCTGGCGCCCTGCTCGAAGCTGATTCCGTCCGGCAGCTTCACCAGCCGCTCCGCGGGATGGATCTTCACCTCGGAGTACGCGCCGATCGGGCCGTTGCAGTAGGCCACGCGGTCGCCGGGCTTGAGCTCGGTCACGCCCGGGCCCACCGCGTCGACGACGCCCGCGGCCTCGAGGCCGATGCCCGACGGAAGCGGCATGGGGTAGAGGCCCGTGCGGTGGTAGGTGTCGATGTAATTGAGTCCCACCGCCTTGTGCGCGACGCGCGCCTCGCCGGGGCCGGGGTCGCCGACCGTCACCTCATCCCATTGCAGGACTTCGGGACCGCCGGTCTTGTGGAAACGGATCGCGTGGGCCATGGGCATCGGAGGGATCGGGTGGAGGGGTCGCTATTGTCGCGCAAAAGCGGCGTGCGCAAAAAGAAACCCCCTCCCGGCGGTGCGCGGGAAGGGGCCGGATGCAACCGCCGCCAGGCTTACTGCGTCGTGCGCGTGGTATCGGTCCGCGTGCGCGTCTCCGTGCCGGCCGGCGTGTCGACGGAGGTCGTCGAGCGGGAACGCGACGTCTGCGTCGTCTGCGGCTTCGTGGCGTCGATCGTCACGTTGGTGGACGAGGAGCTGGGCGGCGCCGACGGCTCGACCACGGTCGTCGAGGACGACGGCGCGGACGGCTCGACCACCGTGGTCGAGCTCGACGCCGGCGGGACTTCCCGCACGGTTTCCTTCTCCTTCTGGACGACGGTGGGCTCCCTCACCACGGTGCTGGACGAGGAAGGTGCGGCCGGACGGTCGCAACCGGCCAGCGCGGCGACGGCGAGCGCCGCCATTACGGGCATCGCATATCTCATCGAAATCTCCGTTCAGGGACAGGAGGTGATAAGACAGCGCGCCGACACGAACGCCCTGTCGCCCTCGGCTGCTTTTGGCGTCCGAGGGCTCCTACATCGCCCGCGCTCAGGTGCCGAGGATCGTCCCGGCGGCGACGCCCGCGCCCTTGGCCCATTCCGCCGCGGAGACCTTCTTCCCCTCCTCCGGCTTCGCCTTGGAGACCTCGACCTGGCCGCCCTGGCAGGTGATGCGGATCGATTCGGCGCCGATGTCCGTCACCTCGCCGATCTTTCCCTTGACCGCGCCGAAGGTGCGCACGAGGTGCTTCTTCGAGCCGAAGAGCTGCAGCTTCTTGCCGCCGTGGAGGGTCCACGCGCCGGGCGCAGGATCGCAGCCGCGGATGAGGTCGTGGACGAAGTCCACGTGGTTGTGCCAGTTGACCCGCGCCTCGTTCGCGCGGCACCAGCCTTCGTAGGAAGCCTCGCGCTCGTCCTGCACGACCTCCTTGTGCTTCCCGGCGGCGACGAGGTCCGCCGCCTCCAGCATCGCCTTCACGCCCATCGGGAAGAGGCGATCGAAGTACACGGTCCCGAGGGTGTCGTCCTCGGAGACCGGCGTCTCCTTCTGGAGGATCACCGGGCCCTCGTCCAGGCCGTCGCTCGGGCGGAAGATCGTGAGCCCCGTCTTCTTCTCGCCCTTGATGATCGGCCAGTTGATCGAGGACGGGCCGCGGTACTTCGGGAGGAGCGACGGGTGGTACTGGATCGTGCCGTGCTTCGGCAGCTTCACGAACTCCTGGGGCGCAAACTGCAGGACGTAGGCCATGATGCCGATGTCGGGCGCCAGGCCCTTCATGGCCTCGGTCGCCTCCGCGCCCTTGAGCGACGGGAACTGGAAGAGCTTGAGCCCCTTCTCCTGCGCGGCGACCTTGAGCGGATCCGGCTTCGCCCCCTCCTTCTCCGGGGCGCAGAAGACGCCCGCGACGGTATCCCCGCGCGCGAGGAAGGCTTCGAGGACGGCCTTGCCGAAATCCTGCTGACCGATGATGGCGATTTTCATTTTGGAACCCTAAGGCAGTGGAACCACGGATGAACACAGATGAACACAGATGAGTCGTGATGAAGTTTGCGATGGAGCCATGGTCTCGCTGCCAGCCCTTTAACGGCCTATCTGTGTTCATCCGTGTTCATCTGTGGTTCCGATTGTTGTTGTTGTACGCCGTCAGGCGGCGACCTTCTTCGGCGGGCTGGAGAACGCCCCCGCGGACTTCATCGACTGGATCCGCGCTTCGTCGTAGCCCAGCACCTCCTTCAGCACCTCGTCCGTGTGCTCGCCCAGGAGCGGGCTTCGCTTGATCACGGCGGGCGAGGCGGAGAGCTTGATCGGCATGCCGACGTTGAACCATTTCCCGCGCTGCGGGTGGTCGAGCTCGACCCACATGTCGCGGCCGCGCACGTGCTCGTCCGTCGCGAGGTCCGTGGTCGACATGATCGGCCCGCACGGCACGTCGATGGGGTTCAGGATCGCCATGAGCTCCCGCTTGGTGTGCTTCTCCGCGAACTTGTTGATGAGCGTCCAGAGGAGGTTCTGGTTCTTCCGCCGCTCGGCGATCGTCGCGAGGCGGGGGTCGTTCACCATGTCCGGCATGCCCACGTCCGGGCCGATGCGCCTGGCGAGCGCCTCGAAGACGGCTTCCTGCACGACGATGTAGAGCCAGTCGTTCGGGCCGTGCGGCTTGCAGTGGATCGCGTTCCCGAGCTGCCCGCCGCCGGAGTCGTTCCCCGCGCGCGGGACGTCGCCCTGCCCCTGGTAGGTCGGGACCGAGTACTCGGAGAGCGCGCCGCGGGTGAGCCGCTGGTGGTCGCGGAACTTCACGCGGCAGAGGTTCATCACGCCGTCCATCATCGCGACCTCGACGTACTGGCCCTGGCCGGTGGTGGTCGCCTGGTGGAGCGCCGCGAGGAGGCCGATCGCGAGGTGGAGGCCCGTGCCGGTGTCGCCGATCTGCGCGCCCGTCACGAACGGCGGGCCGTCCGGGACGCCCGTGGTGCTCATGGCGCCCCCCATCGCCTGGGCCACGTTCTCGTAGGCCTTGAAGTCCGCATAGGGGCCGGAGGAGCCGAAGCCCTTGATCGAGCCCACGACCAGCTTCGGGTTGATCTCGTGCATCTTCTCCCAGGTGAACCCCAGGCGCTCGAGCACGCCCGGGCCGAAGTTCTCCATCATGATGTCGCTCTTCTTCAGGAGGTCGACGAAGACCTGCTTTCCCTCCGCCGTCTTCATGTTGACGGTGATCGAGCGCTTGTTGCAGTTCAACATCGTGAAGTAGAGCGAGTCCGCGTTCGGGATGTCGCGCAGCTGCCCGCGCGTGGCGTCGCCGTGCGGCGGCTCGAACTTGATCACGTCCGCGCCCATCCACGCGAGGAGCTGCGAGCAGGTGGGACCCGCCTGCACGTGGGTCATGTCGAGGATACGTACGCCTTTCAGTGCTTGCATGTGTCTCTCCGGTTACTTCTTTTTCGCGGTGGGGTTCAACGCCGTGATGCGGCCGGACTCGGTGCCGGCGCCTTCCGCGATGATCGCGTTCACGAGCGTGGGACGCTTCGAGCGCAGGGCCTCTTCCATCGCGCGGCGCAGCTCCTCGGGCGTGGTCACGTGCGCGCCCACGCCGCCGAAGGCCTCCATCAGCTTCTCGTAGCGGGCATCCTTCACGAAGACGAGCGGCGAGGGATCCTTCCCGCCCGTGGGGTTGGTCTCGTCGCCGCGATAGACGCCGTTGTTGTTGAGGATCACGACGCAGACCGGGAGGTTGTACCGGCAGATGGTTTCCACCTCCATCCCGGAGAACCCGAAGGCGCTGTCGCCCTCGATCGCGATCACCTGGCCGCCGCTCACGACGGCCGCCGCGACGGCGAAGCCCATGCCGATGCCCATGACGCCCCAGGTGCCCACGTCCAGGCGCTTCCTGGGCTTGTACATGTCGACGATGCTGCGCGTGAAGTCGAGGGCGTTGGCGCCCTCGTTCACGAGCGTCGCGTCCGGATTGGCCTTGACGATGTCGCGCACGACGTTCAAAGCGCTGTGGAAGCTCATGGGCGAGGGGTTCTTCGCGAGCGTCTCGGCCATCTTCGCGACGTTCTTCGTCTTCCGCTCCGCGATCGCGTCCAGCCACTCGGCGGGCGGCCTGCGCCACCCCGCGCCGATGCCCGCGAGGAGCGCGGAGACGCAGGAGCCGATGTCGCCCACGACGGGTGCCTCGATCCGCACGTTGCTGTCCGCCTCCTGGGGCGAGATGTCGACCTGGACGAACTTCTGCCCGCCCCAGGCCTTGGAGTCCTTGCCCCCCCAGGTCTTGCCCTTCCCGTGGGAGAGGAGCCAGTTCAGGCGTGCGCCGATGATCATCACCACGTCCGCTTCCGGCAGCACGTAGGAGCGCGCCGCGGCGGCCGATTGCGCGTGGGTGTCCGGGAGGAGGCCCTTCGCCATCGACATCGGCAGGTACGGAATGCCGGTCCTCTCGACGAGCGCCCGGATGTCCGCGTCCGCCTGCGCGTAGGCCGCGCCCTTGCCGAGGATGATGAGCGGCTTCTTCGCCCCCTCGAGGAGGTCCAGCGCGCGCTTCACCGCGTCCGGCGCGGGGATCTGCCGGGGCGCGGGGTCGACCACCTGGATCAACGAGCGCCGGCCCGTCTCCGCGTCGACCGATTGCGGGAAGAGCTTCGCCGGGAGGTCCAGGTACACGCCGCCCGGGCGGCCGGAGACCGCGGCGCGGATCGCCCGCGCGACGCCCACGCCGATATCCTCCGCATGGAGCACGCGGAACGCCGCCTTGGCGAGCGGCCTGGCGATCGCGAGCTGGTCCATCTCCTCGTAGTCGCCCTGCTGGAGGTCGACCACCTCGCGCTCGCTCGAGCCGCTCACGAGGATCATCGGGAAGCAGTTGGTGGTCGCGTTGGCGAGCGCGGTCAAGCCGTTCAGGAACCCCGGGGCGGAGACCGTGAGGCAGACGCCGGGCTTGCCGGTCATGAACCCGGCGATGGAGGCCGCGTAGCCCGCGTTCTGCTCGTGGCGGAAGGAGATCACGCGCATGCCGGCGGCCTGCGCCTTCCGGGTGAGGTCCGTGATCGGGATGCCGGGGAGCCCGAAGATCGTGTCGATGCCGTTCAGCTTGAGCGCATCGATCACCAGGTGAAAGCCGTCGATGGTTTCCTGGCCGGCGCCCGCGTCGGCGGGCTTCGCGGAGGCGGAAGCCTGGCCGGCGACGGCGGGTTCGGTGACGGTTGCCATGGGGTAGTCCTCCGAGGGGGCGTATCCGCCGGGCCGGACGGGCCACGGGGCGGTTGAACGGGTCGAGTTGGGGAGCGGGCGGGCGGCGGGAAGCCGCCGCTCGAATCAGGCTACAATGTTAAGAAACACGCCGAACACCCGACCTTGATGGCGGTCAATTTTGGCCCCCCCGCCGCGATTGACTCGGGTCAATTCCCCCGCACCGCCACGCCGATGACGCTCCTCGTGAACCATCCGCAGCTCCAGGAGATCCGGGAGCGGCTGCGCCAGAACATCGTCTTGCGGCGCCTCAAGCCCCGCGCCTTCGACGAGCTGGAGTCGGTCCTGCACATCATGGACTACCGCAAGGGCGACATGCTCCTCCCGCAGGGCGCGCACGAGATGGAGCAGTACTTCGTGATCGACGGGATCCTCAAGCGCGTCGTGGCGAGCCCGGAAGGCAAGGAGATGATCCTGCGCTTCGCCAAGGAGGACGACATGGACACGAGCTACGCGGCGTGGAAGCTCAGGACGCCCGCGCCCTACTCGATCCGGTGCGTCACCAAGGCCCGCGTGGCGAAGATGCCGCTCCCGCAGTGGGCGAGCTTCCTCGACGCGCACCCGGACCTCAAGGACGACTTCGAGTACGAGGTCATGTTCCTCATGGGCGAGGTGATGGCCCACACGATCACGCTCCACCTCCTCGACGCGCCCGGCCGCGTGCACCGGTTCATGCGCAAGCACCCGGAGCTCTCCGAGCGCGTGCCGAAGAAGGAGCTCGCCTCGTACCTCAACCTCTCGGCCGAGACGCTCTCGCGCCTGAAGCACGCCGGCAAGATCTAGGGGCCTAGACTTCCCGCCGCTGCGTGGGGAACCGCGAGAGGCCCGCGGTCATGGTGTGGAGCTCGTCGCGAAAGGCGCCCAGCCCGGGGAGCCCTCGCAGCACCTCCTCGCACAGGCGCTTCTCGCGCTCGTCCACCACGATGCCGCGCAGCGTCACCTGCCCCTTGTCCACGACGATGTCGACGTCGATGCCCGCCGTGCGCTCGTCCGCGCGCAGCGCCGCGCGGGCCCGGGCCTGGAGCGCGAGGTCCGAGAGGTGCCCGCGCGATGCGGGCGTCTCCTGGAAGGCGGGGCTCTTCACGAGCGCCAGCACCTCCTCCACGCAATGCGCGACCGGCACGCGCCCGGTGTTGAGCGTGAGGTCGTAGAGCGTGGGATCCCCCCAGCGCACGTTGAAGTGCTGCTCCATGCGCGAGGCGCGCGCGGCGTCGTCCACCTCGATCTCGCGCCGCGCGAGGTCCTCGTCGTCCGTCTCCAGCCGCTCCATGAGCCGCTTCACGCGCACCTCGAGCGGGGCGCAGACGCGGATCCGCGGGATGTGCGGGACGTCGCGCAGGAGGAGCGTGCCGCCCCAGCCGCGGATCAGCACGTTGCCCTTAACCGCGAGGTCGTACACCTCCTCGGCGGTGTAGATCGAGATGGTCTTCTCGTCCGCCGCCCACTTCTCGATCTTGCTCGCCTTCCCCTCGCGGATGCGCCGGATGAGGCTCTTCTTCACCTGCATGCGCCCGGCCACCACGTCGCCCACCTCGTGGCGCACCTGCTGCAGGCCCAGCGCCTCGCACACCCCGAGGGCCACGTCCTTGCCGAGCGTGGCCATCTCCTGCGTCATCGCGACGACCGGCATGGTCGATCCCTCCGTCAGTCCGGCCCGGCCGGCAGGTGCGGCCCTTCGCTCTTGCCCCGCGCGAGGGCGATCAACCGCGAGATCGCCGGCCAGAAGAGGAGGAGGAGCGCCAGCGTGGTGATGCCGCCCACGAGGCTGTTCGAGAAGAAGATCCGCATGTCGCCCGCGGACATGAGCATCGACTGGCGGAACCCGTTTTCCGCGTTGTCCCCCAGCACGAGGGCGAGCACCATCGGCGCCATCGGGTAATCGAGCTTCTTGAAGACGTAGCCCATGGCGCCGAACGCGAGCATGAGCCACACGTCGAACATCGCGTTGTGCACGGTGTAGGCGCCGATCGCGCAGATCACGAGGATCACCGGCGCGATGATCGAGAACGGCACGCGCAGGATGGCCGCGAAGAGCGGCACGCAGGTGAGCACCACGATGAGGCCCGCGATGTTGCCGAGGTACATCGAGGCGATGAGGCCCCACACGAAGTCCGCCTTCTCGGTGAAGAGGAGCGGGCCCGGCTGCAGGCCCCAGATGAGGAGGCCGCCCAGGAGCACGGCCG
>Ga0105240_10002334_pt1 | contig 30680 bp, 30 predicted proteins | sample KBSC54metaG_FD_80426 | JGI IMG/M metagenome (GOLD analysis project Ga0105240, IMG submission 80426) | Corn rhizosphere microbial communities from Kellogg Biological Station, Michigan, USA - KBS C5-4 metaG | ecosystem: Host-associated > Plants > Roots > Rhizosphere > Soil | place: Michigan, USA... | reverse complement strand
GGTCGTCGAGCATGGCGATCAGATCGGTCTTGAACGATCCGAGGTCTTCCGACGCGAACTCGCGCTGCACGTTCTCGAGCTCGAGGAATCCCTGCGCGCTCTCGCTGTGGAACAGCTTGCTGAGCAGTCGGCGATGACCGCTCTCGGAGCCGGTGAGCGTCACCGTGCTGCCGTGGCGCACGAGGGTGACGCCGGCATCCTCGCTCAGCGCCTTCACCTTGCGCAGCGCCGACTCGATGGTCGATTCGCTGACGAACAGGCTGTCGGCGAGCTCGTGGATGTCGAGACCCTGGGGCGCCTCGGTGAGTCGGCGGATCAGGTAGTGCACCCGATCCCGGGGCGTGTCGACCTCGCCGTCTTTGGCGCGCGCACCGGAGGCGAAGGTGGCGTATGCCTCACGGTTGAGGCGGTAGCCGCTGGTCGACGCCGTGATGATCGGGAGAGGGTGAGCGGCGGCCTTCGCGGCCGTGACATAGCTGCGCACGCTGCGCGTCGTCACGCCCAACTGATCGGCCAGCTCGTTCGCCGTGACCCAGCCCTCGGACTGCACCAGGTGATCGAGCAGGCGCTGATACTTATCGCTCATTCCCCGTCACTGTATCCGGACACGGGAATCGGCTGCCGTCGTCGCCGCCTTTCCGCACCCCCGGAAGCATCTCTGTTGGCGGCCGCGCGGGCGCTCGCCCGATCATGGACGCGAGCCACGGAGAGATCCGCGCTCGCTCCCGCGCATGGCACCGGAACGCAAGGAGGCGATCCCATGGACTTGGTCCTCGTCGTCTGCGGAGCGGGGGCGTCGAGCACCTTCCTGGCCAGCCGGATGCGCGTCCTCGCCGCCGAGCGCGGCCTGAGCATCACGGCACGCGCGGCGAGCAACTTCGATCTCGCATCGAACCTTCCCGATGCGCGCGTGCTGCTGGTCGGACCCCATCTGGAATCCGACTTCGCCCAGCTGGCGGCCGAAGCGGCGGCACGCGGTGTGCCCGCGGCGCTCCTGCCGGTCACGGCGTTCGGACCACAGGGCGCGGCGGATGCCCTCGACCAGGCACTCGCCCTCCTCGCCCCCACGACAGAAGGAAGCCCCCATGCCTGAGCGCACCGTCACGATCGCCTCGGCCCACGGATTGCACGCGCGTCCGGCATCCCTCTTCGTTCAGGCGGTGACCGCGTCCGGTCTGCCGGTGCAGCTCACCAAGGGCGACAAGACCCTCAACGCGGCGAGCATCCTGGGCGTGATCTCACTCGGCATCGAACACGGCGACCAGGTCACGCTCGCCGCGGAGGGCGAGAACGCCGACGCGGTGCTCGACTCCCTGGTCGACCTTCTCACCACGGACATGGACGCATGACGCCGACGAATGCATCCGCCGCCCTGCAGGGGGTGGGCATCGGCCGCGGCCTGGCCATCGGTCCTGTGCTGAGGATGCCCGATCCGCTGCCCGAGCCCGCCGACGCTCCGAGCGCGCTCGCCGTCGACGACGAGAAGGTGCGCGCCGCGGGAGCCCTCGCGGCGACGGCCGCCGACATCCGGCTTCGAGGAGAGAAGGCCGGCGGGTCGGCGAAGGACGTGCTCGAGGCCCAGGCCTTCATGGCCGAAGACCCGACGCTGAAGGACGATGTCCACGCACGGATCGACGCCGGCAAGACCGCCGAGCGCGCGGTCTTCGAGGCGTTCGTGCAGTTCCGCGACCTGCTCGCCAGCATGGGCGGCTACATGGGGGAGCGCGCCACCGACCTCGACGACGTCTCGCAGCGCACCGTGGCTCACCTCCAGGGCGTTCCGGCGCCGGGCGTGCCGACGCCCGACTATCCCTTCGTGCTCGTCGCCCGGGATCTCGCCCCGGCCGACACCGCCCTGCTGGACCTCGAGAAGGTGCTGGCGCTGGTCACGAGCGACGGCGGACCGACCTCGCACACGGCGATCCTGGCTCGCGAGAAGTCGATCGTCGCCGTCGTCGGAGCATCTGGCGCCCTGTCGCTCGACGACGGAGTGACTGTCATCGTCGACGCGGCGACCGGGATCGTCGCAGTCGGGCCGACGGAGGCGGAGCGCGCCGCCGCCGAGGCCGAGCGCGCGGCCCGCGCCAGCGCCGCGGCGGCTCCGGTCGGCCCGGGGAGGCTCGCCGACGGCACCCCGATCCCGCTGCTCGCCAACCTCGGATCGGTCGACAAGCTCGCCGCGGCGGTCGACCTCGGCGCCGAGGGGGTGGGACTGTTCCGTACCGAGTTCCTCTTCCTGGACTCGGAGAAGGCTCCGACCGTCGCCGACCAGCAAGCCAGCTACACCGCGCTGTTCGAGGCCTTCCCGGGCAAGAAGGTCGTGGTCCGCGCGCTGGACGCCGGCGCAGACAAACCGCTCAGCTTCTTGAACGACGAGCCGGAGGAGAATCCCGCTCTCGGTCTGCGCGGTCTGCGCGCGCTCCGCGCCCACGAGCCGATCCTGCGCGACCAGCTGACCGCCATCGCCAATGCGGCCGCCACCACCGAAGCCGAGGTCTGGGTGATGGCCCCCATGGTCTCGACCGTCGAAGAGACCCGCTACTTCGTCGGACTCGCCAAGGAGCTCGGCCTGAAGACCGCCGGCGTGATGGTCGAGGTTCCGGCCGCAGCACTCCTCGCCGACCGGATCCTCGCCGATGCCGACTTCGCGAGCATCGGCACCAACGACCTGACGCAGTACACGCTGGCCGCCGACCGCCTGCTGGGCTCGGTCGCATCCTTCCAGGATCCGTGGCATCCGGCCGTGTTGCGCCTGGTCGGCGAAGTCGGACGAGCGGGTGCGGCGCTCGACAAGCCGGTCGGGATCTGCGGCGAAGCGGCCGCGGACCCTCTCCTCGCGGTCGTCCTCGTGGGGCTCGGGGCGACATCGCTGTCGATGTCGCCCGCTGCGCTCGCGGACGTCCGCACGGAACTGTCCCGTTTCACCCAGGAACAGGCGGTCCGATTCGCCGAGATCGCACATTCGGCACACAGCGCCGTCGAGGCCCGCGCAGCGGTCTTCGCGGCGGCAACCCCCCGCAGCACCAATCCAGAGAAATCGGAGTAGCAATGACAACGTCGTCCGTACTTGCTCAAGCCCCAGCGGGATCGTCCCGCGGGCGAGTATTCGTGCAGAAATTCGGCACATTCGTCAGCGGCATGGTTCTGCCGAACATCGCCGCGTTCATCGCATGGGGCCTCATCACGGCCCTCTTCATCCCCACCGGATGGCTGCACCTGCTCAACTTCGAGCCCACCTGGGTTCAGCAGCTCGGCGGGTGGAGCACCGATCCGAAGGTGACGAACGTCGGCCTGGTCGGTCCGATGATCACCTACCTGCTGCCGCTGCTCATCGCCAACACCGGCGGTCGCATGGTCTACGGCGTCCGCGGTGGCGTCGTCGCCGTCATCGCGACCATGGGCGTCATCGTCGGTGCGGGCATCCCGATGTTCCTCGGCGCCATGATCGTCGGCCCCGGCGCCGCCTGGGTGATGAAGCAGGTGGATCGGATCTGGGACGGCAAGATCCGCCCCGGCTTCGAGATGTTGGTCGACAACTTCTCGGCAGGAATCGTGGGTGCCGCGCTCGCGGCGGTCTCGTTCTTCCTGATCGCGCCGGCCGTCACCGGGCTCAGCAACTGGCTCGAGAGCGTGGTGCACTGGCTGGTCAACCACGGCCTGCTGCCGCTCGCCAGCCTGTTCGTCGAGCCCGGCAAGATCCTGTTCCTGAACAACGCCATCAACCACGGCGTGTTCACCCCGCTCGGAACCCAGGATGCCGCGAAGAACGGCCAGTCGATCCTGTTCCTGATCGAGGCCAACCCCGGCCCCGGCCTGGGCATCCTGCTCGCGTTCGCGGTCTTCGGCGTCGGACTGTTGCGCGCCTCTGCTCCAGGCGCGATCCTCATCCAGTTCATCGGCGGCATCCACGAGATCTACTTCCCGTATGTGCTGTCGAAGCCGATCCTCGTCATCGCGGCGATCCTGGGTGGCGCGACGGGCGTTCTCACCAACGTGCTGTTCCACTCCGGGCTCCGAAGCCCGGCGTCTCCGGGATCGATCATCGCCGTCGAACTCGCGGCACCGCCCAGCAGCATCCTGGGCGTCACGCTCTCGGTGGTCTTCTCGGCAGCCGTGTCGTTCCTCGTGGCGTCGATCTTCATCCGGGCGACGCGCAAGCGCGACCTCGCGGCGATCGAGGTCTCGGGCGACGTCGCCCTGGCCAACGCCGTCGCCGCCAACGCGGCGAACAAGGGCACGGCCAGCCGCGTCGGTGACCTGCTCGGCACCGGTGGCAAGAACCCGTCGGGCGAAACCACCCGCGTCGTCACCGATCAGCCCATCCGCACGATCGTCTTCGCCTGCGACGCGGGCATGGGGTCGAGCGCGATGGGGGCGACCGTCGTGCGGAACAAGCTGAAGAAGGCCGGGTTGGGAGACGTCACCGTGACCAATGTCGCCATTGCGAACTTGACGGATGACGTGGACATTGTGATCACGCAGTCGCAGTTGACCGACCGGGCCAAGGAGAAGGCTCCGCACGCCCAGCACCTGTCGGTCGACAACTTCATGGCGAGCCCGAGGTACGACGAGGTCGTCGCCGAGGTCAAGGCCTCGCAGGGCGCGTAACCGGCACAGCGGGTGGCCAGGAGGGAACCAGGATGAGCAAGGTACTCGAGCTTGCGCAGATCAATCTGCGCGGCACAGCGACCAGCAGTGCCGAGGCGATTGACGAAGCCGGTCGGATCCTCGTGCGAACGGGCGCCGTGACCGCGGAGTACCCGCGGTACATGCACGATCGCGAGTCCGTGGTGTCCACCTACATGGGCAACTTCCTGGCCATTCCGCACGGGACGAACGAGGGCAAAGACACCGTGCTGGCGTCGGCGCTCTCGTTCGTCCGGTACGACACCCCGATCGACTGGGACGGCAACCCGGTGCGTTTCGTGGTCGGCATCGCGGGCAAAGACGGCGGGCACATGGATGTGCTCTCGAGCATCGCCCTCATCTTCAGCGACGAGGAGCAGGTAGCCCGGCTCCTCGTCGCTGAGACCCCGGAAGAGGTCCTCGAGCTGCTGGGCGACGTGAATGACTGAGGCGGGCACGCCGTGTCGCTGAAGGCAGTGCACTTCGGTGCGGGGAACATCGGTCGGGGGTTCGTCGGCTCGGTTCTGCACAATGCGGGCTACGAGGTTGTCTTCGCGGATGTCTCGGCGCCCCTCATCGACGCGCTGGCGGCGAGCACGAGCTATCGGGTTCGCGAGGTCGGCGCCTCGGCGAAGACGAGCACCGTCGACAACTACCGAGCCATCAACAGCGCGACCCACGAAGCCGAGGTGATCGCCGAGATCGCCACGGCCGATGTCGTGACCACCGCGGTGGGTCCGAACGTGCTCCGCTTCGTGGCGCCGGTCATCTCTGCGGCACTGGCCCAACGTGACCCGAGTCGAAAACCGCTCGCGGTCATGGCGTGCGAGAACGCCATCAATGCGACGGACCTGCTGCGCAGCGCCTGTGCCGACGTGATCGACGATCCCGCCCACCTGGATCGCGCGGTCTTCGCGAACACGGCGGTCGACCGGATCGTGCCCGGCCAGTCCGAGACCACGGGGCTCGACGTGACCGTGGAGGCGTTCTTCGAGTGGGCGATCGAGAAGCCGCCGTTCGGGGCGGACGTCCCCGTCATCCCCGAGGCGCATTTCGTCGACGATCTCGCCCCCTTCATCGAGCGGAAGCTCTTCACCGTGAACACCGGTCACGCCGCGACCGCCTATCACGGTCTTCTGGCCGGGGCCGGATCGATCGCCGAGGCGATCGGGATGCCCGCCGTGCGTGACGAAGTGCGCGCGGTTCTCGCCGAGACCAAGGCGCTTCTCGTCGCCCAGCACGGATTCACTCCCGAGGTGCAGCAGGAGTACATCGAGACGAACCTGGTTCGCTTCGCCAACGAGGAGCTCACCGACACCGTGGAGCGGGTCGGTCGACAGCCGCTCCGCAAGCTGTCACGCAACGAGCGGCTCGTCGGTCCGGCGGCGGAACTCGCCGAGCGCGGGCTGGCCGCCGATGCCCTGGTTCGAGCCATGGGAGCGGCGCTCCGCTTCGACGTGGCCGACGACGAGCAGAGCGTTCAGATGCTCGAGCTGCTGAGGTCGACCGCCGCCCCGGACTTCGTGACCCGGGTCACCGGGCTGGACCCGGAGCACCCCCTGTTCGCTGCCATCCTCGCCGAGGTGCAGGCGGCACAGGGCTGACGTCGCGTCTGACGTGGCCGCGCGATGCCGCCGATGGGTCCGCAACCTGAGCGCTGACTGTGCTCGCCGCGTCACGTTCACCTCGGTGCCCTAGGGTGCGGGAATGGCTACGGAGTTGGACGCCGACGACGTCATCACGCAGGTCACCGAGAGCTTGTCGACCAAGTTCCCCCAGCACGATCGAGGAGACGTCGAAACGCGCGTGCGGCACGCGGTCGACGCTCTCAAGGATCGGCCGGTCACGGACTACGTCGGCGTGCTCGCCGAGCGCGCGGTCAAGAAGGAGCTGACGGCGGACTAGCGCCTCCGAGCCCCTGTTACGCGCGATTGCGTCGCGTGTGGACGACGCCCGGAGGGGGCTTTACCGTCGAGTCATGCCCGTTCCCGGCCCGCTCGTGTCGACCCAGTGGCTCGCCGACCACCTGGGCGCCGAGGACCTGGTGGTGCTCGACGCGACCGTGCTGTCGGTCGAGGGCGGTGGCCATGTCGCGGGTGACGAAGAGTACCTCGTGCACGGGCACGTGCCGGGTGCCTACTCCGCCGACCTGATCGAGCAGTTCTCCGACCCGGGCGCGCCGTTCACGTTCACCCGGCCCAGCCGCGAACGCTTCGAGCGGGTCGCCGGGGAGCACGGGATCTCGAACGACACGACCGTGGTCGTCTACGACACCGCATTCGGCGCCTGGGCCTCGCGGTTGTGGTGGCTGCTGCGCTCGTTCGGCCACGACGACGTCGCGGTGCTCGACGGCGGACTGACCCAATGGCGGCTCGAGGGGCGAGAGCTCGAGACGGGTTACCGGGCTCCGGTGGCGCGAACATTCATCGCCGAGGAGAGGCCTGGTTTCTGGGCCGACAAGCACGACGTCGACGAGGTCGCCGCGGGTACCCGCGGCGGCGCGCTGGTCTGCGCCGTGCCAGCCAAGGAGTTCAACGGCGAGGCGCCGGTGCGGCGCCGAGCGGGGCACATCCCCGGCAGCGTGTCGGTGCCCGCGCGGTCCCTGGTCGACCCCGAGACGCGTCGCCTGCTCGCACCGGCGGAGCTGGCCGAGCGACTCGCACCGGTCGCGAGCGGCGAGCCGGTCATCCTGTACTGCGCGGCCGGGATCGCAGCGACCTCGGACGCCCTCGCGCTCACGCTGCTCGGCCACACGAACATCTCGGTCTACGACGGGTCGCTCAACGAGTGGGCCGCTGATCCGGATGCCGAGCTGACGCTGGCATAGCCGCCACGGCCGGCTCAGTGCAGCTGGTCCTCCGAGGCGGCCATGAACATCGTGGTGATCGTGGAGTCGTGGCCGATGAACGAGAACACGTGTCCGTCGTGCGAGCGCGCCACGATCGCCCCGACGGGGAAGTACTGCCCGTAGGGCCCCGCGCGGTAGCCGGCCAGCACGCTGTCGGGCAGGGCGAGATCCCAGGGGTTGGGATCTTCGGGCGTGAACATGAATTCCATGGCCGTCACAGCGTCGTCGGGCGTCATGTTCTCGCTGAGATCGCTGTTGGCCGCGAGCACGAAGACCGGGTTGCTGAAGGTGCCGCCTTCGGCGAGCACCGCCGTGTTCTGCGAGTTCAGGACTTCTGACATCGTTTCGGGCAGGTCGCTGTCGAAGGTGCCCTGGTCGGCGGCGCTGCTGGCCGTCGGCGTCGGGCTCGGGGTGGCGCTGGGGGTGTCCGAGGGAGACGACGATGCGGACTCCGTCGCGGTCGGCGACCCGGAGGCCGAGGGCGCACCCCCGCCGGCGAACAGCGCGATGCCCAGGATGATCAGCAGCACGACCGCGACGACCGCGAGCACGATCCAGAGCCAGACCGGCAGGGGACCCAGACGTCTGGGGCTCGGGCGCTCGGGAGCGCTGTCGGCATTCTGCGGAGTGCTCGCTGCGTCGCTCATGGCCACAGGCTAGTGGTCGCCTCCGCCGGGTGGGGGAGTGATCTTCGTCGCGTGCGGGCGTAGGGTCTGAACATGAGTCACACTCTGCTCGAACGCGAGCAGCTCATCGCAGCCGCAGACCAGGCGCGCCAGCGCACGCGACGCCGTCGGATCACCAGCCGCGTGATCGGCATTCTGGGCTCGGTCGGCTTGATCGCGGTGGCGGTCTTCTGCACCCTCGGATTCACCAACTCCTGGTGGGTCGAGAAGACTCCCGCCTCGAGCGATCAGCACGCGAGTGACGGCAGCTCCGTCTTCACCCAGGCCGGGATCGACTACTTCACGAAACAGGGAGTGCTGCGCGTCACGATGGGCGCCGAACGTCCCCGTGCCGCAGAGCTGGGTCTGCCGGCATCCGGAACCAAGCACGTCGACCTCCTCGTGCCCGTGAAGGTCACCGTGACCGGGGCCGAGACCGTGGGCGTCGACATCGTCGGCTCACTCGACGTGGTCACCTCGCACGGCAGGATCTCGGCGATCGAGCTGCCCTTCGACGGCGGCTACCACAGCCTGATCCAGCAGGTGCAGGAGCTCGCCCCGCGCATGGGGTGGTCGGCTGCCGACATCGATCGCTTCACGACTCGCCTGCAGGCCAGTCGCGCCGCACACGACTTCAGCGCGTACTCCGCGACGATCGGTCCGGTGTTGCACGACGGCATGCGCTTATCGGCGACCTTGAGCGCGGATGCCACCAGCGGCCCGACCCTCGTCGTCACCTTCCAACCCCGCGACTGAGACCCGCGACAAACGCCGGGCGCCTCTCGACGCCTGTTCTCCGCCCTCAGCGAACCGATGGCCGCTCGCCCGCATTCGCGCGCACGATCGATGCATGCCTGGCGACATCCGTGATGAGAGCCCCCTCGACGCGTACTCGCGCACCGTGATCGGCGTGGCCGAGACCGTGCTGCCGAGCGTCGCGAGCGTCACCGTGCGCACCCCGCGCGGCGGCGGGTCGGGCAGCGCCAGCGTCATCACCGGCGAGGGCCATCTGCTCACGAGCGCTCATGTCGTGGACGGTGCGCGCGAGGTGGAGGCGACCTTCTCCGACGGGACGACCGTCACCCTCGACGTGGTGAGCCGCGATCCGCTCTCGGACCTCGCGGTGCTGCGCGCGCACGGTTCTGCGCGCGACCGTCTGCCATCTCCGGTCGAGATGGGCGACGCGGCCGAGCTCAAGGTGGGTCAGCTCGTCGTCGCGCTCGGCAATCCGCTGGGGTTGGCGGGCAGCGTCACGGCGGGCATCGTGTCGGGGCTCGGGCGCTCCCTGCCGACGCAGGCCGGCCGCGTGATCGACGAGGTGATCCAGACCGATGCCGCTCTCAACCCCGGCAACAGCGGGGGAGTGCTGGCGGATGCGGCCGGCCGCATGGTCGGCGTGAACACCGCTGTGGCGGGCATCGGCGTCGGTCTCGCGGTGCCGATCAACTCGACGACGCGCGAGATCATCGCGGCACTGATGTCGGCGGGTCGCGTGCGCCGCGCCTGGCTCGGAATCGCCGGCGTGCAGGTCGCTCTCGCACCGGAGCTCGCGGCCCGGATCGGATCCCCGACCGGTCTGCAGGTGGCGGGCGTCTCCGAGGGCAGCCCGGCCGCGGAGGCCGGATTGCGTCGCGGCGACATCGTGGTGGAGCTCGACAAGCAGACCGTCGTCACGACCACGGCCGTTCAACGACTCATGGTCGAGAACGCGATCGATCGGCGGATCGAGATCACCGTCTGGCGCAACGGCGCCCTGGTCGATGTGGTGCTGCAGCCCCGCGAACTGGACGTGCGCTCGTAGGCTCGGGTCATGGCCCAGAAAGCAGCTGCCGAGAACGCCGCTCCCGTCGCGATCGCGGTCGCCCAGTTCGCACCGGGAGACGACACCGCCGAGAACCTCGAGCGGATGTCGCGGCTGGCCGGCGACGCGGCCAACCGGGGCGCGCTGCTGGTGGTGTTCCCCGAGTACTCGAGCTACTTCACCCCCACCATGGACGCGAGCTGGGCCGAGCACGCCCAGGGGCTGCACGGCCCGTTCGTGCGGGCGCTCGCCGAGCTGGCGAGCGAGCTCGGCATCCACGTCGTGGCCGGGCTGGTCGAGCGCATCCAGGGCGAGACGCGGGTGGCGAACACCCTCGTCGCGCTCGATCCGAACGCCGAGTTGGTCGCGTACTACCGCAAGGTGCACCTCTACGACGCGTTCGGCCAGCGCGAGAGCGAATGGATCGTGCCCGGCCCGGTCGAGGCGCCGCAGACCTTCGCATTCGGCGGCTTCACCGTGGGGCTGCAGACCTGCTACGACCTGCGATTTCCGGAGATCACCCGGCAGTTGGTGGATGCCGGGGCCGACCTGGTGCTCGTCCCCAGTGAGTGGGTACGCGGTCCGCTCAAAGAGGCGCACTGGCGCACCCTGGCCACGGCGCGCGCCATCGAGAACACGGTGTACCTCGCCGCGGCCGACCACGCCCCGCCAGTCGGCGTGGGCAACAGCCTGATCGTCGACCCGATGGGTGTCGAGCTCGCGGGACTCGGCGAGGAGGTCGGCACGGCGGTCGCCTGGATCACCCCGGCCCGCGTGACCGAGGTGCGTCGTATCAACCCGGCGCTGCAGTTGCGCCGGTTCACTGTCGTTCCGCGCTGACCCGCCGCGGCGGCTCGCGATGCTGCTACAGCGCCGCGGACCCCGTGGGCTTCGCGGTGGCGGCCGGCGACATGCGGCGTGCCTGGACCGCGGCGATGATGAGCACCACTCCGATGATGATCGCGTAGACGCCGACCAACCAGATCAGGTTGACGATGCCCGCAAGCGGTGAGAGGAAGACGATTACCAGCAGCGCGATCCCCAGCAGGATGCTCAAGATCGCCACGATGAAGCCCAGCACCTTGCGGCCACCGTCGACGACGCTGGCAGCGGCCGGAATGCCCGCGATTCCCATCATGATCGCGTAGATGCCGATCAAGCTGAGCGCGAAGATGCCGAGCGTCAGGCCTGCGGCCAGGGGGAAGACGAAGGCGACCCCACCGGCGAGCACCGACAGGATGCCCTGTGCGAGCAGCCAGCCCCACCGCTTGTCGCGGTTGCGCACGCGCACCGCGTGGACGATGTTGACGATGCCGTCGACGAAGGCGAAGGCGGCAAAGGTGAAGACCAGGGCGAGGAACGCCACGCCGGGGTGGATGAGCGCGATGACGCCGAAGACGATTGCGAGGATGCCGCGGATCAGCACGAGCCACCAGATGGCCTTCGCGGCCCTGGCGACCTCGGCCGGTGCGATGGTGTTGTCAGTCATGGCCCTACCCTAATGAGCCGGTCCGGTGAGGCCAGCCGCGTATTCGACAAAAGCCGTCTTCCCGGGCGCGGTGTCGACGACGTCGGCGTCTGCGGCGCGCTCCAACACGACCGCGAGTCCGTCGATGAGCTGGTCGAGCTCCTCGTGGGGAGCCGTCAGCGCTGCACCGGCGGCCACCGCGGTGATGAGCGCCGACAGCGAGGCTGAATCGATGTCGTGACGCACCATCCCGGCTTCCTTCATCATGTCGATGAACTCGGCTCGAACGCCCAGCCTCGGCATGTATTCGAAGCCGTAGGCCTCGCGCAGGATCGTGTTGAGGGCGACCGGGTCGGTCAGGTAGAGCGCGCGGGCGAGCGGACGTTCGTGGACCGCGCCCAGGGTGTGGCGGTAGATGTGCGAGAGCAGGCCGCCGCGAGGATCGCGGTCCATGTGGTCGACGATCACCCGGAAGATGCCCGCGTATTCGCGGTTGAGCAGGCTGACGAAGAGCTGCCCCGACGAGTGGAAGACCTCGAGGAGTTGCTCTTCGGTGATGCCCGCCCGGTCGGCGACTCTGCGGAGATTGGCTGCGTCGAAGCCGTCTTCGAGCACGATGGCTGCCGCCGCATCGAGAACCGGTTCGACATCAACAGGCTGAGCCACGGTGTTCGCCTTCTGGGCAGGTGGGAGACGGGAATGCAGCCAGCTTAGGGGGATGGGACGACCCGTCTGTCCACCCCGGTCACGTTCACCCGCCGATCACCCTCGTCGGCGGGGCCGGCGCGGAGTGCTGTGGCTCAGCGACGCAGATCGGCCAGCTGCACGGCCGCCCGTTCGAGCACGTCGGTGCGCTTGCAGAAGGCGAACCGAACGAGGGAGCGGAACGCGGCGTGGCGCTCCGGCCGCACGAAGGCGGTGAGGGGGATGCCGACGACGCCCGCGAGCTCGGGAAGCCGGCGGCAGAACTCCACGGCGTCGTCGAAGCCGAGGGGAGCCGCATCCGCGAGGATGAAATACGAGCCGCTGGGTCTGCTGACCTCGAACCCGGCGCGGCGCAGCCCCGCCCCGAGCAGGTCGCGTTTGGTCGCGAGGGTGGATGCGGCATCCGCGAAGAAGCTGTCGGGGAAGCTGAGCCCGAGAGCGATCGCGGGCTGGAAGGGCGCCCCGTTGACGTAGGTGAGGAACTGCTTGACGCTGAGGATCGCATCCACGAGTTCGCGGGGCGCGATGAGCCAGCCGATCTTCCAACCGGTGAGGCTGAAGGTCTTGGCGCCGCTGCTGATGGTGACGGTGCGCTCGCGGGCTCCCGGCAGCGATGAGACCGGGATGTGCTCGACCCCGTCGAAGGTGAGGTGCTCGTAGACCTCGTCGGCGACGATGATCGCGTCGTGCTGGTGGGCGAGCTCGACGACGAGTTCGAGGGTCGACCGGTCGAGCACGGTTCCGGTCGGGTTGTGCGGCGAGTTGATCAGGATGATGCGCGTGCGTGAGGTGACCGCATCCCGCAGCTCGTCGAGATCCGGCGTGAAGTCGGGGGCCCGCAGCGGCACGGTGACGTGGACGCCGCCGGCCAGCGCGATCATCGCGCCATAGGAGTCGTAGAACGGCTCGAAGGTCACCACCTCGTCGCCCGGCTCGAGCAGGCCCAGCAGGGTCGCCGCGATCGCCTCGGTGGCGCCGGCCGTGACGAGCACCTCGCGATCTGCATCGAGCTCGAGTCCGTAGAAGCGATGCTGATGGCGGGCGATGGCTTCGCGCAGTTCGGGGATGCCGCGTCCCGGCGGGTACTGGTTCGCCCCCGAGTCGATCGCCAGCTTGGCGGCGTCGCGCACCTGCTGCGGGCCGTCCTCATCGGGGAAGCCCTGGCCGAGGTTGATCGCGCCGGTGCTCGCCGCGAGGGCCGTCATCTCGGCGAAGATCGTCGGTCGCAGTGCACCGTCGTCGGCCAGCAGCATCGCGCCGCGCGCCGCGCGGGCCCAGGCGCCGGAAACCGTCATGGGGTCACGGTACCGGGGTTCGGGGTGGAGCTTGCCCTGCGTCCTCCCCACCTGGTGGGCGGCTGTCGTCATCCCCGCTGTGGATTGCGGATGCCGTGGGTCGCCGTCGTGCCCTACCGTCGTGGATATGCGCACCGGCTCGCTCGTCGTCGCGGCAACCCTGTTGCTGGCGCTCGCGGGGTGCGTGCCGGTCGACTCGAAGCCGAGCGCGACGCCGAGCGCGAGCGCGACGCCCGTGTTCGCGTCGGATGCCGAGGCGCTGGCGGCGGCGGAGAAGGCGTATGCGGCGTACTTGAAGGTGTCTGATGAGGTGGGTCACGACGGCGGGGCTGACCCGGAACGTATCGATCCCACAGTTACTGTCGCTCGTCGCGCGATTGAACGACGCGGGTCGAAATCCCTTCAGGATCACGGGCTACACACCTCGGGTCTGACGACGTTTTCGAATGCCTCACTTCAACGGGTCACGAGGGCCGGTGGCGATGTTGAAGTCGCGTTTTACGCATGTTGGGACGTGAGTGCTGTCCGTGTCCTGGACTCCGCCGGCAGAGACGTCACCCCGACAAGTCGGGTAAGCCAAAGAACCCTTGAGATAGTGGTGACCACCGTTCACGGGCGGCTTCCCTTGGTACTGGAAAGCGATGAGGCATGGTCCGGCAGTTCATCCTGCTGACGCTCGTAGCCCTGATGTTCGGCCCTGCGGATGCGGCAAACGGATCTGCCGATAGCTGTTCGAACAACGAGATGGCGACGGGCTTATGTTCGATCGACGCCACCGTGGGCGGCGCCGACGTCACGCTCGTCGGCACGGCAACGTCACCGGGTTCCGGCGGCAGTGGCAGCAGCGCTCCGAAAAGCTCAGGCAACACCACCAAGCCCGCGTTCACGTGCCAGATCTTCGTGCAGAACCGATGCCTGGTGCGTGCTCCGCGTTCGGGGCCGGCCGCGCCGCCGGTTCAGCCGATCACTCTCCGCGACATCGCGTCGTTCCGCCCGGCACCCGGGGTCCAGTTCATGGAGCCCGACGGGTGGGTTGTCCCCGGTCTCGACGCCAACTTCTACTCTGTCGTCGGCCAGCAGTTGGTGACGGGCACCCTGCTCGGACAGCCGGCCACCGTTCGATTCACTCCCGTCGGCTGGCGTTGGAATTACGGCGACGGGTCAGCGGTCGTGCGCGCCACGAAAGGCGCGACCTGGGCGAGCCAGGGCCTGCACGATTTCGACCGCACCCCGACGAGTCACGTGTACGCGGCCGAGGGCGAGTACGTCATCCATCTCACCATCGACTTCCGTGCCGAATACCGTTTCGCCTCAACCGGCTTCATCCCCATCGCCGGCAACATCAACCTGCCTGCCAACGACCTGCACGTCACCGTCACGGGCGCCAAGACCGTGCTCGTCGAGCACGATTGCGTTGCAAATCCGGCCGGACCAGGATGCTGAGCGGCGGCCCCTCAGAGCGGCAGTAGGCTCCCAGCGCCGGCATATACAACGCTCAGCTTCAAGCGGGATGCTGGCAGCGCTGAAAGGAGCATCCCGACCATGTCCGACGCACCCCGCATTCCCTCCGAGGCACAGCCGCCCGCAGACCAGCACCCGGCACAGGCAACCGCACAGCAGCCCACCGTCGAGCAGCCCACGGCGGCCCAGCCGACGGCGGCCCAGCCCACCGCCGCCCAGACCGCGGCAGCACCCAAGCGCAATGTCGGCCCGCTGGTCGGCGCGCTGGTCGTCGGAGCGGTACTGGGCGGGGCATCCGGAGCCGGGGTCGCCGCGTGGGCGGTCAGCGCCAACAACGGCTCGCACGGCAGCGTCGTGTCCGGACCTCAGACCGTGACCATCAACAACAAGGATGACGTCAGCACGACGACCGCCGTCGCCGCGAAAGCCGGGCCCTCGGTCGTCACCATCGACGTGACGGCCAGCAGCGAAGGGGGAACCGGCTCGGGCGTCGTGCTCAGCAGCGACGGCTACGTGCTCACCAACACGCACGTCGTCACCCTCGACGGCCAATCCGCGAGCGGGACGATCGAGGTGACCACCTACGACGGCAAGCTCTACACCGCGAAGGTCGTCGGCATCGACCCGGTCGTCGATCTGGCCGTCATCAAGCTCGACAACGCGTCGGGCCTGCAGCCGATCGAGTTCGCGGACTCGTCGAAGATCAACGTCGGCGACAAGGTGGTCGCCATCGGTGCGCCGCTCGCCCTGCCGAACACGGTGACCGACGGCATCGTCAGCGCGGTGAACCGCAGCATCCAGATCGCGTCGTCGGCCGTTCCGAACAGCGGCTCGGGCGACAACTCCACCCCGGGCGACGGATCCAGTCCGTACAACTTCTGGAACTTCGGCGACGGAAGCGGCAACGGCAATGGCAGCGGCAGCGGGTCGAGCTCGGGTCAGACCGCCGACATCTCGCTGCCCGTCATCCAGACGGATGCCGCCATCAACCCCGGCAACTCGGGCGGCGCCCTGCTCAACAGCGACGGCAAGTTGATCGGGATCAACGTCGCCATCGCGAGCACCGGCAGCACCAGCGGCTCCGGTCAGTCGGGGTCGATCGGCGTCGGCTTCGCCATCCCGTCGGATCTCGCGCAGCGCATCGGCCAGGAGATCATCAAGACCGGCAAGGGCACCCACGGTCTGCTGGGCGCGTCGGTCACCACCGCCACGAGCGACAAGAGCTCGGTCGTCGGAGCCCTGATCGCGGATATCACCTCGGGCGGCGCCGCCGACAAGGCGGGCCTCAAGAAGGGCGACGTCGTCACCTCTTTCAACGGACGGCCGATCACCGACAGCACCGACCTCACCGCTCAGGTGCGCACGCTCGCGCCGGGAAGCACGGCGAAGCTCGTCTACGTCCGCGGCAACGAGTCCACGACGGTGTCGGTGACGCTCGGCACGCTCAAGCTCTGACGAGCGAGGGCGGCGACCAGGGCCGCTGATAGGCTCATCCGACCATGGCTGAGCCTCGCACCGGCGTCTCGTACGTCATGCCCGTGCTGAACGAGGCGGGCTACGTCGAGTCGGCGATCCGGAGCGTGCTCGAGCAGGACTACAGCGGTCCGGTCGAGGTCGTGCTGGCTCTCGGGCCCTCGCACGACGGCACGCGCGCGATCGTCGAGCGCATGGCGGCGGCGGATGCGCGCATCCGCCTGATCGAGAACCCCGGCATGGACATCCCGATCGGTCTCAATCTCGCGATCAAGGCCGCGAAGTATCCCGACATCATCCGGGTGGATGCCCACACCGAGCTCGCGCCCGGCTACACGACTCGCGGAGTGGACGACCTCGAGCGCACCGGCGCGGCGAGCGTCGGCGGCATCATGGTCGCTACCGGGCAACCCGGCTTTCAAGCCGCCGTCGCTCGGGCCTACAACAGCCGATTCGGGCTCGGCGGCGGCGCCTACCACGGCAGCGCCGCGGTGGCCGGACCGGCCGAGTCCGCGTATTTGGGCGTGATGCGCGCCGACGCGCTCGCCGAGGTCGGCTATTTCGACGAGACCCTGCGCCGCGGCGAAGACTGGGAGCTCAACTACCGCTTCCGTCAGGCCGGCAGGATCGTCTGGCTCGACCCGGAGCTGCGCGTGAAGTACTGGCCGCGCAGCACGCCCGCCAAGCTCGCCCGGCAGTTCTTCGCCACCGGCGTGTGGCGTGCCGAGCTGGTGCGGCGACTCGGAACCCGCAATCCGCTGCGGTTCTTCGCTCCGCCCGTACTCGTGATCGCGACCGTGCTCTCGATCATCGCGATCCCGTTGCATGCGACCGGGGTGCTGCACGGCATCCTGGGATGGATCGTCGCTCTGGTCTACCTCGGCCCGGTTCTCTACGCGGTGCTGCTGATTGTCGCCGCGGTCACCAGTGCCGGCTCGATCGCCGACCGGCTGCGCTTCATGGCGGTCATCGCGATCATGCACTTCAGCTGGGGGACCGGATTTCTGCGCGGCTTCATCGGCGGCGCGGGCAACGCGGTCGACACCTCGCGCACCGAGAGCTGACGGCCTCATCGGACGTGACTCGTCGACGACTCGTCGAGAAGGCTCCCTCATGGCCAGGTCGCAGGGTGCCCGTCTTTCCTCATTTCAGTTCGCCCTGAATTGCGCGCGAACTGAAATGGGGATTTTCGAGGGGTGACCAGCGCCGTGCTGCGCGCCGCGGAAGGGCTCAGGGCAGCCAGCCCTCGTCGACAAGCCGCGCGACGACCCGTGCCCCCGCCGAGCCGTCGTCGCGGGGCGTGAAACGAGCGCGCCAGGCGGCGCGCTGGGCGGCGAAGGCGGGAGCTGCGGCATCCGCCCCGATGATCGCGGCGAGCAGCTCGTCGCGCGTCTGAACGACCGGTCCGGGTGCCTCGGCGAGCAGGTCGAAATAGAACCCGCGCAGATCGGTGCTGTAGTGCGCGAGATCGGGGGTGAAGAAGATCAACGGCTTGTCGGTGCCGACCACGTCGAACATCGCCGAGGAGTAGTCGGTGACGAACACATCGGCGACCTGCAGCAGGTCGGCCATGTTCGGGTAGCTGGTCACGTCGATGAGGCGGTCGGCTTCGAGATCCTGTCCGTAGCGCAGCGTGCGGGAGTGCCCGCGCACCAGCAGCACGTGGTCGTCGCCGAGCTGGCCGGCGAAGCTCGCCAGGTCGACGTAGTCCACCATCTCGGTGCGGTCGTCCCGCCAGGTGGGGGCGTACAGCACGACGCGCTTGCCGGCAGGCAGCCCGAGCGCCGCGCGCACCGCCGGAATGCGCCCCGGATCGGCGAACACGTCGTTGCGCGGGTAGCCCTCCTGCCAGATCGCGCGGCGCATGTCGTACGCCGAACGGAAGATCTCGGCGCTGTACGGATTCTGCGCCAGCAGCGCGTCCCATCGCGCTCGCTCGCGCTTCACGGCGATCCGCGTGCGCAGGCCCGGATCGCGATCCAGCGCCAGGCGCTTCAGCATGGTGCCGTGCCAGGTCTGGAGCACGTGCTGATGGGCACGTCGTCGGTAGCGTTTGCGCAGCCAGTCGTTGACGACCAGCACCCGCGCCGCCCCGCGAGCATGCCACCAGTCGCGGCTGCCCTCGATGATGCGAACGGCGCCGTCCGGCACGGCCACGGAGCCGTCGACCACGCTCCAGTAGCGCATCGTCTCGGGTCGCAGCTCAGCCAGTGCCGTGTCGATGCCGAGCGGGTTGTCGGAGCTGGACTGGCCGTAGAAGCTCTCGAAGAACACCGCATCCTCGGGGGTCGGCCGCGAACTGCGGTATGCCCGCTCCAGCCGCTTCTGGGCGAGGCGCGCTCGCTCGTCATCGTCCAGGGGTGGCGAAACCCGCAGCACCAGGCCGCCGGCGGTCGCCAGCACCTTCGCCCGGAACAGCGGATGCCGCAGCTCGGCGGGCAGTTCGGCGGCGACGTCCACGCGAGCCGTGCTGGCGCGCGCGCCGCCGGCGTCGAGGGTCAGCCGATAATCGCCGGACGGCATGGCCAGGTCGGGCGTTCCCCAGCGCGCGGACAGCATCCGGAACGTCGCGGTCGCCCGGCCGCCTGCCGTGGTCACCGACTCCGCCACGCGCTGGGAACGGGCGCCGTCGAGTCGCAGGGTCTCGATCTCGCGACCGACCGGATCGACGGTGACGGTCACGGTGGGGGAGGCTCCCGAGGGGTCCGAGAACGCGAGGTCGGTCACCCGCGGCCTCACCGTGAGCGGCGACGGCACCTCGGTCACCGTCAGGCCGAGCGCCTGGGCCACCCCGCTGCGTCGCAAGGTCTCGGCGAGCACCCGCTCGGTCGCGTGTCCGTCGAGCAGGTCGAAGTTCTCATCCCGCAGCCAGGCCGAGTGACGGGATGCCGCGCTCGCCGCCGCCGATCCGACCTGCCCCACGGCGTCCAGGCGAGCCAGCGCGTCGGGCCAGCCGGCCACCTGCTGGCCGCCGGCGAACGCGCGGTACGGCAGGTAGAGCCCGCGCCGCTTGGCGTAATGCTCCAGGTCGGGCGCGAGGAACACGATCGGGCCGCCCACCAGGCTGTAGTCGTAAGCGATCGAGGAGTAGTCGGTCACCAGGGCGTCGACCGCCGGCAGTGCGGGCGTGATCTCGGCGAGCAGGTCGGAGCCGAGCATCCGGATGCGGTCGGATCGCAGCGGCCCGCCCGCGTAGTCGCCCCGGCCCAACGGATGCGTGCGCACCAGCAGCACCGCATCGGTGCGTTCCAGCCAGTCGGCGATCGCTGCCCAGGTCGCCTCGTCGGGCGCCCCAGGATCGACGCCGCCGTCGCGCCAGGTCGGCGCGGACAGGATCACCCGCGCCCGCGGGGGCAGCTCTCCGACCGCCGCCGTCAGCAGCGCACGCGCCGCGTCGCGTCGCGCCTCGACCGTGCCGGCGAGCAGCATGTCATCGCGCGGATCACCGGTCACCACGACGCGGTCGGCCGCGATGCCGAACGCGCTCACGATGCGCGGGGCAACCAGCTGCGAGGCGACCGGGAACAGCCCGATCCCTCGCCCGGCGAGACGGTAGGCGCGCGCCAGCACCGCGCGCACCAGGCGATGGTTCGGCAGGAACGACACGCGCAGCGTGGCATCCGAATCCAGGTGGAGCCGCTTCAGCGGGATGCCGTGCCAGAGCTGCACCACGAATCCGCCCCGGGTCGCAAAGCGGTTGACGTCGCCGAACCCGTGAGTGACCACGAGCACCCGAGCACGCAGCGTGAGGCGGAAGCCGCGCCATCCCGACCGCCGCTCGGCGTCGAGCCCGGCCGCGATCGCCGCGGTGAGCTCGGCCGAGGAGCCGGCCAGCCAGACCAGCCGCACCGAGTCGGGCAGCGCCGCCCGTGCCGCGCGGTAGAGCGGGAGCGCGCCCTCGCCGACGCCGATCCCCGACCCGAACACCCAGAGGCGGGGCGTGCGCGGAACCAGGAGCGTCGCGAGGGCTCCGAGCGCGTAGAGCGGAAGGCGCAGCACCTTGCGGGCGTTGCCTGCTCCGAAAGTGAAGCTCGCCATTGTCTCAGGGTGATTCTGGCACGATGGAGGGGTGCGGCAACGCGAGAGGCGGCGGCCATGTCGGTCATGAGCGATTTGCGGTCCGCCCGCAAGGTGCTCGGCAACGCCGTGAGATCACGCACCACCCGACGCAAGTTGGCGCACGAGCTGCAGGGCCGCCGCCCGCCTGCCGCCGGATCGATCAGGATCGCGGTGTACTTCGCCGACACCCCGGTGAACCTGTACCAGATCCGGCAGTGGTACGCGCCGCTCGCCGAACTGGCGCAGACCCATCCCGTCGCCCTCATCACGCGCAGCCCCGCAGCCAGCCTGCAGTTGCTCGCCGAATCGCCGCTGCCGGTGATCTACTGCCGCTCGGTGACCGACATCGAGGAGTTCGTCGACCGGCAAGACCTTCGGATCGTCTTCTACGTCAACCAGAACACCAAGAACTTCCAGATGTTCCGCTACGGCCGCATGTGGCACGTCTTCATCAACCACGGCGAGTCCGACAAGATGTACATGACGACGAACCAGTTCAAGGCGTACGACTACGCCCTCGTCGCCGGGCAGGCCGCCCTGGACCGCCTGTCACGCAAGCTCTGGGATTTCGACCTGGACAAGAAGGCGATCCCCATCGGACGGCCGCAGGCCGACCATCTCGCCGGCGCCCTGCCCTATACCCCGGATGACCGCACTGTCGTGCTCTACGCGCCGACCTGGGAGGGCGACCGCCCGGCCGCCTCGTACGGCTCGATCGCCTCGCACGGTGTCGCGCTCACCGAGGCCGTGCTGTCGTCACCGAGCCACCGGCTGATCTACCGGCCGCATCCGCGCAGTGGCGTGATCGACGCGGAGTACCGTGCGGCCAACCAGCGCATCATCGCGGCCATCTCGGCCGCCAATGCGCGCGATGTCGGGGTTCAACACGTGTTCGACGACGGTCCGGAGCTCGGCTGGCAACTGGCGGCCGCGGATGTCGCCATCACCGACATCTCGGCGATGGTCTACGACCGGCTGGCAACGGGCAAGCCCATCGTGGTGACGCGTCCGGTGAGCTCGGAGGCGGATGTCGACGAAGACGGCTTCCTCGGCTCGGCCGACTGGCTCACCGCCGACGAGGCCCCGAACGTGCTCGCCGTTCTCGACCGGGTGCTGCACGACGAGTCGGCCCGCGAGAACCTGCGGTTCTGGGCGACCCATCACTTCGGCGACACGACGCCCGGCGCGTCGACTCGGCGCTTCCACGAGGCGGTCGAGCTGCTCATGGCGGAGTGGGAGCGCAACGCGGCCGTGCACGCGGGTGACCGTCCCGATCACTCCGGCGACGGGGCCGACGACGAAGACGACGAGGGGATGCCGGGAACCTAGGGCGTGCCACCGTGATACCACTCCTGGTAGCATCCAGGTATGAAGGTGAGCGTCAGCCTGAGCGACGAAGACGTCGCGTTTCTCGACCGCGAAACGGGCTCCGGCGCGTTCGAGTCCCGTTCGGCCGCCATCTCGGCGGCGGTCCGCCTGCTGCGGCAACGCGAGCTCGTCGACGCCTATCGCGAGTCCTTCGCCGAATGGGCGAGTTCCGATGACGCCGAGCTGTGGGACCGTGCGTCGTCCGATGGGCCCCTGTGACCGACACCGGGTGGCGAGGATCGGATTTCCGGCGCGGGCAGATCGTGTTGGTCGAGTTGGATCCCGCTCGCGGATCAGAGCAGGCGAAGACACGTCCCGCCGTCATTGTCAGCAACGACGCAGCCAACGCGGCTGCGTCTCTCAATGATCCGGGTGTGGTCACCGTCGTCCCGCTGACCAGCAACACGCGTGGCATCCGCGATTACCAGATGCTCGTGCGCGCCGAAGAATCCGGGCTCCCGGTCGACAGCAAGGCGCAAGCCGAGCAGCTGCGAGCGATCTCGACAACCCGGATCGTCCGTCCCCTCGGGCTGCTGCCGCTGCGAACCGTAGTGGCGCTCGATGACGCGCTGCGGGTGCACCTCTCGCTCTGACGACAGGCGACGCCGGTCGACCGGGTCGTCAGTCGGGGCGGCGATCTTCGGCGGCCGGCGGCGAGAGGTGCGCTCCCGCTCCAGCGCCCGGCAATGGCGAAGGCGGGGGCAGCCGTGGCCCGAGTCGTTGCGGCGCTCGCGGGACGCGCTCGGCGCGCGGCGCGCGGGGCGTGCGGGGGGCCTTCGGAACCTTCACGACCGCATCCAGTGATGCTGGGAACGTGTCGGGCGGAGCCGGGAAGGCGTCGCGGGCCGATCGGACGATGCGTCGCCCCAGGATGTTGTTGCCCACGCCCCCGAAGACCGCCCCGACCCCGAACGGGATCGCGCGGCCGACCACCGAGGTGCCCTGCGTCACGGCGAAGCGCTTCAGGAACGCCGCGCGGATCCGGTCGGTGAGGGGGCCGAGGGCGGCGCGCGGCATGCTCTTGGTGACGAGTTCGCCCCAATAGGCTGACCGCGATCCACGGCCGGCCGCTTCACTGGCGAACTGGGCGAGCAGCTCTTGGCCGCCGCTGCCGAGCATCATCGCCATCACCAGGGTGCGGGCGCGCTCCGGCTCGACCACCGCGATGCCGTGGATCTCGGTGACCGACTGCGCGAACAGCGCGCTGGCCTCGAGGAATCCCGCCGTCTCGACGCCCGAGAGCAGGATCGACGTGCCCACCCCGACCGCAGGGATCGCCGAGCTGGCTCCGACCAGGGCGCCGCCGCCGGTCACTGCGGTCAGGTAGCGCCGCTCGAGGATCGCGATGATCTGGGCGGGGGAGGCGCCCGGCTTGCTGCTCCGGATCGCGCGGATGTGGGCCAGAACGACCGGCCGCTGCACCGACAGGACCTTGTCGATGCCTTGCGCCAGGCGCGGGTGCAGCCCGTCCGAGGTGATCGGGGCGATCTGCTTCGTCATGCCACCACCGTAACCGGGGCCGCCGCGACCCGCCCAGCACCGCCGAGTTGCACGGTCTTCACACAGGCGACGTCAGGTGTTCACCTCGTGTGCAGGGCGAGATCACGATCGCCCGCGACCCTGAGAGTCAGGGCGCGACAGCACGCGTCCCGACCGGGCTGAAAGGGGGCGCGCAGATGGAGCACCGCCGCACGCCGCTGGCCTGGGTCGAATCCCCGCTTCAGCTGCTCGGCGCCGCCGAATACGCGGCGACCCTCGGCCGCCCGATCGCGGTCGCCTTCCGGCTCACCGGCCCGCAGATGCCGACCACGATGGCGGAGCTCCTCGCACGCGGCGCGCTCTTCTCGAGCGTCGCGCCCTACTACGGCATCCCGTGGTCCCTTCTGCACGATCAGCCGGACTGGGCGATCGGCGACGGCTTCTCCGGTCAGTTCCGGATGGCGGCCGCGCTGATGCGGCCGCGCTCGATCACCCTGCTCGACGACGGGGACATGTCGATCCACCTCGCCTCGGCGCTGCTCGGCCGCACCGGTTTCGCGCGACGCGGGATCCACGAGAGCGGACTGGCGACCCTGCTCGGCGGCCTCGCGCGCGACCGCATGCTGCGGCTCGCCGGCTCGCAGCGGCTCACCATGTTCAGCGCCTTCGCCGACGACCCGACCGTCGCGGCGGTTCCCGCTCGCGACATCGACGTGGTGCCCAACACCTTCGCGTGGCTGCGGGCGCACGCCAAGCCCACCCGGCTACCGCACCCGCGTGTGGTGCTCGGCTCGGCGCGGGTCGCCGACGGGTTGACGAGCGCGCCGAGCTATCTGGACTGGCTCCGCTCGGTCTCCGCGGACGGCCCGATCAGCTATCTGCCGCACCGTCGGGAGCAGAACAGCCAGCTCGCCGGCATCGCGTTGCTCGAGGGAGTGACCGTCGTCGACGCCGGGCTGCCCGCCGAGCTGCTGCTGGCCGGCACCCCCGAGCCGCTCGACATCCTCATGATGCGCTCGTCGGCCTCCACGACCTTGCGTGCCGTGCTCGAGGGCACCGGCAGCACGGTGACCGTCAGCTCTCCGGCCGAGCTGGTGCGATGAGCGTCGACCGGCGGTCTGCCGACCCGACGGGAGAGACGGTCGCGGTCATCCCGGCCCGCGGCGGATCCAAAGGTGTCCCGCGCAAGAACCTGCGCAGGGTCGGCGGCATCCCGCTGGTCGCGCGCGCGATCTCGACCGCGCGGGCTGCGGACCGCATCGACCGCGTCGTCGTGTCGACCGATGACCCGCAGATCGCCGCCGTAGCGCGCGAGTGGGGTGCCGAGGTCGTCAACCGCCCTGCCGAGTTGTCGGGCGACACGGCGAGCTCCGAGAGCGCGGTCGCACACGCTCTCGGCGAGCTCTCGAGATTCGGGATCGACGTGGGCGTCGTGGTCCTCATTCAGGCCACATCGCCGTTCATCGACCCGGCCGACCTCGACGCGGCGGTGGAGCGCGTTCTCGCCGGCGAATCCGACTGCGTGTTCTCGGCCGTCGAGTCGTGGGGTTTCCTCTGGCGGACCACGTCGGGCGGCGCGGGTGCCGTCGGGATCAACCACGATCACCGCCGTCGCCCGCGGCGACAGGAGCGTGAGCCGGAGTTCCTCGAGACAGGCGCCTTCTACGTCATGGATGCCGCGGGCTTCCACCGCGCGAAGCACCGCTTCTTCGGGCGCATCGGCGTGGCTCTCGTACCCGAACAGCACGCGATCGAGATCGATACCGAGGAGCAGCTGGCTCTGGCATCCGCCATCGAGCTGCTCGTGAGCCGCGGCACGGGTGCGAGTGCGGCGATCGACGTGGATGCCGTGGTCACCGACTTCGACGGCGTGCACACCGACGACACGGTGCTGGTCGGTGAGAGCGGCGAGGAGTTCGTCCGGGTCAGCCGCTCGGACGGCATGGGCGTGGGCCGGCTGCGCGCGGCCGGCATTCCGGTCCTGATCCTGTCAACCGAGACCAACCCCGTCGTCTCCGCACGCGCTCGAAAGCTCGGGGTCGACGTCGCGCAGGGCAGCGACGACAAGGCGGCGGCGCTGAGAGCGTGGGCGTTCGAACGCGACATCCCGCTCGACCGGATCGCCTATCTCGGCAACGACCTCAACGACCTCGGCTGCCTCGACCTGGTCGGCTGGCCCGTCGCGGTCCCCACGGCACATCCCGAGGTGATCGCGGCGTCGCGGATCGTGCTCGCGGCTCCGGGCGGGGCCGGCGCGGTGCGCGAACTCGCCGACGCCGTGCTTCTCGCCAGAACCGCCCGCTCACAGCTGTCCCACCCCACCGGCACCAGCACCAGCACCACGACCAGGAGAGACTCATGACCGTCACCATCGGATCGCACGACATCGGCGAAGGACTGCCGGCCTACGTCATCGGCGAGATCGGCCTCAACCACAACGGCTCGGTCGAGCTGGCCAAGAAGCTGATCGACGTCGCGGCCGACGCCGGAGCGCAGGCGGTCAAGTTCCAAAAGCGCACCCCCGACATCTCGACGCCCGAGCACATGAAGAACGTGCTGCGCGAGACGCCGTGGGGCGAGATGACCTACCTGGAGTACCGCTACCGCGTCGAGTTCGACCGCGAGCAGTACATCGAGATCGGCGACCACGCCACGCTGCGCGGCCTCGACTGGTTCGCGTCGCCGTGGGACGTGCCGGCCGTCGAGTTCCTCGAAGACCTCAACGTGGTGGCGCACAAGGTGGCCTCGGCGAGCGTGACCGACCTCGACCTGCTCAGCGCACTGGCGGCGACGGGCAAGCCCGTCATCCTCTCCACCGGGATGTCGACCATGGAGCAGATCGACTCCGCGGTCGAGGTGCTCGGCACCGACAACCTGGTGATCCTGCACGCGACCTCGACCTACCCGCTGCCGCCGGAGGAAGCCAACATCCGGATGATTCCGACCCTGCGCGCGGCGTATCCCGGCGTGCCGATCGGCTACTCGGGTCACGAACGCGGCCTGCAGATCTCACTCGCCGCGATCGCGCTCGGCGCGACCGCCGTGGAACGCCACATCACGCTCGACCGCGCCATGTGGGGCTCCGACCACGCGGCGTCGCTCGAGCCGACCGGCTTCGAGCACCTGGTGCGCGACATCCGGGTGATCGAGCAGGCCATGGGCGACGGGGTGAAGCAGCTCTTCCCGGGCGAGCTCGCGCCGATGGCCAAGCTGCGCCGGGTCTCGGCGTAGCTCGCGCGGCGGGGCGCTTCCGGGCGCCGGTTCGATGAAAGGGGGCGGCGTGAAGGTCATCGCGATCGCGGACTCCGATTCCTACCTCAAGTGGGCCGCGGCGTTCCTCGGCACCCTGCCTGGCGTGACCGAGCGCGAGCTGCTGCTCATCGAGACCCCGGTGCTGCCCAGCGACAATCAGCGGGCCGCGGCACTGGCCGTCGGCGGGGTCCCGCCGGAGCAGCTCGTCAGCCTGCCGCTGAACTCGGTGCTGGGCACACTGCGCAGCGAGCGACCGGATGCCGTGCTCGTCGCCCTGCGCGGGCCGGTGGCCGCCGTGCTCATCCGCATGATCGCCGAACTGCCCCATCGGCCGGTGATCGTGACCGGCCTGCCGGGGATCTCCATCCCGGCCACGCGCAAGGCGCTCGCGTTCCGCCGGCAGGCCGACCTGTTCGTGCTGCACAGTCGTCGCGAGATCCGCGAGTTCACGGCGATGTCGCGCGAGTACGGCTGGACGCACCGTTTCGCCCTGGCCACCCTGCCGTTCGTGGAGGAGCGCACGGGAGCGGTCGGCACCGACCTCGTCTTCGCGGCGCAGGCGGTCGTGCCGTCGACCCTGGACGACCGGATGCGCGTGCTCGAGCTGCTGATCGCGGCCGCGCGAGCAGAGCCGTCTCGACGCGTGGTCATCAAGGTGCGCGGTCTGGCCGGCGAGCGCCAGACGCACGACGAGCAGCTGAGCTACCCGGACCTCCTGGAGCAGGCCATCGACATCCCGGCCAATCTGGTCGTCTCGTCGGCGCCGATGTCGGCAGCGCTCGATGAGGCGCAGGGCCTGATGACCGTGAGTTCGACCGCCGCGATCGAGGCGATCGCGCGCGGCATCCCGGTCATCGCGCTCGACAGCTTCGGCGTGACCGGCAAGCTGATCAACACGGTGTTCGAGGGCAGCGGGCTGTTCGGGGGAGAGGACGCGGTCGTCCGTCGCGAGTTCCGCCATCCCGACCCCGCGTGGCTCGACGACAACTACTTCCATCCCGTCGAGGCGGATGATGTCGCCGTGCAACTCGAAGCCCTGGTCGCCGCGCGCCGGCAGGGCGTGCTGCCGGCCCGCGAGCCGGCGCGGAAGGCCGGCGGCAAGCTCCGGCTCGCCTGGGACCGCAAGCGGGCATTCGGGGATGCCGACCGCACCGTATCGGGCGCGGTCGCGCTCGTTGTCGGCACGCCGGCCCGCGCGACCGTGGTCGCCGCGCGCAAGGTGAAGCGCGCGCTCTAGCGGGCCGCCGCGATCAGCCGGCGGCGCCCTGGTGGTAGTCGGCGTTGTAGCGGTCGAGCACCTCTCGGATCGGCCCGTCGAGCACCAGTGCGCCCTTATCCAGGTAAAGACCGCGCGTGCAGAATCGCAGGAGGTCGCGCTCGCTGTGCGAGACCAGGAACAGCGTGCGGCCTCCGGCCAGCAGCTCGTCGATGCGCTTGAAGCACTTCTCGCGGAATCCCTTGTCGCCGACCGCGAGCACCTCGTCGACCAGTAGGATCGGCTCCTCCAGCCGCGAGATCACCGCGAAGGCGATGCGCACCTTCATCCCGCTCGAGAGGTGCTTGTACGGGGTGTCGACGAAGTCGCCGATGCCGGCGAACTCGATGATCTCGTCGAAGGTCTGGTCGATCTCGCTCTTCGACATGCCGTGCAGGCCTGCCGTCAGATAGACGTTGTCGCGCACCGAGAGGTCGTTGACGAATCCGCCGGTGATCTCGATGAGCGGAGCCACGCCGCCGTTCACGTGCACCTCGCCGATATCGGGGAACATCACCTGGGCGACCAGCTTGAGCAGGGTGGACTTGCCCTGGCCGTTGCGACCCACGACTCCGATCGACTCACCGGGGTGGACCGTGAAGCTGACGTCCTTGAGCGCCCAGAACTCCCCGGGACGCGACCGACGGTCGCGTCCGGCGAACAGGTCCTTGAAGCTGCGACGCGATGAGCGGTTGCGCTTGAACCGGATGCCGACCCCGTCGACCCGCATACCGCCGACGCCGATCGCGGCCTCGGCTGTCGCCTTCGCCATCAGATCTCCTTCAGCACGGTCCGGATGGTGCGGCGGAACACCAGGACGCCCGCCACCACGATGAGCGCCGTCATCCCCGCGCTGACCGCGACGGCGAACCAGTTGAGGTCTTGGGGGAAGAACGCGCTCCGGTACAAGCCGATGATGCCCGTGAGCGGGTTGAAGGCTCCCCAGAACTCCAGGTGCAATTTCTTGAGGTCGGTGAGCCCGTAGATGATCGGCGATGCATAGAACAGCAGGCGCAGGATGAGCTTGACCGCACGTTCCAGGTCACGGAAGAAGACGACGAGCGGCGCGATGATCAGGCCGAGTCCGAAGGTCAACGCGGCCTGCAGGATGATCGCGGGGATCCACAGCGCCGCCTCCCAGTGAACGGGCGCGTGGAAGAGGACGGCGAAGGCGATCAGCACCGGGATGCTGAGCAGGAATTCGATGCCCTTGCTGAGGACGATCCGACCGATCCAGATGGTGCGGGGGATCGTGGTGGATCGGATCAGCTTGCCCTCGCTCGTGAAGGCGCGGGTGGCATCCGAGATCGAGCCGTTGAACCACGTCCACGGCAGGAGCCCCGAGACCAGGAACACGATGTACGGGGATTGGCCGGGGACGTGTCGGTTGAAGATCAGCACGAAGACGAAGAAGTAGATCCCCGCCATCAGCAGCGGATCGAGAACCGACCACACGTACCCGAGGAAGGACGTCGTGTAGCGCACCTTGAGGTCGCGCGAGGTCAGCAACCACAGCGAACGGCGGTACCGCTCGAATGGCGACCATCGAGCGCGGGACAGCGTCGACGTGGTCACGGAACTCAGACTACAGAGTGAGACCTTCGGAACCGGGCAGGGCTAGAGGCCCCACGAGTGACGACGAGAAGGGCGGCGCGATCACACGAAGAGGTTGGCCCGCTCCAGGTCTTCGGCGAAGTCGATCTCGACCGCGTACAGGTCGGAGATGTCGACCGGCTGGATGCGCAGCTTCTCGTCGGCGATGGCGGTCTCGATGCCGCGCTCGAAGTAGTCCTGGTCGCCGACCTTCGTCAGGTGGCGCAGCAGCGTCGCCTTGTCGGAGCTCGAGATGTAGTTGATGCCGACCGCTTCGCCCAGCCCGCCCACGACCGTCTTCGACAGCTCGCTGATGAAGCCGTCGGCATCGGTCGTGTACTTGACCTCTTCGTCGGACACCTTGGCCGTGTTGACGCTGACGAAGCTGCGGTCCTGCGCGACGAGGTCGCCGACGCGGACCAGCACCTCGGGGTCGAAGACCACGTCACCGTTCATCCAGAGCACGCCTCCGGCGCTGGATGCCTGCAGGGCCCGCATGAGGCTCTTGCTGGTGTTGGTCTGGTCGTACTGCTCGTTGTAGACGTACGACGCCTGCGGGAAGGCCTCGATGATGTGCTCGAGCTTGTAGCCGACAACGATGCTGACGGCGGCGTCGTTGCCGAATGCAGCGCGGATGTTGTCGAACTGCTGCTGCATGATGGTGCGGCCGTCGCTGAGCTCGGTGAGGGGCTTCGGAAGGGAGCGGCCGAGTCGGCTGCCCATGCCGGCGGCCAGGATCACGATCTGGGTGGTCGGCTTCGGGGTGCTCATGGTGATGATGCTCCTCAAGGTTTCGTCTGCGAGTGGAACGACGATGCATGAACACAGCGGGGAGAGTTCACCCGCTGTTCATCGCCGATCCGGCTGTGCGACACACCTTTGTGCTTCTCAGGATTCTAATCGGCGGGCTCGGCGCGTCAGCGGAAACTCAGCATTCCGTTGTCGTTTCGTGATGCCACGTTCAGGTCATCCGTGCCATGCGTTCGAGTGAGCGTCGCTCGGTTGTCCTGTTGGTACGTTGTACCAGTGGAACCCGATTCGGAGCCGTCGACGCCTCAGCGGCGGGGTCCGGGAGGCAATTCTGCCGCGGCCCGGTCGAGTGCCGCGCGGCGGGCGAAGCCGACAGGAACCGGGGGCTCCGCAGCATCGCGGAGGCCCACCAAGCCGACGGGCGCTCCGACCGCACAGGGTGGCGCGAAGAAGCCGCCCTCGTCCGCCGCACGCCCTTCCGCTCGCCCCGCTGCACGCCCCGCCACGCCGAAGACAGCGGCCTCATCCGACACGGTGACCGAGCCGGCAGCCGATTCACCCGCCGACGCGTCGCCGATCCGT
>Ga0105240_10002327_pt1 | contig 30746 bp, 31 predicted proteins | sample KBSC54metaG_FD_80426 | JGI IMG/M metagenome (GOLD analysis project Ga0105240, IMG submission 80426) | Corn rhizosphere microbial communities from Kellogg Biological Station, Michigan, USA - KBS C5-4 metaG | ecosystem: Host-associated > Plants > Roots > Rhizosphere > Soil | place: Michigan, USA... | reverse complement strand
GAGTGGCGGAGCAGACGGGAACGCAGGGAACGGATGAGCTTGAGCTGGAAGCCAACGTCGATCACCGGGCGCCGCTGGCGCCTCGATCAGGGCGGCGGATGAGCCAGTCGATCGCCAAGCGACTTACTGTCTCAAGCGCACCGGGCTCTTCGAAGAGATGCGTCGCACCGGGTATGACCGCGAGCTCGTTTGGGCAGCGAAGCTGCCGCTGGGCCTCGCGGTTGAGCTCGAGCACCTGCTGATCGGCGCCGCCGACGATCAGCAGCGTCGGTGCACCCACCGCGCTCAGATTCCGTGCGAGGTCGGGGCGTCCGCCGCGAGAGATGACAGCCCGCACTCGGTCGCCCAGCTCCGCGGCGGCGCTGAGCGCCGCCGCGGCACCGGTGCTGGCGCCGAAGTAGCTGAATGGCAGATGTCCAACATCCTCGTCCTCTCCCAGCCACGCACTAACGGCAACCAGCCGGTCGGCGAGCAGCGGGATGTCAAATATATTCTCCCGGTCGAGCTCCTCACGAGAAGTGAGCAGGTCGAACAGCAATGTCGCGAAACCCGCATTGCTGAATGCCCTTGCGACCGCGCAGTTGCGTGGACTGAGGCGGCTGGAGCCGCTGCCATGGGCGAATACGACGATGCCTGCCGCCTCCGCAGGCACGGTGAGGTCACCGCTCAGCGACAAGTCCGGAGCGATGGGAATGGTGAGCGCTCGCTCTATGGGATCGCCAGGCGTGCGGGCCGGCGGGTCGAGATCCCCGTCCCCGCTGGTTGCCGGTGGGGCAGCCTCGCCGTACTTGGCGAGTAGCGCCGCGACCTCCTCGTCGGTGGTTGGCCGGAAATCCTCATACCAATAGCCAACAGCCCAGAGGTCGGCGGGTTCCTCTACGCACACGACCTCGTCGGCGTGCCGGCGGAGTGTGTCGGCCGATTGGGCCACCGCCACCGGTACGGCAAGGATCACTCGGCCCGCGCCACGCTCGCGCAGCGAGTGCACGGCTGCCAGCGCGGAGTGGCCGGTAGCGAGTCCGTCGTCGACGAGGATCACCGTCCGGCCCATCAGCAAGACGGGCTCGCGCCCGCCCCGATAGCGCCGGAGTCGTTCATGGAGCTCGCGCTCGACCGGCGAGACGAGCGCGCGTAGCTGGGCGCCGGAGAGGCCGAGCTCGCGCACCGCCTGGTCGTTGAGCACGTGCACTCCGCCCTCGGCGAGCGCTCCGATCGCGAACTCGGGATTCTGTGGCGCGCCGATCTTGCGAACGACCGCGACATCGAGGGGCGCGCCCAGCGCACGCGCAATCTCCGCAGCGACCGGCACCCCGCCGCGCGGGATGCCGACGACTATCGGCTGCTCACCGCGAAATGGCTGCAGCAGGGTCGCGAGCTGCCTTCCGGCGTCGTTGCGGTCCTGAAAGCGGACCGCGCCGGGCCCGAATACCGGCGGGTTCTCGAGTGAGGTGACGGCTCCTGTGGAACGCATGCGTCCCTGATCGCTCATCGCGGTTTCGCCATCACGTTACCGTCACCTGGGGCGGTAACGTCGAGGATCGATCAACAAGCCAGTAGAAGCCCGTAGCCCGGACGCGGACCCGCGCGGATGTTTCACCAGGGGTCGCCAAGAAGACTCCTCGTCAACGGCTTATAGCGTCGCCGGCGTACGCGCCCAGCAATTCCACAAGAGGAGACGAAGATGAGCGACAGACCGGTTTTCATCTACGTAGCGACCTACGCGAGCTACGACGATTGTCGCGCCGACTACGACCTTCTGCTCGAGGCTCACGCGGCGAAGCTGGTGGGCACCTACGACGTTGCCCTGATCAAGAAGGACGTCGACGGGAAGATTCACGTTGAGAAGCACGAGAAGCCTACGCAGCATGGCGCCTGGGGGGGCATCGCGGTCGGGGCGCTCGTCGGCGTTCTGTTCCCGCCGTCGGTGCTCGGAGCGGCAGCGGTCGGCGGCCTTGCCGGCGGCATCGGCGGACATCTGAGAAAGGGCATGTCGCGCGATGACGCCAAGGAGCTCGGCGAGCTGCTCGAAGACGGCCAGAGCGCGCTGGTCGTGATCGGGGAGTCGCGCGTGGAAGAACAGCTCGACAAGGCGCTCACCCGCGCCGAAAAGTCGATCGAGAAGGAGATCGACGCCGACGCCAAGGAGATCGAGCGCGAAGTCGAGGAGGCCGAGAAGGGGTCCGTCGCCAGTTAGCGGGCCGACCTACGACCGCCGCGACGCGCCGAAGCGATGAGGGTCGCGCAATCAGGTCCGTTGATCCGTAGTGGGTACACAGCCGATCGCCAACTCCTGGGCGCTCGTGGACGATTGGCGATGCCTTGGCGAAGGAGCGTCGGGAAGCGTCGGACTGTCGGAGCGTCGGACTGCCGAAACGGCCGCATCGTTATGCAACGCGGCCGTTTCAGTCCCGACCGCCAAGGTCGGACGCTTGACCTCAGGCCTCTTCTAGCCGCCCTCCGTAAGCGACCAGGCCGTAGATGACCAGCATGTCCAATGCGAAGATGGCCAGCGACAACCATGGGTAGGCGGGGATGAAGGCCAGCTGGGCCATTCCATTCAGCGCCGCGATGAACACGCCCGTCCATCGGGCCCATTGAGCCTTCATCCAAACTCCGACCCCGGCGCAGACCTGCACGGCGCCGACCAGCATGACGATCCAGCCCCATGTTTTCAGTGCACCGAACACGAAGTGGGTGTTGGCGACGTAGAAGCTGGAATCCGCGATCGCGGCGATTCCGTAGATAACGTTCATCGTCCCGGCGATCATGAGCATGATCCCCGCGAACATGACCCAGCCGTATCCGGGAGCCTCTTCGTAGTCGTGCGTGTCGCGTGCGGCTGCCCGGGTCGCCTGAGTGCCCGGGACAGCGCCCTGCGCGCTAGCCATAAGACCACCTCCTAATTGGTTGATGAGGACATCCAGGCCCACTGCCATAGGGAGGCGTCCCTGCCCTTGATGGGGAATAGTCTCCCTCCAACGCCGCGCCGCGAACAACGGTGCAAAACCGAGGATAAGCAACGGAAAACAGCGGACTGTCGCGGGACAGGAGCCGGCCGTCTGCTCCCTCAATGGACTGGGTAGTTCCCCGCACGAGCCCAACGGTTTGACCACGATGCCACCCGGTCTTAATTCGGCGAATCTACGCGAGAGCCTCGCCCATGGGTGGATGCGGCACCTGCGTCACGTGCTTGGGGTCTCGGCCGCTGCGTATTGCGGGCGCCCGGTAGGGCGGTAGACCTGGATCGTTACGCCCTTCGGGAAGGCTCGCGAGTCGACCAGGTCAAGCGCTATGTCCGGGCCGGCGTCGGGGAATAGCCGCGTGCCCTGACCGACGACTACGGGGACGATGAGCAGGTTCATCTCGTCCACAAGGTCGTTCTCGAGCAGCCACCGGGTCAGCGCGCCGCTGCCATGCACCTGCAGCTCACCCCCCGGCTTGGCCTTCAGCTCGGCAATGGCCGCCGCAACGTCACCGGAGAGGACGGTCGTGTCCGCCCACTGCGGGTCGGTGAGCGTGGTCGATGCGAGGTACTTGGGCCGCGTGTTCAGGGCGCCTACGATCGGGTGCCCCAGATCTTCCCTCACGCCCCAGTATCCGGCGAAGATCTCGTAGGTACGCCGGCCGAACAGGAATGCGTCGGCGCGCTGGTAGACCTCGTTGACAAATGTCATGACCTCGTTGTCGAAGAGCCCCATCGCCCACCCGCCGCGCTCGAATCCGCCCCTGCGGTCCTCATCCGGCCCGCCGCACCCCTGCATCACTCCATCGACAGAGACCTGCGTGGTGGTCGTCAGTTTCATGGGTTCGTCTTTCTCGTTGGTTGGTCGCTTTGGGTTAGACCGGACCGCCGCACCGATCTCATCGGTTGTGACACTCGTAGCACAAGGGCATTTCAAGAACGAGACGGCTCGGAATATGACAACTTCCAGGGCAACGGCAGCCCCGAAGGCGGCGGGTTTCCCGCGTGTTCACGGCTGTTCTCGGACTACGAACGTATCGGGGAGATAGGCGTTGGATGGGTTGGTTAGGTGGGATTCGGCGGGGCGTGGGCGGTTTCGTGGGCGGTCGCGAGCCTCAGCGCAACTGCGACAGGAAGTACACGAGTGCATGGCTCTTGGCCGCAGGTAGACGACTGAAGGATGGCATCGGCGCTCGGGAGTCGACGAGAGCGCGCGCGATCGCCAGTGCGGTCAAGCGCGAACCTACGTGGGTGAGGTCTGGGCCGGGACCTTTATTCCCGTTCTCCCCGAGCCGATGGCAGGCCAGGCAGCCACTGCTCGCCAGAACCGCCGAGCCCGCCTCGAAGGAGTCGACGGCGCCGGCCCCACGCTGCTGCACCGCGCTTGGAACTGGCATATCGACGGTGGTCGGACCGGCCGATGGCAAGACCGCCACGCAGACGAGCGCTCCGTTGGACTTGATGAGCACGTTGGGCTTGCCGGCCGGACAACGATGGTTGCGGGCTTCACGCAACTCGCGCAGCATCGCCTCGTTGCCCGACGTGCAGTGCGTCGGAGCGCCAGAGCAGCTGGCGATCGTAGGTTCGAATGCGATCCCCTCGACTCTGACGCTGTGCTGCGCGCCGCAGCCGGCGAAGCCCACGATACAGCCGACCGCGATCGAGAAGGCGGCTATTCGTCCAGCCATTCAGCCACTCCCCCGTGATAAGAGCATGTGCCGCTGCGGTGTTCGCTGAAGCTGTAGGTGTCGTCGTTGCAGCGTGCGGTCGCGCCAGCTGGCACAGTTGACGATTCCTCGGGACGGCAGACCGTGTTGCCCGACGAGTTTTCATACGTTCCGTTGGTGCATTCAGACGCGGATCCGCCCGGTTCTTCTTCGGGTTCGGGCCAGCTTTCTGGGGTCGATTCTTCCGGTTCGGTGGCAGGCGCAGGAGTATTCGATTCGCTTTCGGGACTGCCGGCTTTGTAGTAGACCTTGGCCGCCCAGAGGGGGAATCGGGCTCGTGCGCTGCTCCCGCCACTGCAGAGAGTCACGCCATGCGCGGTACCGCAGCGCACGGTGTAGGCCCTGCCGGTTACAGGGCTGGTGGCGGTGACGGTTGCTTCTTCTTCGCCTTGTGCCGCTTCATGTGCGAAAGCGCGGAACACGTTGTCCGCGAATCCGCAAGACGTGTGTAGGCCGGCGCTGATGTTCTGGTCGCAAGCCGTGTAATGAACGTGCGCTACGACGTGACGCCGAGCTGGCGATGACGGCGCCGGCACCGACGGCGTCGAGCTGATCGCCGCAGCTTTATGGCTGCCGCCGTGCGAACCGATCACGCTTACCAGCACGACCAGAATGAATATGACTCCCGCTAGCCGCCTCACCCCACTCGCCTCTGATCGGACGCTATCAAATCCAGCTATCTGGACTTAGGCTGGCGGGATGCGTAGAGACGTTCGCGCTCGATTGCTCTCCAAGCTTGGCAGCTGCAGGTTCAAAGCACTAGCATCGTTGCGGCCTGCTGTAGAAGCGACCAAAGAAAGGAGCCGTACGGGATGGCACGTCGCAGTGTGTGGGTACAGATGCAGCGCGAAGCAGAGCGCCGCCGACGCGAAGCCGAACGAGTAGCTCGAGCACTTGAGCGCGAGCAGCAGCGCCGCGCCAAAGAGGAGGCCCGCCAGCGCGCGCGCGACGAAAAGGAGCAAAAGCGCCTATACATTGAGCAGCGGACCCACGAAGCCGAGCAATTGACTCGAGAGATAAGCGACCGCGTCGAACAGTTCCAGGGGTTCCTGAGGACATCGCTGACGGTAGACACGTCTTTTGATATCGACGCGCTGAAGGACCAACCTCGCCCCCTCCCGTTTGATCCCGGCGATCTCGCGACGCCAATCGAGCCGCCCGCCAAGCGTCTGCCCCCGCCCGCAAAGGTCCTACAAAGGCTTGTCCCAGGCGCCAAGGCGAGACACGAGCAACTCGTAACTGACGCCGAGACTCGATACGCAGAAGAACTCGCTCGAGCGGTTCAGGCCGAGCGCGATCGGCAGGGAGCGCTGGCTAGTGCCGAACGCGAGCATGAGACGTTCGTCCATGACGAGGCCGACCGAGTCGCGCGCCAGAACAAGGAAGTGGACGCATTCAAAGATAGCTACGAGGCGGGAAATACCGACTCGATCGTCACATACTGCTCTATGGTTCTCGCGGCGAGCCGATACCCAGAAGGCTTTCCCCAACAACACAGGGTCGCATACGTGACAGAGTCTCGACAACTCGTCGTCGAGATGGACCTGCCGACCTATGACATCGTGCCCAACGTGATCGACTACCGTTATGTCAGGGCAAAAGATGAAATAGCTCCTAAGGCTAGATCTGCAACGCAGAGAAGAGCGCTATATGCGGATCTCGTCGCGCAGATCACTCTGCGGTCCGTGCACGAGCTATTTCAGTCAGATCGACCCGGCTACGTCGAGTCGATCGTCTTCAATGGGCACGTAGACGCAATCGACCCCCGCACCGGGCAGGCCACGCATCCCTGCCTGATTACCCTACGGACTACTCGCGATCTGTTCAGCGGCCTGGATCTCGCACGGGTCGATCCTGGTGCTTGTCTCCAAGGCCTCAACGCGTCAGTTTCACGTAATCCGTCGGAGCTCTCCCCCGTGCGCCCTGTTCTCGAATTCAACATGGTCGATCCTCGCTTCGTCGAAGATACCGATGTCCTGTCTTCGATTGATCAGCGACCAAACCTCATGGAGTTGACACCCGGAGAGTTTGAGGCGTTGATCACAAATTTGTTCGAGAAGATGGGCTTGGAGACCCGCTTGACACAGGCCTCACGTGATGGCGGAGTTGATTGCGTTGCCTACGATCCGCGCCCGATCTTTGGAGGCAAGGTGGTGATTCAGGCCAAGCGCTATAAGAACACTGTCGGCGTTAGCGCCGTTCGAGACCTGTTTGGCACAATGCAGAACGAAGGTGCCAGCAAGGGGATACTCGTCACGACGAGCGGATACGGCAAGGCGTCGTTTGAGTTCGCACAGAACAAGCCGCTTGAGCTACTGAGCGGCAGCAATCTGCTTTACCTGCTTGAGGAGCACGCCGGAGTCACGGCGAAGATCGAGCCCCCAAAGAATTGGTCTCAGCCAGAAGAAAAATCTTCTTCCGAAGCACGGATCGAGACTACTCCTGGGCTTGGACGCCACCCGGAGGTCGGGGATTCCAGCGTGCTCAGCTTTGGCAATGACCAATGAGAACATGAGTAGGTAGTTGTGACTACGCTCTCAGCGCGAGTTCTCTGTTGATCGCTCCCCGTCCGCCGACAAGTCCGCCCTCACTGGGGCTCCACTTGGCCAGACTCGACCTGCTGTCTAGCCCGCAAGCGCGCTTCCTCCTCTTCCTGTATCCGTGCTCCTGGACGCGAGCCTGCTGTTGCGCTACCTCAGATCTGGCAAGTCCCTTTTTCGAGCTTCCCAGCAGGACGAGGGGAATGAACGCAAATGAATCTATGACAAGCGCGAGCAGGCCCCACCGCACTTCGCTGCGATGGCGCTCCTTGGCCGCCTGCATGGCAAGCCAGATGACGCCGAAGTAGATAGCAACCCAAGTGGGACGACGACAATCATTGGATCTCGGCGGCAATTGTATATGGTTGGCGACGTTCAACGTAGCTGCGATAGAAGTAGACAAGGTCACGTCCCTTTGACGGAGACAAGTGGCTGAACGATGGCGTGGGGGCGACCGGCTTGACGAGCGTGCGAGCAATGGCCGCTGCCGGAAGACGCGAGCCGATCTGCGTCAACTCCGGTCCCGGTTCCGGTTTTCCCTCGCCACCGATATCGCTGAGAGGTCAAAACGCAGCGCCGCCGCCACCGATCCGCCAGCGGAGTCCAGGGCCGAACTCGAGGATAACACCATCGGGACCCAGCAGTTCCCAGCAAGGCGGATCGTCATCAGCGTTGCCGGCACCGGGTCTCACTGCGAGCACCGACCCATCGGCGAACCGGAAGCTCAACTCGCCCGTCGCGCCATCCACGGCGACATCAGCGATCGAGCAACCGACCAGCCGCCCAGGATCGACCGGACTCCATTCTGCGTCTTGCGTCGCAAGACGCCAGCGCTCACCGTGCGGGTTACGAACTTCGACATGGAGTACGTCCGGATGGGCAATACGGACACCGACTATTGGTCCGCGCATCGAGCGCAGCATCTTCGCCGGTGACGTGTCCAGAAATGTTCCGCCGCTGTCACCATCAACCAGAGAGGCATCGGCGCACACCTGCATCTCGGTCTGTCGGACGGCCTTGCAAACCAGCTTGGGCTCCCGCGCCCAGCCGACACAATGTGAATCTCAAAGTCGACACCGACAGCCGCTGAAACCTTGATGAGCGTCTCGATCTGTGGATTCTTTTCGCCTGCCTCCAGCGCGACAACGTCTGGCTGACTCACGCCGAGCACCTTGGCAAGCTCGCGCTGCGACAATCCGCGATCGGAGCGATACGCGATCAGCGTCGTCGAGATCATCCGTGCGAGCGTCAAGCACTCCCGTTCTGCGGCAAACTCAGGATCCGCCACCAGCGCCGCGGCATGCACCTCCTCAGCCGTCTTTGTGCCCTTCGGCCAGCGGCTTGGTATCCCGGCTATGTGTGGCCGACAGCCGGTTCTCGCGCTGCGGTTGTCCTCGCCGCGAGCCATGATTCGAGAGTATCGCAGACAATCGTCTTAGCGTCCCGACTAGCCGGCGCTCGTGCTCCACTAGTCAGTGTTCGACGCCAGACTCACTTGCCAGCCGTTCCACCAGTTGCTCCAGGCGTGGACGGACATCGGGCAGATCGCGCTCAACTACGTCCCAAACCAGTGCGAGATCCACGCCGAAATATTCATGGATGAGCTTGTCCCGCATACCCGCCATCTGCCGCCACGGCACATCCGTCTCAAGCTCACGCGTGGCGTCAGACACGCCCTTGACTGCCTGACCGATGATCTCAATATTGCGGACGACCGCATCTCGAGTCTTCCCGTCGGCGTAGAACGCCTCGCGACCCTCGCGCGTATAGCTCAGGATTGCGTCGATCGCCCCGATCGCATGGAGGAGATAGGCGCGCTCGTCTCTCACAGAGCTAGAGCGTCGGCGTAGATGCGCTCGCGCAGATACGGACTGACGCCACCCTCGCTTAGCACGTCAACGTGGGCACCGAGCAAATCTTCCAAGTCCTGCCATAGACCCACGAGGTCGAGCAGGCTCCGTCCTGACTCCATCTTGACAAGCAAATCGACGTCGCTGTCGAGCCCAGCCTCTCCTCTCGCGACGGAGCCAAACACGCGAACGTCGACTGCTCCGTGCTCGGCGGCGCACTCCAGAATCTCGTCGCGGCGAGAGCGGAGCGATTGGAGGTCGACGTGCTCAGTCTGCGGACTCATGTCGACCTCACGTTACAACCGTAAGAGGCGTCGAGACCCGGACGTGCGCCGCAAACACAGGCGCCTGGAAGGCCCCCCGTCGGCCTAGCAAGGCCGATCCTGGCTAAGGCTTATCCGCCCGTAAGCGGCCGTCACGCGATCCAATGCGCGCTCATGATCGCGATGCCCGTAGAGACGACGCACCAGTTCTCCCCCGTCTGTATGGCCGAGCGCGATCGCCACATCCTCCGACGGCAAATCAAGGACGTTGACCATGTACCAGCCGGCGAAATGGCGCGTGGCCAGGTAGAGGCTCGCGGCCCAGCCCGCAGCGGCCTTAACGGCCTTCCAGTGGTACGCGCGAGCGCTCGCAGTCCAATGCCGGCCACGAATCGGCGCGAAACAGAACTCGCCTTCGACCGGAAGCCCGACGATTGCCTCGCACGCCGGATCGGTCAGCGGCGCCTCGCGCATCAGGCCATTCTTCGGCAGCGTGAACGTGCGCGTCTTGGCGCTGAACTGCTCGACCGCCGCAATACGCGCTCGCTCCAGATCAACGTTCTCGCAACGCGTCCAGCTCGCCGGGACGCAGGCCCGTGAAAGCCGCCACCTGAAGCCACGCCGCGAAGGACGGACACGCAAGCTCCCGAGCGCAGCGGATCAGCTTCCAGACCTGCTCCTCGCTCGGCGGCTGCTGATGGCGACGACCGGGACCTCGTGAGATGCCGAGTTGCGCGAACGGGTTCTGGCGCACGAGCCGGCCCGCCTTTGCCGACGCCGCGTCGTTGAACATCGCTCGCAACGCCGGCACCGTGCCGTAACGGCCGCCACCGGCCAACCACTCCCCCATGATCTCGTCGTCCACCAAGTCGATCCGCCGCGAGCCATAGCGCTCGACGAACAAGCGGGTGCGCTCCCGGTTGTGGATGTTCGTGGAGTCCTTCGGGCGCGCGAACAGTGGGTCGGTCGTCCAACGCTCCCAGAAGACCGCTAGCGTGATCCCTTTCGAGTGCGGCTCTCGCAGGCGCTCCCGCGCCCTCTCTCGCGCCCGCTTGGCTTCGGCCTTGGTCGCGAAGGTGCCCGGACCATCGAGCACCCGCGACACGCTCACATTGTGACCCCAACGCAGGGTCGTGGACCTGCGCTCGCCAGCGGCCCGATGGCTTCATCACGCTCACGCCACACGCCTCCTAAGCGTGGATGCCCACGAGATCGCCGCCGAGGGGCTGAACCGCCGCGTTCGCCGCCCCCACGCGACTGACGGCATGCCTTCGGCCACGAGCCTGTCAATCGTCGCGAGGCTCACCCCCATGATCTGGCCAGCTCGATTCGGCCCGTGTTTGCTGGGGTTGCTACCGATGAGTGCTCCTGAGTTTCGCTCAGTTTGTTCCCCAGATTGTTCCCCAACAGTGGCTACGGGTATCGCTGGGCGTCCCGTCTCCCAACATCATCGCTCGGCGAGAACGCAATCGGATGTAACGCTGCCCGCTGGTGGGTGGAGCACTGCGCTTATCTACAGATCGGAGAAGAACTCCGGCGATACCTCGACATCCTCCACCTGACGGACGATGGTGCGCACTCCTAGCTTGTGCTCTCTCAGCAGATCACACAGTCGCTCGCCGTCGATGAGGTCTACGGGCGGGGCACCATCGCGCGTCGCCTCCTGCTTGGCATCGGGAGTGAAGCTGCCCGTAGTGATCAGCAGTCCCTTATCGCCGCGACCGCTCATCGCACCGCGAAAGTCTCTGACAGCACCTGCGCCCACGCTGCCCTTGTAGCGCTTGCACTGGAAGAAGACCGGAAAGCTCACAAGCGAAAGGCGGTAGACCCCGATTCCGTCGATCCCGCCGTCGCCGCTCTTCCCGGTGACAGTGGCAGAGACGAAGCCCGCCTCACGGAGCAGGCGTCTGGCCAGCCGCTCGAAGCTGTCGGGAGGCACCTCAAACAGCACCTCAAGAAGCCGCTCCTTCCAGTCACGAGGAGCCGACTCGTCTTCGTCAAGTCCCTCCTCAGCCCTCGCCAGCTGCTTGGCCCTCCTCGCCTCCCGCAACTGAGCCTTATACGCGGCGTGCCGGGTCACTACATCCTCCGGTGTCATTGTCCGGCCCAGCTCAGTCGTGCTCCATACACCGCGCTCGCTGTTCTCCAGCGCGCCCATGCCCTTCAGGTAGGTCCGTGCCCAAGCAAGCCGATACTCGATCTCCGTCCTGGGTCCGTCGCCGTGCAGGACACCCTGCTGCTCTTCGGTGAAGCCCTCCGACTCGATGACCTTCTCGACGATCTCCCCGATTGTTCCCGAGTCACCGATCTCGCGCACTGCCCGCAGCGTGGGCTTAAGCAGATCGCTGTAAGACGGGATGCGCGAGAGAGAAGTCATGAAGCTCACCGTATCCCAAGAGTCGGATCGAGTGTGCTTGCGCACTTCGCGGAACGCTGCCCAACCGGGTCTACAACACCTTGGCGGCGGTCTTCGTCGCAGCGGACTTGGGCCGTCTCGACGTCTTCTGTACGGAGCCGGTGTGCTTAGCAGTCCGAGTAAGGTGGCCGCCTGCCCGCCTCGCAATGATCGGGCCGTCATCGACAAGCTGGATGCGCTTCCCTAGAGGGCGCAGCAGCGCCGTGATAGTCGCGTAGGTAGGGTTGCTCGCGCCTGTCTCTATGCGCGAGATCTCGCTCTGAGGAACCCCCGAGAGCTTCGCCAACTCCCGCTGAGAGAGCTTGCCTTCCCTGCGGCTCTCGATTAGCTGGCTGGCAAGACTGAACTCCTCACGAAACTGCTCCAGCTCACGAACGGCCTGGGAACCTTCGTCCTGGGCCTCCTCCTCGATATCGGCAATCAGTTGGCTGAAGTCGGCAGACATAGTTGATGGGTTATACCACATCGTGCTCTCGCACGAGAATCATCGCTTTCTCCGCGTCGGACGTCTCTTGCACTGGTCGGCCTCGGACGCACGCCACGACGCCAGCCGCGAACGCGCGATCTCGATCTCTCGCTGCTGCCGCCGCGAGGCAGGGCTCTTGCCCTTGTCGTAGCCGTGCAGGACCAAGACCCTGCGATCTCCGTAAGCGTGGCAGAAGACCCGCAGAACGATCTTCTCAGCGATCTCGTCATCAGGCTTGACGGTCCTGTCGACGCGGAACTCAAACAAGCCCTGTCCAAGCTGACGGCCCCATGACCTCTCCCCCACGACTTGGACTCCATGACGCTGAAGAACCTCGTTCATCGCCATCCCAAGCGCGCGGCGCTTCGTGGGGCTCAGGTCCTCCTTGATCCAACGCAGAGCGGGCATCTCGCCCACGTCGTCAGCGTAGAACTCGATCTCGTAAGGTGGAGGATCCCCGGGGCTCATCTCACGGCATCCGACGACACATCGGGAGACGACGCTGCGGACCCTGTGAACGCTTCGTTGACCATCTGCACCTCCCGCTCAGACGGCGCGTAGTGGGCGTAGATCTGCGTCGTCTTGCTGTCCGCATGCCCCAAGAACTCCTGAATCGTCCGCAACGGCTGCCCCGATGCGGCCAGCCGCGTAGCGAACGTGTGGCGCAGGTCGTGGAACTTGACCTCCCGCACTCCAGCGGCTCGACACGCGGCTTTGAAGCGCTTCGTAACCTTTGAGCGGTCAAGCGGAGAGCCGGTCTGCGGGTGAGCGAACACGAGATCACCGTCGCCGTGGTACTCCGTGCGCTGCGACCAGCGGTCAAGCTCGCGAGCGAGGCGGTCCGCCATCGGCACCGATCGGCGCGTAGAGAGATCGGACTTGCCGTCGGTCGAATGCTCGCCGCGCACGAACGTGTTGCGAACACGAATGCGCTGAGCCGACCAGTCCACATCGCGCCAGCGCAGCCCAAGCAGCTCCGACTGTCGCAGGCCGGTCATCGCAGCCGCCAGGACCACGACGCGCAGGACGGGGCCGAGAACATCCGGTGGAGGTGGCGGTGCGGGGCCGCGCTTGCCTCGGCGGTTCGGCGCGGGCGTGCGGAAGACAATTTCGTCTGGAATGGCCCGCAACACGGCGTCAAGCTCATCGAGCGTGAGGAACTGGAGATCCGGGTTGGCATCGCCCTTGCGGCGGCGACCAGGGCGCGACGCGCGTCGCACTGGGTTCTCGTGCGTCCAGCCTCGCTCGATGGCGTGCTCGAGGATCGAGTGCATGAAGCTCAGACATTGCGAATGGTCTTGGGAGACAGACTGTCGGCGAGCATCGCGCTTGCGACGGCTTCGACGTGAGCCGTCGTGACATTGGTGACTGCCAGCGCGCCAAGACGAGGCGAGATGTGGACGCGCTGCATCGACTCGCAGCCCTCCAGATAGGAGCGTCGAGCCCCGCCGATGCGGAGTTCCTGTCGCAGCGAATCGCCGACCTCATCGACTGTGGGGCTCTGTGCGCCGCGTGCGGGCTTGGGAGCCCGCTCCTCAGCGTCTTGCATACGCCGCAGCTCTCGCTCGGCCTGCAGGCGCGTCAGGCCATCCCTCTCGCCGGGAGGTCGTATCCGCCCCACCTTGCGATTGAGCTGCCGCCCGTCAAGCGTCCGCCAGCGGCCGTAATAGGCCCCCGACTTCTCGTAGAGGTGTCCTGTTCCGTGAGCGCGCTTGGGCATCATGCTCGTTTATACGCAGCCCATCGGCTGGCACGCTCGCAAGATCATGAGGACCCGCAATCCATCACGTCCGCCGAGACGTACCGCTGTTGTGTTGAGGCCGATCCCATCGACGCCCGACCACCACATCCGACCGATCTTCAAGCTGGTCCATCCAGGCGATAAGAGCGTCACGCCGATAGCGGACATAGCGGCCAAGCCGAATGTGCGGGATGCGACGCCGCCGCGTCTCCGCGTACACCCAGGCGGGCGTGACACGCAGGAGAGCCGCGACCTCTTCGGCGGTGAGGAGGTCGCCATCCTGGGCGATCGGCTGTCTTGTCGGTTCGGGCAGCTCATGGTTAGTGACCGTGAGCAAGCCAAAACGGCCAACGAGTTTGCGAACCGGCGACTCTCAAGCCCCGAATAGGCCATCTAGGCGCGTCTCCGACACCAGCCGACAAGATCGAATATCGGGCTGCACCGGACCGTCAAGCGATCCCGGTCAGCGACCTGAGCGACGGTTCCCAGGAAGTCCGGTGCAGCCACGCTAGCCACTCAGAGGGAGAGGTTGTCCATACGGAGCGCGGCACGGCTCGCAAACACGAATTCGCCGCACCGATGAATCAGGCCAGTCGCGTGCAGGCTCGTGATCGCATCGGCGATAGCGAGACCTCTGCCAAGCTCGCGTTCGACTCCACAACCGACCAAGGCTGCTGTGAAGCCGAAGCAAGTAGCAATCCCAGGACTCCTTTCTCTGCCTGCTCATCTTCCTCGGCTGGCATCCGGCTAATCTCGTCCTGCATGGGAAGGTCCTTCCTTTCCTTGCCACGCCCCGGGCAGTTCACCGCTGCGCCGGGGCACTTATTTGATTGGTCTGCGGGTTATATCCCGTGGACAATAGCGCGCCAGCCGGACAGACTCCTCCGCGACCGTGCAACCACGCTCCCCCTCCCACGCCGCTTTCGGGCAGGCGGTCCGCGAACTACGCGAAGAGCGCGGCACCTCCCAGGAGGCATTCGCGCTGAGGTGTGGGATCGACCGATCCCACTACGGCGGCATGGAGCGCGGGGAGCGCAACCCCAGCCTCACCACCATCTACAAGATCGCCGACGCACTCGAAGTCCGACCGTCCGAGATCCACGCTCGCGCCGAGCAGCTTCGGGCTGCGCTGACGCCCTCATAGCGGACGGACAGACGGCTCCAGCAGGCTTCGCGCCAGCACCCGTTGTAGCCGCAACGACCAGCCGCGACTCCTGCACAGACTAGATGCACGCCCCAGTTTGGGCTGGGCAATCACTGTGTCGACCGGCAAGAACTATGCGGTCGCACCTCGCACGTGCAGCGCCTACGCAACTGGCGCTGTAGTCAACGCTGGCTCCCGGCGGAGAAGCTTCATGAATGTCGTGCCGGTCTCGCGATCATTCCACGCGGCCTTGATGTGGTCAGTAAGGACTGGTATGTCGTCCTTGACCTTGCTGCCCCATAGATTCGGCGAATACTCCTCGACCCGCAGCATGTTGTCGACATCGAAGATCGGCCGAGTCCCACGAGCCCGGACCAGCACGACCGGTAGATCGGCATTCATCCGCATGCCAAGCTCGAACAGGACGTTGGGGTTGTGCTCGGTCAGATCCGCGAGCACGAGGTCCGCTTCGAGGAGTTCGTTGACTATGGTCGCTTGAATCACATCGCTGCCCTGACGCTTCGCTGTCTTGACCTTGAAGCCAGCTGCGGTGCCTGCTGGTGTGAACAGCTCGTTGAGCACCTCTTCGAAGAAACCGGTGTCGTGTCGATCTTCGCGCTCGACGAATGGCATGATCACAAACAGGGTTGGGGCGTCGTCCGAGCCTGTCTCGGGTGTCGCGACTGTGACGCTGCCCTCTGCGTTCGCCGTGACTACAGCGGGGCGGGACCCGTTGGTCCGGTACTGGGCACCAATGCCGACGAAGCGACAGTTCTTTACGAATACGTCAACAAACTCGTCGTGCAGCTTCCTCTCGATCCCAAACGTCTGCTCGAGCGTGTTACCGAGGAACGGCTCGTCGGGAGGTTGTTGCCTCCGTAGTGCTCTAGCACTCCACGGAAGACATCCACGTTCAGAAACGCGGTCTGGAAGGCGCGCTTCTGCTGCTCCCCAGACGACGGGTACACGGCGGCTCGCCCAAGCTCAGTGAGCGCAATTTCACTGGTTTCGCGCGACCCTGTAGTCAGGCCGTAGTCCCGTGATGACGCCACCACGTAGTAGAAGTTTCCGCCGGTACCACCCAGACCCAGAGCAGTTGCAACGTCGGCGGGGGGCCAACCGTTTCCCCCGTTCTTATCCTTGAGCGCCTGCGGTACGCGTAGGGCCTGCTCCAACGTCTTCGCTGGGAATGAGCGCTGTGCCGGCATGACTAGCCTTCATAATAGTCCCGCATCTACGACTACGCTCCCCAATGGACTACGCGCGTTAATAGGGCCGGAGTCGACGCGGGGCGCTGCGAGGCGAGTACAGACACAGCGAGGGCGAACGCACCCGCGATCCTCCGGCCACAAGCAGGCAGGACTCCGCAGTCGTGGGCGGCCAGTGGCTCCCAGCGTGAGCAGTCCGTGGGCGAACATCTCCACAGGAACCCATCGAGCCTTCCGACGCTCGGGCTCGGGGCACCACAATCCAAAAGCTCCGAGCCACTCAAGAAGCTGAGGACGCTACCAGCATCTCAGCATCTAGCAGCTTTCAATCGGGCGCCCGGCTCTGAACCGGCCAGCTTAAAGCGCGCAACCTTTCCAAGATTTGTTCCCTAATTGTTCCCCAGCGACTCGCCAGCAAGTCGCTCACACTGCCAAAACTCGCCTATTTGTAGGCTTTTCTCTAATCGGGGAGACAGGATTTGAACCTGCGACCGCCCGGCCCCCAGCCGGGTGCGCTACCAGACTGCGCCACTCCCCGTGGTGCCTATCGATTCTAGGCGCAACCGGCCCGCGAGCGGCGCCAGGCCGGGTCGACTCAGGACTCGCTCATTGCCGCCATCCGCCGCTGCATCTCCTCCTCGGAGACATCCTCGACGTGCGTGGCTACGTTCCAGCGATGCCCATACGGGTCCTCGAACTGACCCGAGCGGTCGCCATAGAAGCGGTCCTCCATCGGCCGCAGCGGCTTGGCCCCGGCCTGGACGGCACGGTCGAAGGTCGCGTCGGCGTCCTCCACGTAGAGGTGCAGCGTGACCGGGGTGCCGCCGATGGCGCTCGGGTGCTGCATGCCCATGTCCGGGTTGGCGTCGGCCAGCATCACGATCGCGTCGCCTATCTCGAGCTCGGCATGGCCGACCTTGCCGTCGGGGCCGCCCATGCGCATGCGCTCGTCGGCGCCGAACACGGCCTTGTAGAAGTCGATCGCCTCACTTGCGCCGTCGACGATCAAATACGGCATCAACTGCGGGTAGTCGTCTGGTATCGGCTTGACCATGACATGCCTCCTGACGCTAGATGTGACCGAAGCGGGCGACGGGAATCGAACCCGCCCTAAAAGCTTGGAAGGCTTTTGTGCAACCACAACACTTCGCCCGCACGGAGCCTCCAATCGTACCGTCCCGCAGCCGCTCTAAGGTATCCCCCGTGCGCCTCAGAGCCCTGCCTCTGCTGCTCGTGCTCACCGTCGCCGACTACGCGCTGTGGGACTGGTCGATCGCTGACGGGCACGACATCGTCTCGCTCATCGCCGGGCTGACGCTACTCCCGCTCGCCGCCGCCACGCTCGCGCTGCTTGCCGTCGGCGCCGCTCGCCTCCTGGGCTTCGCGCTTGCAGGCCCCGTCGCCCGCCGGCGCCCCGCCGCAGCGCCCGCAACCCCCAAGCCCGCTGACACCACCCCCCACGAGCAACCCTCGCGGCGATTGGCCGCCTGAGCTTGGGATTCAAACGGCTTCTACCAGGCTCCAAGCGGGGCAGGATCGCGCTCGCGGGCGGCGTCGCCGCCCTGCTGATCGCCGCGCTCGCGCTTGGCGTCTACCTGTACGAGAAGCACCGCACCGGCAGCGTCTACCACGCGAACGCCCCCTTCACCCAGCAATCGGTCGCGCCCCCGCCCCCAGCCAAGCCCGTGAAGGTCTTCGCCTGGCCGATCTACGGCTACACGAAGAACCACACCCGCTACTTCGCCGCCTCCACCCGCCTGCGCCCGCCGTTCCAAAAGCTGTGGGTGCACACCGGCGGCGCGCTGCTCGAGTTCCCGCCGGTCCTCTACGGCGACCGGCTGTTCCAGCTCGGCGACGATGCCGTGCTGCACGCGATCGACAAGCACACCGGCAAGGACGTGTGGCGCCGCAAGCTCGGCGCGCTGTCCGCGTCCACGCCGGCAGTCACCTCGAACACCGTCTATGCGACCGTGCTCGAGCGCGGGCCGAACTCGCGCTCTGGACGGGTCGTGGCGATGAACACCGCCAACGGCCACTTCCGCTGGGCACGCGTGCTGTCCAGCCGCGCCGAGTCCTCCCCCTTGCTCGACAAAGGCCTGCTGATCTTCGGTAGCGAAAACGGCACTGTCTACGCGCTGAACGCCAAAACCGGCCACCCGGTCTGGACCTACCACGCCGCCGGCGCCGTCAAGGCCAGCCCGAGCGTCGCCAAAGGCATCCTCTACTTCGGCGACTACTCAGGTCAGATCCAGGCGATCGGCGAGCGCAACGGGCACAGGATCTGGCGCAGCGGATCGGGCGGGGCGCTGCTCGGCAGCGGCACCTTCTACTCAACCGCCGCGGTCGTATATGGCCGCGTCTATCTCGGCAACACCGACGGGCGCGTGTACGCCTACGACGCCTCCAGCGGCAAACTCGACTGGGCGGTGCAGACGGGCGCATACGTCTACTCATCCCCCGCCGTCGCCAACGCTCCGGGGCTCGGCCCCACCATCTACTCAGGCTCCTACGACGGCAGCTTCCGCGCCATCAACGCTCGCTCGGGCCGCATCGAGTGGAGCTATCACGCGGGCGGCAAGATCTCCGGGTCGGCCACGATCATCGGCAACATCGTCTACTTCTCAGACCTCGGCACGCACCGCACCTATGGCCTCGGCATCTCCACCGGCCGCGTCGCCTTCACCGAAGACACCGGTGCCTTCGACCCGGTCATCAGCGACGGTCACAACCTCTATATGAGCGGCTACACCGGCCTGTTCGCGCTGGCGCCGGTGATCCAGCACACACGCCGAACACCGGCCGCGGCAGCGGCCGCCACTCCTAAGAAGAACAACCGCCGGTCAGCCCGAGCGCACGCCCGAGCGAGAAGCGCGTCGAAACGCGCACGACGCCGGCGCTCTTAGCGCTCACCGCTGTCCAGCCGCCGGCCCCTTCGCTCACGCACGCACCCGCGGACGGGGACCAGTAGCGCGTGTAGCGCACCCGCACGAGCGAGCGACCCGCATGGGCGAAGCGCAGCGCGAACGAGTCGTGGCCGAGCGCGGTCAGTCTCGCCGGCGCGGAGGCAAGCGGCGCCGAGCCGAGCACCGCGAACACGCGCCAATGCGCCGTGCGGAGCGCTTCGTGCAGAAACGGCTGCCCCGCGCGGATCAGCGCCGCCTCCTGGTCGCTGGAGCCGTCCAGGCGCACGTTCGGCAACGCCACATAGGCGACGGCCTCGCCGCGAAGCCAAGCGGCGTAGCGCGCTGCTGTCAGCCGCGCGCCGAAGAAGAGCGGGTCGTACTTGGTATCGAGCTGGCGCTCCCACCCCCGCGCGAGCGGATGGTCGGGCGCGAGCACAGCCGCCTCCCAATGGGAGTGCGTGAACGGGACCTCGACCCGCACGAGCCCCCCGCCGTGAGTGGCCAGGAACCGCTCCAGCGGACGGTAGTAGGCCGCGCTCGTGGAGGGATCGCCGCTCACCCCCGCGCTCTCGCGCACGGGCCCCCACCCCGTCCACACCAGGATCCCGGCCACGGCGGCGAGCGTTGCGGCGAGCGGGCGGCGGTTGCCGGACGATCGGCGATCCCGCCGCGTGTCCGGGTGGGTGGGCCTCCTATTCCGGTATCGGTCGTCGATCGGTAGCCCGTCACGCGCCAGCGCGCATACGAGCAGCGGGGCGGCGAGCAGAACCGCGTAACGATCGATGTTGCTGCCCATCGGTGCGGGCACGATCGACGCCAGCACAGCGAACAGGTACACGAGCGCCCCGATGCGGAGCGTGCGCTCGCCACGCGGCAGCGCGTACAAGAACGCCAGCACCACGGCAACGTTGGCGAGGATCGAGCTGAGCGCAAACGGCTCCCAGCCCCCCTCGGGGAACATCGCCTCCAGCGGCAGCACGACGAGCAGTGCGGGCAGCACCAGCGAGAGCACCAGCCGCCGCGTGGCGATCGTGTAGCTGACGGCCGCCAACGCAAGCAGCAGCCCGGCGACGGGACTGGTCGCCGCGCACACGGCGGTGAGCGCCGCCGCCAACCACGGCCGCCGTCGCACGGCCGCGAGCACGGCCAGCATCGCGAAGCCGACGCCGAGCGCGAACGTGAGCCGCCCGATCCACAGATCGCCGACTGCGGCGATCGCAAAGCAGACAGCGCCCCAGCGCGCGCGCGGACCGTAGATGGACACGGCAATTCGCTCGAACGCGAATGTCGAGACGAGGACCGCCAGCGCCCCCACCACCCGCATGCCGAGCGCCAGCGCCAGCCACGGAAAGATCAGGCTGTAGCCCGGCAGGTGGTGGCCGGCGTACCAGTTGTTGTCCCACAGCGTGAAGCCGTAGCGCTGGAACAGCGTCTCGCGGTAGCTCTGCGCCGCCAGGTCCGGCGAGCGCGGATCGACCAGCAGCCACGCACCCACCAGTGCGCACGCCAGCAGCAGCGCGGGTGTGATCCAAGAGGCGAGCGACGAGGCGCGAGAGCGCGCCAGCGCAGATGGGCGCTCGCTGACGGCGTGGGCCTCCACTGCCGCCAGTATTACCAAGCAGCCGGGACCCGGTGTGCTACCGGCACCGGGTCCCAGCTCCCGCCCGAGTCGACTTTCAGTGACGAATCGCGCGGTTGTTCAGTCAATCAACCCCCCAGCCAGCGGGAAGTAGCGTTGCGCGCGCGAGGCGGCGGTAGCCGATAATCAGCGCCGATGAGAACCGCTCTCAGGTCTTCGTGCCCGTGGCTCGCCCGCGCGGCGTGCGCGCTCGCACTGCTCGGCGCCGTCGGGCTCGCCGTCGGTTGCGGCACGACCGAACATCCGCCGCCACTCAGCCCTGCGGCGCTGGTGGAAGCAAAGACCTTTCCCTACTACCCCATCTACTGGGTCGGCCCGCGCTTCGAAGGCCGGCCGCTGGCGGCCGTCGACGGCACCAAGAGCTACAGCACCACGATCGGCGACAGCGTCTACTACGGCGACTGCGTCAACAACAAGGGCCTGCTCGGCGGTGGCGGCAGCTGCCGGCTGCCCCTGCAGGTGACGACCGTGATTTACCGTCGCCACTCAAACGCCCCGCTCGGCCCGCAGAGCAACATCCTGATCCGCGGCGTGCCCGGCGTGATCTACGACGAAGGGCGATCGATCGAGCTGTACACGGGCCGCACCTCGATCGACATCTTCTCCGCCACCCCGGCCGGGGCTTTGCGTGCCGCGCGGTCGGTCAGCACGCTGAACGCGCCCGGCTCGGCCAGCGGCGAACTGCCGCCGCCGGTCTTCTGCCCGGGGTTGTGGGGCGCGGCCTCCGCGCAGATCCAGGAAGTGCTGCACCATCTTCCCGGCAGCCCCTGCCAGAAGGCCGCTGCCGCGTTGGCGGCGGCCGAACGGCTGACTGAAAAAACGAGCACGCGCACGCCCCCGCTGGGCAGCACGCGCCCGACCGGACCGACCGGTCCAACGGGCGCGGCTGGCCCTGGCACTAGCCGACGCCCTCGGGGGCAGCGCCGTCGACGGACGACGCCACCGGCTCGCCGATCTCCCGCCGCAAGCTGAAGAAGGCCGCCGAGCCGATCAGAGCCGGCAGCCACAGCGAGATCGCGCGGTAGGTGACGACCGCCGCCACCGCCACCGAGACGGGACGGACTCCGAAGAGCACGAGCGTCCCGATCAACCCTCCTTCAACCGCGATCAGCCCGGCGGGGATCGGGATCGAGTTGGCCAGCAGACCGACCAGATACGCCATCGCCACAGCCCAGAACGTCGGCGTCGGGCCGTAGGCGAGCAGGCACGCGTACAGCACGAGCGTGTCGAACAGGCAGTAAGCGATCGCTCCCGACAGCCGCCACTCGCGTTTGCCGATCAACACCAGCGCATCGCGCACGCCGTCGCTGATCGCCACCAGCGCTACGTGCATGCGTCCATCGCTCAACCGGTCGCGTGAGGCCAGTCGGCCGGCGGCAACGGCCGCGGCCAGCGTGGCCACGATCACGACGATCGCCAAAGCGCCCGGCAACAATGTCAGCAACGGGTCCCGCGATCCGGGCAGCAGACCCAGCCACATCGGGATGCCGATCACAGCGACCAGGCCGACGTTGACGGCGCTCGTGAGCACGAACATCAGTACCGAGCGCCGGGCGATCCGCTCGACTGAAACGCCCTTGCTGCGCAGCACCCAGGCCCCGAGCGCGATGCCGCCGATGCCGCCGATCGACACGACCGAGTTGACCGCCAGCTCGGAGAGCGACAACCGCCTCGAGAAGCCGCGCGCCATCTCGAACACGAGCTCGAACAGCACCACGTAGCCGGCGCAGGAGAGCAGCTCGAAACCGATCCCGGCGCCCATCCAGGGCATGTTGGCGTCGGTGATCTTCTCGCCGGCCGCGCGCAGGCCCGGCACGGCCAGCAGCAGCGCGATCACCAAGACAAAGAACACTGCCAGGCTGATCAGCCCGTTGCGCAACCGCCGCGACTCGCTGGCCATTTCGCCGCTGTCGATTCTTCGCATCCTCTTCGGCCCCGTTCTTAGTGTTCAAGCCACCCCGCTAACGTCACCTTAGTCTTGCCATGGCAGAGCACGCTCGCATACTCGTGGTCGACGACGAGCCCGCCGTGCAGCAGGCTCTTGCGCGTGCGCTCGCGCTCGAGCGCTACGAGGTGGCGCTCTCCGGCGACGGCGGCGATGCGCTCGCGCGGATCGGCGAGGGCTCCTACGACGTCGTCATCCTCGACGTCTCGATGCCGGTGCTCGACGGCCTGGAGGTGTGCCGGCGCGTGCGCCTGGCCGGCGATCGCACGCCGGTTCTGATGCTGACCGCGCGCGAGCAAGTCGACGACCGCGTCGCCGGCCTCGACGCCGGCGCCGATGACTACCTGACCAAGCCGTTCGCGCTGCGCGAGCTGATGGCGCGCGTACGCGCACTGTTGCGCCGAACCGACGAGGCCGAACAGGAGAAGACGCTGCGCTTCGCCGACCTGCGCCTGGACCGCGCAACCCACGAGGCCTGGCGCGGCGAGCGGCTGCTGGGCCTCACCCGCACCGAGTTCCTGCTGCTCGAGCTGTTCCTACGCCACCCGCGTCAGGTGCTGACGCGCTCGATCATCTTCGAAGCGGTGTGGGGCTATGACTTCGGCGCCAGCTCCAACTCGCTCGGCGTCTACATGGGTTATCTGCGCCGCAAGACCGAGGCGGATGGAGAGCCGCGCCTGCTGCACACGGTGCGGGGCGTCGGCTACGTGCTGCGAGAGCGACGGTCGTGAGCTTCCGCCGCCGCATCACGCTCGCCGCCGCCGCCGCCGTCGCCGTCGCCGTCATGCTCGCCTCTCTACTCACCTATCTGCTCGCCTCCCATCAGCTGCACAAGCAGGTCGACGAACAGTTGCGCTCGCGCTCGATCGGTCTTCGCATCATCGCCCGCACCTCACCGCAAGCGCTTGCGAAGCGCAACGAAGGCTTCTTGAAGACGCCACTGCTCTCGCTGGAGAGCAACCCGTTCGGCAATCTCGCTCCCCACCCCGACCAGGTCCGCGGCTATCAGCAGCTCGTGAACGCCGGCGGCAAGATCCTGTTCCGTTCCACGCCGAGCGTCACGCTGCCGGTCGAAACGCGCACGCTGAAGCTGGCCGCCAACGGCGGCGCTCCGTTCTTTCGCGACGCACGCACCGCCAACACTCATCTGCGCATCCTCACCGAGGCGGCACGCCGCGGCTATGCCCTGCAGCTGGCCCAGCCGCTGACGAGCGTCGATCGCATCCTGCACCGTCTGCGCATCATCCTGGTGCTGCTGGACATCGGCGGCGTCGCCCTCGCCGCCCTGCTCGGCCGACTCGTGGCGGGCGCAGCGGTAGCGCCGCTGAAGCGCCTGACCGAGGCGACCGAGCATGTGCGCCGCACACAGGACCTCTCCGAGCGGATCGAGCCGGCCGGCGAAGACGAGATCGGCCAGCTCGCCGAGGGGTTCAACGCGATGCTCGACGCCCTGCAGGAGTCGATCGGCGCGCTCGACGCCTCAGTTCACGCCCAGCGCCAGCTCGTCGCCGACGCCTCGCACGAGCTGCGCACGCCCGTCACCAGCCTGCGAACGAACATCGAAGTCCTGCGCCAACAGCCCGGGATGGCTCTGGCCGATCGCAATCGCCTGCTCGACGACGTCGTCGAGCAAACCGAGGAGCTGACAGCGCTGATGAACGACCTGATCGAGCTCTCGCGCGACGAGCAGCCGGCCGGCGAGAGCGAGGACGTGCGCCTGGACCTCGTCGTGCAGGAGGCAATCGAACGCGCCCACCGGCATTCGCAGCAGACCCAGTTCGAGGTGCAACTGACGCCGCTGCTGCTAAGCGGCGCCCCGCAGCGCTTGTCGCGTGCGATCAACAACCTGATCGACAACGCGGTGGCCTACTCGCCGGCTGGCACGTCGGTTGAAGTCGATCTGCACGGCACGGAGCTGACGGTGCGCGACCACGGCCCCGGCATCGCCGAGCAGGACCTCCCCCACGTCTTCGACCGCTTCTACCGAGGCGCCGATGCCCGAGGCCGCCCGGGCTCGGGGCTCGGCCTGGCGATAGTGCGCCAGGTCGCCGAGCAGTACGGTGGATCGGTGCGCGCGGAGCGGGCTGCAGGTGGGGGGACGCTGATGCGGCTGTCGTTGCCGGGCGCGGAGGCGGTCGAGCGGCCGGCAACCGCGGAGCCGGACTTGGCGGCACGCGCGTAGGCCCTGGCCTCGGCTCTAAAGGCGGCCGGCGTCAAGCCGTAGCGGCGGCGAAACGCCTTCGCGAAGTGCGGCGCCTGGCGGTAGCCGACCAGCCGGGCCACGTCGCGCACCGGGATCGCCGGCTGCTCGATCAACAGTTGCGCGGCGACTCGCATCCGCCGCATCAGCAAGTCCTCGCGGAAAGTCGTCTGCCCAAACTGGGCGTAGACACGCGTCACTTGACGGGGTGAACTGGCGAGCGCACGGGCGACGCGATCAAGCGTCAGGGGGTGGCGATAGTGGCGAGCGATCGTCGCTCGCGCCTGTAGATACAGGCGGCGACGTTCGTCGAGTGTGGAGGGGCGCATACATATCTTTCCGACCGGCTGGCACGGATGTGACGCACGACAAGGAACGTCTTCATGCCGACTCAGACGCCCTCGCTCTGCCGGCAGGCCCTTGCGGGCCCCTCACTCCTCACCCAGCTCCAAGACAGCCAGGAACGCCTCCTGGGGAACCTCGACCCGGCCGACCTGCTTCATCCGCTTCTTGCCCTCCTTCTGCTTGCCGAGAAGCTTCTTCTTGCGGCTGATGTCGCCGCCGTAGCACTTGGCGATCACGTCCTTGCGGAAAGCCTTGACCGTCTCCCTCGCGATGATGTGCGAGCCGATCGCCGCCTGGATCGGCACGTCGTACTGCTGGCGCGGGATGCGCTTGCGCAGCTTCTCTGTGAGCGTGCGGCCGACGTCGTAGGCCTTGTCCTTGTGCACGACCATCGACAGCGCATCGACCGTGTCGCCGGCCAGCAGCACGTCGAGCTTGACCAGGTTCGCGGGCTTCATTCCGCTCAGCTCGTAGTCAAGCGACGCATAGCCGCGCGTGCGCGACTTCAGCTGGTCGAAGAAGTCGAGCACGATTTCCGCCAGCGGCAGGTCGTAGCTCATCTGTACCCGCTCCGGAGAGAGGTAATGGATGCCGGCCGGCTCGCCGCGGCGTTCCTGGCATAGCTCCATCACCGCGCCGACGAACTCGCGCGGCGTGATCACCTGCGCCTTTATGAAAGGCTCGCGGATCTCGGCGATCACGCCCGGCTCGGGCATGTCGGAGGGGTTGTGTACCTCGACCTCCTCGCCGTTTGTGAGCGTGACGTCGAACTCGACCGAGGGCATCGTCGCCAGCAGCTCCAGGTCGTACTCGCGCTCCAGTCGCTCGCGCACGATGTCCATGTGCAGCAGCCCGAGGAAGCCGCAGCGAAAGCCGAAGCCGAGCGCATCGGAGGTCTCCGGCTCCCAGGAAAGCGCGGCGTCGTTGAGCGTCAGCTTCTCGAGCGCGTCGCGCAGGTCCGGGTAGCGGTCGGAGTCGATCGGGAACAGGCCGCAGAAGACCATCGGCTTGACCTCGCGGTAGCCGGGCAGGGCCTCGCGGGCGCCGTCCTCGGCGCGCGTGCCGGTCGTCAGCGTGTCGCCGACGCGTAGCTGGGTGACGTCCTTGACGCCGGTAATCAGATAGCCCACCTCGCCGGCCGAGAGCTGCTTGACCGGCGTCATCGTCGGCGAGAAGAAGCCGATGTCATCGATCTCCGCGCGCGTGCCAGCCGCCATCGCGCGGATCGCCTCGCCCTTCTTGAAGACGCCGTCGACCACCCTGATGTAGGCGATCACGCCGCGGTACTGGTCGAACTCGGAGTCGAAGATCAGAGCTCGTGGCGGCGCGGTCGGGTCGCCTGCCGGCGGCGGCACGCGCTGGATCAGCTGCTCGAGCACCTCGCCGACGCCCGCCCCGGTCTTGCCGCTGATCTTCAGGATCGACTCGGGCGGCTCGCCGATCAGCTCGCCGACTTCGCCGGCCACCCGCTCGGGCTCAGCTCCGGGAAGGTCAATCTTGTTCAGGCACGGGATCAGCTCAAGGCCCGCCTCGACGGCGAGATAAGTGTTGGCTACGGTCTGCGCCTCCACCCCCTGCGAGGCGTCCACGACCAGCAGCGCCCCCTCGCAGGCGGCGAGCGAGCGCGACACCTCGTAGGTGAAGTCCACGTGCCCGGGAGTGTCGATCAGGTGCAGTTGGTAGGTCTCGCCGTTTGAGGCCTTGTAGGCGACGCGCACCGCCTGCGCCTTGATCGTGATCCCGCGCTCGCGCTCCAGATCCATCGAATCCAATACCTGCGCTCGCATCGCGCGCTCGTCCACGGCGTGCGTGAGCTCGAGGATGCGATCGGCCAACGTCGACTTGCCGTGGTCGATGTGGGCGATGATCGAGAAGTTGCGGATGCGCGATTGCTCCATCACCTATCCCTCCGGGAAACCGCCCCCGGCAGGGGGTGGAGGGACTCGCGGTTGCGGATCTTGTCCTGTTGCATGGCGTCCAAACTGTAGAAGGCGGTAGCCTTGTCTCGTTCGGCGGATCGCCCACTCGGCCCGAGCCCTCGGGTTCAAGCCGGCAACGCACCTTCGGGTGGCCAGTCCGGTGGTCGGGAGTGTCATAGCCGCCCAGGCATACGACACAAGTCCTGGGACGTAGTAGTTCAGTGGTGATCTATGACCGAACCGGGGCCGGGTAAGGCGTCAGCCTCCCGGCCCCTTCTATGCCCGGCCCAACCGAGCGGTGATCAGGCTATGGACCTGGTGCGCCTCGGGGATTCGCATCGCAAGTACGGCACGAACATAGACCCACACGCCGGCCAGGCCGGCCGTCCCGACGCTGATGATCTGCGCCTGAAGCGATGTCCCGAGCAGCGAGTCGAGCACATCCCAGACCACGTAGGAAACGCCGGCAAGCAGAGCCGAAGCTACGCAGATCCGCACCGTGATCATCGTCGTCTTGGCGCCTTCCAAACGCCCGTTGAAGCCGGTTCGCAGACGCCGCAACTGCAATGCCGCCATCACCATGTTGGCCGCCAGCGTCCCGATCACGAGACCGGCGATCCCGAGCGGCTTGTAGAGGCTGAGGCTCACCACTATGTCGACCGCCATGTTGATGCCGGCAAGCGAGGTGGGGATCCACGGCCGCTGCACCGCGAAGAAAGCCCGTGTGAGCAGCAGGTTGATCCCCCCGAATGGGAGGCTGAAAGCGAACCAGAACAATGCCGTCGAGACGCTGGAGGTCGATTTGGCGTCGAAGTGACCGCGTTCGAAGAGCAGTCGCACGACCGGCACGGTCAGCACGATCAGAAATGCGGACGCCGGGATCAACAGCAGGTTGATCTGGCGAATGCCGGAGCCGATCGTTCGCCGCATCGACGCCACGTCCCGGCGCGAGGCCATCCGGCTCATGATCGGGAATAGCACGGTGGCGACGGCGACGCTGAACATGCCCTGCGGCAGCATGTAGACGCGGAAGGCATTTTCGATCGCGCGGGGCGCTTCGGTGCTCACGAGCGTGCCGAAAGCGGAGTTGATCAACTGATCGAGGTTGACGATGCCCAGCCCCACTGTCACGGGCAGCATCAGCACCAGCACGTGCCGTACGCGCTGGTCGTGCCAGTCGATGTGGAACTGCAGACGGAAATCGATCCGGCCGAGCGCCAGGAAAGCGATCAGTAGCTGAAGCCCTGTGGCAACGAGCACACCGATCGCAAACGCGTAGATGCCGTTTTCGCCGTGGAACAGCGGATGCAGCACGACGAGCAGGACCAAGATCACGAGGTTCCACAGCACCGGCGAGATCGCTTGGACGGTAAAGCGGTCGTATGACTGCAGAATCGCCAGCAGTAGACCATTCAAGCCGAGCAGGAATACCACCGGAAACAGCACCTGTGAGAGGCCGACGGTGAGGGCCACCGCGTGAAACTGCGGGCCGATGAACAGCGGCATGATCACCCCCGCGGCCAGGATGAAGAACGCCGTGACAATGCTCAGCCCGAGCAGCATGATCCAAAACAGCGTTGAGGCCAGCCTGAACGCTTCCTGCCGGCGTTCGCGCTGAAGCAGATCGGTGAACACCGGCACGAAGGCGGCGCCCAGCGCGGCGTTGGCGAACAGCTGAGCGACGAAATTCGGAACCAGGAAGGCGATCGTGTAGGCGGACGCGGCCGCGCTCGTGCCGAAGTAGCTGGCGAAGACGATCTCGCGCAGCAGCCCGACCACCCGCGACACCCCCGTCCAGGCCGAGAACATCGCGGTATTGCGGGCCGCGGCTCCCTCGGCTCGTTCTGGCGGGCTCCCCGCAGGCGCGGCTGCTTCTCCCGTGGCGGACAAGGCCGCTATAGTACGTCGCCGCGCGGCGCGCCCAGGCAGTCAGAGCTGGGCGCGAGGCGCCTTTTCTCATGGCCAACATCCACTCACAGAAGAAGCGCATCCTCCGCTCTGAGCGCGAGCGCATCGAGAACCGCGAATACACCTCGGCGATCAAGACCTACTTCCGTCGCCTCGAGGTCGCCGTGAGCGAGAAAGACGCCGAAACCGCCACGAGCGAGCACCGGCAGCTGGTGAGCACGATCGACAAGGCCGTCAAGCGCGGCGCGCTGCACCGCAATACCGGGGCGCGCAAGAAGTCCCGCGCTGCTCGTACTCTCGCCGGCTCCTAGCTTCTTCCGCCTGCCTCAAGCAGCAATCGCGAGGATCGCGCGCAGAGCGAGCGTGTCCTCCTCAAGCGAGGACAGGGGCGTACGCGACTCGGTGACGGGAGCACCCCCACGCGTATCCAGTTCGAGGTCGGCGATACGACACAAGGCCGCGCGCAGACGTTCGGGCTCGGAGCGCTCGACATCGGCAATGAAGCGCTCAGCCGCTCGCGGCGGCATCCTCAGGGTGCGCTTGATCTGCGCCGCCGACTCGCCCTGCTGCAGGCGCACAGAGACACCCTCGGCGTCGCGCAAGCGCTGGGCCATCAGGTAGACGAGGCCGGAGATGCGCTCACCCTGGGCGCGCAGGCGCATGTAGGCGCGGGTCGCTTCGGGCGCGTCGGCGCCGACTAGTGCGTCTGCGAAGGAGAAGGCTCGCCATGCTGTCGAGTACGCCGCCTGCTGCTCGATGTCCTCGGCGCCGATCTTGATCGGGCGGTCCTCGGCGCCGTCCTCTTCGGAGGCGAGCGCGAGCTTCTCGAGCTCGCGCAGCAAGCGCTGCTGGCGCTCGCCGACCTGCTCCACGAGCGTCTTGGCGGCAAACGCATCCAACGACAGCCCGAGACGTCCGGCTTGCTCGCGCACCCAGCCTGCCAGCTCCCACGGCTTGATCGTCGCCTCGCAGACGATCTGGCCCTTGGTCGCCTTGACGGCGTCGTGCAGCGCCGTGGGCGCGGTCGTGCGAGCCTCCTCGCGCGCGAAGAAGGCGATGGTCGTGTCCGGCGGCATCGCCGCCATCGCGGGCGCGATCCGATCGGCCACCTCGGCCTGCTTGAAGCGCTCGGCCCCGTCGACGACGATCACGCGGCGCCCGATCGCGAATGTCATCGTGGCGAGCGCCAAGGCGACTCCTTCGGGGGTCGAATCCTCGCCGGCGACGATCTCCACGCTGCCTGCGTCCCCCTCGGCTTCGGCCAGCGCCTTCAACCGCGCCCGGCGCTCGGCGATCGCCCCATGATCGTCGCCGTGGATCAGGTAGGCGGGCTTGAGCGCGGGCATGGCGCCGAGTCTAGGCGAGCGCTCCGACAGCGCTCCGCAGCTCAGCGCACGACCAAGTTCACAAGCCGCCCGGGCACCACGATTTCCTTGACGATCTCACGCCCGTCGAGATGCGCCTGCACGTTGGGCGCCGCCAAGCACAGCGCCTTCAGCTGCCCTTCGTCGGCATCAGACGGCGCCTGCACACGATCGCGCAGCTTGCCGTTGACCTGACACACCAGCTC
>Ga0105240_10002325_pt1 | contig 30753 bp, 28 predicted proteins | sample KBSC54metaG_FD_80426 | JGI IMG/M metagenome (GOLD analysis project Ga0105240, IMG submission 80426) | Corn rhizosphere microbial communities from Kellogg Biological Station, Michigan, USA - KBS C5-4 metaG | ecosystem: Host-associated > Plants > Roots > Rhizosphere > Soil | place: Michigan, USA... | reverse complement strand
CTGTAGCGCATTGGTCACCGCGGCGATCACGGCAGCCCCCGCCATGTTGACCGCCTTGTAGCGCTGCGCCGCGATCGCCTTGGTCGATTCCACGATGTCGGCAACGCCGATGGTCCAGTCGTCCGGCAGCGGCGAATAGAGCTGCGGCTCCATCAGCCGCGTAAAGCCGCGGAACACCGGAATGGAGCCATAGAACGCATCGCTACCGGAGGAGTTGGTCATCGCTGGATCGTCCGGTCCGAACTTCGTGGAGATACGGTCGACGTGAGTGAACGGGTTCACGCAAAAATATCGGAGCCGAGGGTCGAATGCAAAAGCGTGCGGAAAGCCGAGCGCTTTCGGAGGCCTTATCATCGAGGGCGCCCCGATGACACGGCGCACGCCGTCATCGAAAAATCGTGTGTCGTCTGTTAGGTCTATGCCATGATCGACTGGAAGAGCGACGAGGCCCCCAAACAGGCCAGCATCCACGCCCTGCAGATCGGCGACCGTATCAACACGGCGAGCTTCGAGGGCGAGATCCTGTCGAGCACGCCGCTCGCCGTGCGTGTCGGCAGGCAAGGCCTTGCCGTGGTGTTCCGCTACGGTGTCGTGGTGTTTCTGGGTCTCACGGCGGACCAGGAAGCCGAATTTCTCGAACGGTTGAGCGGGCGCACCGCCGGCAAGATCACGCCGCGCGAGGAGGAATGGGCCAAGGTCCAGGTCGCCAGGGAAGGCGAGGAGCCGATTCCGGTCGGCGGGCCGATCCAGGTTCGGGAAATGTCCCTGGAGCGGCTGCTGGTCGTGTCGGACGCGCTGGCCAAGAGCGTGGTGCTCGGGCGCGACGAGCGCGAGGTCGCCAACGTCTTCGACACCATCGAGCCGTTCGCGCGCGAGCTCGCGCGGTCTGGCCAGACTTCCCGGAGCCGGACCGACCTTTTAAAACTGCTCGGCAACTCGCTGCTGGTGCAGCACCGCGTCTCCGGCCGCGTCGCGGTCGACGAAAAGCCCGACGTGCTGTGGGACCGCCCCGATCTCGAGCGTCTCTACTCACGGCTGGAGGACGAATACGAGCTCAGCGAACGCGTCGAGCTCCTGGAGCACAAGCTGGAGGTCATCTCCGATACCGCGACCACGCTCGCCGACATCATCGACGCCAAACGCTCGCTGCGCCTCGAATTGATCGTGATCTTCCTGATCGCGTTCGAGATCGTTGTCACCGGCTACGAGATTTTCTCGCGCGGCGGGCACTGACGGGAATGCGTCGCATCACGGCCGCTTCAGCTCCGTGACCCGGAACGGCTCCAGCGTGTCGATCACATCGGGCGATTGCGTGTGGTAGCTGAAGCGGAAGTAGCGCACCGTGATGGCGTCCCTGGTGAAGTCGGCGAGGATGAAGCCGTTCTCCTCGATCGGCTTCAGATCCTCGACCATGGTCAGATGCGTCGAGGGCGTGGCGCCGATACCGCGGAACGCCGACGGCCAACCGCGATCGCCGGTGCCGAGCGGCCCGGACAGGATCACCACCACCGGATTCTTGCCGAAATCCAGCGCGCCGCTGCGCCGCATGCGGCCCTCCGCGATCGCATGCAGGTCGCCGGAGATCACAAGCGGAATCCGTCCTGGCATCGCCGCGACCTCGGCCATCAGGCGGTCGTGCTGCTTCAGCCAACCGCTCTGCCAATAGGGTTTCGGCACATCGGTGGTCAGCTTGCCATCCTTGCCGAGAATGTCCGGATACCACTCGCCCCATTTGCCGGCACTCCAGCCCGGCGGGTTGGAGGGGATATTGACGAGATGGACCATCTCGCGATCAGTCATCCGGGACTTCAGCTAGGCCTCGACCGTGCCGTCGACGAACACCGCACTCGGCCCCGCCAAGGTCTGCGTGCGGCGCACGTCGTAGAGCAGGATCTCGGCGAGCTTGCCGTAACGCAGCGTGCCGAAGGCTTCGCCGACGCCGCCCGCGCGGTCCGCTGCCGATGCGCCTGGAAGACCGAGCGGGCGATTCCGGTCGGGCAGATATTCCGGATAATAGAGCTGGCGCGTGGCGCGCGCGAGCTCGAGCATGAAATGATCGGGCGGAAAGGTGATGATGTCGTCAGTCGCCTCGTCATTATCGAAATAATCGTGATCGTCCTGCATGAAGAAGACCGGCGTCGAGCGTAAGAGCGCGCCATATTGCGGAATGATCTGGGCTGCGGTGGCGCGGCGGAACACCGTCTCGTTCGGCGTGCCGAACACCGGCTGCGCGCGATCGAAGACGCCGGCAAGCTCCTTGCCAAGCGCCGAGGCGCCGCTTCCTTTGGAGGCCCGCGGCGCACGCAGGTCCCAATAGATCTGGTCGCCATTGGCGATCAGCGCGTCCGGCTTGAACGACAGCCCGCGCGCCAATAGCCGGCGGCGCAGCGCCGAAGGCAGCCAGTTGATCTTGCCCGCGGGCAGGCCCTGGTTGAGCCCGTCATGGCCGCCGCCGCAGGTATAGATCATCACCCGCAGCCGCTCCGGCATCGCCTCCGGCGCCGGGAAGGTCGCAAGTTGCCACGGTTCGCAAAGTGCGCGTCCGCTCGCGCTCTTCAACGACAGTGTGTAGGGCGAGGAAGGCGAAAGGCCGGTGACGTCGAACTGCCAGAAATCGCCGGCGGAGGTGTTGGCCTGGCCACGCACCCTGGTATTGCCGACCACAAGCTCGGGCGGCGCGAGCTGGGCCTCCTTGAACGAAGCCTTGATCAGGAAGCGGTCATGGCTGGCGGTCGGGATCAGATGTTGGACGCCGCCTTGGTCCCAATCCTTTTCCCGCGGCGGACTTTCCGCGGCCGCCGCCGGGCCGCCGATACCGGTGGTGACCAAGCGCGGCAGCGTGGCCGCGGCCGCGCCGATCATAAAATCGCGTCGCGTCGCCATGCGATCCTCCCTGCCCTGCGCACCTCAGCAGCGCAAGTTCGGCCTCATTCTAGCGCGCTGACGTGCCAGGTGGCATGGCTGACGCCCGGCATTTTCGACAGGTCAGCCACGACCGAGTCGAGATCGTCAGGCTCGACCGCGAGCGGCACCAGCACCGCGGAAACCTCGACATTGTCGTTGGAGTGAAACACGATCCGGGTCTCGCGTATGGGATAGCTCGCGGCTTCCAGCCGCTCATTGATGACGTCGCGCACTTCGCCAGCCCGCCTCGAATCGGTGGTGACGCTGATTTCATAAGTCGCTTCCGATGTGCGTTCGTTGAGCGGAATGCGATCGATCGCATTGACCAGCGGCCGCAGCAGCGTGTTGCCGGCCAGCACGAACAGCGTAAGCAAGGCCGAATCTGCCACCATGTCGGCGCCGGCGCAGGAGCCGACCGCTGCCGAGGCCCAGAGCGTCGCGGCCGTATTGAGCCCGCGCACGTTCATGCCCTCCTTCATGATGGCGCCCGCGCCGAGAAAGCCGATGCCGGAGACGACATAGGCGATCACCCGCACGCTCCCCTCTGCACCGTTGATGCGATTGGCAAGATCGACAAAGGCCGCGGCCCCCACGCAGACCAGCACGTTGGTGCGCAAGCCGGCGCTACGCTGGCGGTACTGGCGCTCGGCACCGATCAACGTGCCGAGCACGAAGGCCGAAAGCAGGCTGACGAGGGTATCGAGGAAATCCTGGAGCTGGAAGGTATGGATGAACTGCACAGGCGGGCCCCAATCGAGTCGCAACAAAATAGTGCGCTCAATATCACCCGTGAACAAGATCGCTTTATGAAGGCGCGATCGCAGGCAGAAAATATGCTCAGGCCGTATTGCCGGCGTCGATGGTCAGCACGCTGCCGGTGATGTTGCGGCCGCCGTCACTGAACAAATATTCCACCATGCGCGCAACGTCATCGGCCTCGGGCAGGCGACGCAGTGCGCTGCGCTTGGCGATTTTGTCCCGACCCTCACCGCCAAGATTTTGCGTCAGCTCGGTGTCGATGAACCCCGGCGCGATGGCATTCACGGTGATGCCGAGCTTGCCGACCTCGCGCGCCAGCGAGCGCGTGAATCCCGTCGCGGCCGCCTTGGTCGCGCCATAGACGGACAGGCCGTTATAGCCGGTGGATGCGATGATCGAGGAGATGTTGACGATCCGTCCCTCGCGATCGGCCATCATGTGACGGACGATGTATTTGGTGAGGATGACGGGCGACAGCACGTTGAGACGCACCAGCGCTTCGATGTCGGAATTATGCATGGTCGCAAGCAGGCCTTCGGTGCCGATGCCTGCATTGTTGACGAGGCCATAGATCGGGCCGAACTCGTCGCGCAGCGACTTCACGAAAGCCGGCAGCCCGTCGATCGCGCTGAGGTCGCAGGGTCGGAAATGCAGATTGCCCTGCTTTGCCGCGCCGATCGCCGAACGCAATTCCTCGCTCTCGCGCCGCGCTACCGAGATGACGTTGAAACCCGCGTCCGCGAGCCTTTTGGCGATGACAAGCCCGATGCCGCGGCTGCCGCCGGTGACGAGGACGTTACGCATCGGAGCGCGCCAACTTTCCGGCCGGCGTCACATCCAGCGCCTCAACGAAGCGGATCACCGCGGGCACCTTGTGCGAGGCAAGCGAGGCGCGGCAATTGGCCAGTATCTCCTCGCGGATTTCCTTGGCCCGTTCCGCACTGCCGTCGGTCAGGATCACGTCGGCGACGACGATCGAGCCCGTGATCGGGCTGCGGCGCGATTTCGCGCGCGACATCCGCACATTGGCGTGGCGGTTGATGACGGCTTCTATCTCCTCGGGATGAACCTTGAGGCCGCCGATATTGATGATGCCACCGCGCCGGCCGACGAAGTAGTAGCGATCGCCGCGCAGTTCCACCATGTCGCCACTATCGACAAAACCCTCCGCGTCCGTGAGCGTCCCGCCGCGCTTGCCGATATAGGCATGGGCTGCGCGCGTCGAGCGGATACGGAGCGAGCCGTCGACCACCTTCATCTCGACACCGTTCTTGTTCGGTCCGACCAGGCTGGCCGGGAAACCTTCACGGCCGTCATTGACGGCGAAACCGACGCCGGCCTCGGTAGAGGCATAGGCATGGCCGACTGACGCATTCGGAAACGCCTGCGCCAGCCCATCGAGGACGGCCTGGTCGGAGATCTCGCCGGAGAGACGCACATAGCGTGGGGCAAAGCCTGCCGCCGAGCCGCTCATCAGGAGCTTGCGCCAATGCGAGGGCGTGCCGGAAATGTGCGTGACGCCGCGTGCAGCCAGCCGCGCGACATGATCGGCCAGTACTTCGCCGGACTGCGACAACACCATCGAGCCGCCGCCGATGATGGCGCGGAGGAATATCTGCAGGCCGCCGTAGCGGCGGATGTCGTAGAAAGTCGCCCATACCGGCGGCGTGCCGCGTGCGGGGCCATCGGCAACGATCGCGCCGCACAGGCCTTCCAGCGTGTGACCGACAATTTTCGGAACGCCCGACGTGCCCGAGGTCAGCATAAGCCATTCGCTAGCGCATTCGGTTTGAGCGGGCGCAGTCGCCGTCAGCGGCAATCCCGCCGTCACGACGCGCGCGAGACCGACATCACTCCAGCGCTCGGGCTGGTCGGTGATCACGGTGTCGATTTCGGCGTCCTCGATCAGCGCAGAGAGATAGTCCGGATTGAGATCGGGCGGACAGAGCAGCATGCGGCGCACGATGCCATCGACCTCGATCATGGCAAGACCGGCCATCAACTGGCCCGTCACCGAGACCAGCACCGATCGTCCCGACAGCTCACCGGGACGCGCATCGAGGCAGGTCTGCGACAGGATGTCGGTCAACGACACGACGTGCCGCGCGTCCGAGAACGTGCGGCCCTTCAGCTGCGGGCCGAGATAGTCGCGAAGCGCAAAGACGTCACGCGGGGACATTTTCGTACGCTCGGACGAAATCGCCGACCGTCAGCGGGAACGCCGCGTCCTCCGATATGGTAAACGGATCGATGCCAAGATCGTCCTCCAGCCGCGCGACCAGGATCGCAAACGCCAGCGAGTCGAAGCCGGTCTCGTGGAGGGAAAGCTCGTCCGTGAGCGGCGGCAGCTTTACCTGCTGCTCCTCGGCAATCTGCTTCATCGCCGCAATAACCCTTAATCTGACTGACATCGAACGCCTCGCTTTTTCGTCAAATGATTGGATCGCATCATAATCCGGAACTGTGAATTAGCTCCCCCGCGGGGCAGCGCTTTTGCCGCGCTTGGTAAACGCCCTGCTTGCCGAACCCTCGAAGATTAGCGGATTGCGGAAGGTTTTTGTAAAACTTTAGAAGTGGATCGCACCGCTTGCGATACGCGCCTGCACCTCGGCATCGAGCGGAAGATAGTGGCCGGACTTCGGTTCGCGATAATACAGCGGCTCGCTGACAGCGGCTGGATCAAATCCCTCACGCACCAGAACCTGCTTCTTCTGCTTGAAGGTCTCGGTCGAATCGAGCGAGGCGGAGATGCGCAGGAACAGCGGATGCGCATAAAGAGGCAGCCGGCGCGCGAGATGATCGGCCAGATGTTTGAAATCGAAGCGTTCACCGACCACGATGGCGGCCATGCCGGCGCGGCCGTCATGACCCGGCACTTCGACGCCATAGGTCGTGGCATCGAGCACGCCATCGCAATCGCGGATGGCGTCGTTGACCTCGCTGGTCGCGACATTCTCGCCCTTCCAGCGAAAGGTGTCGCCGACGCGGTCGACGAAACGGAAGAAACCCTGCTCATCGAGCCGCATCAAATCGCCGGTCCGGAACCAGGCATCGCCCTTGGCAAAGACGTCGCGTAGCACCTTCTTTTCAGTCTCGGTGTGATCCGTGTAGCCCTCGAAACGGCCGCCGCCTTCGTCCGCGATACCAATGCGGCCAATGGCTTCTCCGATCTCGTTGCGCGCGCAGGCGACGCAAAGCCCGCTTTCGTCGCGTATCGGCGCACCGTTCGACGCATCGACTTTGACGATCGCCGCCGGGAAGCGGTGCGCGAGCAGCGGCGGAACGCGGCCGATCGCGCCGACCTTGCCCTCGACATTGTAGAGCGAGAAGTTGCCCTCGGTCGCCGCATAGAATTCGAGGATACGCGGGATCGAGAAACGCGCCTGGAACTCCTCCCAGATGTCGCCGCGCAGGCCGTTACCGCAAGCCAGGCGCAGCCGGTGCCGGCTCTCGAATTCGGAGGCTGGCGTCTTCAGGAGATAGCGGCAGAGCTCGCCGATATACTGGAACAGCGTGCAATCGAAACGGACGAGATCGCTCCAGAAATTCGTCCCCGAGAATTTTTCCGCGAGCGCCACCGAGGCGCCGGCAAACAGCATGCTGCAGGGCGCGACAATGCCGCCGACGGAATGGTAGACCGGCAGGCAGTCATAGAGACGATCATCGGGCGTGGCGTCGGTGAGGCCTGCGAACCAGCCGCCCCAGTTCAGGATGCGGCGATGGCTGATGCTCGCGGCCTTCGGCAGGCCGGTCGTGCCGGAGGTGTAGATCAACAGCGCGCGGTCGTTGATGGTGACGTCACGCCGCTCGGCCGGCGATAGCGCACCGGTGTCGAATTGCGCGAGCCTCACCCCGAGTTCTTCTTCGGTCCAGATCTTCGGCGCGCGTGACAGATGCGGGCCTGCCGTCTCGAATGCATCGGCCAGCTCGTCAGCCAGAATAATGTGATCTGCCTTCGCCACGTTGAGACAATGGGCGAGCGACTGCCCGACCAGCTTGGTGTTGATCAGCGCGACCACGCCGCCGATCCGACTGATGCCGAGCCAGGCCGCGACATAGTCAGGCTGCGTGGGCATGATCAGGCCAACCGTATCGCCGCGGTCGACGCCGGCCGCGAGCGCCCAGCGCGCATAGCGGTTGATGCGTTCGGCGAGCGCACGATAGGTGAGGCTCTCGCGGTCCGAAATCAGCGCCGGCCGGTCGCCCTGCCGCGCCGCCCAATCTTCGACGACGTCGGCGAACAGCCGCTTTGGATCAGGCTCGATGCGCGAAGTGAGCTCTATCGCCTTCAGCCAGGCTTTCGCCGCCGACGGCTTTGCGCGCGGCGCGGTTTCGGGCGGCTTGTCGATCACACTTGTTTTCATGGCCGGCACTGAGTTGTTCCCAAGCCTTGTATAGACCGCCATGCCTGATCAGGTGTTAACCGGCACAATTAAAGAGGGAGCGCAACATCCTCGGAGCGGCCGAACAGCTTCAATATCTTCGTTAACGTCGGTCCAATCGCCCGCAGCTCTTCCAGATGAACCCGGGAAAGACGCCGCAAGCGCAGCTCCCCCTCTTTGGTGAGTTGTACCAGCACGCGCCGGCCATCTCTCGCGTCGACGCTGCGGCTCAGGATTTTCAGCTTCACCATGCGGTCGACCAACTCGACGGCGGTGTGATGCCGGATCAGGAGGTAGCGCGCGAGATCGCCGACCGAGATCGGCTCGCGGCTCGAGAAGCCCCTGATCGCCAGCAACGCCTGATGCTGATGGGCCGTCAGGCCCGACCGGTTGGCGGCCGCCTCGCTGAAAGCCTGAAACCGGCGTAGCTCGTAGCGAAAACGGGCCAGGGTCTCATAATCCACCAATCTGGCACGGTCGGCAGCTGTGCCCGATCGTGCCTTCCTCGGACGACGCTTGTCTCCGCTTGCAGGTGGCATGCCCGGTCCCTTGCTCTCGCGCCGCAGCACGACGTTGGCATCTAGGCGCTATGGTCGCCATAAAGGAACCGAAAATTCCTGTGGATCGGTGCCCACCGAGTCTTCGGTCGCAACGCGCTTACCTGCGCGGAAGATCCTTGCTCAGATATTTGAGAAGAATCCGCTGGATGGCGACCGGCACGCTCGTCGTCCGGCGGCGCACCGATTTCTCCAGAGCCTCGACAAGCTCCGCCTGGGTCAGACCGCCCGCCGCGGACTTCAAGCTCAGATCGCGCCAGATTTCGGAGAGCGACTTGCCGGCGTAAAGCAGCGGCCGGATCGTCACACCACGTGCCGCGGCCCAGCGCATGATTTCGTTGAGGGTCTGCGGGCCGCAATTGCGCGCCGTCGACAGGCGCTCCATCGTGATCTTGCGCAGCAGCGCCTCCGGAGGCGTCCATCCGTTCCGCGGCGGGACCTCGCCGGTGATCTCGCCAGCCAGCATTTTCAGGACATTGAGCGCCCGCAGGCTGAGCTTGTGATCCGGCGCTTCAGCCTCGGCCGAGGCTGAAGCCGGCGCACCCTGCGGCATGTCGAAGCACGTGTTGACGACATGGACCGGGGCGACCTCCTCAAGGCGCATGTCCATTGTGGGCAGGCGGGCGTGGGCCCCGTTCTTGCTTGGCATGGTTGGTCCCGGGTTCTGTCTTGGCTAGGCGCGGCGAAGCCGGCGTGATGTATCGTTATACGATATACTGGCGTGACAGCTGTCTTCGACCAAAGGCGAATTTGACAAGCGCATGTTATATATCGTGAAACGGGATAAACTATGCAAGCGTGCGATGCAGGCGGGCCGCCCGCCGAACGGGCGCCGGCAGACGCTGAGCGCGGGAGCCCGAGGATTTCGGGCGCCAGCGCAACCAGGCACATCACAATAATTCCGGGGAGGACGTCGATAATGAAGAACCCACTACCGAAATCTGCCTTCAGGCTCTCGCGTCGCGGCCTGCTTCAAACCGCCGCGGGGCTGGCGGGCGGAGCAATGCTGCCGGGCGGCATGCCCTTCGCATTCGCCGAGGATCATCCGGCCATTGGGACTTATCCAGCCGGCTCGTCGGGATCTTCGGTTTTCATCGGCGTCGCCACGCCGCTTACCGGCACCTATGCGTTGCAAGGCGAAGACGAGCTCAAAGGCTGGCAGCTCGCCGTCGAGCACATCAACAGCGGCCACGAGCTGATCAAGAAAATCTCGCCCAAGACCACAAAGGGCGTACTCGGCAAGGAGCTCAAGCTGGGTGTTGCCGACTCCGCCGCCAAGCCGAATGAGGCGGTGCAAGCCGAGCAACGCTTCATCACCGAGAACAAGGCCATCTTGATGACGGGCTCGACCTCGAGCGCGGTTGCAGTCGCGCTGAACAAGCTCGCGCAGCGTGAAAAGGTGCTCTACGTCTCCGGCATTTCCGGCTCCAATGATACCACAGGCAAGGACTGCGTCCGTTACGGCTTCCGCCAGAATTTTTACGGTCAGACCGCGGCCGCCGCGATCGGCCCGATCGTGGTCAAGCAGTTCGGCAAGAACAAGAAGGCCGCCTATTTGACACCGGACTACACCTACGGTCACACCGTCACGAAATCCATGCAGGACTTCCTGGCGACGGCCGGATGGACCACCGCGACCAATCAGGTCGCGCCGCTCGGCGCACCTGACTATTCTTCATATCTCTTGAACGTCGCCAACTCCGGCGCCGACGTGCTCATCAACGTCAATTGGGGTCATGACGCCGTGCTTTCGACCCAGCAGGCCAAGCAGTTCGGCGTGCTCGACAAGATGAAGCTGGTCGTCCCCTACCAGATCCCCTTCATCGCCCGCGAGACCGGCGGCCTGATGCAGGGCGTCTATGCCGCCACCGACTACTGGTGGACCATCGAGGACAAATACCCGCTCGCCAAGATGTTCAACGACGCCTTTGACAAGAAGTATGGCTACAAGCCGGAATGGGGCGCCGCAAACTCCTACATCAGCTTCGCCCATTGGGCCCGCATGGTCGAGGAAGCCGGCAGCTTCTACCCGCCGGACATCATCAAGACCTACGAGAAGGAGGAAACCATCCCCTCCCTGGTCGGAGACGTGCATTACCGCAAGGAAGATCACCAGTGCGTCCGTCCTGTCATCATCGTGAAGGGCAAGCTGGAAAAGGACATGAAGAACAAGGAGGACTATTACGACGTCGTCGAGATCGTCCCTGGCGCGGGCCTGATGCAGAAACCCGACGCGTTCGGCTGCAATCTCGGCGATTACACTTGAGCATGCGCTGACTTCTGACGCCGCGGGCAAGTGCTAACTTGCCGCGGCGTCAGTTTTTTTGCGTGGCACCTCGCGGCGCGATCCGCTAAAATCGGGACCATGAACGCTTTTCATGATTAGTTGGCCGAACTTCATTTCCCAACTGTTCAACGGGCTGGCGCTCGGCGCGCTGCTCGCGCTGATCAGTTCCGGTCTGACCATCATTTACGGCACGCTCGGCGTGCTCAATCTCGCCCATGGCGCGATGTTCATGATGGGCGGCTATGCGGGCTTCGTTGCCTTCCAATACACCCACTCGTTCCTGGTTGCCGTCATCGCGGGCTCGCTGTTCGTGATGCTGGTCGGCATCGTGATGGAGCGGGTCATCATCCGTCGTTTCTATCATCGCCCGCATGAGGACCAGCTCCTGGTCACCTTCGGGCTCGGCATCTGCTTCGTCGAGATCGTGCGCCTGATCTTCTCGTCCAATTCGCAGATCGTGCCGCCGCCGGCCTTGTTCCAGGGCATCACCAATCTCGGCTTCATGTTCTACCCGACCTATCGCCTCGCCGTGGTCGGCATCGTCGCGGTCGCGCTCGGCGCGCTGTTTCTGATCCTCTACCGCACCCGGCTCGGCATGATCGTGCGCGCCGGCATCGAAGATTCGCTGATGGTGGATTCGCTCGGCATCGACGTCTACCGCGTCTTCATGATCGTGTTCGGCATCGGCGCCATGGCCGCCGGCTTTGCCGGCATCGTCAACGCGCCGGTGGTGTCGCTGACGCCTGGTGTCGGCGACGACATCCTGGTCGAAACCTTCGTGGTGGTCGTGATCGGCGGCGTCGGATCGTTTCCGGGCGCCATCCTCGGCGGCCTGATCGCAGGCGAAATCATCAGCATCACCTCCATGTTCAACCCAGGCTACGCCTATGTGATGCTGTTTGCGGCCATGACGCTCGTGCTCGTGGTACGGCCGCACGGCCTGCTCGGCGTGCAAGGCCGCGAGTAGGCGCGAATTTTCCCGATGCTCAAGCAACGCCCCTTCCTGATCGAGACTCTGACCGCGATCGGCCTGATCGCCGCCCCCTTCGTGCTGCCGTATCTCGGCTTCGCACCGAACACCGTGAACCGGATACTGGTCTGGGGCCTGTTCGGCCTCGGCTTCGATATCCTGTTCGGATTCACTGGCCTATTGTCCTTCGGACAGTCGGCGTTCTACGGCACCGGCGGCTTCGTCGCGGCCTACCTTTTGACCCAAACCGGCTTCGGCAATGTCGTCGGCGCGCTTGTCATCGGCATGATCGCCGCCGCCTTCACAGGCTATCTGGTCGGCTTGATCGCGCTCCGGCGCACTGGCATCTACTTCGCCATGATCACGGTTGCGATCGCCGAGGTCTTCTTTTTCGTCGAGTTCAATCCGCTGTCGAACTGGACCGGCGGCGAGAACGGCCTGCCGGGCGTGCCGACGCCGAGCTTCAACCTCGGCTTCACCACGGTGCAATTCACCAATGGCTGGTCGCTCTATATCTTCATCGCGCTGTGCTACTTCATCGGCATCGTGATCGCGCTGCGCATCGTGCGCTCCCCGGTCGGTACCATCTTCAACGCCATCCGCGACAATCCGCTGCGTGCTACCGCCGTCGGCCACAACATCCATGGCTATAAGCTGACCGCCTTCGTCATCGCCGCCGCCTATGCGGGCTTTGCCGGCGGCCTGCTCGGCGTGCTGCAGGCCTTCATGCCGCCGGATGCCTTCACCTTCGACACCTCGGGCCAGCTCGTGATGCAGACGGCGATTGGCGGCCGCGGCACGCTATTCGGGCCGCTGGTCGGCGCCGCAGTCTGGCTGTTCCTGCAGGACTTCCTGCAAGCCGCGCTTGGGCTCGGCGCGGCATGGAAGCTGGTGCTCGGCGTCGTCTTCGTGCTCCTGGTCTGCTTCCTGCGTGGCGGCATCGTCGGCGGGCTTGTTGACCTCTATGGCCTCCTCACTGGCAAGCGCACAAAGGAAGCGACCGAAGAGGCTCCCTCCGGCCTGACCGCCGAAGCGGAGCAGAAAGCCGCGGAAGCCGAGATCGCCAAACGATCGGGCGCGCCGCCGACGACCGCACTGGCCACCAAGCGAGACAAGGGCTCCGGACCGATTCTCAAGGCGAGCGGGCTCACCAAGCGCTATGGCGGCCTCGTCGCCAACAGCGACATCGAGTTCACCGTCGACCGCGGCGAGCTGCGCGGCATCATCGGGCCCAATGGCGCCGGTAAATCGACCTTCTTCAAGATGCTGACCTGCGAGATCCCGCCGACCTCCGGCAGCATCGTGTTCGAGGGACGCGACATCACCGGCATGAACGTCACCGACGTGTGCCAGCTGGGCCTGACAAAGAGCTATCAAGTCAACCAGCTCTTCTCCGGGCTCACGGTTCACGACAACGTCGTCATCGCAGCCCTCGCCGCATTGCGCGGCAGGTTCAAGCTCGACATGTTCTCCTCGCTCAATCACATCCCCGGACTGAACGAGCAGGTCGCGCGCACGCTTGAGCTGGTGAACCTGACCTCGCGCAGTTTGACGCCGGTGTCGGAGCTCGCCTATGGCGAGAAGCGCCGCCTCGAGATTGGTCTTGCGCTCGCGACTTCGCCGGCCCTGCTGCTGCTCGACGAGCCGCTCGCCGGCATGAGCCCACGCGAGCGTGTCGAGACGGTCAGCCTGCTGAAATCGATCGGCCGCGATAGAACGATGATCATCATCGATCACGACATGGACGCGCTGTTCGAGCTCGCCGAGCGCGTCACCGTGCTGCAGGAAGGCCGGGTGCTGGTCGAAGGCACGCCGGACGAGATCAAGAAGAGCGTCGCCGTGCAGGAGGCCTATCTCGGCGGCGTACATGGAGTGCTCGACGCATGAACCTGCTCGAGATCGAAGGACTGAACTCCTACTACGGGGATTCCCACATCCTCTTCGACGTGTCGCTGCACGTTGCGCGCAACGAGGTCGTGGCTCTGCTCGGCCGCAATGGCGCCGGCAAGAGCACGACGTTGAAGAGCCTGATGGGCGTGGTGACCCCGCGCACCGGTTCGGTGAAGCTCGATGGCGTCGATCTTGCCGGCCGCAAGAGCCATGCCGTCGCGCGCGCCGGCATGCAGCTGGTGCACGAGGACCGGCGGATCTTCGGCAGTCTCAATGTGGAGGAAAACCTTGTCATCGCGGGGCTCACCGCCTCGCAGCGCTGGCCGCTGGAGCGCATCTACGCGATGTTCCCGCGGCTGAAGGAGCGGCGGAACAATCGCGGCACCGACCTGTCCGGCGGCGAGCAGCAGATGCTGGCGATTGCCCGCGCACTGGTGCGCGATCCCAAGATCCTGCTGCTCGACGAGCCCTTCGAGGGGCTGGCGCCGATCATCGTTCGCGACCTCGTGAGGGTGTGTCGGGAACTTGCCGCGGCCGGCCAGACCATCGTGCTGGTCGAGCAGAACCTCGCCGCCACGCTGACGCTGGCCCAGCGCATCTACATCATTAACAACGGTCACATCGTTCACGAGGGGCCGGCGCAGGAGATCAAGGCGCAGCCGGAGATTCTGCAGCGCTATCTCGGCGTTTAGGGCGGCGGGTCCGCGGGCGGGGGCGCTCACGGACGAAATCGGCGATAGGACGAAGGTCGAATGACCCTACCGGCGTTTCTGATCGCAACCACCCCCGGAATCAGTATCCTGCCGGCCAACGAGCGGACCCGGGCCCGGATACCCCCGTCCGGCCAACCGCTTGATGAGGTGAAGGAAACGCACGCCAGTGCTCACATGTTCGGGCGCCGGCAAAGATGCGCCAGCCTCCAAGAGGTCTGGCCATGAACGAGAGTATTTCGTCACCGTTTATCCGGTTTCCGATCGGCACATCGCTCTTGATGGCCGGTATCCTGTTCATCGGCCTCGTTTCCTACCCCCTGCTGCCGGTGGCGCCGCTGCCGCAGGTCGACTTCCCGACCATCCAGGTCAACGCGAGCCTGCCGGGTGCCAGCCCCGAAACCATGGCCTCGTCGGTGGCGCAGCCGCTGGAGCGGCAAATGGCGCAGATTCCCGGCATCGCGCAGATGACCTCGACGAGCTCGCTCGGCTCGACTGCGATCACACTCCAGTTCGATCTCAACCGCAACATCGATGGCGCCGCCAATGACATCCAGGCCGCGATCAACGCGGCGAGCGGCCAGCTGCCGAAAAACCTGCCTTCGCCGCCGACCTATCGCAAGGTCAACCCGGCGGATTCGCCGATCATGCTGCTGTCGGCGACATCGGACACCGTGCCGCTGATCCGCCTCAGCGACGCCATCGACGTGCAACTCGGCCAGCAGATCAGCCAGATTTCCGGCGTGGCGCAGGTGTTCATCGGCGGCCAGCAGAAGCCGTCGATCCGGGTGCAGATCGATCCGGCCAAACTCGTGGCCAAGGGCCTGTCGCTGGAAGACGTCCGCAGCCAGATCGCGATCACGACCGTCGACAGCCCGAAGGGCAATATCGACGGCGCCAAGCGCGCCTACACGATCTACGCCAACGACCAATTGCTCGATGCCGACAAATGGAACGACGTCATCATCGCCTATCGCAACGGCGCGCCCTTGCGGATTCGCGATATCGGCCAGGCCGTCGCCGGGCCGGAGGATATGAAGCAGGCCGCCTGGGCCGACGGCAAGCGCGGCGTGTTCCTGGTTATCTTCAAGCAGCCCGGCGCCAACGTCATCGACACCGTCGACAAGATCAAGACGGCATTGCCGCGCCTGATCGCGGGGATACCGCCCGCGATCAAGATCAAGATCATTTCCGACCGCACGCTGACCATCCGCGCCGCGGTGGAAGACGTCCAGATCACGCTCCTGATCACCATTTTCCTGGTGATCATGGTGATCTTCGTCTTTCTGCGCAGCTTCTGGGCCACCGTGATCCCGGCCATCACCGTGCCACTCGCGCTGTTAGGTGCCTGCGCGCTGATGTGGGTGTTCGGCTATACGCTCGACAATCTCTCGCTGATGGCGCTCACCATCGCAGTCGGCTTTGTGGTCGACGACGCCATCGTCATGCTGGAGAACATCACGCGCTATGTCGAGCAGGGCGAACGGCCGCTCGCCGCCGCGTTCAAAGGCGCCGCTGAAATCGGCTTCACCATCCTCTCGATCAGCATCTCGCTGGTCGCGGTGCTGATTCCGCTGCTTCTGATGGGCGGCGTGATCGGGCGCCTGTTCCGCGAATTCGCCGTGGTGCTGGCGATGACGATCTTCGTCTCGATGTTCGTGTCGCTGACGCTGACGCCGATGATGGCCTCGCGCTTCCTGCGCTCGCACAGCGAGTCCAGGCACGGCAAGTTCTACCAGTGGAGCGAGCGCCTGTTCGAGCGCATGCTGCATGCCTATGAACGCGGTCTCGACCTCGCGCTGCGCTGGAAGCCGGTCACGCTTCTGATCTTCTTTGCGACCATCGCCCTCTCGGTCCATCTCTTCATGATCATTCCGAAGGGCTTCTTCCCGCAGCAGGACAACGGTTTCCTGACCGGCGTGTCCGAAGCGTCGCAGGACATCTCCTTTGCCGAAATGAAACGCAAGCAGGAGGAGCTCAGCGCCATCGTCCAGGCCGATCCCGCCGTCGACAGTATCGCCATGTTCATCGGCGGCGGGGGAACCGCGCTCAACTCGGGACGCATGTACATCACGCTGAAACCGCATGACCAGCGCGACGTCGACGCACAGCAGATCATTTCGCGCCTGCGGCCGAAGCTTGCAAAGGTTGAGGGCGCAAAGCTGTATCTGCAGGCGTCGCAAGACGTGCGGCTCGGCGGACGCGCTACGCGTACGCAGTTCGAATTCACGCTGCAGGACGCCAATCTCTCAGAACTGAATGAGTGGGCGCCCAAAATCCTTGCCAAGATGCGGACCCTGCCGCAATTGCGGGACGTCGCCACCGACCAGCAGACCGAGGGCACGACTCTCCAGCTCACCATCGACCGCGATACGGCGTCGCGTTACGGCATCTATCCGCAGCTGATCGACGACACGCTGTATGACGCCTTCGGCCAGCGCCAAGTGACGCAATACTTCACCCAGCTCAACTCCTATCACGTGATCCTGGAGATCCTGCCCGAGCTGCAAGGCAAGATCGGTACGCTCGACAAGCTCTACATCAAGTCGCCGCTCACCGGCGCGCAGGTGCCGCTATCGGTCTTCTGCAAATGGACCAGCGTGCCGGTGCGACCACTTGCCATCGCGCATCAGGGACAGTTCCCCGCGGTCACCATCAGCTTCAACCTCGGCCAGGGCGTGGCGCTCGGACAGGCGACCGGCGCCGTGCAGGCCGCCATGGCGACCATGGGCGCCCCGGCGACCCTGAGCTCGAGCTTCCAGGGCACCGCGCAGGCGTTCCAGCAATCGCTCGGCACGGTACCGCTGCTCATCCTCGCCGCGCTGGTCGTGGTCTATCTGATCCTCGGCATCCTCTACGAGAGCTACATCCATCCGCTGACGATTCTCTCGACGCTGCCGTCGGCCGGCGTCGGCGCGCTGGCGATCCTGATGGCGTTCGGATTCGACTTCAGCCTGATCGCTCTTATCGGCATCATTCTGCTGATCGGCATCGTCAAGAAGAACGGCATCATGATGGTCGATTTCGCGATCGCGGCCGAGCGCGACGAGCATCTGACGCCCGAGCAATCGATACGGAAAGCCGCGGTGCTGCGCTTCCGTCCGATCATGATGACGACGATGGCGGCACTGCTCGGTGGCGTGCCACTGATGCTCGGCACCGGAACGGGATCGGAAATCCGCCAGCCGCTCGGCTATGCCATGGTCGGCGGCCTGATCGTCAGCCAGGCGCTGACGCTGTTTACGACGCCGGTGGTCTATCTCTATCTCGATACGTTCTCCAACGCGCTGTCGCGCTGGACCAAGAGCAAGAAGCGCGATGCGGCGACCGACGATGAGCTCAAGGACGCCGCCGAGTAAAGCTGGTGCGCAGCTGTCGGGGCAGAAGAAGGGATCGTGACAACGACCGCCAATTGGGGACGTCATTCCGGGGCGGTCCGACAGGACCAGACCCGGAATCTCGAGATTCTCAGGTGCGCAACTGCGCACCATAGTTCGATGCTTCGCATCGCCCCGGAATGACCTAACTTACGCCACCCCCTGCAACACGAGCCGGTTAAGCCGCGCGGCGAACGCGGCCGGGTCCTCCGGTAATTCGCCGTCGAGGATTTGCGCCTGCTCCAGCAACAGCAGCGACAGATCATCGGCGACGGCCTTGTCGCCGCCCTTGTTCGCGATGGCCGATACCAGCGGATGGCGCAAATTGATCTCCAGGATCGGCTTGGTGCGCATGCCGCGGTTCTGTTGCGACAACAACCGCTCCAGCTCGCGATCGGGTCCGTGACTGCCCGCGACGAGGCATGAGGCGCTGGTCGTCAGCCGCGTCGAGGCCTTCACGTCGGTGACACGCTCGCCAAGGCTCGCCTTGATGATCGCAATCGTCTGGGCCTCATCCGCGGCCGGATCGACCTTGTCCTTGTTCTCCTCCAGCAGCGGGATCAGGTCGAAATCGAGATCGCCCTGACTCAGCGACTTCAGCGGCTTGCCTTCGAATTCGAGCCGCGCCGAGGTCCAGAACGCGTCGACCGGATCGGTCAACAGCAACACTTCGATGCCGCGGGCGCTGGCGGCTTCCAGCCGCGGATTGGACTTCAGCCGTTCGATGCTGTCGCCGACCAGGAAATAAACCTCTGTCTGGTTCGGCTTCATATCCCTGACATATTGCTTGAGTGTGCGCTTCTCGCCCGCGGTCGAGGAAAACCGCGACAGCGCGAGCAGCTTCTCGCGACGCTCGAAATCCTCGTAGATGCCTTCTTTGATGACCGCGCCAAAGGCATCCCAGATCTTGCTGAAATTATCAGGCTCCTTCTCGGCCAGCGTCTCCAGCTCGCCGATGACGCGGGTCGCCACCGCCTTCCTGATCTGCGCGAGCTGCGGATTGTTCTGCAGCATCTCGCGCGAAATGTTGAGCGGCAGATCCTCGCTATCGATCACGCCGCGGATGAAGCGCAGATAGGCCGGCAAGAGATCGGCATCGTCGGTGATGAAGACGCGCCGCACGTAGAGCTTCACCTTGCCCTTGCGCGCCGGCTCGAACAGGTCGAACGGCTTGGCGGAGGGCGCAAACAGCAGCACCGCGTAGGAGTAGCGGCCCTCGGCGCGGTAATGCAGCGTCATCGCCGGCTCGTCGAAGGCATTCGCGATCGACTTATAGGCCTGCGCATAGTCCTCCGGCTTCAGCTCGGATTTGGAACGCTGCCACAAAGCGCTGGCGGAATTGATCTGGTGCGGCTCGCCTTCATCTGGCACCAGCCAGATCGGGAACTGGATGTTGTCGGAATAGGCCCCGACGACGCGCTCGATCTCGTAGGTCTCGAGATATTTCTTTGCCTCTTCCTTCAGATGCAGCACGATCTCGGTGCCGCGCGTCACGCGCTGCGCGTCTTCCTCGCTGGCCGGCGTGATCTCGAAACCGGCGCCACCGGAGGAGGACCAGGTCCAGACTTCGCTTGCCCCCGCGCGTCGGCTGGTGACGACGATGCGCTCGGCGACCATGAACGCAGAATAGAAGCCGACGCCGAACTGGCCGATCAGGCCAGCGCCGTCCTTGGCTTCCGTCAGTTTCGCCACAAAAGCCTTGGTGCCGGAGCGGGCGATGGTGCCGAGATTGTCGATCAGCTCCTGCCGCTCCATGCCGATGCCGGTGTCGGCAACGGTCAGTGTATTCGCCTTCTTGTCCGGAATGATGCGTATCTTCGGCGCGTCGTCCTCGCCGACCAGCTCGGGCTTGGCGATCGCCTCATAGCGCAGCTTGTCGCAAGCATCCGACGCGTTCGAGATCAATTCGCGCAGGAAAATATCGGTCTCCGAATAGACCGAATGCACCATCAGATGCAGGAGCTCCGAGACTTCGGCCTGGAACGGCTGGGACACGGCGGCGCTATCGGTAGTTGTCATGCGTTTACCCGGAAATGTTGGGAAAACGCCGATATAGCGCCACTGGTGCGAGGATCAAGTCTTCTGATAGCCCGTTTTTACCCCGGCTCCTTGCCAAAGAACTCCGCGGCGATCTGGTTGGGCTCGATCGCGGCCGGAATGCCGCAATACATCGTAATCAAGAGCAGCAGGTCCTGGACCTGGTCCCGCGTGCAACCGTTGGCCAGCGCGCCCTTGGCATGGACGCGAAATTCCGCCGGCCGGTTGCTGGCCGCCGTGATCGCTAGCATCACCAGGCTGCGCTCGGCATTGGATAGCCCGCTGCGCTCCCAGACGTCGCCATAGACGTAGGCGTTGATGACGTTCTGCAGGGGCGCGCCGAACTCCCCGGAAGCCGCCATGCGCTTGTCGACATCGGCGTCGCCGAACATGGCTTTGCGCCGCTTCAGGCCACGCGCGTATAGATCCTCGGTATCTGCCATATTCCGCCTCGCTTTCTGTTGGTCACTTTATACGGATGATTTTTGATCGAGCTCGAATGGACGGAAGCGCCTTGAAATGAGCCGTTTCTTGCGCTCTTCCGGACCTTGTCCGTATAAATCCTTGAAGAAGGGCGACAGAGCAAGCAACATCTGCCGATGACCCTGGTTCAAACCGGCTTGCTTCGCGCCGCGATGACGCTGGCGGACCCCGACGCGGACAGCGCTGCCATTCTCAAGCCCACTCGACCGCCAAGCGAGCCTCCACATGATCAATTGTGCCGTTATCGGTCTTGGCCGCTGGGGCCGCGCCCTTGTCGAGGCGGCGAAGTCGAGCGCGGGCATGAAGATTACGCGCGCGGTCGAAGCCGACCTCGATGCGGCGCGAAAGTTTTGCGATGAACGCGGCATTGCGCTGACGGGCGATTTCAACGCGATCCTCGGCGATCCCGCAATCGGCGCGATCCTGTTGGCGACGCCGCATTCGCTGCACCGCTCGCAGGTGATCGCGGCAGCAAGGGCCGGCAAGCAGGTGTTCTGCGAAAAGCCACTCGCGCTCCGCCGCAGTGACGCAAGCGACATGTTCGATGCCTGCCGCAGGGCGAACGTCCTGCTGACGGTCGGGCACAACCGCCGCTTCTGGCCGTCGATGCGTGCGCTGCGCGAGATCACGACGAGTGGCGAGCTCGGCACCATCCTCCATATCGAGGGCCATAACAGCAACGAGAACTCGAACGCGATCCTCAAAGGCTGGCGATTGTCGGAAGAGGAATCGCCGGGTGGCGGCCTGACCGGTGCCGGACTGCATGTGCTCGATGCCTTCACCAGCCTGGTCGGACCGGCACGTCAGGTTTACGCATATCTCAGCTCGCGCGAGAAAGGCCCGCCGCCGCTCGACACCGCCACGCTTGCGCTTCGATTCGAAAGCGGCGTCAGCGGCACGCTCGCGACCATCCGCGCCACGCCGTTTTATTGGCGCGTCCATGTCTTCGGCACCAAGGGCTCGGCCGAGGTGCTCGACGAAGTGACGATGGTCGTTCGCAGGTCCGGCGCTGCGCCGCGCCAGATCAAATATGCCGCCGTCGATACGCTGGCCGCTGAGCTCGACGCCTTTGCCGATGCGATCGAAAACAGGCGCTCCTTTCCGGTACCGGAAGCCGACGTGCTGGTGACGCTGTCGGCCTTCGAGGCCGCGCTCAAATCGATGCAGACGGGGCAGCCGGTCATCTGCGATGTCCGCTGAGAGACGAAAACGCAGACGCGCTACCGGCCGTGCGCTGGTGCATGAGCAGGTTGCAAAAATGTTCGGGCCGAATATGCCGATCTGACCGTGGTACGCCGCCATTACGGCGCGCGGGAAGAGCTGTTCGAGGTCACCGTCACGACGCATCCGGAAGGCCGCTACACCTACACCATGGACATGCAGCGCTCGCTCCGTCCACGCGTCTGAACGCGTACGAAAACGTGATCGTGCGGCTGCGGATGATTTGACGCCCAAGCGGTGTCGTCGTAACCCATGGTTAACCGATTCGGCGCCCCCCTCCTTCACTGCGGAAACCGCCAGCGCCGACCTCACGTAAACTCTATTCGGAGTTGATCACGCGGCGCAGCTAGATTTGCTGCATTGCGAACATAGATATTGCCCCGACGATTTTTCACGTTTGACCCATGAAGCTCTTCGCGAAGAAAATTCTTGCTGCACGCAGCCTCGACCCGAGGGTCGATTTGCTGCGTGGGCTCGCCAACTGGTTTCTTTTTCTCGATCACATCCCCCACAACGTGGTGAATTTCATCACGCTGCGCAATTTCGGCTTCACCGGCGCCACCGATATCTTCGTCTTCGTCACGGGATATGCCGCCACCATCTTCTTCGGCCGGATGGCGCTGGAACGCGGCTTTGTGATCACGTCGACGCGGATGCTCCGGCGCCTGTGGCAGCTCTATGCCGCCTATGTCGTGCTGTTCGTGATTTATATCGACATCGTCAGCAACGTCGCCGCGCAATACGGCACCAACGAAATCATCGACGAGTATAATGTCATCGGCATCGTCGATCATCCGATCCGGACGCTGATGCATGGGCTGATGCTGCAGGCCAAGCCCCTGAATCTCGACGTGCTGCAATTGTTCATCGCCCTGCTGGTGATGTTTCCGCCGATGCTCTGGCTGATGCTGCGGCGGCCCAACTTCGCGCTCGCCGGCTCGGTCGCCCTCTACGTCGCATCGCGCGTGTTCGACTGGAGCCTGCCCTCGTTTCCGACCGGGAGCTGGTATTTCAACCCCTTCTGCTGGCAGCTGCTGTCCGTGCTCGGCGCCTGGTTTGCGTTGAGCGGCCCGAAGCTGACTTTCACGTTGCAGCGGCTTCCGCTGCTGCGCGCCGCTGCCGCAACCTATCTCGTGTTCGCGCTGGTGGTGACGCTGGCGGCGCATGCGCCGGCGCTCGCCGCCCACCTGCCGGATTTCGGTATCAGCCTGTCCCCGACCGAAAAGGAAAATCTCGCGTTTTACCGCGTGATTCATCTCCTCGCACTCGCGCTGCTGTTTACCTATTTCGTGCCGCGCGATTGGGCGCCGCTTCAATCGAAGCTTTTGCAGCCGGCGATGAAATGCGGCGAGGAGTGGCTGACCTCGTTCTGCGTCGGCGTATTCCTGTCCTTTGCGGCGCACTTCGTCCTGATCACCGGACCGAAGTCAGTGACGATACAGGTCCTGGTCAGCGTGAGCGGGATCGCGATGATGACGGCGATCGCCTATTACATTTCCTGGTCGCGCCGCCAGGACGGCAGGCCGATGCTTCGCGCGGGAGCGTGAGGCACCGCTCCTGATCTGGCGCTACAGCACAGGAGAAGCATCGCGTGGCGACACATCGACTCACGCCGACGTGATCGCCGCAAGATAGCGCTGCACCGAAGCATCAAAGTGGCGCTTGGCATCTGCCGCGATGTTGCGGCCCCACCATGCGCCATAGATGCGGTCGAATGCCAATGGCGCGACAACGGCATCAATCCGGCGCAAGGCCGCGGCGCCGAGCGGGATGTAGTTCGGAAAGCTGTACATGAAGCTGACCGAGCGGCGGTCCATTCCGACCATCGCGATGTCGCCGGTGAAAAGCGCGCCCTTGCCTTCGGCGCCCTTGCGCCAATGCAAAATCGTCCCGCCATCGAAATGAACCCCGGCACGGAGCAGCAGCACGTCGTCTGAAATCCTGGCGCTGTCTCCGGTCCAGCTTACGATCGAGGAATGCGGCCGTGTGATCCATTTGCGATCGTCGGCATGCAGATAGACCGGAACGCCACCGAAGGCCTCGCTCCAGTCGGCAACCGCACCATAATAATGCGGATGCGAAACCGCGATCCCCTTCAGCCCGCCGAGCGAGCGGACATAGGATACCGCTTCGTCGGTCGCGAGCGGAATGCAGTCCCACATCACGCAACCATCCGCCTCGCGCAACAACAAGGCACGCTGGCCGATGGCAAAGGACGGCTCGAGCCCGAGGCCGGCAATGCCGAGGTCGTCACGCCAGACCACCCGATGCGACTTCGTCAACTCCTCGCGCGCCAGCCAGCGCTGGCCCTTCCAGTTCACGAATTGCCGCTCGTCCTCGCAGATCGGGCAGGCAGAAGGTGGCGCTACGTTTTCCGGAAACTGCGCACCGCATTGCTCACAGGTCCAAAGGGGCATCTGCCGCTCCAGTCTGATACTTGCTGGCAGTCTTGCGCTTGGGGACAGGTGATGCAAGCCGGAGGAACCAATCCGATCGGGCCGGGTTGCACGTTCACAAGCAAGGGCCAACGCGCGGCTGGGCTTTCATCCTGACACGCTACCCGATGGCCGCATGAAACCCCGACATAGACATCCGATCGATCTGTGGCCGCTGCTGGCGCTGAATTTCTTCATGGCGGACATGCAGTCCGGCATCGGGCCGTTCGTTGGTGTATTTTTGCTCCAGCATGGCTGGGCCAGTGGGCTGATCGGAACCGCGCTGACGATCGGCAACGTTGCGGGCATGCTGATCACCACGCCGATCGGAGGCTGCATCGACACCACCAACCACAAGCGCGCCTGGATCGTCATTCCAGGCATCGCCGTGGTCGCCGGCTCGGCCATCATCCTGCTGTCGCAGAAATTCTGGGCAGTCGCCGCTTCGCAGATCGCAACCTCGGTCGCGGGCGCGGCCATCGTGCCGGCGGTCACCGGCCTTACCCTCGGTCTCGTCAAGCAGCGCGGCTTCAACCGACAGATCGGTCGCAACCAGGCCTTCAATCACGCCGGCAACATGATTGGCGCGGCGGCCTCCGGCTATCTTGGCTGGCGCTATGGTTATGTTGCGGTGTTCCTGCTCGCCGCGGCATTTGGCATCCTTTCGATTGCATGCGTGCTGATGATTCCGCATCAGGAGATTGATCATCGCGCCGCGCGCGGTAGCAAGGAGGACGACCCCGATAGCCAGCCCAGCGGCTTCTCTGTTCTGCTGAAGCACAGGCCGCTGCTGATCCTTGCACTTGCGCTTGCGATCTTTCATCTCGGCAATGCCGCGATCGTGCCGCTCTATGCCCTTGCCGCGGTGACCGACAAGGTCAATGGGCCGAGCTTTGTCGCAACCACCATCGTCGTGGCGCAAGGGGTGATGGTGATCGCATCCGTCATTGCGATGCGTGCAGCGGAGACGAAGAACTACTGGCCGGTGCTGCTCGCCTCCTTCGTGGCGTTGCCGCTGCGCGGAATCCTCGCCTACGCGCTGTCGGGATGGTGGGGCGTGTTGCCGGTGCAAATTCTCGATGGCGTCGGTGCAGGCCTGCAAAGCGTCGCGGTGCCCGGAATGGTGGCGCGATCGATGAACGGCACCGGCCGGATCAATCTCGGCCAGGGCGCCGTGATCACGGTTCAGGGCATCGGCGCGTCCTTGAGCCCATTGCTCGGCGGATGGTTCGCGCAATGGTTCGGGTATCAATGGACGTTTCTGCTCCTGGGCAGTTTCGGATTGATCGTGGTGGCATTGTGGATCGCGTGCCGGCCCGCCATACGACACTATTAGCCGTTCCAGCAGCGCCAAAACTGGTCGCTGAGTAGTCCTGCTCAGCCCGCCACTTTCGTGAAATCCGGCGCTCGCTTCTCTGCGAAGGCCGTGAAAGCCTCGCGCGCTTCGGCAGTGGTCAACCGCTCGGCGAAGATCCGGCTTTCGGCGCCGATCTGTGCGGACAATACCTCGGCGTTGCGCATCAGCCGCTTGGTCGCCGTGAGCGAGCCCGCCGGCAGTTTCGCCAGCCGCGCGGCGACGGACGCTGCTTCCGCGTGTAGCCTGTCGAGCGACACGACGCGGTTGGCGATACCGAGCTGCAGTGCATCCTTCGCACTCATGGCTTCGCCGAGCGCAAACATCTCGTAGGCGCGGGCATAGCCGATGCGGAGTGGCATCAGCAGCGTAGAAGCGGCTTCCGGCACCAGCGCGAGACTGACGAACGGTGTCGACAGCATCGCATCCTCCCCGAGCACGACGAAATCGCAATGCAGCAGCATCGTCGTACCGATCCCGACCGCACGGCCCTGCACAGCCGCGACCAACGGCCGGGTCGAGCGCGCGATCGCTTCCACGAAGCGCGAGACATGACGGTCGCCCTTGAACGCGCCGGTCGCCATCCTCGCAAACTCGCCGACGTCGTTGCCGGCGGTGAACATGTCGCCCTCGCCGCGGAACACGATCACGCGGGTTGCCTTGTCCGTTTCGGCGGCGATGAGCGCGTCGGCAAGCTTGCCGTACATGGCGTCGGTGATCGCGTTCTTCTTGTCGGGCCGCGCAAAGGTCAGCGTCAGGATGTGATCCTTGTGCTCGATCTTGATGTGCTCGGTCATTCATCGTCTCCCCTGGGAAATTTGCTTTGCACGCTGGTGAGCCAGCGTGCGACAATGTCGATCTCGGCAGCGCTGAAGCCTTGGGTGAGGCGCGCATTGAGTTCGACGACATCCGCCTTGGTGCGTACCAGCGCCTTCTTGCCGGCGGCGGTCAGCCACAGACGCGAGGCACGGCCGTCATCGGGATCGGCACGCTTTTCAACCAAACCCGCCTCCACCATCCGCTCCGCAAGCCCGCTGATGCCGGGCGGACCAAGATCGAGCGCCGCCCCGGCCTCGCCCATCGACACGCCGTCACGCTTGCCGAGCACGAACAACAAGCCGCTCTGCGCCGCGGTGACCCCGCCTGCCCCGATCTGTGCCGCCACGAAGCGCTGCAGCCGCCGCTGCGCGACATTGAGCAGGTAGATCAGGCGCCGATCGGGAGGAGGCTTCGAATTATTTCGCATGCGAAGTAATTAACTTGACTGAGCGACGGTGTCAAATTTTACCGCCATTGCGACCATTACGAAGAGCGAAGCGACGATTCCTGTTCCGGCCTCTGTGTGGAATCGCCGGAGGACACCAAAACCGCCTGTTACAGTCGATGAACCGCTTTCAATCTTCCGATTGATCCATTTTCGGAATCAATTGCTTCCAATCACGAGAGGCGGAGAACAAACCCCTTCGGCTTGGATTGTGACAACGGCATGATAGGGTGCGCTGCGCTGGGCCAACAAGAAACCGACGGGACCGACCGCATGACGATGGAGCCAACCAAGCTTCACGGGCGCCAGAGGCGCCATATCGATGACCTCAAGAAACAGATCGCCCACTGCCTCGACAAGGAGCTTGACCTGCTCGCCGAAGAGCGCAGCGAGCGCGCGGAACGGCTGGGCCTGCGCGAGCTGGTGAAGCGACAACCGCGGGAGCATTGAGCGCGAGTGCCGCGCTCACTTAGTCTTAGATTTGCGGGCCGGACTGGGTGAGTTCGCGCTCGGCACGGAACACGTTGCTGTAGAGGTTTGCAACCCACTGCCGTCCGCTGGAAGTCACGTTGAGGTAGCGGATAGCGGTCTGGATCTGCGGTGCGACGTTCTCCCAATAGAACTGCGGATATTTGTACACGACGTCCGCCGGCGTCTTGTAGCCGAGCTTCTCGTTGAGGCCGATCTCCTGGAATTCATAGAACAGCGCATTGGCCTTGCGCATGTAATTGGGATCGCCGAGCTGACCGATCAGGTCGGCACCGCGCAGCAGCAGGCCTTCTTCCTCGTTCAGATCGTCGATATCGGCATTCGACGTGGTCGTGACATAGGGGAAGCGGGTATATTCGATGGCGCGCGCGATGCGGTCAGCGTCGAGATAATCCAGCGTGTCAAACCGCTCGATCACGAACAGCTTGGAGCGATCGACATGATAGGGCGCCATCGCAGCGTCGGACGAGCCGATCGGCAGCCGCACCGTGCGGCCGTTGACGTCGGCTACATAGACACCGTCGCCGTCGCCTTGCACCACGCCGCGGACATAACCGATATCGTGGGTGAGGCAGGCCAGGATGAAGTTCGAATAGTCGCGCGGCGTGGTCGAGCGCAGCAGCGCCCGCCCCATCAGGATGTCGTGGCCGACCAGGGTGACCAGCATCGAATGCTCGATGTCGTGATAGAGCGCGTCGCTGTTGCCGATGCATTCCAGCGTCAGCCTCGCCGCGTAGGGCAGGAAATCGGCGAGATTCGCATGCGACGAGCCGAACCGGCCGCGCGTTTCCGTGGCGAGAAAGGCGCCCAAGGTCTGCGCCATGACCTGTGGAATGGTGATCATCGCAAGCTCGACCGCGGTTGATGGCGTCAAGCGAGGCTAACACTTGCCGGCAGACTGTCCATAGGATTCGGCGGAAAATAGACAGCCGTAGCCGTCGACGCGGCCGTCGATGCCGTTCGATCTCAAGAGATGCCACACCATGCTTTGATTGCTGGTGAGCACCGGCAAGCCCAAGGCTTGTTCTAGCCGGGCGATCACAGGCGCCGACTTGATCGCCGTGCAACTGATCAGGCAGGCATCTGCACGACGATCAACTTTGTCCATGGCCCAATCGAGGATTGCCTGGGGCTTGAGGGTCGCCATGTCGGCGTTGGTGTTGATCCCCAGATTAGCGCCGCCTCCGACCTCGAAGCCACTCCCCTCGAGAAAGGCCACCTCGCGCGCATGGACCTCGTCGATATAGGGCGTCAGCAGCGACACGCACCTCGCCTTCAGGCGCCGCAATCCCTCGAGAATGGCATCCGCTGTCGTGAAGCCTTTGATCCCCGAGGCCTTCTGGATGCGCTCGCGGATACCGCCAGCCAATTCCGGCGCGAAGGTCGAGACCGCCGTGCAGTGGAAGACGATGCAATCGACCTCTGCGTCCGCCAGCAGCTCGGAGGCGGCCTCCAGCTCGTCCAGCATTCGCATCAATTCCGCCTTCGAGCTGCCGCGCAGCGAAAGCCGCGTCACCAGCATCGAAACCTCGCGCGGCAACATGCCGCGGATTTCCGGCTCTGCCACCGAATTGCCTGATGGGATCAGCACGCCTGCGCGCAGCCGGCTGCCATAATCGATATCGAACAGCGCCGGCATGCCTTACGCCTTCGCCTTGCCGGCGGCGACGTCGCGCTGGGCCGCATGCAAATAAGACCGGTTGATGTAGCCGGATGCCGATGACCTCGTCCGATTGGGCACGGCGCGGATCAGCGAGCTGATCTCGATCAGCGCCTGCACTGCTGCATCATTGGCATCGCCATCGCGCGGGAAGATTTCGTCGGTGGTGTATTCGTCCCAGGCGCGCTGGGCATAATTCTCCGCAATCCCGGTCTCTGCCATGGCGATCGGCGTGACGCCGTCGCGATCGGCGAAGAAGAATTCATGTGCGCGCACGAAAGCCCGCATGAAGCGGTGCATGACATAGGCATTGGCTTGCGCCCATCGCTTGTCGACGTTCAGCGAGGTGAATTGAAAGTCAGGCACTTCCTGGCGCGGCTCGCAGAGGCTGCCAAAGCCCTGGTCGATCGCAATGTAATTCAGCGGCGCGCCCTGCAATCCCGCATCGATCTCGCCGGATTGCAGCATCTCCCAGCGCGCCAGGATCGGGCCAACCGCACGTATTTTGTAATCGCCGGGATAATGCAGGCCGCGCGCGGCGAGGAGCTTCATCACCAGAGACGAGCTACCAGCCTCGATGGAGGAGACGCCGACGGTCTTGCCGCGGAGATCCTCAATATTTTTGATATCCTTGCCGGTGATCAGCGAGAACGGCAGCCGGTTGACGTTGCCGCCGACGATCTCGAGAAAGCCGCCGGCCTCGCTGTCGAGAACAACATGCTCGGTGATCCCATAACCGATCTGCGCGCGCCCGTCGCGCAGCCGGTTGGTCACCTCGTCGACTCCCTCATAGAGCTCGATTGCAACATCAAGGCCCTCGTCGGCGAGCATGCCCTGACGCTGCGCGATCCAGATCGGCAGGTTGAAATAGTTCCGCGAGACCGCGGTGAAGATCAGCTTGTTCATTTCACATGCGCCGTTAACGCCGAGAGTTCTTCATACCCGATCATTTAGCGTCACGCCTTCACCCGACGGCCGCCGGCGCGTGACGGTACCAGCTTTGGCGCATGCGCGGCGTCGAGCTTGCAGGCGACGTCGACGAAACGCTGCAACAGCGGTGGCATGGCGCGGTCGCGCATCGCGATCATCAGCCAGCTTTCGGCATCGACGCTTGCGATCGGCCAGCTGGAAACGCCGGGCATCGCCATGCAGGTGTAGCATTCCGGCAGCACGGCAATGCCGAGGCCGGCCGAGACGAGGCCCAGCACCGTATTCAGCTCACGCGCTTCCTGCCCGATCCGCGGCGTGAAGCCGGCGGCCCCGCACAGCGTCATCAGATGTTCATGCATGCCGCAATTCACCAGCGGATCGACGCCGACAAAGGCCTGATCGACCAGCTCGGACATGTCGATCGGCCCTGATGAGCGCGCCAGCGGTGCGTTACTCGGGAAGAACAGCCGCGAGCGGTCGCGCCACAGCGGCATCAGCTTGATCTCGCGCCTCTGTTGCAGCGCGATCGGCGGCCGCAGGATGCCGAAATCGATCTGGTCGTCCGCCAGAGCTGCAAATTGCGAGCCGGTGCCCATGTGCTGCAGCTCGATCTGCACCTCGGGATAGAGCCCGCGGAACGTGCGCAGCATGCGCGCGAAGGCTTCGCGCATCGGAACCGAGCTGGTGAAGGCGAGCCGGATGGTCCCTGCTTCGCCGCGGCCGGCGCGGCGCACCACCTCGCTTGTGTACTCGAGCTGCCGCACCGCACGGCGCGCGTTTTCCAGCAGCACCTCGCCCGCCGGCGTCAATTCGACCTTGCGGCGGTTGCGGGCAAGCAGCGGCGTCCTGACCTCGGCTTCGATCGCCTTGATCTGGATCGAAAGCGGCGGCTGGCTGATGTTGAGCCGACGCGCCGCGCGACTGAAGGAGAGCTCTTCGGCGACGGCGATGAAATAGCGGAGCTGGCGATAATCCATTCTCTTATAGTCAAAACGTATATCCGCCCTGTCAATATCATATTGGACTAAATAGCTGGCGGCGCCT
>Ga0105240_10002324_pt1 | contig 30759 bp, 29 predicted proteins | sample KBSC54metaG_FD_80426 | JGI IMG/M metagenome (GOLD analysis project Ga0105240, IMG submission 80426) | Corn rhizosphere microbial communities from Kellogg Biological Station, Michigan, USA - KBS C5-4 metaG | ecosystem: Host-associated > Plants > Roots > Rhizosphere > Soil | place: Michigan, USA... | reverse complement strand
GCGCTTGGTGCCGACGAACAGCACGGTGCCGCGCTTCTGCGCAACGCCCGAGAGGAAGTTCATCGCGTCGGTGAAGAGGGGGAGGGTCTTTTCCAGATTGATGATGTGGATCTTGCCGCGGGCACCAAAGATGTACGGTGCCATCTTCGGGTTCCAGTAGCGGGTCTGGTGACCGAAATGGACGCCAGCTTCAAGCATCTGGCGCATGGTGACTTGTGCCATGGGTGTAACTCCAAATTGTATGGGCCGATGGGGCCCGGGGGTTGGGACCTCCACGTATCCCCGGCTTCGACCATGAACCCCCATAGTGAGGAAGATTCATGGCACCCCGAAGACGGTGCCGATACGTGTGTGGCGTTTAGTTTGTCCAATCAAGGACTTAAGGGATCGGCCGCAGGGCGGTTTACAATCCCAGACGCTTTGCGACGGAACGATCTCCCAGCGAGAAGCCAAGGGATCGGGTCAGCAAAACTCCGAAATTGTAGCCGGTTAGCCGGCAGGGCGGCAAGCCACTGGTTTTCCAGGGCAGCCGTCGCCATTTGAGTGGAATCATGGCAGTTACCCTGAAAACACCCCAAGACATCGAAGCCATGCGCGTGGCAGGCCAACTGGCGGCCGAAGTGCTGGCGATGCTCAAAGAACACGTCAAGCCCGGTGTCACCACCGAAGACCTTGATCGCCTGGCCTACGAGCACATCGTCAATGTGCAGAAGGCGATCCCGGCCAACGTCGGGTACAACGGCTTTCCCAAGACCTTGTGCACCTCGGTCAACCATGTGATTTGCCATGGGATCCCCACGGCGACCAAGACGCTCAAGGACGGCGACATCATCAATCTGGATGTCACGGTCATCAAGGACGGCTGGCATGGCGATACCAGCCGCATGTACTTCGTCGGTACGCCGTCGGTGCTGGCCAAGCGCCTGGTCGATACCACCTATGAAGCGATGATGCGTGGCATCGAGTCGGTACGCCCGGGTTCAACCCTCGGCGATATCGGTCATGCGATCCAGAAGCACGCCGAAGCGGCCGGCTTTTCAGTGGTGCGCGAGTACTGCGGCCACGGCATCGGCAAGATCTATCACGACGAGCCGCAGATATTGCATTACGGCAAGGCCGGCAACGGCCTGACCCTGCAAAAGGGCATGACCTTCACGGTAGAGCCGATGGTCAATGCCGGCAAGCCACAGACCAAGCAGCTTCCGGACGGCTGGACGGTGGTTACCAAGGATCACTCGTTGTCGGCGCAGTGGGAGCACACGATCGCGGTGACCGACGACGGGTTCGAGATCCTGACGCCCTGGCCGGATGCCTGAGAGCGGTTAGTTCGGCCGCGGGGCGGCCTGTAAACGGCAAATAGCAAATGGAGAGAGCAGGAGGGGCGGTGTCAGGCTTTTCCTGTTGGCCGTTTACCATTTGCAGCAAGCGCAGCGAGCGACTTTACTGAGTACCCTAGACGCATGCCGCCCTCAGCCAACGTTTCGCTCCCGCCGCTTCCCCGCCTGCCTATCGCGATCCCCCGCTCGGGCGTATCGAGCGAGGCGCGGCGTGCGTTACGGCAGCTGCTCGGCGATCTCGATCGCGCGTTGGCCACCGCGTTTCGCGATGGCGCCGATGCCAGCGCACTGGCGCGGCGGCGTGGTGAATCGGTACAGCGGATCGTGGTGCATGTGTGGAACGCCTGCCTGGGCGATGTCACCGAGGCAGCCTTGTTCGCCATCGGCGGTTTCGGTCGCGGTCTGCTGTTTCCCCATTCGGACGTCGATCTGCTGGCGCTGGTCGAACGCGCCGATCCGCCGCGCCTGCGCGCGCTGGAACAATGTTTCGCTACCTTGTGGGACGTCGGTCTGAAGGTCGGGCACGCGGTGCGCGATCCGGCGCAGTGTCGCGCGCTGGCCGCACAGGATGCCAGCGTATTTACCAGCCTGCTCGATGCGCGGCGCCTAGCCGGCGATCCGGCATTGGAAGAACGCCTGCGTTCGATCGTCGACGATCCGCAACTGTGGCCCGCGCGCGCTTATCTGGACGCGCGCCTCGCCGAGCGCCATGCGCGCCATGCGCGTTTCAACGACACCGCCTACAACCTGGAGCCGAATCTCAAGGACGGCCCCGGTGGCATGCGTACGCTCGATTCGCTGCGCTGGCTCGGCCGCCGGTTGGCCCACGCAAATGATTTTCGCGATATGACGGCCGATGGCCTGCTCGATCCAGCCGAACAGGAAACGCTGGAGCAGGCCGAAGTGACATTGCGTCGCTATCGTTGGGCTTTGCATCTTGAGGCAGGGCGGCCGGAAGAGCGTTTGCTGTTCGACTATCAACGCCCTCTGGCGGAGCGCCTGGGTTTTCGCGATGAGCACGCGAAGAATCTAGGCGTCGAGCAGTTCATGCAGGGCTATTACCGTGCCGCCAGCCAGATCGACCGGCTGGGTGCGCAGATGATCGAGCGTTTCGAGGAAATGCTCGAAACACCCAGCGAGCCGAAGCCGGTCGGCACGGATTTCGTCCGTTATGGCGCACGTCTGGCGGTGCGTGATCCGGACCTGTTGCTGCAGCGGCCCGCCACGCTGGTGGAGTTGTTCATCGCGCGCGTGACGGCGCCCGGCATCGTGGGGTTTACCGCCGATACGATGCGCCGGCTGCATCAGGCGACCGCCGTACTCGAAGATCAGCTCGCCGACGATCCGGACGTGCTCAATGCATTCCTGCGCCTCCTGCGCATGGGCGCGCCGGCGGTCGACGCGTTGTGGCGGATGAATCGTCATGGCTTGCTGGCGGCGATCCTGCCTGCATTCGGTCGTGTGTTCGGCCGCATGCAGTACGACTTGTTTCATGTCTACACCGTGGACGAGCACACCTTGCGCGTGCTGCACAATGTGGCGCGTTTTGCCGATCCGAACGCCAAGGCGGATTTTCCGATCGCCTGCGAAATCTGGCCGACGCTGGAAAAACCCGAGTTGATGCTGTTGGCCGCATTGTTCCATGACATTGCCAAAGGGCGTGGCGGCGATCATTCCGTGCTGGGCGAAGAAGAGGCACGCAGCTTTTGTGCCAAGCTCGGCGTGCCTCTGGAAGATGGCGAACAAGTCGCGTGGCTTGTGCGCTGGCATCTCCTCATGAGCACCACAGCTCAGCGCCAGGACATCACGGACCCGGATGTCGTGCAGCGCTTTGCTGACGTCGTCGGTGATCGCAACAAGCTGGACCTGCTTTACCTGCTGACCATTGCCGACATCATCGGCACCAGCCCCAAGCTGTGGAACGGTTGGAAAGATCGCCTGCTCTCGGACCTCTATACGGCCACGCGTTACGCATTGCGCAGCGAAGAAGAGGTTTTCAGCGACGCTCCTACGCGTGTGCGTGAATGTCGCGAGCGCGCCCTGGAGTTGCTGGAGGCGGAAGGGTTTTCCAAGGCCGCTTGCCTGCGCACCTGGGCGGACTTTCCCGAGCTCAGCTTTCTACGGCTTCGCCCGGAACAGATCGCGTGGCAAACCGCGGCGATCCTGCGCGCCAACGGTGCGACGCCGCTGGTCGAAGTGCATCCATTGTCCGTGCGCGGCACCACCGAGTTGTTCGTTTACGTCCCCGATCGCGATGGCCTGTTTGCCGCGCTTACCGCGATGCTCGATCGCCTGCACTTCTCGGTGATGGAGGCGCGCATCCTGAGCTCGCACACTGGCATGGCGCTCGATACGTTCCTGTTGCTCGATGCCGGCACTCAGCAACCGGCGACTGAAATGCGCGCCGAGGAACTCAAGCAGCGCATGCTGCGGGCACTGGCGCAGCCGGGCCATACGCACCAGCCGGCCAAGCGCAACATGTCGCGTCACCTGAAGCACTTCCAGTTCGCGCCGAAGATCGCCTTCAACGTGGCGGGGGATCGTACCCGGTTGTCGCTGGTGGGCACCGACCGCCCCGGCTTGCTGGCAGCAGTGGCGCAGGCGATGGCAGAGGCCGGTGTTCGCGTACATGACGCCCGCATCGCTACCTTCGGTGAGCGCGCGGAAGATTTCTTCCTGGTAACCAACCGCAACGATCAGCCGCTTAGCCTGCCGCAGCAGGACCAGCTGTTGCACAAGCTGCTCGAACGCATCAACCGATAGACGCAGGTATGGGATTTACGCTGCCTTGCAGCACGAGGTGGTTCATTCTCGCTACTATCTGTGCTGGTTTCTTTTGGGCTCCCCATCATGCAAAGCATCGAATCCCTGATCGACGACGCCTTTGAACGCCGCAACGAGCTGGCCCAGGCCGAGGTCGAAACGCATCTGCGGCCGGCGGTAGAGCAGGTCATCGACTTGCTCGAATCGGGCGAGCGCCGCGTGGCCGAGCCCGACGGCAAAGGCGGCTGGACGGTGAACCAGTGGATCAAGAAAGCCGTGCTGCTGTATTTCCGTATCAACGGCAATCGTGTGGTCGATGGTGGTTCGGCGCAGGCCTTCGACAAGGTGCCGCTGCGTTTCGCTCACGGCAATGACGTGGAGCTGGAAACGCTGGGCGCACGGGTCGTGCCGGGGGCGCTGGTACGCCGTGGCGCGCATATCGCCAAGGACGCCGTGCTGATGCCCAGCTACGTCAATATCGGCGCCTATGTCGGCGCCGGCAGCATGGTCGACACGTGGGCGACGGTTGGTTCCTGCGCACAGATCGGGGCTGGCGTGCACCTGTCCGGCGGGGTGGGTATCGGTGGTGTGCTTGAGCCGCTTCAGGCCAATCCGACCATCATCGAGGACAACTGCTTTATCGGCGCGCGCTCGGAAGTGGTCGAGGGCGTTGTGGTCGAGCGCGGCAGCGTGATCGGCATGGGCGTGTTCCTTGGCCAGTCCACGCGCATCTATAACCGCATGACCGGCGAAGTGAGCTATGGCCGCGTGCCGGCGGGCAGCGTTGTCGTCGCCGGTAGCCTGCCCGCGAAGGATGGTTCGCATAGTCTGTATGCCGCCATTATCGTCAAGCAGGTGGACGAGAAGACGCGCAGCAAGACCGGCATCAACGAGCTGCTTCGTAGCGCGGACTAAATCGCATGCAAGCACCGAATCGCTTGGTACGATCGCAGCCACGCGTTTACGCGCTGGCTGCGATCGCCGTGCTGCTGGTCATTGCCACCGCGGCTCTGCCGCCTTACGCACAGCCGCAGGGTTATCACCAGTTTGCCGATCGGCGCGGCTGGTTGGGGATACCCAATGTCGGTGACGTGGCGTCCAATGCATTCTTTCTGTTGTTCGCCCTGATCGGCTTGTGGACGATGCGGCTGCCTGCCATCGGGGCGATGAACAAGGCCGCACGGCATGCCTATGGGCTGATGTTTTTTGGCTTGCTGCTGACGGCGTTCGGATCGAGCTATTACCACTGGTCGCCATCCGATGCGCGGCTGGTTTGGGACCGCCTCCCGATGACCGTGGTATTCATGCCACTGTTGGCAGCCACCCTCGCCGAACGCTTGCGCTGGCGCTCGGATGCCGGCTTGCTCGTTCTGACCTTATGGGGAGTGGGAACGGTTGTGTACTGGAAACTCAGTGACAACCTCCTGCCTTATCTGATCGCGCAGGGCGGATCGATCCTGTTGTTGCTGTTGTCGTTGATCTTGTTGCCGACACCATGGAGTGGCCGGCGTTGGTTGTTGCCTGCGCTGGCCAGCTATGCGCTGGCGTTCGCTTGCGAGCAGCTCGATCCGGTCATTTTTCAGGCAACGGGTGCTCTGGTGAGTGGGCATACCCTCAAGCACATCGCTGCGGCGTTCACCTTCTTCTTTATCATTCGTATGCTGCGGCAGCAGCATCTCAAGACGGAAATTCAGCAATGACGGCCGCCACACTCTACGGACTTCCCAACTGCGACACCTGCAAGAAAGCGCGCAACTGGCTCACCCGTTTCGATGTGCCGCATGAGTTCGTGGACTACCGCGTGAATCCCGTGCCCGCGGCCACGTTGAAAATCTGGGCGGAGCAGGTGGGTGGTTGGGAAAAGCTGGTCAACAAATCCAGCACGACCTGGCGAAACTTGCTGCCGCAACGCAAGAATCCCGGTAGCGACCCGGAGTGGACGTTGTTGCTGAAGGAATATCCGGCATTGATCCGCCGCCCGGTGGTGGTGAAGCCGGATGGTTCGGTCAGTGTCGGCTTCAGCGATAACGGCTTCAAGAAAGAGTTTGGCCGAACATGATTTTCAGATGGACGAAAATGCTGGTCATCGCCGCGCTGGCGTTGCAGGTCAGTCTGGTTGCCTTCGGCAACATCACCGACTACGGGACCAACCTGGCGTTCGTGCAACATGTGCTGGCGATGGACACCATCTTTCCTGATGCGAGCATTCATTACCGCGCTATTACCTCGGTGCCTCTGCAACACGTGGCCTATGTGCTGATCATCGCCTTCGAGGTGCTTGCCGCGGTGTTGTGCTGGCTTGGGGCATGGCGCATGTGGCGTCGCCGTCGCGCTCCGGCTGCTCTGTTTCAACGTGCCAAAGGGTTGGCCGCGGCAGGCCTGAGTGTCGGCCTGTTGATCTGGCTGGTCGGTTTTATGGGGATTGGTGGCGAATGGTTCGGCATGTGGATGTCCGATCATTGGAACGGCGTCCAATCCGCGTTTCGCCTGGCGATCCTGTTGCTTGCCGCGCTGATTTATCTGGAACGGCGCGACGCCGAATTGGAATGACCGAGATGTCCGACGTTTTCGATCTGACTTGTGATTTGCTGCGTCGCCGTTCCGTCACGCCGGACGATGCGGGCTGTTTGCCGATGATTGCCGGGCGTCTGCGCAAACTGGGTTTCCACATCGAGAACCTGCGCTATGGCGATGTCGACAATCTTTGGGCGGTGCACGGGCAGGGCGGTCCGCTGTTGATGTTTCTCGGGCATACCGATGTCGTTCCCACCGGCCCGGAGGCCGACTGGCAGACACCACCGTTCGAACCGACTGTGCGGGACGGCTATCTTTACGGTCGCGGTGCGGCGGACATGAAGGGTTCCGTCGCGGCGATGGTGGTTGCACTGGAGGCATTCGTGGCATCGCGACCTGATCATGGCGGCCGTGTCGGCCTTTTGCTGACCAGCGATGAAGAAGGCGTGGCGCTGTACGGCGTGCGAGCAGTCGTGGAGCATTTTCGCGCGACCGGCGAAACCATTGACTGGTGCGTGGTGGGCGAGCCCTCGGCGAAAGCGAAACTGGGCGATCTGATTCGCGTCGGTCGCCGCGGTTCGCTATCAGGCACGTTGACAGTGCGTGGCGTGCAGGGGCATGTGGCATACCCGGAAAAGGCGCTCAATCCGATCCATGTGGCGGCTCCCGCCCTGGCCGAACTGACGGAGCAGGTGTGGGATCAGGGCAACGCGGATTTTCCACCGACCTCGTTCCAGATATCCAACCTCAACGCCGGTACCGGCGCCAACAACGTCATTCCCGGTACGCTGACTGCCTTGTTCAACTTTCGCTTCAGCACCGCCAGCCGCGCCGAGGACCTGCGCGAGCGCGTCGAGACGATACTCGGTAGCCATGGTCTGGACTGGCATATCGACTGGCATCTTTCCGGCGAGCCGTTCCTGACCCCGCCGGGCGGCAAGGTGCGCGATGTCGTGGTGTCGGTGTGCCGGGACCTGTGCGGTATCGAGCCTGAGCAGAGCACGGGTGGCGGCACGTCGGACGGCCGCTTTATCGCGCCGCTCGGTGCCGAAGTCGTGGAACTTGGGCCGGTGAATGCGACAATTCACAAAGTCGACGAATGTGTTGCCGTGACCGATCTCGAGCGCTTGCCCGCGCTTTATCAGGCCATTTGCGAGCGCATGCTGGCCTGACTCAAGGATGCGCCGCGGTGGCCTGTGCTATCGGCGATGGCTGCACATGAACGGGGCGCACGGTGTAGCCCACAGGCATCCAGTTGTTGCCCTTACGCATCAGCGAAACGGTCTCCAGCATCGGTGCATTGGCATAGGTGGCGCTGTAGATCACGTTGAGGTATTCGCCGGGTGGCAAACCGCTGGGATCGCTGATATGTGCGACCTGTAGCCACTCGCGGCCTTTCAACGTGCCCCATTGCCGGTGCAGGCCGGTGAGATATTTTTTCCAGGCACTCTTGCTGACGCTTTTCTGCAAAACGCCGTCGCTGCTTTGCCACATGGCGTCGGCCTGGTCGGCATCCCCCTGTGCGAGCCAGCTGCTGGCCGTGGCCATGGCATTATCCAGCGACTGCGTATCCTGTGCATGAGCACCAGCTATAGCGAGAAATAGCGCCGCACCGACCATCACCGGGATCAGGCAGGGGGCACGCCTCGGCGCGCGCCGAAAAACGACACGATGAATCTGGCTCATGCTCGCTTGCCTCCTTGTAAGACGTGCTATCCCCAAGAGCGCATCGTCGGTAAAGCAGAAGCGTCGTTTTGTGGTGCAGCCGACGTCCCCCGTCAGCGCACGATGGTGATGAATCTCCTCCTGCCAACGAAGGCAGTCAAGCCCGGGCCCTTAATGGGCCGGGCGCAGCGTCAAGGTGTAGCGATCCGGGCCAGGCAGTAACGGGGTGGGGCGCCCATTGACCCAATCTTCGTGGCCGGCACCGTAGAACGGCGACAACGGGTTGTCGCTCTGGCCGCCAGGCATGTGCAGGATGCTTTGGGCCTCGTGGCCGGGGCTCGCATCGATACGTTCGGACGCGCCAAACGCGGGCCCAGCCACGCGAGGCATATTGTTATCGCCCGCCAGTGCATCCCTGGGCATGTCCAATAGCTGCGCAAGCGGGCTCGGCAGGACGCGCGCCAGCGGCTGATCGATGGCGGCACGATTGGCCTCGCCCCAGGTGCGCGCCGACAGGCCGCCGGGCTGCTTGCCAAGATCGTTGGCGACCTCGCGCGCAGCATCTACCAGCAGGCTATCCCAGTCGTTGTATTTGGGCGCCAGCAGATTGATCGGCTTATCGCGGACCATCGCCCAAACCGCAGCTTCGGCGCTGCTTGTATTGGGCCACGCGAAATCGTCGTAGCGACTCTTTATGCGCTCGACGAAAGGTGCGAGCGCATCCTTGAATACCTGCTCGCGGAATGCACGCACCAGGCGATAGTCGACGCTGTCGACCGCCGCACGGTTCGTCCATTGAGCGGTGAGTTGGCGCATCTGCACCAGGACCGGCTCCTGCGTGCTGGCCAGCGTGTCCTGCAGCAGTCGCTGCCAACGCCCAAGAAACACGGCGCGATTGTCGAGCTGCACATCCAGCAGATTGCCTGGCGAGAAACTGTTGCGCGCGCGCAGGTCGTCGCGGATCTGCTGTGCGCGCGCGCCAAGATCGTGGCCGCCATTGCCAAGCAGGGCAAGGTCGGGGCCATCGACTGTTCGATTGTTTGCCGTCCAGAGGCGGCCATCGGCAGGATCTTCGATACGCGGATATTGCGCGGCCGGTAGCCAGCCCTGCCAGGCTTGCCCGGTTTGCGAACCGTCGATGACATGCTGTGGGTCGACATTCGAACGCAGCGGAATGCTGTTCCCGGCGATGGTCCAGCCGATATGCCCGGCACTGTCGGCGACCAGCAGGTTCTGCGGCGGCATGCCCAGGGTCGACGCCACATCGAGCGCGGCATGCGTACTGTTCATGCGTTCCAGCGACGTGACGCCCAGGTTGTAGCCATGCGCCATGCCGCCGATCCAGGACAGCGCGAGCGGTGTGCCGTCGGCATCCGCGGCCATGATCGGTCCCCAGCGGGTATCTTCCACCGTAAGCGTGCGCGGGGCTGCTCCCTTGATGCGAATGATTTCGTCGTGCGTCTCGATCGTGGCCCAGCCTTCGGGCACCTTGTAGCGTGACTTGTCGTTGGGGTCGCGTTGCACGCGGAACCAGTCCTGCCAGTCGCCGTAGCTATTGGTGAAGCCCCAGGCGATCTGTCCATTGCTTCCCACCACCATGGCCGGTGTGCCCGGCAGGGTGACACCATTGACGTCGCGCGTACCGTTGGGCGCCGTTCCATCGGCGTACTTCAGGCGCGCACGAAACCAGATATTGGGTACGCGCAAGCCCAGGTGCATGTCGTTGGCGAGAATCGCCGCGCCGGTTTCAGAGAGACTACCCGAGATAGCGAAACTGTTGCTGCCGGGGCGCCGGTCGTCCAGCGCTGGCGCGATCGCCGAAGCAAGCACGCTTGCATCGCTGCTGGAAGCCGTGGGCGTGGCTTTGCGTAGGTCGAAGATATCCGGGCCAGGAATTACCGGCGGCCGCGAGAGATCACCTTTCAGCGGCGCCTCCCAGTCAGGGTTGGGGGCGAGCAGGAAATCCACCAGCGGATCGGGTAGCTCGGAGCGCATCCGGACAATACGCAATTCACGCTGGTTGCGTCCGTCTTCGTTCAAGTCCAGATACATCGCGGCGATGACCAGGAAAGTGTCTTCCGGACGCCATGCCTTGGGCTGTGTCTGCAGCAGCAGATACTCCCACGGTCGCGCGTGCAGGTCTGCCAGGCCTGCGTTGACCCCGGCAGCGTACCGGATCAGTTGTTGCTGCTGATCGGGCGGGAGCTGGGCGTACGCGGCTTCAGCGACGGAACGCAAGCGGTGGCGGCGATGATTGAGGTCCGTGTCGACTGCGGCCGGGCCGACGAGTTCGGCCAACTCGCCGGCGGCCACCCGGCGCATCAGATCCATCGAAAAATAACGCTCCTGAGCTTGCACGTAGCCCAGTGCGTAGTCGATATCGCCGCGACTTTTTGCCTGCAGCGTGACGGTTCCCTGCGCATCGCGGGTTACCGCTACCGCATCGCCGAGGCCGCTCAGGATTCGTTCGCCGCTCAGCCGGGGGCGGCTGCCGTACATCAGCGCCCAGCCGGTCAGTAGAGCCACGAGAACGAGGATGACAATGAGCGAAACAAGAAAACGCAGCCAGCGAACTCGGCCGTGCTGGGTCTTGCGTGACTTATTCATCATTGGCGAAAACAGCGAAGATGCCGGCATAGGGTTTGACCATGAACGTGGGTGCGCCGGCGTAGCCGGCACCATCGATGTAGAACTGCGAGATGGTGCCATCCAGGTATAGCGCATCGCGGCAGCCGATCTGGTCGCGGAACAATCGCGCGAAAGTATGGAAATTCACCGGAGCTGTGCTGACAGCAAACACTACGTCATGCGACGTACGTGCACAAACGCCGCTGCGCCATTTCATGCTGGACGAATCGTCGACAAATTGATTATTGAGCTGTCCATCGATGACCAGCATCGGCCCGGATTGGGTTGCCCATTGCGCGGGTTTGCCGTCGGCCTTGAAGTCGGTGCTGCTGCGCACCGCGGCATGGCCGTCGGGATAGATGACAAACACCCCATTGGGCTGCAGCGAAAAATTGCCGGATGCCGGGTTTCCGCGCGCGAGGTTCAGCGGCACCTGAGCCTTGCCGTTTTCGACATAGAGCCCCAATGGCGAGAACTGGCGGTCGTAGATGCCGGCATTGGCGGCGAACAGCAACTTCCGATTCTTGGCCATGCCCCACTGGCGCAGCGATTCGATCGTACCGAACGGCTCGCCGCTATCGGGGTTTTTCCAGAACAGCGCCAGCGGTTCGCGTGCAATATCGACGCTGACGATTTTGAAGCTCTGGCTATCGAACACCACGTCGTTGCTGTCGACCGCCTGTGCCTGGCGCGTGCAGCCAGCCAGGAAGCCGAGGATGGCCAGCGGCAACAAATAAAAGGGGAGACGTCGGGTGGGCGCGCACATGGGGCTGATGGTCGCCGGGGTGATACGGCGGACGCAAGTCCGTTACGCTTGGGGAGATTCAGCTGCGACCCAAGTACTTGCACGCTAAACTGTTGTTTTTTCGTGCAGACGAAGCCATGCCCTACACTCCTATTGTCGCCACCCTCGGCTACGTGCTGTCAGCGGATCGTCGTCGGGTGCTCATGATTCACCGCAATTCCCGCCCCGACGATATCCATCTGGGCAAATACAACGGCCTGGGCGGCAAGATGGAGCCGGGCGAAGACATCGCCGCCTGCATGCGCCGCGAGATCCTTGAGGAAGCTGGCATCGAATGTCAGTCGATGCGCTTGCGCGGCACCTTGAACTGGCCCGGTTTCGGCAAGCAGGGCGAGGACTGGCTAGGCTTTATCTTCCTGATCGACCAGTTCAGCGGCGAGCCGTTCGAGCGCAATCCCGAGGGAGCACTGGAGTGGGTAGAGCGGGAACGCCTGATGGATCTGCCCATGTGGGAAGGTGACCGCCACTTTTTGCCGCTGGTGTTCGATGAGGACGCGCGGCCGTTTCATGGGGTGATGCCGTATCGAGATGGGTGGATGCAGTCGTGGGGGTTTACGCGGTTGTAGGGTGGGGTGGGGGGGTTTCCTGGTGCCGGGAGCGAGGAGTGAGTGAAGAGGAGTGAGTAGTGAGTAAGAGCGCAGCCACACAGCTAGCGCCCCTTGCCTACCTATCCGTCATTCCGGCGTTCGCCGGGATAACGATGTGGGGAGGGGTGGCAGGGGCGACCAACCCTTCGGCTGGCAAAAAGAAAGTGGCTCAAAGAGAGACCAAGTCCCGAACTACGCCCACTTCCTCAAAGCCACGACTGCATTCAACCCCCCAAACGCAAACGAATTGCTTATGGCGGCCGAAACACCCATCTCACGCACGACATTCGGCACATAGTCCAGATCGCAAGCCGGATCCGGCTCCAGATAATTGAGCGTAGGCGGCACAACCCCCTCGCGCAGCGCCCCGATCACCGCAATCAGCTCCAATGCACCGGCAGCCCCAAGCGCATGCCCATGCATCGGCTTGGTCGAAGAAATGGCCAGCTTGCGAGCATGCTCGCCAAAAACCTGGTGGATGGCGCGCGTCTCCGTGCTGTCGTTCGCTTGCGTGCCGGTACCATGGGCACTGATGTAGTCGACTTCATCGGGCGATACCTGCCCGTCGCGCAAAGCGGCCCTCATGGCAGCGGCAGCGCCCACGTCCGAAGGCGCTGCGATATCGCCCGCATCGGAGCTCATGCCGGCGCCGGCCAGTTCAGCCAGGATCGTGGCGCCACGCTGTTGTGCGTGCTCCAGGGTTTCCAGGACGAACATGCCGGCACCTTCGCCCAGCACGATGCCTCGGCGCCCGGCGCTGAAAGGGCGGCATTCCGGGGCGAGTACGCGCATGGCTTCCCATGCGCGCAACGTGCCCAGCGTGATACAGGCCTCTGTGCCGCCGGCTATGGCAGCGTCGACCAGGCCTGAGCGGATCATCATCGCCGCTTGCGCAAACGCATGGTTGGACGACGCGCAGGCGCTTGCCACCACGAAGGTCGGCCCGGTGATGCCATGGGCCATGCTGATGTGGCTGGCCGAGGCGTTGATCATCATCTTGACGATGCCCAGCGGATGCAGTCGTGGCGCGTTGTCGGCGTACAGGCGGCGGTACTGGTCGTCACGGGTGGCTTCGCCCGAAGCGCCGGTGCCGATCACGACGGCCGTACGCGAGGCATTGTCGCCGTCGAAACGGATGCCCGACTGTGCGATCGCCTCATCGGCCGCCACAAGCGCATATTGGCCCGCCAGGTCCATCATCGCCGCCCGTTGTTCGGGAATGCGCGATGCAGGATCGAAGTTCTTGATTTCGGCAACGACGCCGCCCGCACGCAGCTGGTCGGCCGGCACGCGTTCAATGACGCCGATGCCGCTGCGCGCCTGGGTCATGGCTTTCCACGTGGAAGCGGCGTCGTTGCCGAGAGCACAAATGGCTCCCATGCCTGTAATAACGATTCGGCGCATGTCTTATCCGGCTTGCTTGGCCGCGAGCTGCCGGTCGATCGCCTCGACCAGCTGGCCGACCGTGCCGTTGTCGAAGTCGGTGTCTTCATTGGGCAAGGTGACGTCGAAGTGTTCTTCCAGGTCGAAGATCACTTCGATGGCATCGAGGGAGGCAATACCCAGGTCTTTCAGGGTCGATTCGACCTTGATGGCGTCGATGTCGATCTTGGCCTGCTTGGCGATGATCTCGAACGTTTCCTGCTGCGTGCTCATTTCCGCTGCCCTCTTATCCAAAAAGGAGATTTCGGACGCGATGCGCCCGGCGCTTTCGCAAGCCTGACGAACTCGTTAGGCGTTGTCCAGTTTGGGGTCGATATGAACGCTGATCCACGAACCTTTCGCCGGGCTTTTCGAACCGGAGGGCGCTCGGTCGTATGCTATGCGTCGGTTTGCGGTGGAATCCTGACGCGTGCGGTACCTGAATCAGCTCGAGCCCGACGCCCTGGTGGCAAAGTTCGCCGAGCATCCCCCTGTCGACTTTTGTGTGCTGGATGCGGCGGGTACGCCGGCCTTCGCTGCGATCTTCGACTTGCTGACGACCGCCGACGCATCGGTGCGCAAGCGTATGCTGGCCGCACCGGGGTATCGTTGGTGGGGGCGCCTGTTGCGTTGGCGCACGGCCTTTGTCGGTACGACCGTTTCGGAGTACGCGTTATTTCCCCGTGATGCGAGTCCCGAAGCGTTGCCGGGCGTGCTGCGTCAGGCCATCGGCAAGCGACACCGGCTCTCGGTCGTCAAGGACATCCCTTCGGTATCGCCCTTGCTCGACGATGCGAGCAATGCCTGGAACCAGGCGTTTGCCAGCGCCTGCGCAAGCGAGGGCTTTATTTTGCTCGAGGGCCAGGCGCTGGCCTATGTGCCGATTGATTTTGAGAACGAAGACGAATATCTCGCCCGGCTTTCGTCGGGTCGCCGCAAGGATATCCGCCGCAAGTTGCGCAATCGCGAACAGGTCGAGGTAGAGGTGGTGCATTGTGGTGATGCTCGCTTCGCCGCCGATGCGACGGTGGACCAGTTCTATGGGCTGTACGAAAACGTCTATGCGCAGAGCGAGATCCATTTCGATCGGCTGAGTCGCGACTTCTTCGCCGCCGTGCTGCGCGACGCGGCGGTGAACGGCGTGGTTTTTGTCTACCGGCACGAAGGGGTGATGATCGGTTGGAACATCTGCTTTGTGGTCGACGACAAGTTGATCGACAAATACGTCGGGTTCGTCTATCCGGCCGCGCGAGAAAACAACCTGTACTTCACCAGCTGGTTTCACAACCTGGCCTGGGCACGTGAGCGCGGCCTGACTCACTATGTCGCCGGCTGGACCGATCCTGAAATCAAATCGTATCTTGGTGCAAGATTTACCCTGACCCGGCACGCGATCTATCTGCGCAATCCATTATTGCGTGCCTTGGCGCGGCGGCTTGGCCGATTCTTTGAAAGCGACAGCCAATGGGCGACGCATGAGCAAGCGTGATCCGCTGATTCTTGATTTCGACAGTTCGATCGGCGAGTTGCCGGGCGCGACAGTCATCGCCTTGAACGATTGGCAGGAGGCGATTCGCTTCGGCTGCACCCTGGGCACGTTCAATACCTTGCGCAAGCACCTGGACGCGCACATGCCTGCCGACTACGGCACCGTGCTGATGGGCTCGGGCGACTACCATCATCTGACTTGGCCTTTGGTGGAGCGTCAACGCGGCAAGGGCCCGTTTCAAGTGGTGGTGTTCGACAACCACCCGGACAATATGCGTTTCCCATGGGGCATCCATTGTGGTTCGTGGGTGCGCAAGGTCGCGATGCTTCCGTTTGTGAGTCACGTGCATGTCGTGGGAATCACTTCGGGCGATATCGGCGCGAAGCACGCATGGGAAAACTATCTACAGCCGTTGCGCGCGGGCAAGCTGAGCTATTGGTGCATGGATGTGGACGTTGCCTGGGCGGCGCGACTTGGGCTCAGCGAGGCTTTTCGACGTTACGACGATCCGGATGCATTGACGGCAGCCTTCGTGACGCAGTTGCGTACCGCACCGCAGGCAACGTATCTGACGATCGACAAGGATGCTTTCAGCATCGATACCGCACGCACGAATTGGGACCAGGGGCGCATCGAAGAGCACCACGCCATGGAGATCATCGAGGCGTTGCGTGGTCGTATCATCGCCAGCGACATCAACGGTGAGGTATCGGCCTATAGCTACCGCACCTGGTGGAAGCGATGGCTCAGTGGCATGGACGGCCAGACGCCGGTGCCGCAAAGCGAACTCGATGCCTGGCAGGCGCAGCAACGCGCCTTGAATACGCGGCTTCTGGCGGCGATCGCAGGCAGCACGATCTAAAAGGTGTAACAGGATCGATACAGCCGGCGATATCGGCTAGCGTGCGTGGCCGCGCACGCCACTCGACCGAAATCCCTATCCCCTTCAGCCGATTGTTACCCCCTCACCAGGGCGTAACTTGGTGGGACCGATTCGGTCGCGGAGGGCGTGTGATGAAACAGATTGTGCTGGCTGCCGTGATGGCAGCGGGAATCATGCCGGTGTGTTGTTTCGCTCAGAGTGCATTCGACGGCACCTGGAAGATCGACGCCAACCAGATACACCTTTCCGACAAGCCGGAAGTGCTGGTGGTGAAAGACGGCATGTATCAATGCAAGACCTGCGTGCCGCCGATCGATATCAAGGCCGATGGCACCGATCAACCGGTCAAGGGTCATCCATACTTCGATGCCATCGCCATCCATATGGTCGATGCACACACCCTGCAGGAAACCGACAAGCGAGGTGGCAAGGTCGTTGCCACCTCGACGATGACGCTCAGCGCGGACGGCAACCAGGCCAATTTCGAGTTCAGCGACAGCTCGGCGGGCGATGGCCAGGCCGTGACCGGCAAGGGTGTCATGACGCGCGTCGGAAAGCCCACGGCCGACACATCGGGATTTTCCGGCTCATGGAAAACGCAGAAGCTGGACTCGATCTCCGACAACGGCATGCTCATGACCTTCAAGAAAGACGGCGACATCCTGCACATGAATACGCCCAACGGACTGTCTTATGACGCCAGGCTCGGCGGCGCGGACGCGCCATTCAAGGGCGATCCTGGCGTGACTACGGTATCGGTCAAACAGATGAGCGAGCGCCATATCGTCGAGACCGACAAACGCAACGGCAAAGTCATCACTATTTCGGATATGACCGTAGCGCCTGACGGCAAGAGCATGGACGTGAAAATGCAGGACAAGCTGCATGATCGCAACATGTCCTTTGTTGCCTTGAAGCAGTAGTCGCTATGTGGAAGCAGCGCGTTCGAGCGTGCTGCAGATGCGTTCGAATTCGCTGTCGCGCAGCCACAGGCTGTTGCCGATAGTCAGTGAGCGAGCGGCGAAGTCACGCGCCCGTGGCAATGCCGTCGGTGCGACGATATCGCGCAGATACCCATAGTCGGGCAGGGCATGGATAAATAGCCGACTGACGCCGAGGCCTGCGGTCCAGAGCTCTTTCAGTGCCGCGTCGCGCTTTGTTTCGTTGGGCATCAACAACAAGAGGATTGGCCACACGCCTTCATCGCCAGAGGCGTCGTCGAACACGACGATGCCGGGGATGCGATGCAGCCGTTCAAGTCGCTGACGTGCGCGCCGACGTGTCTCCTGCAGAAATCCCTGCAGGCGTGGTAGCGCACGTGCGCCGACAGCCTGGCGCCATCGGCTGACCGTATGCAAGGGAATATCGGGGCCGAAATCGTCGCCGACGGCAGCGACGGGATCGTTCGCCGCCAACGCCTTGCGCAAGGGGGCGCCATACACCAGCGACAGCAGCGAGGGGCGGTACATCAAGGTGTAGCCGACCAGTTCCAGCGCGCGTTGTCGGTCCATGCGCGGGTCGGTGTGAATCACTTCATGGTGGCTGGCCGCGAGCGCGTCGCGCATGCTCGCTTCGCGGGCCGTCAGCAGGCCGCCCTCGAACAGGGTCAACCCCTTGCCGACGGCCAGGCTGAAGAAGGCGGCGTCGCCCAGCAGGCCGACACTCTGCCCGTCCTGACGCGCGCCCGTGGCCTGCGCGGCATCTTCGATGACGAAAGCGCCGACGCTTCGCGCGATCGCGTTGGCGGTATGTACGTCAGCGACGCGGCCAGCGATATGCGTGGGCACGATCGCCAGCGTGTCTCGATTGGCGACGAAGGCCAGTTGCCCAGGATCCATGTCGTAGTGGTTCGGCGCCAGATCGCAAAGGCGCGGTATCAAGCCGGCGCGGTGAATGGCCAGCGCAACCAGGGGGCACGTCCAGGCGGGTACGACTACTTCGCGTCGTTCGGGCTTGAGCTTGCGCATGGCATGCAGCGTGACCACCAGCGCCGCTGTTCCCGAGCACTCCATCTGCAGCGCCGGTGTGCCGAGCCACGCCGTGGCCTGGGCGGCGAAGTCCGCGCCACCTGGGCGCAGGTCAGCGACTTTCAGCGGAAGTCCGGCAGTTGGCGGGAGTTCGCGCATGATCGTGTCTCAGTCGCCGGCCGCTACGCCCAGCGCACCTTTTGCTTCGGTAGGTGCATCGTTTTCCGGATGCGCACCGGTTTCGGCGAAGGCCAGGCAGACGATGCCGGCGACGATGACCGCAGCTCCCAGTATCCGCGGCCAGGTCAGTGGCTCATGGAACAGATAGGCCGAGAACAGCATCACGCTGACGACTTCCAGATGCGTCACCGCAAATGCCGGGCCGATCGGCGCGTGCTTGAGCAAGGTCATCCAGGTGAAAAAGTTGCCCACATAGCCCACTACCGCGAAATAGATCCATGGGTGGCCAAACACGCGCACAATCCACGCCCAGTTGGCCTCAGGCGGGAACGCATGGTTGCCGGCGTATTTGAAGCTCAACTGCACGATGGTGTCGAACAGCACCAGCACGGTGAAGCCGATCAGGTAGAAACGTTTCATCAGCTCAGCCTCCCGCCACGCCGACAATAGCCACACCGAGTGTTACCAACAGGATGCCGGTCACGCGCAGCGGGGTGAGCTTTTCGCGAAACAGGATGCGTCCGGCAATCATGATCACCACGATATTGATCGAACCCAGCAACACGCCTTCGGACAGATCGACCAGCGAGAGGAAAGCGATCCAGACCAGGAACTCGGCAACATAGGACACGATGCCAACCCAAAGCCAAGGCCGCGATGCCATGTAGCGCCAGCGCGCAAGGCCATCGCCTGCATTCGGATCGCCCGCTGCCGCCTTGAAAGCGAGTTGGCCAACCGTATCAAGGGTGACGTTGAGCAACCAAAGCACTACAACCAGGGGCGTCACGCGTATGCCCTCAGGCCGCTGCGCGCGCGGCAGGCTTGTAGGTATCGGCGACGCGACCGAAGAACTCCGCGGAGCGTTCGGTGAGTACGCGACGTTCGCGATCGATCGTGATCATGTGGTAGCTGTCTTCGAGCATCAGCATTTCCACGGGGCCGGATACGCCTTGTTCGACCAACCGTGCATTGGCGACGCTGGCGATATCGTCCTGGACGGCGTGAGCGACCAGGCACGGCGCATGTACGCGGGGCAGGTCGCGACGCACCACTTTGGCCATGTTGTACATCTCTGCCAGCGATGGCCAGGGATTGCCCGGTAGCCCGGCAGCGGCGCTATCGCCGCCCAGCATCAGGCCGGCGACCTGCGCGCGCAGGCGTTCGTCGCGGATCCCGTACGGCTCGTTTTCATGCACCATCCGGTTCTTGCCGATACCCAGCTTGCCGATCAGCGGCAGCATGAACGACAACCGGTTGTACCAGGGCGTCGCCCAGCCGTCATAGCGGAAGGTGGCGCCGTAGACGCCTACACCCTTGACCCACTCGGGGCGTTCGGCGGCCAGCTTCAACGCGAGTACGGCACCCATGGACAGGCCGGCGACAAACAAGTGGTCCACTTCGTGGCGAAATTTCTCTGCCGCTGCCTCGACACTGGCATACCAGTCGCGCCAGCCGGTCTTGAGCAGGTCGTCGACGTCGCCACAATGCCCGGCCAACTGCATGCCGTATACCGAAAAACCGGCACGGCTCAGGCCCTTGCCGACCAGGCGCATTTCCGCCGGTGTGCCGGTCAGGCCATGAATCAGCAGCACGCCAGCGCGTCCGCCTTCGAAGCGGAATTCGACGTTTTCGATCATGAAAGGACCGCCTTAGGCGTGATGACGTGGAACAAGACGGCAGGGAACATGGTTACCAGGGCGGGCAGGATTGAGCATCCAGTGTGGGACTGGACTCTTTCTGAGAACTTTCTAGGGGTTAGGGCGGCCACTGGGTGGCCTGTAAAGTCGGCTACTACGTAGCCTGTGAAGTCGGCCACTGGGTGGCCTGTAAAGTCGGCTACTGCGTGGCCTGTGAGGTCGGCTACTGCGTAGCCTGTGAAGTCGGCTACTGCGTAGCCTGTGAAGTCCGCCACTGCGTGGCCTGTAAAGGGTAAAGAGGAAAAGCTTGTGGCCCGAAGCCTTCCGAGCTCTTGCTCTCCCTATTTACTCTTTACAGCACCGCAGGTGCGACTTTACAGGCCACGCAGTGGCCGACTTCACAGGCTACGCAGTAGCCGGCTTCACCCCCAATCAATGCCCGTGAAACTGCCCTACGCCAATCGATACGCTGACCCCACCGGTCGGGTGGTCGCAGCTGCCGGTGCGCTTGGTGAAGTTGACGTCACCGGTCTGGTAATTGCCGCCGAAGTGGCTGCCGCTGACCACGCCCATGCCGACACTGCCGTGGACCTGGGTGTTGTTGTAGGTGGCGTCGTCGCAATCCTGGCGAGCTGCGGCAACGCGATCCTCGTCTTCGTGATACGTGCGGCCGCTGGTATCGCCGTAGTACACGCCAGGGGCGTCTTTCGGCTTGGTGCTGTTGCTGTCGCTCGAGGTGGCGCTGGCCGTTGGCTTGGCCGCGGCGGTGCTGCTGGAGGCAGGCGCCATGGCCGGTGGCATGTCGTTGGGCAGCTTCAGGTTGAGCGCCGGGGGCGTTGAGGTGGCCGATTGCGCGTGCGCGCCGACGACCAGCAGGGCGGAGGCAAGGGCGATCAAGGCTCGTTTCATGGGGAATGGCACTCTGGGGGACGGTGCTGGTAACGCGCGGTAGCGCATTGGCGTGCACTTCTACCCCTTGGACTATACGCGCGCGGCAGGAGTTCCTGCCGCGCCGTTCAGTTTTCAGCCGGTGGTTTCGATCCGCTCGACGCGACGCAAGCCACGCGGCAGGACGCCACCACGCGTGGCGCGGTTGCCGCCGAATTCGACCAGATCCGACCAGCGCAAGGTGAGTTTGCGTTGCCCGGCGTAGAGCGTGACCTCGCCTTTGCCCTCGGTGACCACGGCAACACCGGCAACGCGCTCGTCGCCCGAGCCGAGCTTGGCCTTGGGGATCTCGATCAGCTTGTTGCCCTTGCCCTTGTCCAGTTCCGGCAGCTCGGCCACGGAGAACATCAGCAGATGGCCTTCGGTCGTGACCACCACGATACGGTCGCGCGCCGGGTCGGTACTGACCTGCGGTTGGAGCACCCTGGAGCCGTCGCTCAGGCTGATGATCTGCTTGCCAGCCTTGTTGCGGCCGGTCAGGGCCTCGAAACGGGTGACGAAGCCGTAGCCGAAATCGGTGGCCAGAATCAGGCGTGTGTCGTTGTCGCCAGCTATCAGCGCATCGAAGCTTGCGCCCGATGGCGGCGTGAAGCGGCCAGTAAGTGGGTCGCCATTACCTCGTGCCGAGGGCAGCGTGTGCGCAGGCGTGGAGTAGCTGCGGCCGGTGGAGTCGATCACGGCGATCTGCTGCGTGGTGCGCGCCTTCACGGCGGCAAGCAGGCTGTCGCCTTCGCGATAGGACAGGCCATCGGCGTCGATATCGTGCCCCTTCGCCGCGCGGATCCAGCCCTTCTGGCTGAGTACCACGGTTACCGGTTCGCTGGCGACCAGCGAGCTCTCGTCCAGTGCCTGTGCGACTTCGCGCTCGACCAGCGGCGAGCGGCGCTCGTCGCCGTACTTGGCGGCATCGGCGCGAATTTCTTCCTTGATCAGGCCCTTGAGCTTGGCCGGCGACTTCAGCAGCACGTTGATGCGCGCGCGCTCTTCTTCGAGTTCATCGCGCTCGCCGTTGATCTTCATCTCTTCCAGGCGCGCCAACTGACGCAGCTTGGTTTCGAGGATGTAGTCGGACTGCTCTTCCGATAGCTTGAAGCGCGCCATCAATACCGGCTTGGGCTCTTCCTCGGTACGGACGATGCGGATCACTTCGTCCAGGTTGAGGTAGGCAATGCGCAAACCTTCCAACAAGTGCAGTCGGCGCTCGACCTTGGCCAGGCGATGGTTGAGTCGACGCATCACCGTATCGGTGCGGAAGACCAGCCATTCGCTGAGGATGCGCTTGAGATCCTTCACCTGGGGACGGCCATCCAGGCCGATCATGTTGAGGTTGATGCGGAAGCTCTTTTCCAGGTCCGTGGTGGCGAACAGGTGCTGCATCATCTCGTCCGCATCGACGCGGTTCGAGCGCGGCACGATCACCAGGCGGATCGGGTTCTCGTGATCGGACTCGTCACGAAGGTCTTCGATCATCGGCAGCTTCTTGGCGCGCATCTGCGCGGCAATCTGCTCGAGGATCTTCGACGGACTGACCTGGTGCGGCAACGCGGTAATCAGGATGTTCCCGTCTTCGCGTTGGTAGACCGCGCGGGCGCGTACCGATCCGTTGCCGGTCTTGTACATCGCCAGTATTTCGTTGCGTGGCGTGATGATTTCCGCAGCGGTCGGATAGTCCGGACCAAGCACGTGTTCGTACAGGTCGGCGACGGTGGCGTCCGGGTCGTCCAGCAGGCGAATGCACGCGCTGGCTATTTCGCGCAGGTTATGTGGAGGGATATCCGTGGCCATGCCCACGGCAATGCCCATCGAGCCGTTGAGCAGCACATGCGGCAGGCGTGACGGCAGCCAGCTCGGCTCTTCCATGGTGCCATCGAAATTGGGCACCCAGTCCACCGTGCCCTGGCCAAGTTCGCCCAGGAGCACATCGGCGATCGGGCGCAGCTTCGATTCGGTGTAGCGCATCGCCGCGAAGCTCTTCGGGTCGTCGGGCGAACCGAAGTTGCCCTGGCCGTCGATCAGCGGGTAGCGATAGGAGAACGGCTGCGCCATCAACACCATCGCTTCGTAGCAGGCGCTGTCGCCATGCGGATGGAATTTACCGATGACGTCGCCGACGGTACGGGCCGATTTCTTCGGCTTGGCGCTCGCCGGCAATCCGAGCTCGCTCATCGCATAGATGATGCGACGCTGGACCGGCTTCAGGCCGTCCCGGACGGAGGGCAGGGCGCGGTCGAGCACGACATACATCGAATAATCGAGATAGGCGTTCTCGGCGTATTCCTTGAGCGGGATCTGTTCGTAATTGGCTTGCAGATTCATGAAGTTACGTCAGCTATGGGGTTGCCGCGGGGCGGCCTTAACCGGGAGATGGTGCCAGATCGGGGCGATTTTGGCTCGCCCGGGTCTCACCCGATGCGCCAGGGCGAGACCGCAACCGGTTTCCTTGAGAGAGATCGATTCAATTTAAGGAGCAGAGGCTTTGCTCACTCCTTCACCACCGTAAATCCCATCCCCTCCAACTGCTTCTGCAAGCTGTCAGGCCCAGCCAGATGTCCGGCGCCTACCGCGATGATGCTGGTCCCACCTGTGGGATCGCGCAGGCGCTTGGCGATGATCTGTGCCCAGGCCTTGTTGCGATCGACGATCAACTGCTTGTACAGCTCGGGGCTTTCCTGCTGAAGCTCGGTGCTTTCCAGCTTCGCGATCGTCTGGATGTCCCCGTTTTTCCATGCATCGATCAGTTCCTGCAGCTTCTTCGGGCCTTCTTCGATCTCGTGGAAAGTCTCGCGCAACATATCCAGCTGCAGTGGCTCGGGCATGCCGGCCAGGATACGTATCTGCTGCTCGGAGGTTTCCAGGCCGTCTACCGGTTTGCCGGCCTTGATCATCCGCGCCTTCAATTGTTTGTCGACACCCTGGCTGGGATCCATGCCAGCCTGCACCAGCGGCGTCACCGTGAGGACCAGGGCCGCCAGCCAGGGGCGCATCGGCTCTAGCGTCTGCTCGCCATTGGGAAGTTTCGCTTCGGTTGCGGCCAGCTTGAGCTTCTCGCGATCCGCTGCATGGAGCTTTTGCGACAGCGGGTGCGAGGCATCCAGGCCATATTTCATGACGAGCAATTGCATGGTGACCGGATCGTCATCGATCAGCTCGATGCTCAGGCGCTTGCTGCGATTGAGTGCATCGTCGAGTTTGCCCGACATCCAGTCGGTATCTGACGGCAACAGATGCACGGTACCGAACAGATAGATCGTGGTGTCACCTTGCTTGACCGACCACAGCAACGGCTTGGCCGACGCTGTCGTGACCAGCGCCAGCGACAGCGCGATAGCAGCGAGAAAGCGATAAAACTTTTGCACTTGAACCTCGGGTCAGTCGTGTTGCTCGACGTTCTTCAAGAAGCCGATCAGGCCGTTGAAGTAAGTCTGTTGGTCGTCATACATCGCCAGATGGCTGCCCTTCGGGCAAAGCAGGAATTGCCCCTTGGGCAGGCGCTTGGCCATCTGCGCCATATAGGCCGGGTCCATGGTGTCGTACTGCGCACCGATCACAAGGGTTGGCACGGTGATGCGATGCAGATCCTTGCTGCGATCCCAGTTGAGCAGGCGTCCGCTGGCGCCCAACTCGCTGGGGCCTTGCATCAGCTGATAGAGATGTTCGTTGATATGGCCGAACGCGCGGTTCACCGGGTCGGGCCACTGATCGTGCGGCATGCGCAGCAGATGCTGCTCGTAGTGCATCGGGATCAGGATATCCATGTAACGGGGATCGTCGGTCTTGCGCTCGGCCTCGAGTTTTTTCACTTCGGCGAGCTTGGCCTGGTCCATCTTGGGCATGAGGACCTTGGTGGCATATTCGTTATAGGCCGGAATCGAATCGACCATGTCGGAAATGACCAGGCACTTCAGGTGCTGCTGATACTTCAGCGCATATTCGATCGCCAGCACCCCGCCCCAGGAGTGGCCGAGCAGGCAGAAGTTGTCGCGGTCCAGATGCAAGGCCTGGCGCACCTGTTCCACCTCATCGACAAAGCGATCGGTGGTCCACAACGCGTCGTCCTTGGGCTGGTCGCTATAGGCCGAGCCGAGTTGATCGTAGTAGTAATACTCGATGCCGGCGCCGGGGAAATAACTGTCGAAGGCTTCGAAGTATTCGTGCGTGGCACCGGGGCCGCCGTGCAGCAGCAATACCTTGAGCTTGGGATTGTTGCCGACCCGCTTGGTCCAGACGTGAAACTTGCCCTTGGGCGTGTTGATCTCGATCATTTTCACGCCGCCGGCGAGTACATCGTCGCGGCCGGTCTGATCGAAATAGCTGCCGGGCTTGGGCGAGCTCTCCGCGGCCTGGGCACCCAGGGTGAAACAGGCGCCCAGCAGGGCGGCCAAGGCAACGACATAGCGCTTCATGGAATTCCCCTTATCGACCATCGGCGCACTATATCGTGGTTTCGTGGAGTGCTCGAAACGCCAACCTATTTCTATAGGAGCGATTTCAGGGAATCTCCAGAACCCACGGTGAATCCGGCCGCTGCGCGGCCTGTCAATGGTCAATAGTAAACAGAGAGAGCCAAAAGCGTTGAGCTAGCGAGGTTTGGCTTTTCCTGTTGACCCTTTACAGCGCCGAAGGCGCGACTTTACAGGCCACGCAGTGGCCGACTTTACGCTTTCAGGGGGTCCTGTTATGCCTCGTCCAGAGACAGGGGCGCGGCAATGTCTTCCAGCGCCCGCCGTTCGGCGGCGACGCCCCAAAGCCAGACCACCAGCGCTGCGATCAGCATGAGCGCAGCGCCGCCCAGATAACCCCACACGATGGCGATGCGCTGCCCGCTGCCGATAAGAACCCCGAACAGCCACGGCCCGATGACTCCGCCAATGGCCGTGCCCAGCGCATAGAACAGGGCGATGGCGAGCGCGCGCAGTTCCAGCGGAAAGCTCTCGCTGGCAGTCAGATAGGCGGAGCTGGCGGCGGCAGAGGCGAAGAAAAAAACCACACTCCATGCGAGCGTCTGTGTCTGCGCGGTGAGCACGCCCTGTCCGAACAGCCACGCGGTCAGCGCCAGCAACAGCCCGGACATCGCATAGGTAATGGCGATCATCGGGCGGCGCCCGATCGTGTCGAACCAGCGGCCGAGCAACAACGGCCCAAGGAAATTACCGGCTGCAAAGGGCAGCAGGAACCAACCCATGCGATCGTCAGCGATGCCGTAGAAGCGGCTCAGCACCAGCGCGTAAGTAAAGAAGATCGCGTTGTAGAAAAAAGCCTGGCAAGCCATCAACACCAGGGTGACCAGGGTACGTTGCGGATAGTCGCGAAAAAGCGTGCGTGCGACATCGGGCAGGCGCAGCTCGCGTGGACGCAGCCGCAGTTTCGGCAGCGGCTCGTCCGGCAGTGTCACACCGAGCCTCGCTTCGATCTCGCCCATGATGCGTTCGGCTTCATCGACACGACCGTGCAGCATCAGCCAGCGCGGACTCTCCGGTACATAGCGCCTGAGCAGCAAGATCGCCAGGCCGAGCACAGCGCCCAGGCCAAAAGCGAGTCGCCAACCCAGTTCGGTGGGAAGCCAGTGCGAATCGAGCAATACCACGGCACCCAGCGCGCCCAGTGCCGCACCGATCCAGAAGCTTCCATTGATCACCAGGTCGGTGTGGCCGCGATAGCGTGCAGGAATCAATTCCTGGATCGCCGAATTGATCGCTGCGTATTCGCCGCCGATGCCGGCGCCGGTCAGTGCGCGAAACAGCACGAAGGTCCAGAAATTCGGACTGAATGCCGTCAGCGCGGTCGCCGTGAGATACAGACCCAGCGTGATATTGAAGAGTTTCTTGCGCCCGAGTTTGTCGGTGAGCCAGCCGAAGCCGAATGCGCCGCTCACAGCACCGATCAGATAGCAGCTGGCGGCAAGGCCGACTTGTTCGTCTGTCAGGTGTAGCACCGGGCTGGATTTCAGCGCGCCGGCGATTGAACCCGTGACGGTGACCTCGAGCCCATCGAGGATCCAGGTGATGCCGAGCGCAACCACTACCAAGGTATGGAAGCGGCCCCAGCGCAGCCGGTCGAGCCGCGCGGGTACGTCGGTAATGACGATGTCCGCCGAAGGATTGGACATCGGTCGAGGCTAACCGGACTGATCGGACACGTCTACCCTCAGAATCATCAGCGTGGCACGCGATAACCGCCGGGCACGCCGTGTGGACTCAGCGTGAGTTGCCACAACTGATCGCGACGGCTGCGAAACACCGCGGCGGAAACGCCCAGGTAGAAGTGCCACATGCGCCGGAAGCGATCGTCGTAGTTCACGGACAGCGACGGCCACGCGGCATCGAAATTCTCGCGCCATGCGGTGAGCGTGCGATCGTAGTCGGTACCGAAATTGTGCCAGTCCTCTACCACGAACAGATTCTGCAGCGCCTCGGTCACCTGGCTGGCCGCCGGAATCATCGAGTTGGGAAAAATATACTTCTCGATCCACGGATCGGGCCGCGAGGGCGAGCCATTGCTGCCGATCGAATGCAGCAGGAACAAGCCGTCTTCTTTCAGGGCGCGCCGTGCGACCTCGAAATAGGTGCGATAGTTGAGCGCGCCCACGTGTTCGAACATGCCGATGGAAAAGACCGCGTCGAAGGACTCGTCGAGCTCGCGATAATCCTGCAGGCGGATCTCTATCGGCAGGCCCTTGCACAATTGGCGCGCGAATTCGGCCTGCTCCTGCGAAACGGTCACCCCGACGCCTTCGATGCCGTAGTGCTCTGCAGCAAACTTCAGTGCTTCACCCCAGCCGCAGCCGATGTCCAGCACGCGCTGCCCAGGCTTCAGTTGCAGCTTGCGACAGATCAGGTCCAGCTTGGCAGCTTGCGCATCGTCGAGATTCGAGGCCTGAGCCCAGTAGCCGCAGGAATAGACCAGGCGTTTACCGAGCATGGCGTGAAAAAGATCGTTGCCCAGGTCGTAGTGGACCCGGCCGACCTCGAATGCGTTCTGTCCGCGCTGCAGATTGATGAAGCGTGCCTTGAAGTGGGCTAGCAGGGTATCGAGCGTTTTCAGCTCTTCGTCGATATGCGAGGCAAGCAGGCGGGTGAACATTCCCGATAGATCGCCCACGTCCCACCAGCCATCCATATAGGCCTCGCCCAGGCCCAGCGAGCCATGGGCGAAGACGCGCGCATATAACCGATCGTCATGTACCTGCATGTCGGTCGGCTCGGTGCCGTCGACCGTGATGCCGGCAATTTCAAGCAAAGCGGCCGCGCGCTGCTTGAGGGAGTCTCTACGCATGCTTGCCTCGTATCGATAGTCGCTTCGGGCATGGCGCAGCGTTATCTGCGTCACTCACTTCAGTGAGACGAACTCTACCGAGGCAAAAGCAAAGGCGGCGTCGACGTCATGCAGCTCTCCTCACGTGCGCAGCAGCGCTCGTACCAGCGCGATACCGGCAACCGTGAGCGTGATCGAGCCGATCACGTGTATGGCGACGTGGCCGGCGAACCATAGGTATTGCTGGCGTAGCAACAGCGAGGTCGATTCGGCGGAGAACGTCGAAAACGTAGTGAGCCCTCCCAGAAAGCCCGTGGCGACGAACAGCTTGAGCTCCAGCGGCAACGTCTGGAAGTGATCGAAGATGCCTAGCACGCAGCCCATCAACAAGCCGCCGACCAGGTTGGCGGCAAGCGTGCCCAGCGGCACGGTGGGGAACAGGGGGTTCAACAGGACAGCGAGTACCCAGCGTAACCAGCATCCAAGGACGCCGCCGATGCCGACTGCAAGAAAACCGCTATAGCTCACGTTATGTGTCTCCTGGCCAGGTCAACGGACTTCCATGGAAACAGGCAAGCGCCTGCGCTCCCGGAAAGTCCGGTCGTGCAGGCATCATCAACCCTCAGGGGTGGTTTGCTTCTGGCGAAGCGGGAGGCATGCCATCTCCCTGCGTGCATGCTAGCCGATGTGCAGGTCGTTTTTCAGCCCTGTTCGGCAGCCAGCATGGCGGCCAGCTTGCGGCCCACGTCAGCCGGCGTCATGTCATAACCGTAGACGATATGGTTGCGCCCGCCGTACGGCCCCCATTCTTCCGCACTGGTGGTATTGAAGATGCCCAGCGTGGGCGTACGCGACGCGCAGGACAGATGCATGATCCCGCAGTCGGCGCTGGTATAGGCGTCCAGCGCGGAAAGCACGCTGGCAAGTTTGCGCAGGTCATTGGAAAAGTACGCCGGATAGCGCGAATCCAGCAGGGACCGCCCGAATGCCGGGATGATCTCCACGCATTGATATTGCGGTGCTGCCGCTTCGAAGGCTTCCAGAAACGGTGTCCACCAGTCCTTGCGCAGCAGTTTCGGCCCGGTGGCGTTGGCGAACACACCGATGATGCGCTTGCCGGTGGCTTTATCGCCGAGGACGCGCTGCAAGGCTTCGCGGCCTTGGGCTAGTTCCTCGTTGCTGAGTCGGATGTCCGGTACGGGATAGGGCGCGTCGAGCGGTTTGCCCAGCGCTGCACGCAACAGAAATACCGGGCGTTTGCCCTTGCTCGTCGGCGCATCGGCGACCGGTACCGCGTGGGTGACGTTGCCGCTTTTCTTGGGGCTGTCGAAACCAAGCTTGTAGGTGCCTTGAGCGCGCAGCGACAGCAGGCGTCCGGTCTGCGATTGCGGGTCGGGGTCGATCACCAGGTCGTAGCGATTCTTGCGAATTGCCCGCCACTGGCGCATCAGCGTGCGTGGATGGCGCGCGCTGTGCGAGGGCAGCTTGAACAGTCGATCGACGGAGAAATACTTCCCGTAGATGGCTTCGGCGATCTGGCTGCGCGTGACGATATCGATCGTTGCGCCCGGATAGGTGGCTTCCAGTTCCTGGATCAACGGTGTCAGCAGCAGGGCATTGCCCAGGGTATGGCTGTAATGGCACACCAGGATCTTGTAGATGCCCGTGGTCGGCAGCGGCTCCTTGCTTTGCGTTACCGGCTTGCCGAAAAACAGCCGCATCAGGCCATGCGCGGCGCGGCGGCGCTGGTCGTTGACGCGGGTGGAAGAGCGAAGGAGTTTGAGCACGTCGAAGCCTGAGCGGTACGGTTAGCTTGGCAATCGTGGCATGGGCGAGGGTCCCGGTAAATGAGCGACCAGGGCGAGGTCGCCCGAAGCATCGCTGCCCGAAGTACCTAACCGGGAGGGAAGAGCAGCGATCCTGCCGTGTCGATCAACCCGCGATCGACCAGCCACAGCCTGGCATTCTCCGCATCTGCCTCAAACCACGCCCGCGTCGATCCCAGTCGAAACGAATACCCCCAGGCATCCATATCTTCCATGATCCGCGCCGACCCGACGCCGGGCAGGACATTGCCCATCACCACCTGCAAATAACAGGTGGCGTCTTCCTCTTCGATCGAGTCGGTGGCATCGGTATGCACTGCGCCGCGTCGATCAGCCGGCAGTACGAGCAAATGCCCGGCTTCATGCAACAGGGAGTGCACCGGCGTGTCGGCGCGCGCATAAACCGTGTGGCCGATGATGCCGGCTTCGTCGTCACCCCAGAAACTGCCCGGAATCGGCTCGCCGTCGGCGACGGACTCCAACTTCAGGCCAAAGCGGGACAGCAGGGCGTTGGCAGGAGCAAAGCCCAGTTCGCCCAAGCGCAGGACATCGGGTAGGGTCGGTTCGCTCGTGGTCATGGTGCAAGACTCAAGGCCGGGTGTTCTGCACCCGGCCTTGTACATCAGCCGGCCGGCTTGGCCTCGATCTTGCCATCGGGCAGGGCGACGGACAGTTCCAGTATTTCGTGCCCACTGTCGCGCTCGACATTGATGCTGATGGCTTCGAGATCGACGTGGACATATTTCTTGATGACTTCCAGCAGCTCGTTACGCAGCAGCGGCAGGTAGTCGGGAGCGCCGCGGGTGGAACGTTCCTGCGCGACGATGATGCGCAGGCGTTCCTTTGCCACCGTGGCG
>Ga0105240_10002323_pt1 | contig 30786 bp, 16 predicted proteins | sample KBSC54metaG_FD_80426 | JGI IMG/M metagenome (GOLD analysis project Ga0105240, IMG submission 80426) | Corn rhizosphere microbial communities from Kellogg Biological Station, Michigan, USA - KBS C5-4 metaG | ecosystem: Host-associated > Plants > Roots > Rhizosphere > Soil | place: Michigan, USA... | reverse complement strand
GTATTCGGAAGAGAAGCTGGAGAAGATCCGCAAGTACTTTCACAAGGAGCCCATCTCCGCTCACGCCGTCTTCTCGGTCGAGCGCGGCTTCAACCACGTGGCCGACATCAACATCACGCTGCCGAGCGGGTTGGTGATCAACGCCAAGGAGACGACGGAGGACATGTACTCGTCGATCGACCTGGCGGTGGCGCGCATCGAGCGCCAGGTGCGCAAGTGGAAAGAGAAGATCCGCGACCACAAGCCGCACGACGCACAGTTCTCGCTGCGGGAGCGCGTCATCTCGGCCGAGACGATCGAGCCGCAGGTGGGCCTGGCGGCGGAGGCGGAGGTGGCGCGGCTGGCGGCCCCGTCGGCGCCCCCCTTCAAGGTGGTGACCGAAGAGACGTTCACGGTCCGCACCATGAAGGTCCAGGATGCCGTCATGCAGCTGAACCTGCTGGGCGCCCAGTTCCTCGTCTTCTCGGATATCGACTCGAACGGCGTCTGCGTGGTTTACCGTCGCAACGACGGAAACTACGGTCTGATTCATACGGGTCGCGCTTCCTCGGCGACCTGACGGCCGGGTCCGACCCTCATGAAAGTGACGGATTTTCTCGCGGCCGACATGATCGTGTCGGACCTGAAGTCGGATACCAAGACAGGCGTCCTCAGCGAGCTGGCCTTTCACCTGGCGAACCACATGTCCGGGGTGGACGGCAACGTCCTGAAGAAGGTCCTGGAAGAGCGCGAGCTGCTGGCCTCGACGGCCATCGGTGACGGCATCGCCATCCCCCACGGCAAGCTGGACGCGGTGGGCCGGCTGGTGGGGACGCTGGGACGCGCCCGGGCGGGCATCGAGTTCGAGTCCATCGACGGCAAGCCGACCCACCTGGTGTTCATGCTGGTGGCGCCCGCCAGCTCGACGGGCGTCCACCTGAAGGCGCTGGCCCGGCTGTCGCGGCTGTTCCGGGATGCCGACTTCCGTGACCGCCTGATGGCGGCGCCGGACGCCCCGGCGATGTACCAGGTCATCGTGGAAGAGGACGCCAAGTACTAGCGCGGGGAGGGGACCAACCGGGCCCGCGGCCGCCCGCCGAAGACGGGAATAGGGGGCGGAACGCGCGGCGACGCGGGGAGCGCGTTAGAATCGCCAGTCGATGACCTCGGCCGGGAACGTTCCGCAGTTGACCGTTCGTTCGCTCCTCGACGAGCGCTCGGGGCTTCGCCTGGTGTTGCTGGCGGGCGAGGCGGGGCTGTCGCGACGGATCGCCATCGCCCGCATCCAGAAGCCGGGGCTGGCGCTGGCGGGGTTCCTGCGCCAGGTGCACCCCGAGCGGGTCCAGGTGCTGGGGGCGACCGAGATCTCGTTCCTGGCCAGCATGCCCACCGCGGACGCGAAGCGCTCGGTCGACGGCTTCGTGGGGCTGAACCCCGCGTGCATCGTGGTCACCAAGGGGCTGGAGGTGCCGCCCATCCTGATCGAGGCCTGCGACAAGACCGGCGTGCCGTTGCTGCGCACACCGCTGGTGTCGTCGGTGGCCATCGACGCGCTCCAGAACCACCTGGAGCACGAGCTGGCGCCCACCGTCAGCATCCACGCCGTGCTGCTGGACGTCCTGGGCGTGGGCATCCTGCTGCTGGGCAAGAGCGGGATCGGCAAGTCCGAGGCGGCGCTGGATCTGATCATGCGCGGGCATCGGCTGGTGGCCGACGATCTTGTCGAGGTGCGCCGCACGTCGGGGGACGTGCTGGTGGGGTGGGCGTCCGAGCTGATCAAGCACCACATGGAGGTGCGCGGCCTGGGCATCATCAACATCAAGGACATGTTCGGCGTGGCCGCCGTGCGCGACGACAAGAAGATCGAGCTGGTCATCGAGCTGGTGCGCTGGGATCAGGCGGAGGCGCACGACCGCCTGGGCCTGGACGAGATGGTGTATCCGATCCTCGACGTGCCCACGCCGCTGTTGCGCATCCCGGTCAGCCCGGGGCGCAACGTCAGCTCGCTGATCGAGGTGGCGGCCCGGAACCGGCTGCTGCAGGTGCGCGGTCACCACTCGGCGCGGGAGTTCCAGGAGCGGCTGGATCGGGCGCTGGCCGACGCGCGCGATCACCGCTGGCGGGACGACGTGGAATGAGGCGGCTTGCTGCGGCGGGGACGCCGGGACGGGACCTGCCATGCGCCTGGTGATCGTGACCGGGGTGTCGGGCGCGGGGAAGTCCACGGCGCTGCGCGCGCTGGAGGATCTGGACTACTACTGCGTCGACAACCTGCCGCTGCCGCTGGTGCCGAAGTTCGTGGAGCTGCTGGCCTCGCGCAACGAGGTGGCCCGGGCCGCCCTGGGCATCGACGCGCGCTCGGGCGAGTTCCTGCAAGACGTGGGGCCCATCCTGGCGGGGATCCGCCAGGCGGGGCACGAGCTGGAGATCGTGTTCCTGGACGCCGCCGACGACACCCTGATCCGGCGGTTCTCGGAGACGCGCCGTCGTCATCCGCTGTCGAACCGTGACATCCGTTCCGCCGTGGGGGCCGAGCGCGCCCAGCTGGGCCCCATGCGCCAGGAGGCCGACGAGGTCATCGACACCGGGGCCCTGACGGTGCACGCCCTGCGCGACGTCATCCAGGAGCGCTACGGCCGGAAGGGTGACCGGCTGTCGGTGACGCTGCTGTCGTTCGGGTTCAAGCATGGGTTGCCCAGCGAGGCCGACATCGTGCTGGACGTGCGGTTCCTGCCCAACCCGTTCTTCGTCCCCGAGCTGTCGCCGCTGACCGGGGAGGACGAGCCGGTGCGGCGCTGGGTGCTGGAGCAGCCCGAGACCGCCGCGTTCCTGGACAAGGCGGAGGACCTGCTGCGGCTGTCCCTGCGTGGCTTCGAGAAGGAGCGCAAGGCCTACGCGACGCTGGCCATCGGGTGCACGGGCGGCCGCCACCGGTCGGTGGCGCTGGTCCGGGAGCTCGCGGAACGCCTGGGCCGCGACGTGTCGCTGTCCGTGCGCCATCGCGATCTTTCCCGCACGGTCTGACGGGAAGCGATAGAATCGACCGGCAAGCTGCCGTGACGTCCCATCTGAATGCACCGAGAGTCGGCCTGGTCGTGGTGACCCACGGTGAGGCCGCGCGGGCTTTTCTCGACGCGGTGGAGGGGATCCTGGGCCCGTTGCCCGGCGCCGAGGCGGTCAACATCTCGATGGAAGAGAACTTCGACGGCACGCTGGAGCTGGTGGGGAAGGCCTGCGAGCGCGCGGACGCCGGCGCCGGAGTCGTCATCCTGGTCGATCTGCAGGGGTCGTCGCCGTACCAGGCGTGCATGGCGATGCTGGACGGCAGCTTCCCCGCCGAGGTCGTGTGCGGCGTCAACCTGCCCATGCTGCTGAAGCTGGCCACCATGGATCGCCGCGAGCTGCGGCCGGCCGAGATGGCGCAGATGCTGCGCGACGTGGGGCGACGCTCGATTCGCCTGGGATCCGAGCTGACTGGAAAAGTAACGGTCGAGGAGACGAGCCGATGACGGTCGAGAGCACGGTCAAGATTCGGAATCGCCTGGGCATGCACGCGCGGGCGGCGGTGAAGTTCGTGCAGCTGGCCAACAAGTACCGCTGCGAGGTGAAGGTCCTGAAGGACGACACCGAGGCGAACGGGAAGAGCATCATGGGATTGCTGACGCTGGTGGCGGCGCACGGCGTGACGATGAAGATCGTCTGCGAAGGCGAGGACGCCGAGCAGGCGCTGCCCATGCTGGTCGAGCTGGTGGGAACGGGGTTCGGAGAAGGGGTCGACCCGTAACATGTCCAGGGAATCCGCCTGATGGAGCGCCTCTCCGGCGTCGGGGCCTCCCCCGGCATCGCGATCGGCAAGGGCCATGTGCTCGGCAGCCGCGTCGACGTGCACGAGCGTCGCATCGCCGCGGACGCCGTCGACGTGGAGATCGCGCGGTTCGAGGCGGCCATCCAGCACACGGACGCGCAGCTGGCCGGCATCCAGGACGAGATCGCGGCGCGCGAGCATGACTCGCACCAGTACCGCATCCTGGAGGCGCACCGCATGATGTTGCAGGACGTCCACCTGGTGGAGGTGGCGCGCAAGATCATCCGCAACGATCTGACGGGCGCCGAGTGGGCCGTGCGCAAGGCGCTGGACCAGATCCAGGCGGTGTTCGACCGCATCGAGGATCCGTACTTCCGCGAGCGGCGCAGCGACGTGGCCGCCGTGGGCGAGCGGCTGCTGCGCAACCTGATGGGGATGGTGCAGTCGAACCCGGCCGAAGCGCCCAAGGGCAGCGTCGCGCTGGCGCACGATCTGGGCCCCGCGGACGCCGCACAGCTGGGCCGCGCGGGCGTCGCTGGATTCTGCACCGAGGGCGGCGGCCGGACGTCTCACACCGCCATCGTGTCCCGCGCCATGGGCCTGCCCTACGTGGTCGGGGTCGAGGGGCTGGACCACAAGACCTGGTCGGGGATGAACCTGATCGTCGACGGTCTGCGCGGCGAGGTCATCCTCGAGCCCGACGAGGCGACGTTGCACGCCTACCGCACGCGCGCCGACCGCCAGCACGCCCGGGCCCAGCGCCTGGGCGCCCTGCGCGACGTGCCGGCCGAGACCAAGGACGGTGTGCGGGTCGAGCTGGCCGCGAACGTCGAGCTGATGGAAGAGGTCGCGCCGTCCGTCGAGCTGGGCGCGCAGGCCGTGGGGCTCTTTCGCACGGAGTTCCTGTACCTGGAGCGCGTGGACCTGCCCACCGAGGAGGAGCAGTACGGGCACGCGGTGGCGGCGTTGAAGAGCGCCGCCGGGCAGACGATCGTCTTTCGCACCCTGGACCTGGGCGGCGACAAGATGCCCGCGTCCGTGCGGATGCCCAGCGGTCAGAATCCGTCGCTGGGCCTGCGCTCGATCCGGTTCTCGTTCCACCGCCCCGACGTGTTTCGCACGCAGCTGCGGGCGCTGTACCGCGCCGCCGCCGAGGGCCGGTCAAGATCATGTTCCCGCTGGTCTCGGGCGTGGCGGAGCTGCGCATGGCGCGCACCATCTGCCAGGAGGTCTGCGCCGACCTGCGCCGCGAGGGGATCGCCCACAATCCGGACGTTCCTCTGGGGGTCATGGTCGAGACGCCGAGCGCGGCCCTCATCACCGATCTGCTGGCCCGTGAGTGCGAGTTCCTCAGCATCGGCACCAACGATCTGATCCAGTACTCGCTGGCCGCCGACCGCGAGAACGAGCACGTGGGCTACCTGTACCACCCCTTGCACCCCGCCATCATCCGCGCCCTGAAGCAGATCGTGGTGGGCGCCGCCTCCACGAAGCGCGACGTGCCGGTGGCGATGTGCGGCGACATGGCGGGCGATCCCATGCTGGTCCTGGTCCTGCTGGGGCTGGGGCTGCGCCACCTGTCGATGGCGCCCCGACAGATCCCGGTGCTGAAGTCGATCATCCGTGCCTGCACCATCACCGAGGCCGAGAAGCTGGCCACCCAGGCGCTTGGTCTGGCGACCGAGGCCGAGGTCGAGAACCTGGTCTACAACGTGATGTACGAGCGCTTCTCGGCCGAGCTGGTGGACGAGGAGGACGACGAGACGGCCTGATCCGCCTTCTCCGTCCCGCTGATGTCGACGCCCGTCGAGCCCTCCGCCGAAGTCCAGGTCCGCCCCGCCACGAGGCATGACGTGCCGGCGCTGCGCCGCCTGCGCGCCCAGGTGCACGCGCTGCACGCCCGGCTGTTGCCCGACTTCTTCCGCCTCGACGACGACGGCCAGGCGCTGGTGCTGGAGCGCGATCCCTGGAGCGAGATGCTGGTCGCCTGCGCGGCCGAGCAGCTGCGCGGCTACATCGTGGTGAAGGTGGTGGACACGCCCTGGGATCCCTCGATGACGCCGCGCCGGCGCGCCCACGTCGAGATCATCGTCGTCGACGAGGGGCACCGCCGCGAGGGGATCGGGGCCCGCCTGATGACGGAGGCGTCGCGGTGGGCCCGGGGCCGGGGCGCCGTCGAGGTGGTCCTGACGGTCTGGACCGACAACCGCGAGGCCGAGCGCTTCTACGAGACGCTGGGCTACGAGCCGATCGCGCGCGTCCTGCGCCGGTCGACCGACGGAATCTGAAGGAGCGCCGGCTCCCCCGGGCGGCCGTCGCCGGGGGCCGCCGCCGGCTGCTCGCCGGAGAGGGGCCGGGCGGGGGCTTCACCGTTCGAACCGAGGCGCGCGGCGCCCTCCGTCGCCGTGACCGGCGGAGCTGGGACGTCGGCGAGCGCGCGGCGCCAGTCGCCGAACCGCCCCCCGCTGCGCGCCGCCTGGGCCGCCGCGTGGCCCGCCGCGAAGCCGCCCTGGGCCAGCCGGTACTCGATCCAGGCCCACTTGGGCGAGGTGGGCCGCAGCTCGACCCGCCCCTTCAACGCCCGGCGCAGGTGGCTCAGCTTCGCCTCGACGGCGGCGATGCCCTCGAAGGGCGCGCCGTCGAGCGGCGTGTTCCGCTTGGCCACGAACGGGGCGATGCCGAACACCACCCGCGGCGCCGCGCGCGCCAGCTCGAGTCCGAAGCGCGCCAGCTCGTCGATGTCGTCCATGGTCTCGCCGGGCAAGCCCAGCATCATGTACAGCTTCAGGTGGTGCAGGCCGTGCGCCCGCGTCAGCTCGGCGGCGCGCAGCAGGTGGCGCTCCTTCGTCTTGCGCTCGATGGCGGTGCGCAGGCGCTCGGACGCGCCGTCGGACGCGGTCGTCAGCGACCGGTAGCCCCCGCGCTTCAGCAGGCCCACGATCTCGTCGGTCAGGCGGTCGGCCCGCAGGCTGGAGATGCCCACCTCGCGCCCGCCGTCGACCAGGCCGCGCAGGATGGTCACCAGGCCGGGATGGTCCGTCACCGCCGCGCCCACCAGGCCCACCCGGCGCGCCTCGCCCGGGATCAGCGACAGCACGCGCGCCGGCGGCACCAGCCGCATGCCTCCGTTCGTCGAGCGGCGCATCACGCAGTAGGTGCAGCCCCGGTGGCAGCCGCGCTCGGGCTCGATCAGGAACATGTCGGACAGCTCGGTGTGCGGGGTCAGGATCTGCGAGTGGGCGGGCAGGGAGGCGTCCTCCGCCGCCGCGATGGCCGGCGCGCGCTCGCCGTGCACCGCGGGGACGTAGAAGCCGGGCAGCTTCGCCAGCCGGTCCAGCAGGCCCGCCCGGTCGTCGCCCGCGTCGCGCACGGCGTCCACCAGCGTGACGATCAGCTGCTCGGCCTCGCCCATCAACATCACGTCGGCGAAGGGGCCGGCCGGGACGGGGTTCGAGAAGGTGATGGGCCCGCCGATCACCACCAGCGGCGGCTGGCGCCGCGCGCGGTGCTCGCCGTGCTGGCCGGCGCGGTCGGCCCGGTCTTGGGCCAGCGCCGGGATGCCGGCCAGGTCCAGGCAGGTGACCAGGCCGGCCAGCTCCAGCTCGTAGGCCAGCGAGAACGCCACCACGGGAAAGTCCCCGACGGGACGGCGCGACTCGTAGGTCGCCAGCCCCTCGTTCGTGGCGCGCGCGCGCTCGGCGTCGTCGGGCAGAAACGCCCGCTCCGCGCTGACGCCCGGCAACCCGTTCAGCCCGCGATAGATCGTCTGGTAGCCGAGGGACGACATCCCCACGTGGTAGGGCGACGGGTAGACGAGCGCGAAGGCGAGCTCGGCCTGCTTGAACACGGTGCCGCGCTCGGCGGACAGCCGCTGTTGCACCAGGTCCGAGATCGTCGCCATGGGGGTCGGAGACTATACGGGATGGGCGGCGGAAAGGCCCGTTCCCGGCAGGTTTCCCGCTACTCGGCGGCCTCGCTGCGCCCCGGATGACCGTGCTGCATCTGCAGGCGGTACAGCTTCGCGTAGATGCCGTCCCGCGCCAGCAGCTCGTCGTGGCCGCCCTCCTCGGCGATCGCGCCGTGGTCCAGGACGATGATGCGATCGGCGCGCCGCACCGTGGACAGCCGGTGGGCGATCACGATCGAGGTGCGGCCGCGCATCAGCTCGGCGATGCCGCGCTCGATGACCCGCTCCACCTCGGGATCGACGCTGGCGGTCGCCTCGTCGAGCACCAGGATCTGCGGATCGCGCTGCAGGGCGCGGGCGAACGCGATCAGCTGGCGCTCGCCGGCCGAGAAGTTCGCGCCCCGCTCCAGCACCGGGGCCGCCAGGCCCTCGGGCCGCGAGGCGATGACCCGGTCGGCCCCGACCCGCCGCGCCGCCGCCGCGATGGCCTGGGGCGTGGCGGCCGGGTCGCCGAGCGCGATGTTGTCACCCAGGGTGCCGGCGAACAGGAAGACGTCCTGGTTCACCACCACCACGCGGCGGCGCAGGACCGCCGGCTCGAGGTCCCGCATGTCCGTCCCCTCGATCCAGATGGCGCCCTGCTGCGGGTGGTAAAGGCCCGGCAGCAGCTTGATCAGCGTCGACTTGCCGGCGCCCGACGCGCCCACGATCGCCAGCGTCTCGCCGCGCCGGATCGACAGCGACAGATCCTTCAGCACGGGCTTGTCGGCGCGGTAGCCGAACGTGACATGGCGGAACTCGACGGCGATCTCGGGCCGCGGCGACTGGGCCGCCGCCGGCGCGGTGCCGCGCTCGGGCCGATCCAGCTCGCGGTTGTCCAGGATGCCGAACACCCGCTCGGCGGCCGTCATCGCCTGCTGCATGACGGTGATCTTCGCGGAGAGATCGCGCAGCGGCGCGAAGAACTTGCCCAGGTATTCCACGAACTGGACCAGCACGCCGAAGCTGAGCCCGGCCACCGCGATGCGGGCGCCCCCGCGCCACAGCAGCCCCGCCACCGCGATCGACGCGATCGCCTCCACCACCGAATACAGCGCCGCGTCCGCGGCGATGGCGCGCGCGTTCGCCTCCCGGTAGCCCTGGTTCACCTCGGTGAACTCGGCCGCCACCCGCCGCTCCTGCGCGAAGGACTGCACCACCTTGATGCCCGACAGGTGCTCCTGCAGGAAGGCGTTCATGCGCGACAGCTTGGCGCGGATCTCGCGGAAGGCGTCGCGCATCCAGCCCCGGAACAGCACGGCCACGACGGCCAGCACCGGCACCGCCGCCATCGAGAAGGAGGCCAGCCGGCCGTCGGTGCGAAACATCACGAAGATGATCAGCCCCAGCCGCACCACGTCGCCGAGCAGACTGATCACGCCCGAGGCGAACAGCTCGGTCAGCGCCTCGATGTCGTTCGTCATGCGCGTCATCAGCTGGCCGATGGGCGTGCGATCGAAGAAGGCCGCGCTCAGCCTCAGCACGTGGCGGTGCACGGCCAGGCGCAGGTCGTTCATGGCGCGCTGGCCGACGATCTGCACCAGGTAGCTGTGGGCGAAGGCCGCGCCGTACTGGCCCACCAGCGCCAGCAGGTAGAGCATCCCCAGCCGATCGAGGCCGGGCAGGCGGTGGGGCGCGATGTGCTCGTCGATGGCCCGCTTCAGCAGGTACGGCTGCGCGATCTCGAAGGCGGAGATCAGCGGCAACAGCAGGATCGAGACCGTCAGGCCCGCCGCGTACCGGCGCACGTAGACCGACAGGCGCATCATCAGCGCCAGGTCGAAGGTCCGGCCGTCCTTCGTGGCGTCCCTGCGCTTCCGGTCGTCCTGGCGACCGCCGGGCAGGTCCTCTCCGTTGCGGCCCCTGCTGGCAGGGGCCGGTCCCCGCGCCCGCGTCACGTGTTCACCCCCAGCGCCTCGGCGGCCAGCTGTTCGCGGTAGAGCGACGCATAGAGGCCGCCCGCGGCCAGCAGCTGCTCGTGCGTCCCGCGCTCGGCTACCCGGCCCTCGTCCATCACGACGATCAGGTCGGCCCGCCGCACGGCCGCCACGCGATGCGAGACCAGGATCGAGGTGCGGCCGCGCAGGATGGGCCCCAGGCGGGTCAGGATGTCGCGTTCCGTCTGGGCGTCCACCGACGACAGCGAGTCATCGAGGATCAGGATCGCGGGCTCGGCCGCCAGCGCGCGCGCCAGCGCCACCCGCTGCCGCTGTCCGCCCGACAGCGTGACGCCACGCTCGCCCACCAGCGTCTCGATCCCGTCGGGCAGGGCGGCCAGATCTCCGGACAGACCGGCCGCCTCGACGGCCCGGGCCACGCGCCGCGCGCGCGTCTCGGCGTCGAGGCCCGGCGGCAGGCCGAAGGCCACGTTCTCGCCCACCGTCGCCGAGAACAGGAACGCCTCCTGCGGCGCGTATCCGACCAGCGCGCGCAACGTGCCGATCGGCAGATCGTGCACGTCGCGCCCCCCCACGAACACGACGCCGCGAGGCACCTCGAGGAAGCGCGGCACGGCGTCGATCAACGTCGTCTTGCCCGACCCGGTGGGGCCCACCACCGCCAGCGTGCCGCCCGCCGGGACGTCCACGGACACCCGGTCGAGGATCACCCGGCCTTCCCGCACGACGCACAGCTCGCGGATCGAAACCGAGGGCTGGCCGGGCGTGGCGGACGGGGACACGCTGGCGTCGTCGCTGATGGCGGGCGCCGTCGCCAGCAGCTCGCGCACGCGTACCCAGGCGGCCAGGCCTCGCTGCCACACCGCCAGGATCCAGCCCAGCGCGATGGTGGGGAACGACAGGTAGACCAGGTAGGCGTTGAAGGCGACCAGCGAGCCCAGCGTCATCTTGCCGGCGATCACCTGACGGCCGCCCACCCACAGCACGATCAGGGTCCCCAGGGCGCCGATCAGCGCGAACAGCGGCGTCAGCCCGCCGCGCGCGCGGGCCAGCGCCAGCGCCCGGTCCAGGTATCCCTCGCTCTGCCGGGCGAAGGCGGCCTGGCGCGTCTCCTCGAGCGCGTAGCTCTTCACCACCGCGATCCCCGCCAGATCCTCCTGCAACGCCGTGGACAGCGTGCCCAGCTGATCCTGCATGGCGCGGCTGGCGCCGTAGATGATGCGGCTCCACAGGCGCGCCGTCACGATCAGGATCGGGTAGGGCGCCACCGCCACCAGGGTCAGCCACGGGCTGAGGTGCACCAGCAGCCAGACGCCCGTCACGTAGACGATGGCCGTGTTCACCACGTTCAGGATCCCGGGCCCGAACAGCATGCGCACCGCGGACAGATCGTTCGTCATCCGCGACATGACGTCGCCCGTGGAATTGCGCCGGAAGAACCCGGGATCCATACGGCACAGGTGCCAGAACAGATCCTGCCGCAGCTGGTACTCGACGTTCCGGCCCGCGTTGAAGATCAGGATGCGCGAGAACGTCCGGGCGATGGCCTGCACGGCCGCCGCGCCCGCGATCAGGGCCGCCGTGACCGTCACCAGATGAATGGTCTTCCCCGCCGCCGCCCCCGGGGTCGCCTGCAGGCCGCGCAGGGAATCGATGGCCCCTTTCAGCAGCCAGGGGATGGTCAGCCCCAGGGCGTTCGTCGCCGCCAGCAGCAGGGTCCCGCCGGCAAGAAGCGGCAACTCGGGGCGGATGCGGGGCCCGATGTCGAGGGCAGGGCGGGGGGCAAAGGCGGCGACGGTGGTGGGCGGGGCAGGCTCGGGCACGGCGGGAGTATTCACTACGGCATGGCGACGCGCCTCACCCGTTCGCCCCTTCCATCTATCCGTCGCCCGGCGGTGCGGCATCGCACACGCAGCGGTTCTCTTGAACACCTCGAACGTTGGGGACTATAGTTCCCGCGCTAGGCCCAAATCCCAATGGAAACCGACATTTCGACCGCCCTCGCCACCCTGCAAATCGATCCCGACAACACCCAGGCCCTGGGGGCGTTGAAACGGATCCGTCCCGCGAACGGAAGCGGGGTCGACCCCGACGCTCTCGGTCGCGCGCTGACGGATGCACGGCGTTGGCACCGCGAACGCGGCGACTTCGAGCTGTGCGTGCAGCTGATCGATCTCGAGCTGCCCTGGGTGACTGAGCCGGTGCGCAGGGCCAACCTGTTGCACGAAAAAGGTCGTCTGCTCGCCGACGAATTGCTGTCGGAAGAGGCCGCGCAGTCCGCGCTGCGCGAGGCGCTGAAGAACCTGCCCGAGCACACGCCCTCCGTCGAGGGGCTGGCGCAGATGGCGCTGATCCAGTCGAACTGGCAGCCGATCGCTTCGCGCTACCTGCAGCAGGCCGAGGCCGCGCCGGACAAGACGCTCGCGTCGAGCCTGTTCGGTTCGGTGGCGGAGATGTACCTCAAGTATCGGCCCGAGGCCCCCGAGGGCGAGACCTACCTGCGGCGCAGCCTGGAGCTGGATCCGAAGAACCGCCGCTCCGGCGCGCACCTGGAGCGGCTGCTGCGCAAGCGGGGCCGGTCCGACGAGCTGCTGGCGCTGCTGTCGTCGCGCGCGACGCAGGCGCAGACGCGTGACGAGCGGGCGCTGGCCGAGGTGGCGCAGGCCGAGCTGTCCGCGAAGATGGGGCACGAGGAGGAGGCGCTGGCCCACTTCCGCAAGGCGCTGGAGGCGAACCCCAGCGAGCCGAAGGCGTTGCGGCCCGTCGTGGCGGCGCTGAACGAGAAGAAGGACTGGCCCGAGCTGGCCAAGGTGCTGGAGGCCGCGGCGCGCTCGCGGCGGGCCGAGTCCGACGTGCTGGTGCTGACCCAGCTGGCCACGCTGCAATGGAAGAAGCTGAACGAGCCGGCGCAGGCCGAGCTGAACTTCCGCAAGCTGCGCCGCCTGGACCCGGCCAACCGGGCCATGGTCGAGTTCTACCGGGAGTATCACGGCAAGCGCGACGATCTGCCCCAGCTGCTGGCGGTGCTGGCGGGCGCCCAGAAGGCCGACCCCGATCCCGAGCGGCGCATCGCCCTGGGCATCGAGATGGCCAAGGCGGCCGAGTCGCGGCCGCAGAACGCCGAGAAGGTCATCGACATCTGGAAGGGGCTGTTGCGCCTGCGCCCCCACCTGCCCGAGGCGGTCGAGGCGCTGCGCCGCCTCTACGAGCGCGGCCAGAAGTGGAACGCGCTGCTCGATCTGCTGAAGGACGATCTGGAAGCGCTGGGCGACGACCCCAGCGTGAAGCCCGAGCGGATCAAGCGCTACCTGGAGATCGCCGACATTTATCGCGATCGCCTGAACCTCGAGGTCATGGTGGTGAACACCTACCTCAACGTGCTGCAGCTGGATCCGGATCATCCGGTGGCGCTGGGCGCGCTGGCCGCGCGCTACGAGGCGCAGGGGCGGTGGAGCGACCTGATCCAGATCCTGACCCGGCAGGCCGAGCGGGCCGACCGCAACGGTGAGCGCGCCCAGGCGCTGGCCATCCATCGCAAGATCGCCGCGCTGTGGATGGAGAAGCTGGCCAAGCACCAGAACGCCGTCGCCAGCCTGGAGAAGATCCTGGAGGCGGAGCCTGCCGACGCCGAGTCGCGGGCCCGGCTGCGCGACATCTACGTGCGCGGGCGGTCGTGGCGCGCGCTGGTCGAGCTGACTCGCCGCGAGGCGCCCCTGCTGCCGCCGGCGGAGCGGCGCGAGCGCCTGGCCGAGGCCGCGCGCATCGTGTCCGAGCGCATCGGCGACGCCAAGGAATCGATCAACCTGTGGAACCTGGTGCTGGCCATCGACGAGCACGACGCGGACGCGCTGCAGGCGCTGGCCGCGCTGTACGATCGCGAGCGCCGCTGGGCGGCCCTGGCCGAGGTGCTGGAACGCCAGCGCGCGACGGTCCGCGACGCGAACGCCGAGGTGGCGCTGCTGGAGCGCCGGGGCGTCCTGCTGTACGAGAAGCTGGGCGCCGGCGAGGCGGCCATCGAGGTGTTCAAGCGGGTGCAGGAGCTGCAGCCGCAGAACGTCCGGGCCACCCGCGCGCTGCGCGAGATCTACGCGCAGGCCGGCGACTTCGCCGCGCTGGAGCGGTTGTACGCCGACCAGGGCAACTACGAGGACCTGTGCGAGACGCTGGCGGCGCTGGCCGATCGCACGCCCGACGCGGCGGCGCGCACCCGCATGCTGGAGCGCATCGCCATCATCGCGTCCGAGAAGCTGCACCAGCCCGAGCGCGCCCTCAAGGCCTACGAGCGGATCCTGGCGGCCGATTCGGGGAACGTGCACGCCGCCGAGGCGCTGGTGCCGCTGTACCGCAACGGCCAGAAGTGGCCGCGGCTGCTGGCCACCTACGAGGTGCTGGCCGGCAAGAACGCCGACGGTAGCTTCCGCGTCGAGCCCGAGGCGAGGTTCACCATCCTGCGCGACGCCCGCCAGATCGCGGAGCAGCGCATGGGCTCGAAGGGCCTGGCGTTCCAGTGGGCCGCCCGCGCCTTCGAGGTGGCGCCCACCGACAAGGCGACCGAGGCCGACCTGGAACGGCTGGCCGGCGACGCGGACGAGTGGGACGTGCTGGCGGAGCTGTACGTCAAGCGGCTGGGGGACACCACCGAGCGTGACGAGAAGCAGTCGCTGCTACGCCGCTTGCTGAAGATCGCCTCGGCGCGGCTGCATCGGCCGGCCGACGCGCGCCGCTACGCCGAGGCCCTGCTGGCCGAGGTGCCCGGCGACGCCGAGGCGCAGGCGGCGCTGGAGCAGATCCTGACGCAGGCGCAGGCGTGGCCCGACCTGGCCGGTCTGCTGCACGCCCGCGCGGCGCGCACCGCCGACCTGGGCGAGCGGACGAAGCTGCTGGGGCGCATCGCGCAGCTCGAGGAAGAGAAGAGCCGCGATCTCTCCGCGGCGGCGCGCACCTACGCCGAGATCGCGGCGCTGGAGCCGGGCTCGGACGTGGCCACGCGGGCCATCCGTTCGCTGGCGCGCATCCACGAGGCGCGGGAGGACTGGCCGGCGCTGATCGAGACGCTGCGGCGCGAGCTGGCCTCGCGGCCCGCCGAGGACCACGAGGATCTGCTGCTGCGGATCGGCGGCATCGAGGAGAGCCGCACCGGCGATCTGGAGGCGGCGTTCGCCGCCTATCGCGACATCCTGGCCACCAACACGCTGTCGGCGGCGGCCGTGGCCGGCCTGGAGAGGCTGGCGGCGCGCGGCTCGCGCCATCAGGTCGAGATCGCCTCGTTGACGCTGCCGTTCTACCAGCGCACCGACAACGCCCCCAAGCAGGCGGCGGCGCTGGAGGTGCTGGCCGGCGTGGCCACCGATCCGTCCGAGAAGATCCCGCGCCTGGAGCGCCTGGTCGCCCTCTACGCGGGGCCGCTGAAGAACGCCCAGGGGGCTTTCCAGGCCTCGGCGCAGATCTTCGAGTTCAACCCGGGCAACCACGCGAACCGCGAGGCGCTGGTCCGCTTCGGCATCGAGGTGGGCGCGGCGGCGCAGCTGGCCGAGCGGATGCGCGCGCTGGCGGGCGAGACCGACGATCCGGCGCTGCGCCGCGATCTGCTGGTCGAGGTGGCGGAGCTGCACGAGCAGCGGCTGGGCGACCCCGCGGCGGCCGAGAAGGTGTACCGCGAGATCCTGACCGCCGAGCCCCTGCACGCCGGGGCCTTCCGCGCGCTGTCGCGGCTGTTCCGGGACAGCGAGCGGTGGAAGGAATTGCGCGGCCTGCTGGAGGCGCGCCAGGGGCGCGTGCCCGAGCCGTCGGAGCGCATCGATCTGCTGGCCCAGATCGCCGAGATCGACGAGACGGTGCTGGACGATTCGGATCACGCGATGGCCAGCTACGAGAAGATGCTGGACATCGATCCCGCCGATCCGCGCGCCTACAAGGCGCTGGACCGCCACTACACGTCGCGAGAGCGCTGGCGCGATCGCGAGCAGCTGCTCGAGCGGCGCCTGAACTTTGCCGGCGCGGGCGAGGTGCACGATCTGGAGTTCCGCCGCGCCGAGATGCGGCTGCAGCGCTTCGGCGACGTCGAGGGGGCGCTGGACATCCTGGAGTCCATCCTGAAGACGAACCCGCAGCACGCGGGGGCGCGCGCCCTGGTCGAGCGCGTGCTGCAGGATGCCGAGCACAAGGGGCGCGCCGCCCGCATCCTGGAGCCGCTGTACGAGAGCAGCCAGGCCTGGCGCGATCTGGTCGGCGCGCTGCAGATCCAGCGCGAGGGGCTGGAGGGGCCGGAGGCGGGCGCGCTGCTGGCGCGCATCGCCAGCCTCGAGGAGACGCGCCTCAACGCCCGCGAGCCGGCCTTCGCCGCCTGGCGCGGCGTCCTGGCCGCCGATCCCACCCACCGCAGCGCGCTCGGCGAAGCAGAGCGGCTGGCCGAGTCGCTCGGCCGCTGGAACGAGCTGGTCGATCTGTATCAGGAGGCGGCCTTCCGCCGGGACGCCTCGGACCTGCAGGGCAGGGCCGACCTGCTGTCGCGCGCGGCGCGCCTCTACGCGGGGCGCATCGGCAACCGGCGCGCCGCCATCGACGCCTGGAAGATGGTCCTGAACCTGGACCTTGAGAACCTGGTCACCGGCCAGCCCGCCGCGGACGCGCTGGAGGGGCTGTACGCCGAGACGGGGAACGCCGCCGCGCTGGTACGCATCCTGCGCCAGAAGGTGGGCTGGGCCGACACGCTGGAGGCCCGCAAGGAGCTGCTGTTCCGCGTGGCGGAGCTGGAGGAGATCCAGCTGGAGGACGCCGACGCCGCCGTGGCGACGCTGCGCACGATCGTCGATCTGGATCCCACCAGCGTGGAAGCGCTGGATCAGCTGGAGCGGCTGTTCGAGAAGGCGGGCCAGCCCCGCCAGCGCGTCGACGTCCTGCGCCGCCGGGTGGAGATCGCGGGCGACGTGGAGAGCCGTCAGGCGCTGTGGCGCCGCATCGGCGACATCCTGGAGCGCGAGGTCCACGATCCGAACGAGGCCATCGCCGCCAACCTGGCCATCCTGGACGAGAGCCCCGTCGACGGCGGGGCGCTCGATTCGCTGGCGCGCCTGTACGAGCAGCAGGGCCGGCACGCCGATCGCCTGGAGATCCTCGAACGGCGGCTGACGCTGATCAAGCGCGAGGGCGCCACGCGCCAGGACGTGGCGGCGCGCATCGACGTGCTGCGCCGGCTGGCCGAGCTGTCCGGCGGCCCGCTGGCCAACCCGGTGGCGGCGCTGGGGCGCTGGCGCGAGATCCTGACGCTGAGCCCCGGCGATCCGGGCGCGCTGGCGGCGCTGGAGCAGATGCTGGTCGCCGACGTCGATCCGGCGTCGAAGCTGGCGGTGGCCGAGGCGCTGGAAATGCACTACGAGAGCGCCGGCCGCTTCGCCGAGCTGGCCGGCGTGCTGCGCATCGTCGTCGAGGCCGAGTCGGACGCGCGGGCCCGGGTGGCCACCTACGTGCGCCTGGCCCAGCTGCAAGAGACCCGGCTGCGCAACCCGGACGCCGCGTTCCAGGCCTACGGTCAGGCGATCCGCGACGCGCTGTCGGAGCCACAGCTGCCGTCGTTGCTGGACGCTTACGAGCGGCTGGCGGGCGAGGAGCGCACCGAGGACGCCATCGCGCTGTTCCGCGAGATCGCGCCCGACGTGCTGGACGAGAACGTCAAGACGCGCCTGGATCGCGTGATCGCCGAGGGGGCCCTGCGCCTGGGCAACGCCGACCTGGCGGCGGAGTGTTACCGGCGCATCCTGGACCGCGCGCCCGACGACGCGGGCGCGCTGGCCGCGCTGGAGCAGATCTATCGCCAGGCCGACGACGCCTCGGCGCTGTACGAGATCCTGGCCCGCCAGGCCGAGCTGGCCACCGAGCCGGCCGTCGAGCGGCGGGTGCGCTCGCAGATGGGCGCGCTGGCCGAGCAGAAGCTGGAGCGGCCCATCGAGGCGATGGCCGCCTACGAGCGGGTGTTCGAGCTGGCGCGCGACGATCGCGAGGCCATCTTCGCCCTGGATCGCCTGTACGCGAAGCACGAGCGCTGGGCGGATCTGGTCCAGCTGCTGGAGAAGCTGCTGGAGCGGCGCATGCCCGAGGCGGCCTCGATCGAGCTGCGCTTCCGGCTGGCGGAGATCCGCCTGCGGCGGCTCGGCGACTCGGAGAAGGCGCTGAGCGAGCTGCGGATGGTCCTGCGCGGCGACCCCGACCACGAGGGCGCGATCGCGATGCTGGAGAGCATGCTGGAGGACCTGGGCGTGCAGGGCTCGGCCGCCGAGCTACTGGAGCCGGTGTACGCCGGCCGCCAGGACTGGGCCGCGCTGATCCGCATCGGCGAGATCCGCCTGCAGCAGGTGGAGGATCCCGGGGCGCGCCTGGCGCTGACCAAGCGGATCGCCCGCCTGTACGAGGAGCAGATCGAGGACTACGACAGCGCGCTGAAGTGGTACGGCAAGGTGTTCCAGGAGAACCCCACGGAGCGCATCAACCTGGATCAGCTGGTGCGCATCGGCGGGCGGCAGAACCGCTGGCAGGACGTGGCGTCGCTGCTGTCGGACACGCTGGGCGGCTCGCTGGAAGACTCCGCGCCCATGCTGGAGGTGGCGCGGCGCGCGGCCGAGATCTACGACCTGCGCCTGCACGACCAGGCCGAGGCGCGGCAGCTGTACCGGCGCCTGTACGAGGCGCGCCCGGGCGACCACGACATCGCGCGCCTGTTCGAGGACGCGCTGGAGCGCTGGGAGGCCTGGCAAGAGCTGCGCGAGCTGCTGGACGACGAGGCCGGGCGCGAGGCCGACCTGGAGGCGAAGAAGGCGCTGCTGCGCCGGAGCGCGCGCCTCGACGAGGAGAACCTGGCCGACCCCGAGCGCGCCGCCCGCACGCTGCGCGAGATTATCGACCTGGATCCCACCGACCGGGCCACCCCCACCGCCGCCGACGAGCTGGAGCGGCTGCTGGCGTCGCAGGAGCTGTGGCACGATCTCGGCGATCACCTGGAGGCCCAGCTGGGCCGCGCGGGCGAGGGCGCCGAACGCGACGCGCTGGCGCTGCGGCTGGCGCAGGTGCTGGAGGACAAGATCGGCAACATCTCGGGCGCCGTCGATCGGTACGCCGAGATCCTGGAGCGCAGCCCCGCCCACAAGGAGGCCATCGCGGCCCTCGAGCGGCTGCTCGGCTCGCCGGACGAGCGGGCCCGCGTGGCGCAGGTCCTGGAGCCCGTGTACCGGCACGCCGGCAACTGGGCGCGGCTGGTGGGCGTGCTGGAGGCGCAGCTGGAGTCGGTCGACGATCGCGATGACCGCGTGCGCCTGCTGCGCGAGGTGGCGGACATCCAGCAGCGGCTGGCGCGCGTCGACAACGCCTTCGACAGCCGGGCCCGCGCCTGGCTGGTCGACGTCTCGAACGCCGAGACGCTGTCCGAGATCGAGGCGCTGGCGATGTCCGCGAAGCTGTACGGACCCTACGTGCAGACGCTGCAGAAGGGCGCCGATCTGGCTGGCGACGCCGATCTGCAGGCCGAGCTGTGGGCCATGTCGGCCCGCGTCCTGGAGGTGCAGCTGCAGGATCCGGGGGAGGCCATCCTGGCCTGGCGGCGCGCGCTGGAGGCGCGGCCCGATGACGAGACGACCTTCGTCGCGCTGGAACGCCTGCTGGCCGCCGGCGATCGACAGGCGGAGCTGGCCGAGGTGCTGGAGCAGCACCTGGGCGTGGTCACCGATCCCGTTCAGCGCAAGGAGATCGCCAAGCGCACGGCGCGCCTGTACGACACGGCCCTGAAGCAGCGCGAGCGGGCCATCGAGGCCTGGCGCGGCGTCGTCGAGATCGACGACACGGATATGGACGCGCTGGACGCCCTGGGGCGCCTGTACGTGGCCAGTCAGGAGTGGCGCGAGCTGGCGGGCATCCTGCAGCGAAAGATCGAGATCACGACCGACGCCCCCAGCCTGCGGCTGTTGCGTCTGACCAGCGCCCGCCTGTTCGACGAGCGGCTGGGCGATGCGCAGGAGGCGCTGGGTCAGCTGCGCGCCGTGCTGGACGCGGCGCCCGCCGATCGCGAGACGCTGGAGCTGATGGACCGGTTGCTGACCCGCGAGGCCCAGTACGCCGACCTGCTGGACGTGCTGGACCGGCGCGCCGCCATCGAGAGCGACGCGCCCGTGCGCGACGTCATCGCGATGCGCGCCGCCGGCCTGCTGGCCGAGGAGCTGTCGGACGTCGAGGGCGCCATCGGTCGCTACCGCCAGATCCTGGAGCTGAGCCCCGGCAACGACGAGGCGCGGGAGGCCCTGTGGAAGATCGCGCGCGGCGAGGAGTACCGCGCGGGGGCGCTGGCGGCGCTGGAGCCGCTGCTGCGCGCCGAGCAGAGCTGGCCCGAGCTGATCGAGCTGCTGGACCTGAAGCTGTCGATCGAGGAGTCGCCGCACGTGCGGGTGGGCCTGCTGGCGGAGATGGCGCAGATCGAGGAGGGACCGCAGCGGAACGCCGAGCGGGCCTTCGCCGCCTGGTCGCGCGCCTTCGCCGAGGAGACGAACGAGCCCGAGCCCCGGGCCGCCCTGGAGCGCCTGGCGGCCGCGAACGGCGACTGGTTCTCGCTGGCCAAGGTCTACGAGGACCGGCTGGCCGCGACCTACGACGCCGGCCTGCAGCGCGAGCTGACCATGCGGCTGGGCGAGCTGTACGAGGGGCCGCTGGACGACGCCGAAGGGGCGCTGGACTTCTATCGCAAGGCGGGCGAGACGCCGGGCGACGAGGTGCCGGTGCTGGAGGCGCTGGATCGCGTGTTGACGGCGCTGGGCCGGCACGCCGAGCTGGCGGAGGTGCTGCAGCGCAAGGCCGAGGTGGCCACCGAGCCGCGCGAACAGGCGGAGATCCTGGTGCAGCTGGGCGGCGTGCGGCTTCGCCACCTGGACGAGGTGGAAGGGGCCCTGCAGGTCTTCCGGGACGCGCTGGAGAAGGCGCCCGACCACGAGGGGGCACAGCGCGCGCTGCACGGGCTGCTGGAGCGAGAAGAGGCGCGCGACGGCGCGCTGGACATCCTGGAGCCGCTGGCGGAGAGCCGCGGTGACTACGCCCAGCTGGTGGCCCTTTACGAGTACCGGTTGAGCACCCGCGACGACCGAACGGAGCGGGCCGCTGGACTGCGGCGCATCGCCGAGATTCTAGAGGAGCGGCTGAACCAGCCCGAGAAGGCGCTGGAGGCGCTGGGGCGCGCGCTGGTCGAGGAGCCCACGCCGGGCGAGACCGTCGACGCCATGGAGCGGGTGGCCGGCATCGCCGTGCGCCCGGTGGAGGCGGCCCGCCTGATCGAGGCCGTGCTGCCCAGCGCCGACCCGACGGCGGCGCGCGAGCTGGCGCTGCGGGCGGCCCGTTTGTACGAGAGCGATCCCGCGCAGCGAGCGGCGGCCGAACGGCTGTACGTGCGGGTGCTGGACGACGATCCCGAGAACGTCGACGCCCTGGCGGCGCTGGAGGCGTTCCGGCGCACCAGCGGCGATCAGGCGGGCCTGGCCGAGGTGCTGGAGCGGCGCGCCGCGGTCGAGTTCGATCCGGCGTCACGCCGCGAGCGGCTGACCGAGGCGGCGGGCCTGCGCGAGTCGCTGGGCGACGTCGAGGGCGCGCTGGCCGCCTGGCAGAAGCTGCGCGAGGCGGAGGAGGGCGACGGCGTGGTGCTGTCCGAGATGGCGCGCCTCTACGAGGGGCAGGGCAAGATGGTCGAGCTGACCGACGTGCTGGCCGAGAAGGCGCGCTTCGAGAACGAGCCCGCGGCCCGCTCGGCCACGCTGATCCGGCTGGGCGAGGTCCGCCTGACCTCGCTGGAGGACCTGGACGGCGCCGCCGATGCCTTCCGCGAGGCGCTGGACAGCACGCCGGACGATCCGCGGCTGCTGGACGCGCTGGAGACCATCGAGGTGCGGCGCGAGGACTGGTCGACGCTGCAAGAGGTGCTGTTGCGGCGGATGGGCACGGTGCAGGGCGAGGCGCAGATCCCGGTGCTGTTCCGCCTGGCGAAGAACGCCGAGGAGAAGCTGTCGGACGTCGATCAGGCGGTGGGGTTCCTGCATCAGATCCTCGAGCTGGACGGCGGCAACGGGATGGCCTTCCTCGAGCTGGAGCGCATCCTGCGCACGAACGAGCGCTGGTACGACCTGGTCGACGTGCTGGGCAAGCACGCGGACGCCGAGGCCTCCGCGGGCCGGCGGCCCACGGAGCTGGCGCTGCGAGTCGCGATCGCCGACGTCTGGGAGAAGAACCTCGACTCGACGGAGAGCGCCACCGAGGCGCTGGAGAAGATCCTGGAGGTGTCGCCCACCCACGTGGGCGCCTTGCTGTCCCTGGCGCGCATCCACGAGGCGGCGGAGCGCTGGGACGAAGCGACGGAGATGTTGCAGCGGGCGGCGGCGGCGGTCACCTCGGGCAGCGAGGCGGCCGAGATCCACTACCGCACGGCGCAGATCCGCAAGGCGCAGGGCGCCCCCGAGGACGAGCTGGATCCGATCTACATCCGGGCGCTGGAGGCGGACCGCACGCACGGCCCGTCGCTGATGGCGTTGGAGGCGATGGCGCGCGCCAAGGGCGATCACGAGCGCCTGGCGCAGTTGCTGGAGCTGCGCCTGGAGGCGACGCCGGATCCGACGGGGCGGCGCCCCTTGCTGGCCGAGCTGGCGAACCTGTACCGCACGGTGTACGTCAGCCCGGCGGCGGCGCTGCCCTATCTAGAGCAGCTGGCGGCGCTGGCGCCCGACGACGTCGGCGTGGCCGAGGATCTGGCCGACGTGCTGGTGGGGGTGGGGCGCACCGACGACGCCACGGCGATCCTGGAGCGGCTGGTCGCCGATCTGGGCAAGGCGCGGCGGGGCAAGGAGATCGCGCGGGTGCTGCAGCGGCTGGGCGGCGTCGCCGAGGCGAAGCAGGACTACCCGCTGGCGCTCGAGCGCTACACGGCGGCGTACAAGCTGGACCCGGGCCACCCGGGCACGCTGGCGGCGCTGGGACGGCTGGCGATGGCGAACAACGATCTGGAGGGCGCGCGCCGCTACTTCCGGTCGCTGTTGCTGCAGACGTTCGACGAGAAGACGGCCGGTCTCAGCAAGGCCAGCGTCTACCTGGCGCTGGGCCAGATCCACCTGATGTCAGGCGAGGCCCCCAAAGCCCGCAACATGTTCGAGCGAGGCCTGGAGACCGACCCCAAGAACGAAGAACTGAAGCAGGCGCTCGCGTCGCTGCGGGCGTAGCGGTTTGGATCGGTGGCGTCCGGGGGGCTCGTTCCCTCGGGCGCGGGGGCGCGGGGATGGGGTCACCCCGTCGTGCTAAACACCGCTTGCGCGATTGTGCCGCCCGGTGCTTGGCGCGCGTGAGTTCGCGCTCGCGAACTGCGCGCGCCGGGGTGACCCCATCCCCGCGCCGCCCAACTTTCTCGGTCACGCGCTGAACCCCGCTGTCCAAGCGACTCAGTTGCGTCGTCGCCAAGCGACGGGTGAGGGTGGCGGTGTCCCTCGCGCGCAGTTCGCGAGCGCGCCGGGGCGCGGGCCGAGCAAGAGGATACGGGCCCGCGCCGCCAGCGTGTTTCCTGTTCGCGGCTCCGGCGACCGCGGCGCGCGTCGTGAGGGAGCGGAGGTCGTGAGGCGGCGGAGGGAGGGGGTGTCCCTGCCGCGCGCAGTTCGCGAGCGCCCCGCGGCGCGGGCCGAGCAAGATCCGGGCACGCGGCGCGAGGCGGTGTTTGAGCACGGGAGGGACACCCCCTCCCTCCGCCCCCGCGACCGGAGTGAGTGAACCTCTACGGCGCCCCCCACCGCGGCGCCACCGATCTCTACGGTCCCGCAGGGGGCGCTGGTGGCGGAGTCATCGGAGCGGACGGAGCAGGCGGACCCGCTGGAGCGGTCGGCGCGTTCGGCCCTGGCCGCGCGGACGGAGCGGACGGAGCGGGCGGACCGGACGGGGCTGACGGGGCGGGCGGCGCGGACCGCGCGTGAGCGGTCGGGCCGGTCCGACCACGGCAGTGGGCTTCGGCGTCGGCGGCCGATTCGGCGAGCGACTTGTCCGGGGACTGGCGGGCGGCGGCCAGCGCCTGCGCGCCGATCGCCGGATCGCAGAGGAGTCCCAGGCTCTCGATGGCGGGTTGGCGGTAGGGGTGCTTGTCGTCGCGGGTCAGCGCCGCCAGGGCGGCGGCGGAGCTGGGGCCGCCGCTGTGGCCCAGCGAGCGAATGGCGGCGATCGTGATGCCCTCGGCGGCCATGTCGCCTTCGCCCTCGTTCACCAGCGCGGGCAGCTGCTGGGCCAGGGCGTCCGCGACCGTGCGGTCACCCCATTCGCCGATCAGGGACGCCGCCAGCTCGCGCAGCGCCGGGTTGATCCGGCGCGTGCGCACCAGCTGCAGCAGCGCCCCAGGGGCACGCTTGTCGCGACAGCGCGTGAGGCCGACCAGGGCCGCGCGACGGACGTCGTCGACGTCGCGCTCGATGGCCCGCACCAGCAGATCCCGCCCCGCCGTCCCGCACAGCCTGCCCAGCGCTTCCACCTGGGCGCGCCGCACGTTGGGCCAGTCCTCTTGCTTGGCGCCGGCGATCAGCAGCGGCTCCGCGCCCGCGTCGCGGTGCGCGCCCAGTCCTTCCGCGGCGGTCTCGCGCACGCGCGGGTCGCGATCCTTCAGCGCCTCGCGCAGCGCCGGCACCGCCGAGGCCGCCTCGGGGTTGGCGAGCTCCCGCACCGCAAGAAACCGGAGCACGGGATCAGCGTCCTTCGCGGCCACGGCGGCCAGATCGGCGGTGACGTCCTCGGTCCCGCCCGCGTTCGGCAGCGCGCCCAGGGCCAGCACGGCCCGGCCGCGCAGCTCGAACTCGCTGGCGGGCGCGCTGGCCAGCAGCCCGCGCAACGCCGCCAGCGCGGTCGCGGCCTCGGCGGCGGACCGCCTGGCCAGCGACGGCAGCACGCGGATAAGGTCGGCGCCGCGAACCGGCGCGGGGGGCGTCGCCGCGCGCGCCGCCTGCGAGGCGTTCACCACCAGCGCCACCGTCGCCCCCGGCGAGCGACCAAGCGCCTGCACGATCTCCAGGCGCAGGGCCGGCGACCCGGTCCCCACCGCCGCCAGCAACGCCCCCGTCGCGTCGGCGCCGGGAAGCGCTCCCAGCACGCGCGCGGCGCGGGCGCGCTCGTCGTCCGAGGCCTTCGCTGCCTCGAGCGTGGCGGCCAGCAGCGCCACGGGCGGACGGTCGGCCCTGGCCAGGACGTCGGCGATGGCCCGTTCCTCCGACGGGCGCGCGCCGCTCAGCGCGGCCACCAGCGCGGCCAGCGCCGGGTCGTCGTGCGCCGTCGCCTCGATGCCGGCCAGCGCCTGCACCAGGCAGGCGCGCCCCTCGCCGTGCGCCTCGCCGATCGCCTTCGCCAGCGGCGCGACGGCGGCCTGACCCACGTTCACCAGCATGGGCACGCGCGTCGAGCAGTCGTTGCCCGAGGCGGTGTCGGCGATCAGCCGGTCCAGGCCGGCCGCGCCATCGAGATCGGTGAAGACGGTCAGGTCGGAGATGGCGGTCGTCCCGCCCGCGCGGGGCCCTGCCTCGCCACCGCGGTAGACGTCGCGGATCACGACCGTCACGCACGCCGTCTCGACGGGCGCGGGCAGCGCGATCCAGTAGGGCGCCGCCGCCCTGGCCGGCCCGGCCGCCGCCGGGTCCTGCGGGAACTCGATCTCGAAGCGACGCTCGGGCTCGGGCCCCAGCGCCAGGGCCAGCGTCTTGATGCGGTTGCGGGCCTTGAACGCGGCCGGTGTGGACGCGTCGCCGGGCACGATGCGCAGACCTCGCACCCGATAGGGCCCGTTCAGCGCGCGCGCCGTCAAGAACTCGCCGCGGCCATCCCCACCCAGACCTTCCGACCAGACGGTCCTGGGATCTCCGTCGTCCAGCGCCGTGGGGGCGCCCAGGCCGCGCGCGTCTGCCCCGGCCGAGGAGGTGGTGGAGGCGGCCACGAAGTGGAAACCGCCCAGCGCTCGCCCGGACGGCATCGAGGGATCGTCGCGCTTGGCGGTCAGCTTCGTCGCCGCCACCGGGGGCAGCGTCGAGACGATGGGCCGGAAGCGCGCCGAGGCAAAGTCCCACGCCCGCGGGAACAGCCGGACCGGCTGGCCGTCGCACCGGGTGACCTGCTCGGCGGTCTGGTACTCGAAGATGCGATCCGGGGTGACCTCCACGTACAGCGACGCCTCCGCGTCGGCGTCGCGGGGCCCGGTCAGGCCCGACCAGATGGTGCGCGCCGGCCGCGCCGACAGATCGCCGATCCAGGCCTCCTCCGCGGCCTGCCCGCGTACCGGGACGCGGACGTCGGCCACGGGGTGACCCTCGACGGAGACCTCGCGCACCGTGGGCGGGCCGCGCCGCGCCGCCGGTGTCTGCAGGGTCAACTTCGCGACGGCGGCGCCTTGCCGCCGCACCTCGAGGCCACCGTCCGCGGCGTTGGCCAGCTGGAGGGCTCCGCTGGCCGCCGCGGCCGGGGCCTCGGCCCGCGCGGTCGCCTCGAGGCAGTGGCAGAGCGTGAACAGCAGGGGGAGGGGCAGGGCGCGGCGGAGGGCGCGGACGAGGGGCATCTCCGCGATATCCCCGGTTCCGCGTCGGGCGTCAAGGGGGGCCGGAGCGCCCCGGGCCGGGCGCGCCGCCCTTCAGCCAGGCCGCCCGGCCGTCGATGTGAGGACCACCGGGATCCCCCATGCGACCATCCGGGAACAGCACCACTCGACCGAAGCGCGCGGGGAATCCCGCGCGCCAGGCGCGCGCGCAGGCTGGTGGTTTCACGCTGGTCGAGGTGATGGTGGCGATGGTGGTCGCGTCGATCGGCCTGCTGGGCACGGTGGCCGTGCAGCAGACGATGTTCAACGCCACGGCGAACGCCAGCGACGCGGCGGTGGCCACCCGCCTGGCGATGCGGGCCATGGAGGAGTACGACGCCAAGGTCATCACCGCGGGTCCGCCGCTGGTCGACCAGATGGCAGCGGCCGTGACGACGGGCTGGTCGACCAGCTACGTCAGCGCGCTGGGCGCGGTCAGCGCCACGCAGACGCCGGACTACCGGTTCAGGCGCGACGTGCAGGTGGTGAACCTGGGGCCGTCGCAGCCCTACAACGTCTCGGTCCAGATCACCTACGCCATGGACACGGGGGCGCCCAAGATCGTTCGCCTGGACAGCCAGAGGTACAAGACGTGGTGAGCCGCGCGGCGCCGCTGCCAGCGCGCCGGGCACGTGAACGTGGTCTGACGCTGGTGGAGCTGATGGTGACGATGGTGATCGCCGGGCTGGTGACGACGTCGTCCTTCGTGTTCTTCGCCGGGCAGCGCCGGGTCTACGACGCGCAGATGAAGGTGCTGGGCGTGCAGCAGAACCTGTGGGCCGCGATGGACACGCTGGCCCGCTTCGTCCGCGCCGCGGGAACCGGAATGATCGGCTGCGTGAACGCCACCGATCCCACGCCGACCGGCGCCACGCCGCCCCAGACGGGGCTGCGCTTCTACAGCGGCGGGGCCGTGGCGCGGCTGGCGCCGCTCTGGATCCAGAACGGCGCGAACGGACTTCCCGATCGCATCACCGTCGCGTTCGGCACGGGGACCTTCGGCAACTTCAGCGACGTCGCGCTGGGCGCGTCGATCCAGCGGTCGAGCGACCCGCTGGTGACGCCCATCGGTTTGACCAGCGCCTTTCGCGTGGGGGAGTTCGTGCTGGCGCTGGACACGACCGGCTTGCCGGGCGGCCCGCCGCTGGGAGATCGCGGCTGCACCCTGTACCAGATCACCGGCATCAACGCCGCCGCCAACACCTTGCTGAAGGCCAGCACCTCGGCCTGGAACCCTCCCGGCGACGTGGCCGGCCTGGTGCCGTTCGACTACGTGGGGGGCGCCGCTCCCAAGGCCGGCCTGCGCGACTTCGGCACGCTGTCCTGGGTGCAGTTCTTCATCGACACCACCGGCGCGTCACCGCGTCTGATGATGGCGCGCCTGGACGGTCTGGCCGGTCCCACCACGCCGCAGGTGCTGGCGGACGGGATCGAGGACCTGCAGATCGCGTACGCGTGCGACCTGAACCCGCCGGCGCCCGCCGGTCCGGACGGCGTCTTCACCGAGGGGACGGACGTCGGCTCCCGCCAGGCCGACGAGTGGACCTACAACGTGGCGGGGGACGTGCCGCCGGCCGGCTGCGTGCGGCCGCAGGCGGTGCGCCTGACCATCATCGCGCGCACCACCGTCCCCGACGACAACCTGGCGGGGCTGGCCGCCAACGCCAAGCCCGCGGCGGAGGACGGCGCTGCCGGCGCGCGGGACAGCTTTCGCCACCGGGTGCTGACGACGATCGTCAGCCCGAGGAACCGATGAGGCGCGCCATCGACAGTCGCGCCCGGCGGTCCGCCGAGGGGGGCGCGATCCTGCTGGTCATGATGCTGCTGATCCTGGGCCTGCTGGGCCTGGGCGTCACCGCGCTGTGGTTGACCTCGGGCAACCTGCAGGTGCAGGCGAACACGAACCTTCGGGCGCAGGCCCTGGTCGTCGCCGAGGCCGGCGTGGAGCGCGCGCGGGCCGCGCTGAACGCCGGCGTCGACGTGGACGCGATGCTCGCCGGCCGGACGCCGGCGCTCGACAACGTGCCGACGGCGGTGGACGCCGCCGGAAAACCGAACGGGGTAGGGGCCGTGTTCGTCGACGGCACGACGCCGCTCGCCGGCGTGCCGTTTCCACCGGCCTCCTTCGGGCGCAGCGGCGGCACCGCCATCGCGCCGGTGGCGGCCACCATGGGCAGCTACAGCGTCTGGATCCGCAACGACACCGCTGAATGTCGCAACGGCCAGTTCACCCACGACGGCAACGGCACCGTGCTGGTCCGGGCGCGCGGCGTCGCCGCCGACAACCGCACCGCGGTGGTGGTCGAGGTGGCCCTGGGGGCGACGCCCGCCGTCCCCGGCGCGCCCGGCGTTTCACCTGGCATCCCGCCCGTCCTCTGCGTCTCGGGCAAGGACGCCTGCGACGACAACAGCTCGACCGTGTCGGGCGTCGTCGCGAACTGACCGTCGCCCGCCCGGGGCCGGGATGCCGGGACTTCGCCCGCGCCGGCTTCAGAATCTGCCGGGACCCTCCGATGCTTCTTCTGGACTCGTATGTCTGCGAGCCCCAGCATGCGTAACGGAGTTCATCGCGGTCGTGTCGGCGTCTACCTCGCCAGGATCGCGGTCGTGTTGCTTGGCGCCGCCGCCATCCTGGGGGGAACGGCCGACGCGCGCGTCGATCCGCTGCTCATCATCTCGCGGCAGATCCACCCGCCGAACATGCTGGTGGTCCTCGACACGTCGGGATCCTTGACCGGCGTGCCGGGCGGCGCGTTCGACACCACCACCGAGGTGGGCGTCGACTGCGACGACGGGGTCAACTGCCGGGGGGGCAGCGCCACGGGCGCCTGCTACCAGTCGGGGAAGTTCTGCTCGTCGGACGCGCAGTGCCGCGCCCAGACCTGCTTCAGCGACGGCATGTCCTGCGCCACCAACGCCGACTGCCGGCCCCTGGCAGGCCAGTGCACGCAACGGACCTGCAACCAGTACGGGACGAACTGCCAGTACGCCTCCTGCTTCGCCGACAGCGACTGTCCGGTGCTGACCACGGGAAACTGCACCGCCAGCGGCGTCTCGTGCAGCCCCAGCCGACCCTGCACCTCCACGCCGCGCTGCCAGTACGGTGGAGCGGCCTGCAGCCTGGGCAGCAACTGCGCGCCTTACGGCCTGTGTCTGAACAGCAGCAATCAGACGACGACCCAGAGCTGCTCCGTCGACGCCGACTGCCCGCTGAAGAGCAGCGGGACGTGCGCGTTCGGCGGGGGCAGTTGCACCAGCGCCGCCAGTTGCTCGGTAAAGCTGTGCGGAGATCGCGCCACCACTTGCACCGCGGACTCGCAGTGTGGGGTGTGCTCGAAGGGCACGTCCAGCCAGGGCACCTACTGCACGCGGAACAGCGACTGCACGAGGAACGGGGCCGTGTGCCAGATCAGCGCCGGCAGCTGCACGAACACGAACAACAAGTGCACGATCCCGAATTACAGCTGCCAGATCCAGCAGTCCAACAACGCCTGCCGCGAGACGAACAGCTGCGTGGGGCCGGCGAACACCTGCACCCCTGGCCCTTCGAACCAGTGTGCCTCGGGCACCGTGTCGGACTCGTGCAACTTCGCCAACAACGCCAGTTCGGCGCTGGGCATGTGCCGCATCAGCCTGCTGAAGTGTCAGAAGGACAGCGACTGCCCGACCAGCGGCGACGACTGCGGTCCCGCCACCTCGCGCGTGGTGATCGCCAAGCGGGTGCTGGCCGACATCGTGAACAACAACACCGGCATCGTGAACTTCGGGTTCATGACGTTCTATCAGAGCCTGTACTTCCCCTACTATCGTCAGACCAGCACCGGCTCGGCGTCCTCGACGATCTATTACTCGCGGGGGCGCCTCGACGGGCGCGGGTGCTTCAGCCAGCAGAACGGCCCCGCCTCGACCTGCGTGATCGACGGCATCACCTACTCGCTGGTCGCCACGAACAACAGCCAGTACACCATCCGCGGCAACGGTGGGCAGATGGTGGGCGCCAACTGGTGCGGCATGACCTGCAACATCGCCGGCCTGGGGACGGGCAGCTATCAGGGCAGCACGTACACGTACACGCTGAAGACCGGCAACGTCTCCAGCACGGTCAGCACGATGAGCACGTACACCGGCAAGCAGATCTCCTCCGGTGGGAACGACTACCGCTACTACGACTCGAACCCCAGCTACTACAACGGCGGCGCCACGCCGCCCGTCAGCAGCCCGAACTGCGGCAGCCTGTGCAGCGCCCAGTGCGGGGGCCGCTGGGACACCCAGCTGGCGCCGTTCCTCGACCCCACGGGCGATCCGACGAAGGCCAAGAGCATGGCCTTGGCCATCAGCGATCGGCTGGCGCCCGCCTCGCTGGGCGGGCTCATCTCCTATGGCGGCACGCCCACCGGCTGCGCTCTGCGCAACGACGCCACGAACAGCAGCGCCTCCAGCGCCTACGACTACATGCGCGCGGTGCAGGCCATCGATCCGCTGACCTGCCGCAACAACTTCGTCCTGCTGATCACCGATGGTGAGGCGAACGGGCCCGGCGACAGCAGCTGCAACAGCAACGCCTGCGCGG
>Ga0105240_10002321_pt1 | contig 30791 bp, 25 predicted proteins | sample KBSC54metaG_FD_80426 | JGI IMG/M metagenome (GOLD analysis project Ga0105240, IMG submission 80426) | Corn rhizosphere microbial communities from Kellogg Biological Station, Michigan, USA - KBS C5-4 metaG | ecosystem: Host-associated > Plants > Roots > Rhizosphere > Soil | place: Michigan, USA... | reverse complement strand
GCGATCCAGTGCCTCACCGGCCTGCTGAAGCGCCGAGACGCGCGCTTCCTTCTTGATGGTCTCGATCTCGCGCGAGGCCTGCTCGAGACGGCGCAGAGTCTCCTCTGGAAGAGGTTGGTTCCTCGCCAGCGCGAGAGCAACCTCGGTTAGCCAGCCGAGCTGGCGTCCGTAACTGGCTACCCGGGTGACGACTCGATCCTCGACGACCGCGTCACCAGCGTAGTTGACCGTCAGGGATGGTGAGAACCACGGGGCCGTAATACGTTGATTGACGTCACCGGAGAGTGGCGCGCGGAAGATCCAAAATGGGTCGAAGCCGAAGAGATTCGCCGTCATGTCAGTCTCTCCTGGTGATACGTTCGCATGTGCGGGACGTGGAGTATATTCGAATTTTTGGCTGCATTTTCAGCCGCCGCGGCGCAGCGAGTGCATTGCGATCAAACCCGATGTCGTGTTGGCATCCTATCGACGTCAACATGTTGTCGCGGCAGTGTGACTTGAGCATGTAACAAACAGGGGATAATGTGTTCCGGAAGGCTGGTTGGAAGGTGTTGCCTCGAGTGGGCTGAGGTGCTTCCCTCGCGAGGCAGCAAATATCCGCAGAGCATGAGGAGAGGGTCCCTTGGAGCCTTTTGTCGTCAACCGGCATGGCAGGCTTGTTCTGCCCGCAAGTTTTTTTCCGGAGGTTGAATTTTCGCAGCTCGAGACGCTCGAGCAGTTCACGGCCGTGGTGCGTCGTGATTTCGAAGCAAAAGCCCCGACGGGCTCGGATTTGCTTCGGCGCATCGAGGCGCACGCCTATGCGAGCCGTTACGAATTGCTGCGCGATCTGGCCTTGCATCTGTTTTGGGTCACCCGCTACACGATCACAATGTATGAAAAGCGGCCCATGGCCTGGCGTCATGTGCCGAAGAAGCGGGATGACGTCTTCCTGCCGAGCCTCACCAGCTGGAAAGACGCAGACCACAAAGCCGCTGCGCTCCAGGCCGAGTTCAACCGAGTGCCTCCAACATGGAATGCCGAAGCGGAGTACCGCATCTTCGCGAAGCTCTTTGATCTCTTCAGCAACCGCCGCCATCAAGCCGCGGAGCTTCCCATCATCAAGCCGACAGTCGCCGAAATTCTCGAGGACCCGAAGAACCTGGTGCTCCATATCGCTCTGTTCGATCCGGACTTCACCACATTCTCGTACCAGGAGATCCTCGATTGCTGCGAGGAGACACCCGAGCTCGAGGCGCTCATGCGCTGGGCGATGGTGTTGTACAATCAATATCCCTGGCATCGTGAGCACGTCCGGCTCATCGAGATCGGCAAGGTTCGCGACGACGACGTGGTTGTCGTCTTTTACCCGCGCAACCAATCAGTGTTGCAGTTTATTCGCCGCGTCAAGTCCGGGCAGCGGGCGCTGCAGCCGCCCGCGCTGGTGCAGGCGAAACCACCGCGGCGTGCCTTCCAAACCGTAAATGTCAGAAAACAGTTCGGCATCCAACCGCGGCTCGAATCGCTCGCAGCCGTCAAGGGTGAGATCCGTTGCACGAACGAGGATCTCGTACGCAACGCCGCCTACAACTGGTCGCCAATGTCGGCCCGCGATATCGTCGAGAAGACGGGCATCGAGTGCCGCCGTTATACCGAGCGTACGCTCGAGGATATCTCACTGGAGGCGGCACGCCGCGCACTCGAACATGCCGGGCGCAGTCCAGATGAGATTGGTGCGGTCGTTTTCTGTACCTGCACGAGTACCCGCCTGATACCCTCGGTCGCTGCCTGGCTCTCCGGCCGACTCGGCATGCTGCAGACGCACGCCTCCTTCGACCTCATCGCCGCTTGCGCGGGGACATTGTATGGCCTCGCGGAGTGCGTGCGGATCCTGCAGGAGGTAAACCGTCCCGTGCTGTTGGTTTGTGGCGAGAAATTCTCCGACAAGGTCGGCAGTGTGCGTGCGTCGCGCATGATTTTTGGCGATGGTGCCGCCGCGCTGGTCGTCGGTCCGGCTTCGGACGGGACACCCTCTGACATTGATGCGCTACAGACGTACGCGAGCGGGCCGTTCGACGAAGTCAATTCAATCATCTGGCCCAATCCCGCCTTTGCTAGCAGTATCACGGTCTATGGGCCGCAGGTGCAGGCCCTGGTGAAGCGCTATTTGAGCCAGATGAGGGAAGAGTTGCTCGTCGCCCGCAACCCGGACGACACCGGGAGCTCGTTGCTCGATGCCATCGACTTGATCGTGCCGCATCAAGCCAACCGTACGATGGTAACGAAGCTTGCCAGCGCTGTCGGCTTTGCCGCCGCCAAGTTGTATTTCAACATCGACCAGGTTGGCAACACGTCGGCCGCGAGCATTCCGATCGCGATCGCGGACGCAGTTTCCACGGGAATCATTCAGCGCGCCGCGCGAATCTTCGCCCCTGGTTTCGGCGCTGGAGCGGTGGCCGGGTACGCCGTGATGCGCATCGACCCTCGCATCGTCGCGCCCCAGGACCGTTGCTGATTGGCGCCCGCCGTAGCGGGGAGCGCAGGTTCGACCGCCGTTTACAACCGCAGCCCGCCGTCGATCTCCAGACAGCGGCCAGTGAAAAAGTCGTTTTCGAAGATGAAGCTCACTGCGTGCGCGATCTCGGCGGGTTCTGCGAGACGTCCGAGCGGAACCGGTGCAATCACCTTCATGAAAATCTCGGGTTTCATGTCATCAACCATGGGGGTGCGGGTGAATCCCGGTGCGACGGCACCAACCCGGATGCCATGGCGCGCCAATTCCTTCGCCCATACCACCGTCATGGCAGCGACCCCGGCTTTGGCCGCGCTGTAGTTTGTTTGTCCAACATTTCCGGCGCGCGAGATGCTCGAGATATTGACGACCACGCCGCCGTGACCCAGCTTGATCATCTGCGCGGCGGCCTCGCGTGCGCAGAGAAAAACGCCAGTCAGGTTGACCTCGATGACGGCCAGCCACTGAGCGAGTGTCATCTTGCCGACCACCTGTCCGTCCTTGACCCGGACCAACATCGCATCCCTGACGATGCCGGCGTTGTTGATGAGACCGTCGAGCCGGCCGAAATCGTTGACGATCTCCGTGAATGTCGTAGCGACGGCGTTCTCCGCGGCGACGTTCGCAAGGTAGCTGCGCACCGTTACCCGATCGCGGGCGCACAATTGCGTGGTTACGTCGACGTCGGCGCGATTGGTATCGACTAGCGCCAGATTGGCGCCCTTTGCGGCGAAGTAGGTGGCCAGCGCGCGGCCGATGCCGCGTCCCGCGCCCGTGATCAGAATTGTCTTTCCCTGAACGTTCACGCGCCCGATTCGGCTAGGTACGACACGCCTTGCCGGTCAGCTCGGGAAGGATTCGAGCTCACCGCGCTCAAAAAGCTCCTCGAGCACGCGCCGGGCCAGGTACTCCTGATAGCGCATCTCGATGATCGAGCGAGTCTCCCTCTCGTCGGCCGGGTCCACGCGTGCGTATGGCGCGTCCGCAACAAAATCCTCTCGGGACAGAGCTGATGCTGTCAGCTTGGCCTTCTCTTCAAGCGCGGCACTGCCCCATGGTTTGGCAGCGCCGGTCCGGGGTGAGTCAGGTACGGAGGCTTGCGTCATGGGTTCAGTCCTCGAGTGAGCCTGAGATTTCAACTCCGGAATCCTTCCGCGAGCTCGTGTTTGCGCCTGAATACTTCGTGGCGCGCCATGACAAGCGTCAACTCGTCGGTCTCCGGGTCCGCCTCCAGAGATTCGACACGCCGGCGCGCATCGGCAAGCGCTTTGTCTTGCAGCTCGCGCTCCTGCAATAACCACGACACACTGAGATCGGTCCGCACGCTCCCGGTGGCCGAAAAACTTGCCGCATTCGCCGGCCGATGCCGAAACCGCCACGCCAGCATACGGAGCTTCCACCGGCTTCTGTGCTCATCGTGCGGCGCGACTTCTCGAGGCATGCGTGCGCTGGGCCGTGGCGTCAGATGCATGTCAGATCTCCCGCGCAAAGGTAAAGGTCACCGTCCAACCTGTTGGCATTTCAGCCCGCCGATGCTAACACGGCTCGGGTGGCGGCACTACCGAGTTTGCGCAGCATTTTGTTAAAGATTACTCCGCCTGTTTGGTGTTATGCATCACCGTTTCTTGTTCGAAGCCATTCGACGATGCGCTGCGGTACTTCCCCAACTCCGCGACGGCTCACGAAGATGCCGATGTGGCCGGTATCACTGGCGAATGCGGTGTAGTCCGAGCTTCCAATCATCCTCTGGAGAGGAGTTGCTGCACACGCGGGAACGATGTGATCCCGTGCTGCATAAATGTTGAGTACCGGCTGCACGATGTTCGCGAGATCGACCTTGCAACGACCGAGTCTGAGGGTGCCGCGTACGAGTCGATTCTCCTGGTAGAACCACTTGACGAACTGCGACAGCGCGGTGGCTGCCTGGTCCGGGCAATCGCGGCGCCATTCTTCCATCCGTACGAAGCGCTCCAGATACCGCGCGTCGTGCGCCTGCTCGAGCAGCTCGACGTATTTGTGCTGAGTGAGCCGAAACGGCGCCAGTGACAGATACAGGGCATTTACCAACTCACCGGGCATGTTTCCCGCACGAGCCAGCAAGCGCGCATCGAGCCCTCGGCTCCACTTCGAGAGCAAGTCCGGGGGTGTCTGGAAGTCGACGGCCGTAGCAATGGTGGTCAGGGTATGAATGTGCTCGGGATGCAATGCCGTGTAGCAGAGACTGAAAGTCCCTCCCTGGCAGATGCCAATGAGGTTCAGGCTATCGGTTCCGTGTTCGCGCAGGATGTGCCGCACGCAGCTGCGCAGATAACCTTCGATATAGTCGCGCAGTCCCAACGCGCAATCATCTCGGTCCGGGTAACCCCAGTCGATGAGATAAACATCCAAGCCCGCAGCGAGCAACCCGCGCACGAACGATCTATCCGGCTGCAGATCGAGCACGTAGGGGCGATTTACCAGAGCGAAGCAGATGAGTACCGGTCTGACAGCGGCGGCTCTCGCGATTCGCTGGTACCGGTGCAAAGTAACTTTGTCCTTGCTCCACACGACCTGCTTGTTGGAGCAGCCCGCGGAATGAGCTTGCTGCGTCGCGCGCCACGGATCTGGAGAGTCGTGCAACCGGTGAGACGGACCTCCCGCAGCTGCCCGGATTGCATTTGAGGTGTTGATCAGGTTTGCCTGGAGGCCGCAAAACCCTTTGCTGCGAACGACCCTGGCATAGGCCCGCTCGGCGCAGTCGATCCAGAGTGCGTGGATGGCTCTCGTATCCTCTGGAGGGCTGCTTCCGCGGGGCACTCGCCGCGGCCGCTTGGCAAAATCCCGTGCCGCCGCGCCGGCGATTTCGGCCCAGTACGACCAGAGCCGGCCCTGCAGGTCAACGTAGCGCGTTAGAAGATCCGCGCATCGCTCGGCCGTCTGTTTTCGACGCGCTCGTCCCATGTGTTGTGCGGCGCATACATGAGCCGTATGATCAGATGGCTCGCCTGCGCCAACGATCTCGCACGCGGCAGGAGACTGCAACCGTGGAAGAGCACCTGATCCGAAAATACGCGAATCGCCGCCTGTACGATGCGACGGCAAGCCGTCACGTGACACTTGCCGACATCCGCAATGTGATCGTCGCAGGCGCCAAGGTGAAAGTCGTCGATGAGACGAGCGGCGATGATCTCACCCGTGCCACGCTGTTGCAGATCATCGCCAGCGAGGAATTGTTTGGACGTCCTGTGCTGAGCGACCAACTGCTCGAGGCTATCATCCGGTTTTACGGCAGTCCCGTGCAGGAAATGCTGACTCGGTACCTGGAGCAGAGCATCGGAGCTTTGTTGCATCAGCAAAAAGTCATGCAGACTGAAATGGCCAAGGTCCTCGAGGGCCCTGCGGCGCCGCTGGCGGAGCTCGCTCGTCAGAACATGGAGCTGTGGTCGAAGATTCAGGGAGCCATGATTGCGGCGATCGCGCCGGACACAAATGCAACCACAGCGAAACCGGCCGCCACTGTAGGGAAGACCAAGTCGCGAGCGAAGCGGGCACGACGCTGAGAGCGCGGCTGCGCGTCTGCCACTTTGTCTCTATGCGGCGCATCAGAAAACCCCGGGTGATTGCGAGCTTGCCGTGAATTCTTGCGGCTCTGCATTCCTGCGCGAGCTCCAAATGGTGTATGCGGTGCATACTTTCATGTGTTATATTGTCACCTGACAACACTGGCGTGCTTCGCAGCACTCGCCACCGCAAATCCGAACAGCTCACGAGGAGTCGGTCATGACCGCTACTTATGATCCCAATGCCTGGTTTGACGCTTGTCGCAGCACCTTTGCCCCCTTCATCCGCACTCAGGAAGAATGCATCAAGGCCGTCGACCGTATCGCGCGCTTGCAATATGCGGTTGCCGGGGATGTTCTCGAGTCGAGCCTGGCGCACGCGCACGTAGTGCTCGAGGCAAAGTCGCCCAGCGAATTTCTGGCCAAGTCATCTGAGCTCGGCGTGAAGCTCGGTGAAAAGCTGCGCAGTCGGACGCAAGAGGTCGTGAACGCGACTGTCGAGGCTCAGGGCTCAGTCAGCCGGGCCGCCGGAGAAGTGGGCTCCAAGGCTGCCGAGTCAACCAGAAAGGTCGCCTGAAGGCCTGCTTCGAGGCACCGGCGAGCCGTTCCGAAGCCAGGGGCGGCCTAACCGCCCCTGGAAGTTTCCTACCCTACCGTGGCAAAGAAATCGCCCGCACCCGTGTCCTGCGCCGAGGATAGTAAAAACCAACGCGAAGCCACGGGGCAGAGCCCGGAGCTGCCGCGGCATATCGACCGGGCGCTGTACGCGCAACTCGCTCTAGTCACCGGGGGGCTGGCGCCGGATGACTATGTGCGTGCGTGGTGGGATTGGTATCTGCAGGTCGCCGCCAGGCCGGACCAACAGCGGGCGCTTGCGCAAAGCGCAACTGAACAGATTCTGGACAGCCTGCAGTTCGCCATGAAGGCGGCCGGAGCCCGGACGCTCGCCCACGAGCGTGACTATCCCGAATTCAACGATGCGAAGTGGAACGAATGGCCGTTCAACGTCTTCGCGCGAACGTACGGGAATTGGGCGTCGTGGTGGCAGCATGCGCTGCATTCGGGAGCCAATATATCCGCGCGAAACGCCCAGCTCATTGGCTTCACAACGCGGCAGATGCTCGATGCCGCATCGCCTGCAAACTTTTTGTATACCAACCCCGAGCTGCTCGAATTCACTCGCACCGAGTCAGGTCAGAACCTGGTACGCGGCTTCAGGAACTGGACCGAGGATCTCGAGCGCATGCTCCGCGGCGCTCGTCCCGCGGGCACGGAGAATTTCGAAGTCGGCAAGCAGGTCGCCGTTACACCCGGCAAAGTCGTGTTCCGTAACCGGCTGATCGAGCTAATTCAGTACTCCGCGCAGACGCCGACAGTGTGCGCCGAGCCGCTTCTGATCGTCCCGGCCTGGATAATGAAGTACTACGTCCTGGATCTTTCGCCGCGCAACTCCCTCGTACGATATCTCGTCGAGCGGGGCCACACCGTCTTCATGATCTCGTGGAAGAATCCGACGGCCGCGGATTCCAACTTGGGTCTCGATGACTATCTGCAGTTGGGTTTTCGCGCAGCACTGGCGGCGGTCGGCTCCATCGTGCCCAACCGGAAAGTGCACGCGGTGGGATACTGCATTGGCGGCACGTTGCTTGCCATCGCAGCCGCCGCACGCGACACGGTCGGACTGCCGCTGGCTTCCTTCAGTCTGCTCGCAAGCCTCGTCGACTTCAGTGAGCCTGGTGAGCTGTCGGTATTCATCAGTCCGAGTCAGCTCGCGATGCTCGATGCAGTGATGCATGACGCCGGCGTGCTGAGCAGCGCTCAAATGGCAGCAGCCTTCACACTGCTGCGAACGAAGGATCTGCTGTGGGGCCCCGCCATCGATGCCTATTTGCGCGGCATCCGGCCACAGGTCAATGACCTGATGGCTTGGAACGCCGATGGCACCCGTATGCCTTGTCGCATGCACAGCGAGTACCTCAACCGTCTCTACCTGAAGAACGAGCTCGCGCGTGGCGAGTTCACGGTCGCGGGCCATCGCATCGCGCTTGAAACCCTTAACATGCCAATGTTCGTCGTCGGGACCGAGACCGACCATGTCGCGCCGTGGCAGGCCGTTTACAAGCTCCGCGGATTGACGCGGTCTTCCGACTACACGTTCCTGCTCACCAATGGCGGCCACAATGGCGGAATCGTGAGCGGACCGAGCAACGCGAAACGCCGGTATCGCCAATTGAGGTGGCTCAATCGCGAGGAGGCGCTCACTGCTGAAGAGTGGGTCCGGCGTGCTTCGGGGTACGCCGGCTCGTGGTGGCCTGAGTGGGAGCGATGGCTGGTCGCGCATTCGAGCCCCGAGCGCAGCCCGCCGCCCCAGATCGGCAACCGGGAGTCGGGCTACCCGCCCCTGAAAAACGCCCCCGGACTCTATGTTCACGAGTAAGAATGGGACTGCCTCAAAACATGTGCATGCCGCCATTCAAGGGAAAGTCCGCCCCCGTTGTGAATCCCGCCTCGTCGGAGGCAAGCCACGCAACCATCGAGGCGACTTCCTCCGGCCGGCCAAGGCGCCGGACCGGGATGGCGTCCAGGATGCGATCGAGCACCTCGGGGCGCAATCCGGCCAGCATGCCCGTCTCGATATAGCCCGGCGAGACGGTGTTGACCGTCACGTTGCGATGCGCCACCTCACGGGCGAGTGACATCGTGAAACCGTGAATACCCGCTTTCGCAGCCGCGTAGTTGGTCTGGCCGACCTGGCCCTTCTGCGCATTCACGGATGAAATGTTGATGATGCGACCCCAGCCGCGCTCGACCATGTCGTCGAGAGCGTGTTTGGTGACACAGAACAGGCAGTTTAGATTGGTGCTGATCACGCTATCCCAATCCGCCAGCGACATTTTCCGTAGGGACTTGTCGCGCGTGATCCCTGCGTTGTTGACCAGGATGTCGACCGGGCCGATCTCGGCTTTCACGCGCTCGAGCGCAACCTTCGCCGATTCTTCGCAACCGACATCCATCTCCAGGACCAACGCTTCGTAGCCATGCTCGCGCATGTCACTGATCCACTGCCTTCTGCGCGAGGAATTGATGCTGCAACCGGCCACGACGCGGATCTGCGCCGCGCAAAATCTTTTACAGATCGCAGTTCCAATACCACCAGTCCCGCCCGTTACGAATGCCACACGCTGTGCGCCCATAAGCTAACTCGGGATCCGTCAAGCGACTGTAGGTGGAAAATCAAATGCACGGCAAGCATCGCTGAAAGCGCTTTGCAGCAGCAACCCGGCATCGATGTCGTGACCGCCACCAGCGGCTTGCGGCTATTCCGGGCCGGAATGTTCCCGGGTGCGATCGGTCAGTGCGCGGTACATCTCTTCCTGCAGCGTGCGCCACCGCTCAAAGTTCAGCTGCGCGGCATCGCGATCGGTTTTCTCACCGGAGAAACTTCCGTCGTCCAACTTCGGCGGTCGAGTGTTGCTGTTGGCTGCTGCGAGCAGTACCGCCAGACTTTGCGCCAGATGACCGCCGATCGAGCCCCGCATGGAGCTGCCGCTCGAGCGGATCAGTTGGAGGAGCAAATTACGGTTGAACAAGGGCGTTTCGCTGCGCTCCCCCTCGGCGAGTACCTGCAGCAGGACGGCGTTCGTGATGTCCTGTTGCGAGTTTCTTTCAACCACCGTGAATTCGATTTGCTCGAGCACCAGGGTCTTCAGGTCCGCCAACGTGATATAACGACTCTCGACCGAGTCGTACAATCGACGGTTGGGATACTTTTTGATCGTGCGTGGATTGTGCATTTGCCGCAACTCCATATAGCCGTCGACGCACCCGCAGTATGAGAATCCCCGACCTGAAATGCACTTCGGAAACCCGCAGACCTTCGTGATCCAACTCCCAGTTCTGCAGTGCCGTCAGAACAGAACTTGCGATGGTATGCTGCACAATCGTGTGGGTTAGCCCATGCCTCGCGCCGCAGACACCGTGTACGTCGTGGACCGTGATCCGGCCACCGGACGGTTGGTTCGTGCGCTCGTGCGCTCGCCGCGGCTTGCGTGTGAGGAATTCACCTCCGCGGGTGCTTTTCTTCAGCACTACCAACCCTCGTTGCCGGGCTGTCTGGTGGTGGACATGGCGACACCGGACATGGAGGGACTTGCACTGCAGCACGAGCTCGCCTTGCGGGATGCGATCATTCCTGTCGTGTTTGTTGCAGATCGATGCGAGGTGCACGTCGTTGCAAAAGCGATGCGGTGCGGCGCCTTTGATTTTCTGCAAAAACCGCTTTCACCCGCGGAGCTCTGTGACACGGTTGAGCGCGCTTTGGACCTCGACCACCACAACCGCTTGGTGCTCGCCCGCAGCAATTCCATTCGCCAAAAGTTCCTGGCTCTTACGGCGCGGGAACGGGATGTGTTGGATCAGGTAAGCCGTGGTGAGCCCAACAAAGTCATCGCCGCAAACCTGCACGTCAGTGAGCGCAGCGTGGAATTTCACCGTGCACGGGGTATGGAAAAGGTGGGGGCGAGCTCAGTCGCCGAGCTCGTGCGAATACTCATGAATGTCGAGAATAGCGCGATCGGACCGAAGGTTGGCCCGGGACGCTCGGGAGCATCGGATATCAGCGTCCCGGGGCAGGAGACACAAACACCCGGGCGAATGCCTCGCCGGCCCGATCGATGACTTCGTTGAATTGCTCCACGGCGCGCGGAGTCAGCCGCACCAGCCGCGAGCGGCCGTCAGTGCGGCTGGGAAGCTCCTCGAGATAGCCCTCGGCAATCGCCTTGCGCAGGTATTTCATCGCCGTCTGAGGGCTCACGCCCTGAACGAGTGCGTAAGCCTCGGTCATAGGCACTGCCGCGTCATTCCGCAGCCATAACTCCGTAAACAGCCTCGAGAAATACACGTCTCCGAGTCCAGTCTTGTGGAAGGCCGACACCCAGGCGTCGTCGAGCTCGCGCAGGGCAGACAGGAATAGACGCCGGCGCCCGTGCAGCTCGTCTGCGCGGGTCAGCTGTGGCATGCGCGCTGATTTTGGCAATTTGCACCCCCTCGGGCTGGACAGAGTAGCACGAAAAATAGATACTAAATTACATATAAAATTACATGTGTCAGGGGAGACGAACATGACGCCTCGAGCGGCAGCCGCTATTCGCGCCTCGCTTCCCGTTCTGCCGCAGTTTCTGGCGCTGTTTGCCACTACCGCGGCCTGGCTCGGGTCATTTTCCCTCATGGCTCAGCCGGGCCTGCTGCTCGGGTTGACGGGGGTCTGGCTATGCGCGCACGCCATGGTGCTCGCGGCCTATCTCGTTCATGAGGCCGCCCATCAGAGTCTGTTCGCGAGCTCGCGGGCCAATCATTGGGTCGGGGAGGTCATGAACTTCATCGCCGGGACGCCGTACGCTTCGTTTGAGCGGATCCGCCACATGCACATCCGTCACCATGTCGAACGGGCGGATCTCACCTGCTTCGATCCGAAGGAGCTGATCCGACGCCATCCCATGCTCCGCAGGATCCTTGCGGGACTCGAATGGGCCTATATCCCCGGAGTCGAAGTCCTGATGCGGCTGCAGCTCATTTGCAGGCCTTGGTTCGTCCCCGCGCAGCGCGGGCATCTGGCGCGGGCGGGTGGTATGTTGCTACTGCGTGTGGGCCTGCTGGTCCTGTTGGGGCTCTACGCCGTGAAGGCGGTATTGTTGTACGGGATAGCCGTCCTGTTGCAAATGCGCGTCCTCAACTTTTTCGACGCCTTCCACCATACGTTCGAACAGTACTGTGTATTGCCCGAGGAGCCGTTGCCTTTGAACGGCCGCAGCCGAGCGTACGAGCAGGCCAACACCTACAGCAATCTGATCAGCATGCGCGCACCCTGGCTCAACCTGCTGGTTCTCAACTTCGTTTATCACAACGCGCATCATCACCGCCCATCCGCGCCCTGGTGGCGCTTGCCAGCCGTGCACCAAAATCTGTATGGAAACCCGGTTCTGACGGCGGATGGCGCGGCGCCGTGCACCGCTGGCAGAGCGGCCTTGCTCACGTCCCGTGAGCTACTCGCAACCTGGCACCGCAATCGAGTCCGCCGCGTGTTCGAGGAGGGCTACGGGGCGGTGGGCGAGGGGCCCCGCCGAGGAGATACCTTCATCGGCGCGCACGGCGCGTCATTCCTGACCGTTGTTTGAGAGGGCGAATGACTCCCGCATGAGTGCGCTCAGGTTCCGACGGCGGACCAAGCCGTCACAATGGCGTCTGTGCTCGCCACCCGGCCCAAAATTCCACCCTCGCCATCGATGCATGCCAACATCGCCCCATGAATCCCAGGGTCGCCGGCAGCACACGCGTCACCGGCCGTGAGGCACTCGAAACCGCGATCCACCGCCTCACGTAGCGTCGAATGCACGCAGATATCCGTGGTCACACCGCTGATGACGAGAGTGCGGACACCTGCTACACGCAACAAGTGCTCCAGGTCTGTCGCATGGAATGCGCCAAACCCGGGCTTGTCGATCACAGATTCGGTAGCCAGCGGCTCGAGCTCTGGAATGATGGCGTGACCTGGCTCGCCACGGACGAGCAGCCGCCCGAGCGGTCCCATGCTCCCGATCGCCGCACCCGCACCGGCTGCGCGCCGCGCCTTCACCGCAGGCAGATCGGAGAGATCCGGACGGTGCCCCTCGCGTGTGTGAATGACTCGGACGCCTTTGGCGCGCGCCGCATCCAGCAATCGGCGCACATTTGGAATGATGGCCCGCAGCCCGCGGACATCCACGCCGGTTCGCGCGATGTAGCCTTCCGGATCGAGGAAGTCCCTCTGCATGTCGATGATCAACAGCGCGGTCGTGTCGTTCACGACAGTCAACACATCGCTGCGGTACACGTTCATCGAGGACCCCCGGAGGTGGCCTGCACGTCCGACACGAACCGCGCGTCATAAGTATCTTCTATCAAAGGCACGCGGTCGATTTGCCCTTCCTTTTTCAGAATGTCGCCGATGACGGCGCCGCTGGCGTGAAACGATGGCAAGGTCGAGGTTTTCAGGAAGACGTCTCCGAGCTGGGCAAGCGCCGGGTTCTCTACGTTCGGCAGTTGCGCTCGAACCTCATCGGCACTGATTTCCAGGGCTTTGCCGATGATCGCGATGGCTTTGTCCGGCTGTTGCCGCATGAAGGCGAGACCGTCCAGCGTGCCACGAATCAATCCGTCCACCAGTTTCGGGTCCTTCGCGATCGAGCTCTCCCGGAATGCCAACACGTCGGTGATCATGCCGCGGGCTTCTCGCGAGGACAGCAATACGTGATAACGCTTGCCGCCATCCAGCTTCAGGATCATGGAAACGCTCGGCTCATATGTCACGCCGGCATCCACCTGTCCCGTGGCCATGATGGCGACCACGCCCTCCGGCGTCGAATTGACCGGCTGGAAGTCTTTGCGGGCCAAGCCCGCCTGGGCGAGCGCGTAGCCCAACAGGAAATCCGAAGGCGACAGCGGCTGGAACGCGACTCTCCGGCCTTTCAGATCCTTGACCGAGCGGACGGTGGCGTTGGCGAGAATCGCGTCGCCGCCAACCGAGTAGTCGAGCGGCATCACGACCTTGAGCCGCCAACCTTTCGCCACCGCCGCGATGACCTGATCGTAGGTCAGCGTCGAAACATCGAGCGCGCCTCCCTGCAGCGCCCCGGGCATGAGGGAGTTGTCGCTGAAGTTGACCAACTTGACGTCGGCGCCACGTTGTTTGTAGAAGCCGTTGGCGGCTGCGCAGTATATGGGGCCGTAACCGATCCAGTTGACCACGCCCAGAGTGATCTTGCCGGCCGCGCAGGCGAGCTGCGAGAGCACGAGAAGGGCCAGAGTGGTGAGCGCAGCACGCACCAGCTTCAGTCCGCATCGATCCCGGCCGCCTGCAACTGTTCCCGTAACGGCGCGAGCCGGGTTGAGTAGTTGCGCCACTGGGAGACTGAAGTGTTGTACAGGCGCCGCCGGACCTGAGCGGCACTTGCAGTCGTCGTCGGGGCGGCATTGGCATGAAAATCGGCGCATGTATCCTCCCAGTCGAGCCCGCAAAAATCGAGCAGCCGTCGCGTCTGTTGAATCGGATCGGCTACCAGATCCTCGTAATGTAGCTCATGGATGCATCCGGGCAGCGTCTCACTCCAATGGCACATGAGGCGACGGTACGCTGCGTAGTAGCGCCCGAGGTCCTGGAGGTCGTAGGAAAAGAGATAGCCGTCCTGAAAGAGAGTCTTGTAGATCGCGTAGCAGGAGGCCAGCGGGTGGCGTCGGACATGCACGATCCGCGCATTCGGCAGTGCGCGCTGAATCAGTCCGCAGTACAGATAGTTCAGCGGCATCTTGTCCGTGAAGCAGTCTGATTTGATGCCAAGGGCGTTTACGCGTGTTATGTAGTCCCGCCCCAGCGCTGCGAAGTCGATGACTGCGGATCGCGCGATGAGCTGTTGACGAGTGAGCTGTGCGGGTTGACTCCCATGGCTCGCAGCTGCGACCACCGACAAGGCAAACTGTGGCAGCTCCCCACCCATGCGCACCTTGGAGTGATTGCCGAGGATCCGCTCTACGAGCGTGCTTCCACTGCGTGGAAGTCCTACGATGAAAATCGGAGCTGCCGCACTTGCGCCGGTGGGGGATATAACCTCCCCCTTCGCGGGATAGGCCTGGATGATCCACTCAACCGTAGAAACATCGCTCGCGACGTCATAGCGCAGGTGTGCACGCCGTAATCGCGCACCCCGCTGTAACGACTCAAAGGACCGCTCATAGTCTCCGACGTCCTCGTACTCCTTGGCGAGGGCGTATTCCAGAGCCACCTGCCCGCGCCAATGTGGGATGTGCTGAGCAAGCACTCCCTGGATTTGGGCAATGTGATTTCGCTCGGGAGTCTGAGCACGCAGCTCGGAGCGATTCAAATAGGCCTCATGGTCATCGGGCCGCAAAGAGATCACCCGATCGTAGTCGTGCTCGGCGCCGGCGAGATCCCCCAGGAAGCGGCGTACGGTAGCGCGATTGAACACGAAATGTGGTTCATTGGGCGCGAGCGCAATGGCTTGCTCGTAGGCAGCCAGCGCGCCTGCCTGCTCGTTCGTCTGGCTCAATACCGTGCCGATGGCGTCCAGCAGTACGGGGTCCGCCGGTGCGTTCCGGTGTGCGCCCATTGCGGCTTCGCGGGCCTGCTGGGCTCGGCCCAGCGTGAGAAGACACTGAGCGCGTTGGAGCAGCAGACGCGCGCTGTTGGGTTGCAGGAGCAATCCTTGCGCGATGCGCTCCAGGGTTTCCGCCGCGCTCCGGGTTGCCGATCCCATCATTGCGTTCGTTTCGCGAGCCGCTGAAGGAGCTCGAGGTCGGTGCGCAGACCCGAGGTGTTGCGGATGCGCTCGAAAATTCGCGCTCTGAGGGCCAGAAATTCCGGCGAGTGCTTCATTTCCGACGACCGCTCGTCCGGGAGCGGCACGTCGTAGCTGGAGTCGATACGGCCCGGGCGGGGTGCCATGAGGATGACGCGCCGGCCCAGATAGATGGCCTCATCAACATCGTGCGTCACAAACACTACCGTGCAAGCCTCGCGAGCGCAGACATGCAGAATCAAATCATGCATGACCTCGCGCGTCTGGCAGTCGAGCGCGCCGAAGGGCTCGTCCATGAGCAGGATCCGCGGCCGGCTCATCAAGGCGCGGGCGATTGCGACACGCTGTTGCATTCCGCCCGATAGCTGCGAGGGGTAGGCGTCTGCAACCTGCTCGAGGCCCATGAGCTGTAACAGCGCATCCGCGCGCCCGCTGGCGACTTCGACATCGCTGCTGGTGCGGTCGTGGGTGTGGGCAGCGAGCTGGCGGGGAAACTTGATGTTGCCCATGACGGTGAGCCAGGGGTACAGGCTGTAATTCTGGAACACCATCGCACGCTCCGCACCCGGGCCGCGTACTGGAGAGCCGCAAGCCTGGATGGCGCCGCTACTGTGCATTTCCAGGCCGGCGATCGTGCGCAGCAGAGTGGATTTACCGCACCCTGACGCCCCCACCAGCGTGACGAACTCTCCTGCGGCGACCTCGAGGCAGATATTCTCCAGGGCCGTGACGCTACGAGCTCCAGTACCGAAGACTTTGTAAACCGCACGGCAGCTTATCGCGCTCACGAGTCAGCTCCGCACGTGCAGGTAAGGAAAGGCCAGGCGGTGCATCAGCCGGAATGCCTGATCCATCCCTAAGCCGATCGCCCCGATCAGCAGGATGCCGGCAAAAATCTTGTCGGTCTGCAGGAAGCGCTGCGCCTTGATGATCGCATAGCCCAGCCCGGAGTTGGCCGCCACCAGCTCGGCGACGACCAGGTAGGTCCATGCCCAGCCCATGGTGATGCGCAATGTATCGAGCAAGGCCGGCTTGCTGGAGGGAATGATGACTTTCTCGATGACCTCCGGGCGCGAGGCACCCATGGTTTGCGCGGCTTCGATCTGAGCCATCGGTACGCGCCGGACGTCTTCCGCCACCATCAGCACCATCTGGAAGAACGTACCGATGAAGATGATGGCGACCTTGGCGCCTTCGTCGATGCCAACCCATAACATCACGAGCGGAATGAAGGCGACAGCTGGCATGTAGCGCACGAAGTCCGTCAAGGGCTCCAGCAGCGCCTGCACGACGCGAAATGTGCCGATCAACAGGCCGAGGGGCAGAGCCAACATGGCCGAGAGCGCCCAACCGGCAACTACCCTGAAGCAACTGATGCCAACATCGGCGAGCAGGTCATCGTTGCTGAACCAGGTGAGGAGCCGCTGAGCGACATCGTTGGGAGCGGGCAGAAAAACCCGGTTTACGGAACCGAGCGCGGTAAGCATCGTCCAGCAGGCAAGGGGCACGGCGAGCCCAACCGCCGCAAGTGCCCAATAGGTGCGTTGACTCAGCCAGCCTCGAATCTTCCATAGCGGTGCGGAGCGGCGCCGGCCGCGCTGATCGGAAACAGCGGCAGCGTCGGCCGGGGCCGGGCAGGTGAGTTGGTTGCCGGCGGCGGGATCGGCGGGGGGGCGGCCGGTGAGTTGGCTGCCCAGCGCAGGATCGGCGGCGGGCTGGCCGGTGGGCCGGCTGGAGAGGGCTGTGTTGTTCATGGCGTTCCTGGCGCGCGGGCCGGTGCGGTTCCTACGCTGAGAGCCTCATCGAGCAGCGACCGATCGATCGCTCGCGCCGCGTCCGGCTGGCCGTCGATCAGTTTGTTGGACAACAAGAATGCGGCGATCGTGGGGGCCACATTGACCAGGGCCTTGGGGTTGTGCGCATCGAAGGCCTCCTGGTTGGCCGCGGCATCGAAGAAACGTGTGCCGGGTAGAAACACACGGTACTGCTCTGGAGACATGCTGACTACTTTCGACATGATGGCGACGGCGCGCTCGGGTTGCGCACGGATGAATGCCACGGCGTCGAACCAGGCACGCATCATCCCGACAAAATCCTTTCGTCGGGTCTGGAGCGCGCGGGCTTGCGCGACGAGCAGATCCGGAATGAGTCCAGGCATCTGCGCGGAAGTAAACAGTGGCGTGCCTTTGCCGCTCTTCACGATCTGACTGATCCAAGGATTCCACACCACGGCGGCGTCAACGCCACCGCTCATGAAGGCCGCGGCGGCATCTCCAGCCGACAGGTTCACCACGTTGACGTCGCTGGGCTTGAGTCCGTTGCGCGCGAGCGCGGTATAGAGCACGAAATGCGAGATGCTGTATTGCTCGAGGGCCACCTTGTGGCCGCGCAAGTCGGCAAAGGTTTTGATTCTGGGGCCTACCAGCAACGCGTCGTTGCCGGCGGAGTTGTCGTTCACCAGCACCACCTTCAGTGGCAACCCTTTGGCCAGAGGACCGAGCGTATCCGACCAGGTCTGACTGTTGGCATCGAGCTGCCCGGTGGACAGCGCCGCGATGGAATCGCTGTAATTGGCGAACCAGACGAGCTTCACGTCCGCGCCATACTTGCGGAAATAGCCTTGATCCTGCGCAACGTACCAGGCCACCCACCCGGTCCAGTCGGAAACTCCGACCTTGACTTCGGCGACGACGCCAGGGGAGCGGACGAGTCCTACCGCGAGCAGGACCGTCAGGAGGAGTTTGATTCGGAGTGTCATGATCGAGTTACCTCAGCGTTTGGCAAGGTACGCGCGCCACCCGCCGTCGGCCGTGATGTCGAGTGCACCGATGGTCGCACGCGGCTCGGCGACGAATCCGCAGACATTTGTGCCGTCTTCGAGCATTACCGTACCGATGGCGAGCGGCGGACGCACTTCGGTGACAAAACTCCCGAATGCACTCACATCGAGCTCATAGATCTCGAGCTCGATGCTGTTGCCGCCATCGCTGCAATGAACCAGCGCCGGACGGGGAGGGTGCTCAGCGGTCATTGCAAACAGCCGGTAAGTCGCCGCGGTGCGCGTGCGGCGCACGAATCGGGCTTCGCGCGATGTGAGTTGCCAATGAAGCGGCATTCCCGCCAGGTGCGCGCCGACGACGGCCAGCCGCACGCGCCCGGGATTTGGCCGCAGATCGAGCCCTGGCGGCGTAGGGAGTACCCCTGCCCGAGTATAGCGGGCTGCAAGGTCCAACAGAGGGAGGTCGGACCACGATGGCGCGATCAAGCTGACACCGACGCCGGTGCCGTTTTGCCGAAAGCCCGCTGGCAGCGATATGGCGCTCATGTCGAGCAGATTGACGAAGTTCGTGTAAACACCGAGGTGAGCATTGAGCGCTATGGGCTCTGCGAGAACCTCGGCGCGGCGATAGATGGTCGGGGTTGTCGGCAGCACCAGTATGTCCACCCGATCCCAGACTTCGGCGGCCGAACGGGCGTACTCCTGGAGTTGATACATTCCCCGGAACGTGTCTACGCCGGTCACCCCTTTTCCGGCCTGAACAATGGCGCGCACGACAGGATGGATCGCAGTGGGGTGGGTGTCGAGTAGCGACTCGAGAGCGGCCGTGCGCTCGGCTACCCAGGGTCCCCCATACAGTAGCCGCGCCGCTTCGAGGAGTGGCGTCACATCGACTTCAATGGGGATCCCTCCAGTACCGCACAGACGTTCGATCGCTTCTTGGAAGCGGCTTCGATCCTCCGACGCAAGGTCTCGCAGTTGCGCCGGGGCTGGTATTCCCACTCGAAAGCGCTCAGCGAGCACCAGGGTCTGCGCCGGTGCGCGCCGCGAGTAAGGGTCCCTATGGTCGAAATGCGCAACGACTGAATCGACGAGCGCGGCATCTTCGACATCCATCGTCAGTGTCGTAATGCAATCGAGGCTGCGACATGCGGGGACGAGACCACGCGAGCTCCAACGGCCGCGCGTAGGTTTGAAGCCGACGAGATTGTTGAACGCCGCAGGTACGCGTCCGGAGCCTGCCGTGTCCGTGCCAAGTGCGAGTGGCACCACACCTGCCCCGACCAACACCGCAGAGCCGGAGCTGGAACCTCCGCTCACGTACTCGCGGTTGAATACGCAACCGAGACTCCCGTACGGGCTCCGTGTCCCCACCAGCCCGGCCGCGAACTGATCCAGGTTCGTCTTGCCTACGACGATCGCACCGGCTGTGAGCAACCGCTCGACCACCGGAGCGGAGCTCTCGGCCCGATACGCGAACGGCGGACACGCCGCGGTAGTCTCGAAACCCAGGACGTCAATGTTGTCCTTGACTGCGACGGGCACACCTGCCAACGGCAGGGATTCCCCGGAAGCGACCCGCTCATCGATCCTGCGCGCTTGCCGTTGCAACTCCTCATCCGGTGTCCGGCTGATCCAGGTCTCAGGCTGAATCTTCTGGTAAGCAGCCACGCGCTCCATCGTCTCGCGCGCGATCTGCTCCGCGCTGCGCGTCCGGGCGTTCACGTCGCGGGCGATGGCTCTGACACTGGTATCGCTCATGCTATTCACCTCCGGCCTCGTCGGCACCCGATTCAACCTCCAGCGCAATGAGTGGCATACCCGGAGCAACTTCCTGGCGCTCCCTGACATACACCGCACGTACCGTACCGGTAGCCGGGCTGGGCACGTTGCATTCGGTCTTCATTGCCTCGATGGCGGCAACGAGCGAGCCCCTTTCGATTCGATCTCCCGGCCGCACGTGAATCCTCCAGATGTTGCCGCCCAGGGGCGCCTCCACGAGATCGGTGCCTGGAGGCGTTTCGAAGGCCATCGATGGAAGCGAGCTGTCCTCCAGCGCCTCCTCACGCGACAACTCGCCCCGGCGTGCCCATTCCTCGCGCTCGGCATCGAAGGCCGCCTTGCGAGTAACCTGAAACGCCTCGATGCTGGCGCGTTCCTCGTGAAGGAAGCGGCGGTACTCCGAGAGCCTGAATGGCTTGGGGTCGATCCGCAACGGACGGCGTCCGTGCGGGAATTCGCGCCGCCATTCGGTGAGCTCCGCGTGCGTGACCGGAAAGAACCGGATCTGATCGAAGAAGCGCAACAGCCAGGGCTTGCCGTCGCGAAAATCTCGAGTCTGGCCATACGAGTTCCAGACCTGCACCGTGCGGCCCAACAGTTGGTATCCGCCCGGTCCTTCCATTCCGTAGATGCACATGTAAGCGCCGCCGATACCGACCACGTTGGGAGGGGTCCAGGTACGCGCCGGGTTGTACTTGGTCGTTACGAGGCGATGGCGCGGGTCGAGTGGTGTGGCGACCGGCGCGCCGAGATATACATCGCCCAACCCCATGACGAGATAGTGGGCATCGAACACAATCCGGCGGACAGCCTCGATCGAGCCGAGACCGTTGATACGTCGTATGAATTCGATATTGTCGGGGCACCAGGGGGCATCCGCGCGCACCGATGCCATGTAACGGGCAATGGTCTGCGAGACCGCCGGATCACCGAATGAAAGTGGCAGCCAGATGACGCGCGAAGGAATCTCGAAATCCTGGAGCTCCCCGAGTCCGTCTTCCGCGTCGCCGAGTATTCGCAGCAGCTGCGTGAGCGGCAGCACCCGCGGATCATAGTGAACCTGCAAGGAGCGAATGCCGGGTGTGATATCGACGATGCCGGGCAGCGCCAGCTGCTCGAGCTCGAGCATCAACGCATGAACGCGCAGCCGCAACGTCACATCCAACGACATCTCACCGTATTCGACCAGGAGGTGATGGTCGCCCTGTCGTCGGTACACCGTCTTTGGCCGGGTGTCACGCGCGGCAAACGTTCCGACGACTGCGGCCGCACCGTCCGCGGCAGCTGAGCTGCGCACGCTGCCTTTGCCACCCTCGGGAGGGCATTCGCTCAGGTGTTTGATGAGATCGTCCTGGCGCCGCTCCGCCTCACTTGCCGCGGCCTCGCTCATCGATTCGAAGCAAACGCGGTCCCCTGGGGCAAGCTGGCCGATTTTCCACAGATCCGCGGCAATCACGACGCAGGGGCACACGAAACCGCCGAGCGATGGCCCATCCGGCCCGAGGATGATGGGCATGTCCCCAGTGAAGTCGATCGCACCGACGGCATAGGCGTTGTCATGGATATTGGAGGGGTGCAGACCGGCTTCGCCGCCATCGCGTCGGGCCCATTGCGGCTTGGGGCCAGTCAGCCGTACGCCGGTGCGGCTGGAGTTGTAGTGCACCTTCCAACTCGCGTTGAGAATGGCGTCGATGTCAGCCTGAGTGAAAAAGTCCGGCGCGCCGTGTGGACCATAGAGGACCCGGATGCGCCAATCACTGGTCAGGATCGGTTGCAGTGTGATCGCGAGTGCAGCGGTATCGTGCACCTCGACATCCGGCGGCAGATGCAACACATCGCCTGCAGCCAGGTTGCGCCCTCCCTGCCCGCCAAACCGTCCGAGCGTGAATGTCGAGCGGCTACCCAGGTAAGTCGGCACCTCGAGGCCGCCCGCAAACAAGATGTACGCTCGCAGCCCCGGACCGCGCACACGACCGAGCTTGAGTGTCTGGCCCGGCGCGATGCGTATCCGCGAATAGCGCTCCAACACCTGACCATCGAGACGGGCATCGCAATCTGCGCCTGTCAGGCAGATCGTGGCAGCCCTGTCGAAGCGCAGAGTGGGGCCAAGCGCTGTGACTTCGAGGCCGGCGCTCCCTTCCGTATTGCCTAGCAGACGATTGCCCAGGCGGAAGGCCAGGTTGTCCATCGGGCCCGAGGGCGGTACCCCTACATGCCAGTAGCCGCAACGCCCCGGGTAATCTTGCACGCTCGTTGCGAGCCCGCCTGCCAGTACGCGGACGGTACAGGAGCGGTAGGGCAGATCGGCCAGGGCACGCGTCGAGAGCTCGCCGCGGACAAACGTGTCGCTCTGTACGATCTGGCGCAGCCACACAAGGTTTGTTTCGGGTCCTGAGATACGGGTGGTAGCCAGCGCGCGCTGCATAGCCGCGACCGCCGTCCCGCGATCGGGCGCCCTGACGATGAGCTTCGCCAGCAGAGGGTCATAGTGCGCGCTCACTTCCGTACCGGTAGCGATCCAGGTCTCGAAGCGGACGGAGTTGGGGACGGCGAGCTCGGTGATCGTTCCGTTGCTGGGACGGTTGTCCTCGCCAGGATCCTCCGCATATAACCGCGCCTGCATCGAGCAACCGCCCGGTATGGCTGGACGGTGCCTCGCGTCCGCCGCCGTCCAGGCGTCGAGAAAGGAATAGTCGCCCGCGGCACCACGCACCATCCACTCGACGAGATCCACACCGGTCACTTCTTCGGTAATACCGTGCTCGACCTGCAATCGTGCGTTGACTTCGAGGAAGTAGAATTCATCACGGGCTGCATCGAACAGGAATTCGACAGTTCCCGCCGAGGCGTAGCGCGCCGCGCTCGCCAGGCGAACGGCGCAATCCAACATGCGCGCTCGGGTCGAGGCGCTGAGCCCTGGAGCGGGAGTCTCCTCCATGATCTTCTGATTGCGTCGCTGCAGCGAGCAGTCGCGTTCACCCAGCGCCGCCACTGCGCCGGCCCCATTACCGAAAATCTGCACTTCGATATGTCGGGCGACCGGAACGAACCGCTCCAGAAACACCCCACCATCTCCGAAGTGGTTGGCCGCCAGGCGTTGCACGACAGAGTAGGCTTCTTCCAATGCCGGGGCGTCGACGCAAACGCGCATGCCAATACCACCGCCGCCCGCGGTTGCCTTGAGCATCAACGGAAAGCCAATCTGCGCGGCCGCCTTCCGGGCTGCGGCGAGATCCGTCAGCACGCCCGACCCGGGAAGGAGGGGCACATCCTGCTGGCGCGCCAGCTCGCGAGCGCGGTGCTTCAAGCCGAAGTCCCGCATGTTGTCAGGGGTCGGCCCCACGAACACCAGACCGGCGGCGGCGCACTGCGCAGCGAACTCCGCGCTCTCGCTGAGAAAACCGTAGCCGGGATGTACCGCCTGCGCGCCGCGATCCCGCGCGGCAGCGATCAATGCGCCGGCATTCAAATAGCTCGCAGCCGCCGGCGCCGGTCCGATGCACACTGACTCGTCCGCCTGCGACACGTGCAGCGAGCCGGCATCCGCTTCGGAGAAGACCGCTACCGAGCCGATACCCATGCGCCGCAAAGTACGGAAGATACGGCAGGCGATAGCGCCCCGATTGGCGACCAGGACTTTGTCAAACACGCTCATCGCTTGCGATCACTACCCTTACAGGGGTTGGATTGAAGCCGTTGCACGGGTTGTTGATCTGCGGACAGTTCGAGATGACGGCAATCACATCCATTTGCATCTGCAGATCGACGTACAGTCCGGGTGCGGAGATGCCGTCGACGATGCCGAGCGTGCCGTCGGCTTCCACGGGAACATTCATGAACCAGTTGATGTTCGAGACGATGTCGCGTTTGCCGCGACCGTCGCGGGCATGGGAGATCAGGAAGTTGTCGACACATGCATGTTGGGACTTGGTGTGGTGCCCGTAACGCAACGTATTGCTCTCGCAGCTGCAGGCTCCGCCGATGGTGTCGTGGTACGCGACAGTCGTTGCGGAAATCCGCGCCATGGGACGTCCCTCGTTCGACATCAGTATCGACCCGGTCCGCAGGAGGATGTTCGCTTGCGCGGCAATCGTGTCCTGAGCGCTGTACCGCTCGCTATCGTCGGCGGCGCAGTACAGCAGAAAGTCCACTGCCTGATTGCCCTCGAGATCGAGTATCCGCAGTGTTTCGCCCTCATTCACCAGGCCATCCCAGGGTGAGCGGGCCGCAATGATTGCGTCGACCCGGATCGTGCGCGGCAAGCCAGCGTATGCGGTGTTGTTCATGTGTCAGTACTCAGTGTAAATCTGCAGTCAACGATGCAAGTATTCCTCGATATTCAGGAAGGCACGCAGGCATTCGGGAGTGGCGTTGCGAATCGGGTCGTCGGCTGGGGTGATCGGGCCGCGCCAGGCGCTGATCCGCACGGGCGTTGCCTCGTATGTGGGGCGCCGATCCAGTACGTGTGGGCAGTTGGTTAGCACGACGATGATGTCCATTTCGGCGCGTAGCAGGACCGAGCGTCCCGGTGGAAAGGGCCCGGCAGTCAGGATCGTCGTCCCGTCGGGGGCGATACGCACGCCCTTGAACCAATTGATGCCAGGATGTACGTCCTTGCGGCCAAGTCCGAACTTGGCGACCCCCAGCAACAGTCTGCCGCGAGCATTGGGATGGCTGCCCCACGCGCCGCAGTCGCTGTAAGGTCTGGGCGTGCGCTCGTTGGAAGGACCGCAGAAAGCATCGTGTGTCCCGGCATCGTCTGCCAGGATGCTCATGAGCGGTCGGCCCATATCCGAGAGCAACAGACGTCCGGCCTGCAGATAGGCGTTCCATTGCACCTTCATCGTGTCCGCGACATTCAGGCGCTCGATCGGCCGCTGCGCGTTGAATATCAACATCGAGACGCAGGCATCCCCGCGCAAGTCGACGAGGCGGAGGCGCGCGCCGCGCTCCAACTCCTTGGCTGCATAGCCTCCCGCACCGATGGTTTCTTCCCACACCATGGACTCCGGTGTGACGCCCGGGGGCAGGTCGGGTGTGCTCCCGGCCGGGACGGTTGGCATGGTCTCCACCTGCGTACCGGCCATCGCTCTGGCATGCGCGCGGGCTCCCTGTGGATCGGTCGTGCTGAACGTGGTCATCGAGGTCATCGTTTGAGAGAGTAGGACACAGTCAACCCGACGGTACGCGGTTGCGACACGATCGCCTGCGCGCGATTGCCGAAGATCGCGGGATCCTGATAAGAGGTAACGCCCAGGTTGTCGGTGACGTTGTTGACATACAGCGTCGTGAGCCAATGATTGCGGGAATATGCGAGCCGCGTGTTGAGCATGACATAGCCGCCCACGGTCGGGACGGTCGCCGACAATGCGGGTAATACGGCACTCTGATAGTGGGCGCTGACGCCGAACTGCAGCTCTCCGGCGCCCAATGGGGTATGCGTTTGCAATCCCAGAGCCACACTGGATTTCGGTGTGCCGGGCAAAGGGCTGCCGATGGCAGGCGGCGGAGCCGATGTGTTGGGTTGCACAAACAGTGCATTGACCGACGTGAGCCGAGTCAGGTCGTACGTGTAGTCGAGCTGCACTTCGACATATTGCGACATCAATAGGTCGAGCTCGGTTTCGACCCCGCGGCTGTAGGCTTGCCCGATGTTGAGGGACGCGGGCAGCACGAGGGGAGTCAACTGCAGACCCTCCTGGACGTTGTGCCACTGGATATCGAATATCGCGGCGGAGTAGCGCAACAGGTTGGGCACCGTGCCTTTCACGCCAATTTCGTAGTTGTCGGCGGTATCGGGCGACAGGTTCCGCAGCGCCGGTGGTGTCGTGTAGTTGAAGCCCGGCTCGCTGGGGGGCAGGGCGTTCACACCACCGCGCCGGAAGCCTTGGGACCAGGTGGCATAGATCAGGTTGTTCTTGTCCAGGTTGTAGGCGGTGTTCAGTTTCCAGAGCGCCTTGCGCCATTCATGACTCAAGGTGATGTTCGCGATGGGTGCTACGGGGCCGAAGAACGGTCCACCGTCGAACAATAAACCTGTCTGCTGAGATGCGGTGATCGACTGCTTGAACACCCGGGTACCCCCGGTCAGGCTCCAGGCGGATGTGACGTGCCAGGTGAGCTCGCCGTAGGCGGCCAGGTCTTTGAAGTGTGTCTCGAAATCGCCGATGTAGGCCTGGTCCTTGAGGATCGGAATACCTTGAATGGATGTGGTGAGTCCCGGGGTGTATGCGGTCTCACCTACGCCGCAGTACGAGGGCGTGACGCCGTCACCGGAGCTTTGTCCATAGATCGCCTGGCAGGCGTTATAGAAGTCGAAGTAGCCCCGGTAGAAATCGTGCTCCTGGATATCCGTCGTCTGATCGTTGTAAAACAGGCCTGTCACCCAGTCGAGGCGTCCGCCGGTCTTGGAGGTCAGGCGCAGCTCCTGAGTCAGCGGACGGTCATCCAGCCCCTCCAATCCCTGAACAAAGGCCCGCGGGTTCTGGCCATACAGGTTCTGGAAGAACGCAAAGTTGATGTACTGTCCGGTCTCATCCGCGACCGTCTCGTTCACGTGGTGGGCCCAGGAGCTGTTGGACGTAAGGGTTGCGAAACCCAGGTCGTATTCGAGTGTCAAAGCCGCGAGGTCGACGCGGTCGCGCGTCGTCGTGGGGCCGTTGCTGGCGTCGGAGAGGGCATCGACGCCGGCGGGAATCGGGGCATCGTACAGTTGCGGCAGCAACGGTGGGTTGCTGAAGTCGCCCTGTGGCTGGGTTGCCGGGCTGATCGGCCTATTGAAAGCGTCGGTGCTCCTCGCCGCGTAAGGAAAGGCGTTGGCCTTCGAAAGCTGATAGTGGTAGGAGATCTGGGCGCTGAACGCTTCGCTCGGTTTCCAAAGCGCCGCCACGCGCGCTGACCGGTACTCGTAGGAGTTGGCCCCCTCCTTGGAGTAAATCCGAGGAGCGCCGAAGGGCTGGCTTCCGACCGGTGCGCCGGTCGAATCCAACACATATAGATTGGGTTGATTTGTGAATCCGGCGTCATGACTCAAGCCGGCGTTCATGCGCAGTGCGAAACTGTCGGCCAGCGGTATGTTGAGCATTGCGCTGACATCTTCGTTGGGTGTGTGGGTATGACGCGTGCTGCTCACACCAACTTCCGCGCTGCCGTCAAAGGCCGTCGGATCAGGAGCCTTTTCGACGAAGCGGACCGTTCCTCCCAGCGACCCGGAGCCGTACAACGTACCCTGTGGCCCGCGTAGGATTTCGACGCGCTCGAGATCCAACAGTCGCAGGTTGACGAACACCGGCGTATCGTCGACGTAGGTCGCGACGGGCGGAACGACGGGCGATGCGGCGGCTGGCAGCCCCGCCGTGGTCTCGCTATTCAGGCCCCGGATGATCAGATTCGCCCCATTGACACCGCCGAAGGGTCCCTTGTCGGTGTAGTTGACACCCGCCATCGAACGAGTCAGGGCCGAGATGTCCTCGATACCACCTTGTTCCAGCTGCGCGGCCGAAACCGCGGTAATGCTGATCGGTACGTTCTGCGCCGAGGCTGCGCGTCGCGTGGCCGTAATCAGTACTTCCGTGAAACCTCCACCCGCCACACTGCCGGAGTCGGGCGCCTCCGGTGCATCGGCGCCCGCTGTTGGACTCGCTGGTGCATCAGCCCCGAGTACGTGCCCACCGTAGAGAGCCGCCATGACAGCTGCGGCGACCGAGGTCAGTTTCCCGCGACGACCATTTGGAATAGATGTTCTTTTCAAGACGCGCGACTCCTGCAGCAAGGTGAATGCAAACTTGCCGGGCAACTGCGCGCTCTTTTCCGGGATTGACGTCTGAGACGGACACGGTCCCGGGAGCGGGGCGCATCAGTTGCCCCAATCAATCTCCCGGGCTTTTATCCCGCCGTGTATCCTTGCGCGCTCAACGCGCCTGGACTGCCTCTCTCGGACCTGCCACCTGCGCTGGCGCAGGCCGGAACCCTAGAGGCACATTTTCGAAAACAAGCGGTGCAAACACCGTGCCGAACCACCTCGGGCGCACGCAATTACCCGTCGTTGCTCGAAAAAGGGTCTCGGGCGGTCCTCGCGACGGCGTTCCGGGTGTCAGGGTTGGACCGTTTGGGTGCCCCAACACAGGGCGTTTCCGCAGGCCGATGCCCCAGGCTGGACGGGGCGTGTTTGGATCTCGTGCGCGCAATCAGGATATGCTTGGCGCACCATGGCATTGCAGATCGCCACTCGCTGGTTCGAATTCGAACGACTCTCCGAGGGGGTCACCCGGATCTGGGAGCCCCACGTCATCCGGGTCATGCAATGTAACATCTGGCACGTGCAAGGACGCACCCGTGATCTGCTCATCGACACTGGGATGGGCATCGCGAGTCTGCGTGAGGCGGCCGCGGACATTTTTGACAAAGCACTGACTGCCGTAGCCACGCACACACACGTGGATCATGTCGGATCTCTGCACGAATTTTCCGATCGGGTCGTACATGCGGAGGAAGCTCACAGCCTGACTGCTGCCTCCGGGAACTTCAGCATGATGCGCGATGATCATCCCGTTGAATTCATCGCGGGGCTCGAGCGGGCCGGATATGACGTCGGTCCCTGTTTTGTCACTGCCCTTCCGCATGCGGATTTCAACTTACGCGCATTCTCGTGCCCGGCGGCTCCTGCAACCCGGCTGGTGCGGGAAGGGGATGTGATCGATCTCGGCAATCGCGTTTTCGAAGTCATGCACCTGCCGGGACATTCACCGGGAAGTCTCGGCCTGTGGGAAGCGAAGACCGGAATCCTGTTCTCGGGTGATGCGATTTACGACGGACCGCTGTTGGATGAGCTGCCCGACAGCAACATAGCGGAGTATGTCAGCACCATGCTGCGCCTGGAGCAGCTGCCCGCACGAACCGTGCATGCTGGACACGATCCGAGCTTCGATGGCGCTAGATTGCGTCAGTTGGCACGTCAGTATCTCGCGCGTCGCGGGCCAGCCAGCTAACCTACTGATCCGGCTGTCGTTGACTTCAGCGTTGGGGTTTTCACGTTCCTCCAGCATGAGGAACCTGCGGTGTTCCCTCGTGCAGTTATGGATCCTTCCTCCGCTTGACACCGCTGTCAAAACGGTGCTTATTTGCATGCGGAGTTGAATCTCAGTCAAAGCCTGAGGGGGCATTGTGTGAGTCAGTGTGATTCGCACGGTGTGGCGTTGCCCCTCGATGGGTCGAGAAAAGGCCAAGGAGGGGAGTATGTTCTCGTCGTTATTTTCAACCGTTACAACATCTTCAGGACGAGTGCCGGGCGGGCTCGCGCGCACTGCGCGCTGGCTGTTCTCGGCACTGTTCCTCACGTGCCTCGTAGGCACGAATGCGTATGCGCAGACCGCAAGCTGCAAGGTCACTTATACCAAGGCATGGGAAGGCGGCACCGGCTTTGGCGCGAATATCGACATCACAAACACCGGGCCGGCTATTACCAACGGCTGGACGTTGGTGTTCTCTTTCCCGAACGGTCAGACCTTGCAAAATGGATGGCCCGTAGCGTTTTCACAGACGGGTGCCCAGGTGACCGCGACAAGCAATGCGCAGTGGAATCAGAGCATAGCGAGCGGTGCGACCTTGTCCGTCGGTTTCAACGGCGGATGGAGTGGCACGAACAATGCGCCGGCTTCGTTCACGCTTAATGGCACGACCTGCAATGGAGGTGGTACCCAGAACACGCCGCCGACCGTGAGTCTCACGAGTCCTGCTGCCAGCCAGGCGTTCGCAGCCGGCGCGGCGGTGCCTCTCTCTGCCACGGCGAGCGATGCTGGGGGCGCCGTGGTTCGTGTTGAGTTCCGCGTTGACGGCAACTTGGTGAGCACCGCTACGACCGCGCCTTACACCTTCAGTGCGACCGGGCTTACTGCCGGCAACCATACGGTGGTGGCGACTGCCTTCGATAACGGTAGCCCTGCACTGAGCACGTCGACATCTGCGATAAGCTTCACTGTAGGTGGGGGCAACACACCGCCGACCGTGAGTCTCACGAGTCCTACTGCCAGCCAGATGTTCCCAGCCGGCGCAACAGTGCCTCTCACCGCTACGGCGAGCGATCCGGGCGGGGCAGTGATTCGCGTTGAATTCCGTGTCGATGGCACGTTGATTGACACCGCTACTACCGCACCCTACACCTTCAGCGCGACCGCGCTTGGCTCCGGCAACCATACGGTGCAGGCGACTGCCTTCGATAACGGCAGTCCAGCACTGAGCGCGTCGACGGCCACGGTGACCTTCTCGATCGGGGGAACCGCGATGAACTCGGTATTCCGCGTCAATCCCCAGGGCAGGATCACCAAGAACGGGCAGGTGTTCCCGGTTCGCTGCGGGAACTGGTTCGGACTCGAAGGACGGCACGAGCCTTCCAACGATCCAACAAATCCCAGCGGCGCGCCCATGGAGCAGTACATCGGCAACACCTTCTGGGCGAATGGTGGCGCGGGCACCGGACGCACCATTCAGCAGACCATGACCGAGATTACCGGCATGGGCATCAACATGATCCGCCTGCCGCTCGTTCCGCAGACCCTGGATCCCAACGATCCGCAGGGCACCGGCGCCGTGCTGAAGAATCATGCCTCCGTACGTATAGCCAACTCGCGGCTGGCGTTGGAAACGATGATCAAGGCGGCGGCTGCGAACAACATCCAGGTGCTGCTCGATGTGCACTCCTGCTCCAACTTCGTCGGCTGGAGAAAGGGCCGGCTCGATGCTCGCCCGCCGTACGTGGACCGCGATCGCGACAACTACGACTTCACGCGCGAAGATTCGTCGTGCGCCGCGTCGGGCAACCCGGCCGGCGTGACGCGCATCCAGGCCTACAACACCTC
>Ga0105240_10002320_pt1 | contig 30796 bp, 26 predicted proteins | sample KBSC54metaG_FD_80426 | JGI IMG/M metagenome (GOLD analysis project Ga0105240, IMG submission 80426) | Corn rhizosphere microbial communities from Kellogg Biological Station, Michigan, USA - KBS C5-4 metaG | ecosystem: Host-associated > Plants > Roots > Rhizosphere > Soil | place: Michigan, USA... | reverse complement strand
TTCCTGCTGATCGGTGTGAGCCTGTACATGCACAAGGGCTTGTACGGTCTTGCGCAATCGCTGCTGCAACGCCTGCAAGGAAAAGAAAAAGCAGGTTCCAAGATGACCCCGGGTACCGACATCGCCAAGGAGACCCATTGATGAGTACGCCTATCCTCAAGGCGGTGAATGTGACCAAGCGCTACGGCAAGTTCACCGCCGTCAACAACATCACGCTGGATATTCTGCCGGGCACAGTACATTCCGTCATCGGCCCTAATGGCGCCGGCAAGACCACGCTGTTCCACACGCTGACCGGCACCACGCCGATCACCGAGGGCAGCATCTTGGTCGAAGGTGAAGAGGTCTCGCACCTGCCCGGTTACAAGCGCGTGCGCAAGGGTCTTGCGCGTTCGTTCCAGGTAACCAGCCTGTTTCCCAACCTGAGCGTGCGTGAAAACCTGCGACTGGCCGCACAGGGCACGCGTCCGGCGCAAGCGCTCAATCCATGGAAACGGCCAGAACTACTGCGCCAGGCCTGCGATATCGCCGAGCAGCTGGTGGCGCGTCTGAATCTGCAAAGCGTCGCTGATCGTCTCTCTTACGAACTCTCGCACGGCCAGCAACGCCGTCTGGAAGTCGGCATGGCGATGGCGGGTCAACCGAAAGTGATCTTCCTCGATGAGCCGACTTCAGGCATGGGCATCGACGACATCGCCGACATGAAGAAACTGATCCACAGCCTGCGCGACAACTACACCGTGGTGCTGATCGAGCACAACATGGACATCGTGATGGATATCTCCGACAGCATCACCGTGATGCAGCAAGGGCAGATTCTGGCGCAGGGCAAACCCAACGACATCCGCAACGATGAACGCGTACGCCGCGCTTATCTCGGCAGCATGATTACCGGTGGCAAGAAAGCGGAGAAAGAAGCAGGAGAAGCATCATGATCCTCAACGTACAAGACATTCATAGTTACTACGGCAAGAGCCACATCTTGCAAGGCGTATCGCTGCAAGTTGCCGCCGGCGAAGTGATCACGCTGCTGGGCCGCAACGGCGCCGGCAAGAGCACGACGTTGAAGAGCATTGTCGGCGTGGTCGAGCCACGCCAGGGCAAGGTCATGTTCGAAGGCAATAACGTCGCCGGCCTTCCCGCTTACAAGATTGCCTCACGCGGCGTCTGTCTGGTGCCGGAACATCGCGGCATCTTCAAGCTGCTGACAGTAGAAGAAAACCTGACCATGGCGGCACGCAAGGATTCGGCGTGGGGCCTGGAAGATGTGTATAAAATTTTTCCGCGTCTGAAAGAACGGCGCAAGAATGGCGGCGGTCAGCTGTCGGGCGGCGAGCAGCAGATGCTGGCGATTGCACGCGCGCTGATGACGCATCCCAAAGTGCTGATGCTGGACGAGCCGGTCGAAGGACTGGCGCCGGTGATCGTTGATGAAATCGTCGCGCAGATCAAACTGATCAAGGCGACCGGCATGTCGATCATTCTGGTCGAGCAAAATCTGGAGGTCTGCACCCAGTTGGCGGATCGGCATTACATTGTGGAGCAGGGACGCATCGCCTATACCGCGACCAATGCAGAATTCCTTGCCGACGACAGCGCGAAGGATCGCTATCTTGGCGTGAATCTTGCTGCTTAGACCGGCGACAGACTTATCGCCGATAGCACATACAAACGAATTTGACGGAATCATCATGAACACAAAAACCAGCATCACCAATTTACGTATCGACGGCAAACGCCTGTGGAACTCGCTGATGGATCTCGGCGCGATCGGCGCGACGCCGAAGGGCGGCGTCTGCCGTCTGGCGCTGACCGATCTCGACAAGCAAGGCCGCGATCTCGTCAGCAGCTGGGCGAAACAGGAAGGCATGACCGTCGTCGTCGACCAGATCGGCAACATCTTCATGCGCCGCGCCGGTCGCAACAATGCGTTGCCGCCGGTGGTCACCGGATCGCACATCGACACCCAACCGACCGGCGGCAAATTCGACGGCAACTACGGTGTGCTGGCCGGCATGGAAGTCATCCGCACGCTGAACCAGCACAACATCCAGACCGAAGCGCCGATCGAAGTCGCGGTGTGGACCAATGAAGAAGGTTCGCGCTTCGTGCCGGTGATGATGGGTTCGGGCGTGTTCTGCGGCGCGTTCACGCTGGAGCATGCCTATAGCGCGACCGACGTCGACGGCAAGAACGTAAAAGACGAATTGACACGCATCGGCTACATTGGCGAACAGAAGTGCGGCGATCATCCTATCGGCGCGTATTACGAAGCACACATCGAGCAAGGCCCGGTATTGGAAAATGCCGACACCGTCATCGGCGTAGTACCAGCCGTACTCGGTTTGTCGTGGTACGACTGCACAGTCACCGGTTTTGAGTCGCATGCCGGTCCGACGCCGATGGAAATCCGCAAGGACGCGCTGCAAGTCTCCACTTACATCATGCAGGAAGTCGTGGCCATTGCGAATCGCTACCCACCATACGGCCGCGGTACAGTCGGTCAGGTGCAGGTGATGCCGAACAGCCGCAACGTGATTCCGGGACAAGTGAAATTCTCCATCGACCTGCGCAACGTCAGCGATGAGACGCTCAATCAGATGCATGAAGACTTGCTGGCCTATCTGGAACAAACCCGCCAGAAGACCGGCCTGAAGATCGAGCTGGAGCGCGTGTCTTATTTCCCGCCCTGCCCTTTCCATCCTGACTGCGTCGGTGAAGTGCGCAATGCGTCGGCAATGCTCGGTTACGCGACCATGGATGTGGTCTCGGGCGCCGGTCACGATGCGATTTACGCAGCGCGCCTGGCACCGGCCGGAATGATTTTCGTGCCGTGCAAGGACGGTGTCAGCCATAACGAAATCGAAGATGCCAAACCGGAACATCTGGAAGCCGGCGCGAACGTTCTGCTGCACGCCATGCTGGCCAGCGCAAAAGTCGTCGCCTGATTGAAGAAGATACTGAAGAACACGCCAGGAATAGTCATGCCGTTGAAAATTGTCATCGCCCGTCTGAACCACGAGACCAATACCTTCTCGCCTATCCCGACGCCGCTGGAAGCCTTCGCGCCGCAATGGGACGGCGCCGCTTATCAGGATCAGAAAGGCGCGCGCACTGCGATGGGCGCTTTCCTCGATATCGCTGACGGCATGTCGGCGTCCATCGTCACGCCGCTGGCCGCTACGGCCAATCCAAGCGCAACCGTGGCCGCCGATGCTTATACGCTGATGACCGATGCCATCGTGCGCGCGATCGAAGGCGGCTGCGACGCCATCATGCTGGATCTGCACGGCGCCATGGTGGCGGAGAACGCGGACGACGGCGAAGGTACGCTGCTCGAACGCATCCGCAAGATCGCGCCGCATGTGCCGATGTGCGTGGCGCTCGACCTGCATGGCAACGTCACGCAAAAGATGGTCGACAATGCCGACGTCATCGTCAGCTTCAAGACTTATCCGCATATCGACATGTATGAAACGGGCGAGCATGCCGGCCGCCTGCTGGTGGAGTTGCTGCAGGAAAAATCGCGTCCGGTCACCGGCTGGCGGCAAGTGCCGCTGCTGTCGGCGACGCTGACCAGCAATACCTCGGCATCGGCTATGCAGCGCGCAGTGGAACAAGCCAAACTCGCCGAAAAACAAACCGGCGTGCTGGCGGTGTCGGTACTGGCGGGATTTCCTTTATCCGACTTCCGCGATGCGGGCATGTCGGTGGTGGTGGTGACCGACAACGATGCAGCCCTCGCGCAGACCGTCGCCGATACGATCGCGAAACAGATCTGGGCTGAGCGTGATGATTTCGTCTACGACAGTCAACCGTTGCGCCAGTCGCTGGCACATGCGCGCGACATGGCAGCAGGTTCGGGTAAAGGCCCGGTGCTGTTGCTGGATCACAGCGACAACGTCATGTCCGGCGGCACCTGCAACACGATGGACGTGCTGGAAGCGGCGTTGGCCGAGGGTATGAGCGGCATCGCCGCCGGCCCGATCAGCGATCCGGAAGCAGTCGAACAATTGTTGAAAGCGGGTGTGGGCGGTACGGTCACGCTGGCGGTCGGCAACAAGGTAGCGCTGACGCAACAGGGCATCACCAAGACGCCGCTGCAACTGACGGGCAAAGTGCTGGCGATCACCGATGGCGTGTTTCGCGTGTCGGGCCCGATTTATACCGGCTCGACCATCAACATGGGCAACAGCGTCCTATTCGATACCGGCGCAGCAAAAATCGTCATCACCGAAGAACGCGTCGAACCGTATGACCTGGGCGTGTTTACCAGCCTCGGCCTGGATCCGGCAACGATGGATTACGTGATCCTGAAGTCGCGCATGTATTGCCGTCCCGTGTTCGTGCCGATCAGCAAGGGGCTGGAAGAATGCGATTCCGACAGCGGCGGGCCGACCAGTTCCAACTTTGATCTGTTCCCGATTCGCAAAGTACGCCGTCCGGTGTATCCGCTCGACGCATCGACACCAGCGCCGGTCTGACGGTCAGACCAACCGAGCGGAGAATGTCACAAACAAGCACCCAGAGCCGCAAGGACACCCGCAGAGCCAAGCTATTGCTGCTTGTCCTCGGCGTGGTCTGGGGGCTGAACTGGCCTGCCGTCAAAGTATCCCTGAGCGGCGTGTCACCGTGGACGCTGCGTACCATCGGGCTCGGTGCGGCAGCGTGCACGCTGTTCGTGCTGGCGCTGGTGCGCGGACGTGCGCTGCATATCGGCTCGCGTGATCGCGTGCACATCGTGATGACCGGCCTGCTCAATATCGCACTGTTCAACATCCTGCTGACTTTTGCACAGCTCGGTGCGGCGACCTCACGCGTGGCGATCATCACTTACTCGATGCCGCTGTGGGCGACGCTGTTCGCACGCGTTGCACTGGGCGAGAAGCTGGATCGCGTGCGTGGCATGGGACTGGCACTCGGCGCAGGCGGTCTGACGGTATTGATTTCTCCGTTGATTGGCGGCGGCTTGCCGCATGGGATTGTCTATGCGCTGGCAGCCGCGCTGACCTGGGCGGCAGGCACGGTCTACATGAAATGGGCCAGGATCAACGCCGAACCGCTGGCGATTGCAGCGTGGCAATTGCTGATCGGTGCGCTCGTGGCATTGACCGGCTTGCTGTCTTTCGAAGGCTGGCCGCATCCGGGGGCGTTGCATCTGCCGGTGATCTGCGCGCTGGCGTATCACATCTTTTTCGGCATGGCTGCGGGCTACATCCTGTGGTTCGAAATCATCGCCAAGCTGCCCGCCGGCATCGCTGCGCTCGGTACGCTGCTGGTGCCTGTGGTCGGTGTTAGTGGCGCAGTGATGTTGCTGGGTGAACGGCCGAGCACGCCGGACATGCTGGGCTTCGTGCTGATTTTCGGCGCTGCGATTTGCGTGCTGCTGCCGGCCGGTTCGCTGCGCTTGCTACGCCGGACCTGATTACTGCAACGCCTGCAGTGAATTGACGTAGGCGGTTTCCAGCACGTGATGCGGGACGTAAAGCAGATCCGTAATCGTCTCCGCCGCCAGTGCGCGCGAGAAGAAAAATCCCTGACCGAAATCGCAGCCGAGGTTACGCAGATGGTCGACCTGCATCTCCGTTTCCGTTCCTTCCGCCACCACTTCGATACCCAGATTGCGCGCCAGCGTCATGATGGTTTCGACGATTTGCAGGCGTTCCCTGTCTTCTTTCATGCCCATGACGAAAGAGCGGTCGATCTTCAATACATCCAACGGAAAGCGATGCAGATAGCTCAATGACGAATAGCCGGTTCCAAAGTCATCGACGCTGAAACGCACGCCCAGGGCGCGCAGCTGCGACAGGATCTTGATCGTACGTTCGACGTCGCCCATGGTAACGCTCTCGGTGATCTCTAGGCGCAGCGTATTGGGATCGATGCCGGTCTCTGTGATGATCTGCTGAATCTGATCGACCAGATTGGGCTGTACGAACTGGCGTGGCGAGATGTTGACGCTGATCGTCAGCGGCTTGACGCGCGGAAATTGCTGATGCCAGGCGTGCATCTGACGGCAGGCTTCACGCAGCACCCACATACCGATATGCAGAATCAGGCCGGTGTCTTCGGCGACATCGATGAAGTCGCCCGGATAGACCAGCTCGTCCGCGCCGCGCCGCCAGCGCACCAGTGCTTCGACGCCGACGATGGTGCCGGCCTGCAGTTCGATGATCGGTTGGTAATGCAGCACAAACTCGTTGTTCTTCAGCGCGTGCCGCAGCGCCGTCTCAATCGTCAGACGGCTGACCGCGCCTTTGCGCATGCTGCGGTCGAATACTTCATAGCGGCTCTTGCCGACAGCCTTGGCGCGGTACAGCGCCAGATCGGCGTCACGTAATACTTCATCGGCCAAGGTATGGCCAACGTCGCTGAAGACGATACCAATGCTGGCACTGGCATAAATCTCCTGATCGCGGATCAGGAAGGGTAGCGCCAGCGCGAGTTGGATACGCTCGGCAATCCGCTCGGCTTCACCGACATCGGGGATGTCGCGCAGGAGGACGGTAAATTCGTCACCGCCCATGCGCGCCAGCGTGTACTTCGCATTGACGGTGGCAGTCTCGGCACCGGTCATGCCTGCGACGACATCGGGGCGAACAGCATTTTTCAGACGCGCCGCGACCTGAATGATCATGCGATCGCCGGCCAGATGACCGAGGCTGTCGTTGACGATCTTGAAGCGGTCAAGGTCGATGAACAGTACGGCAAAACCGGCGTTGTCGTCTTCCCACTGGCGTTGAAGCGCCAGGTCGAGCTGCTGCAAAAAGAGGGTGCGGTTGGGCAGGCCGGTCAAGGCATCATGCGAGGCGTCATGAACCAGCCTCAACGCGTTCTGACGGCGCTCAGCCACACGGCCGATACGGCTGCCGATCTGGCGCATCAGACTCATCAGCCGCAGCAAATTGTCGTCCAGCGAGAGCACGCGATCCGAGAAAAACTCCAGCACGGCAACGACTTCACCGCCACTCAGCACAGGGAAAGCGACACCGGCCTTGATACCGGCAGCACGGGCGACATCGGCGCGCGGCGCTTCGCGATCAACGCCGATATTGACGGTCCAGACCGGCGCGGCTTCCTTGAAGGCGCGTCCCGGCAAATCCTTTTGAACCTGAAATTGCGGATCACTGGTCTTGCACTTGAAAGCGCTGAATTCGGGACGTGTCACACCGAACCAGATATCGGCCGACACCAGGGCAGCCTGGCTGCCGGTTTTGCGCACGTGGTAGCAATGTCCCAGTGGCCAGCCGGTATAGCGGCAGATTTCATCGACGGCAAACTGAAGAATCGCCTCGACCGAGTCGGCCTGATTGGCGGCGACCGCGACGGCTTCCAGCAGCTGCAATTGACGCAGACGGGTTTCCTGGCGGGCGTCGGATTGCATGCGTGCATCGCGCTCGCGAACCAGGGACTGCGTGAGTTTTTCTATTTCCACGGCATGCGCGGCCGTGTCCGGTTTTATTGTCATTTGGGTGAAAGGTATGGCGATGTTGATCTGCGCATTGCCGTGTTGCACTTTCCAAGCGTTCGATTATAGCGGGACGTTGTCACTGTTGCATTAAATCATCGTCAACGGCGGTGTAAAGTTATCGGCCCATGCTGCCGATGATCTTGATAAAGCATTAACAGGCACGGCAAAGGGCGACTATCTTGCGATTTGGCCTTGCCTCCGTGTGATACGCTGAATCGTCCAATAAGAAAAAATACGAATGCCTGCGCCGCCAAAGCGCAGAATATAAACGGCGACCGGGCGTCATCTGCAGCGACAGCATCTGCAGCGATAGCGACGGGGCCGGAAACACGGATAGGAGACCGGCATGAAAAACTTCAGAATTGGCGTACGTCTCGGTATCGGCTTCGTTGCCATGCTGATGCTGATGGCGGTGATGGTCGGCATCGGCGTCTGGCGGCTGCAGGGCATTGGCGACGCCACCGACGACATGGTCAAAAATGCTTTGCAGAAAGAACGCGATGCCTCGAAATGGCATGCCGCGATCAAAGAAAACGGTGTACGTACCTTCGCCGTGATGCGCAGCGATGATGTCGAATTTCAGAAGTTCTTCCAAACCCAGATTGATGCCGAATCGAAGAAGGTCAGCGATATCCAGAAACGGGTAGAGACCGCGATTTCCTCACCGGAAGAAAAACAGCTGTTCGACGAAGTGGGCAAGCTGCGTGCTGCATACCGTACCGCGCGCGAGGATATTTTCAAGATGAAGGCGGCGGGTAATGCTGAGGAAGCCAAGCAACTGACCAACACCAAGCTGGTCAAGATGATGGACGACTATTCCGGCAGCGTGCTGAAGTATGCCGACTACCAAACTCAGGTAATCGATCAGTCTGCGCAGCACATCAACGACAGTTATCGATCCGGACGCACGCTGTTGCTGAGCCTTGGGATGATAGAGCTGGTGCTGGGCGGCATTCTCGGCTGGCTGCTGACGCTGAGCATCACGCGCCCGCTCAACGAGGCAGTCAGCATCGCCGAGACGGTGGCATCGGGTGACCTTACCTCGCATATCGACGGCAGCGGCAAGGATGAAACCAGCAAGTTGCTGCAGGCTCTGAAGACCATGAACGACAACCTGCTCAATATCGTCGGGAAGGTACGCAGCGGTACCGACACGATCGCTACGGCTTCCAGTGAAATCGCCAGCGGCAATCTTGATCTGTCCGCACGCACAGAGAGCCAGGCCGGATCACTGGAAGAAACCGCGTCCGCGATGGAGCAACTGACCTCCACCGTCAGACAAAATGCCGACAATGCGCGCCAGGCCAATCAACTGGCCGTGTCGGCGTCAGAGGTCGCCGTGCAAGGCGGCAGCGTGGTCGGCCAGGTGGTCGATACGATGGGTGCGATCAACGCTTCGTCGAGAAAGATCGTCGACATCATCAGCGTGATTGACGGCATCGCTTTCCAAACCAATATTCTGGCGCTCAATGCGGCAGTGGAAGCCGCCCGCGCCGGAGAACAGGGGCGCGGATTTGCGGTGGTGGCATCCGAAGTACGCAGCCTGGCGCAACGCTCGGCTGCCGCGGCCAAGGAAATCAAAACCCTGATCGATGACTCGGTGGAAAAGGTCGACTCCGGCAGCAAGCTGGTGGAACAAGCCGGCGCCACCATGACGGAAGTCGTCGCCAGCGTGCGGCGCGTGACCGACATCGTGGCGGAAATCAGTTCTGCCAGTCAGGAGCAAAGCGACGGCATCGAGCAAGTCAATCAAGCCATCACACAGATGGACGAGACCACGCAGCAAAACGCGGCACTGGTCGAACAAGCCGCCGCCGCTGCGCAGTCACTGCAGGATCAGGCGACAACGCTCACGCAGGTGGTCAGCGTCTTCAAGCTGGACAATACCCGCCTGGCGCCGCAGCCGACGCTGCGTACAGTCGACATCACCCCTGCACGCAAGCCGGCCAAGGTTGCGGCTGCAACGCCACCGAAACTGAAACAAACGACTTCTTCAAAATCATCCGCGGAAGCGGATTGGGAACAGTTCTGACGGCAGCATCGATAAAACTGCAGGTATAAAAAAAGCGCCGGTATCGAACCGGCGCTTTTTTATTTGATGCAGGCGCATACCAATGATCAGGCGGCCAGCGCCTTTTCCAGCAACTGATGCAATTCAGAAAATTGCGGCTCGCCGACATAGCGTTTCAGGATGCTGCCATCCTTGCCGATGACGAAGGTCGTCGGCGTCAGCTTGACGTCGCCGAAAGCCTTGGCCAGCGTGTCTTGCGGATCGAGCGCAACCTTGAACGGCAACTTGCGCGTCTCGGTGTAGTTAAGCACATAGTTCGGCGGATCGTAGCTCATCGCGACCGCAACGAAGTCCAGACCCTGATCCTTGTACTTGTTGTAGGTCGAAATCATCTGCGGCATTTCACCCACGCAGGTAGTGCAGCTGGTCGCCCAGAAATTGACCATGACAACCTTGCCGCGCAACTCCTTGAGAGCGACCTTTTGACCGTCGAGCTTGATGAAGGTCACGTCGGGCGCGGTGTTCTTCGCCGACAGCGAGGTGTAGCCGAACAATGCGATGGCGGCAGCGACGGCGACACCGCCAAGCTTGAGCGCGAGGCGGCTGCGCGGAGCAGCGGGAGTAACTGAACTGGTGGCGTGTTGAGCTTCCATGTCTTTTCCGTTGTAATTGCTGCGGAGTACTGCTTGCCTGTCAGCGTTGCAATTTTTGCAATATTGCGGACATGACTATCGGGCCATTATAGACGTGCTTTCCTCTTCGTGCCGGAGCCGGCTTCCCGGATAACAACGCCATGAAAAAACCGCCGGTGTCGGTGACATCGGCGGTTCTTAACTTGCTTCGGTGATGCCTGAGTACCTGACCCGCGTCAGACAGGCCGGCGTCAGAGCAGTTCCTGCCGGCCCTGATTACTTGGCCTGATCCGGAGGAGGTTGCTTGATGTATTGCTTCAGCTCTTCTTCCGAAATGTATTCGTACAGGGTCACAACCTTTTGCACGCCGCTGACACCGGCGGCGATATCGGCGCCGCGTTTGCCTTCGCGTTCGGTCACGCGTCCCATCATGTAGACGATGCCGCGTTCGGTGGTGATCTTGAAAGCGCTGGCGTACAGATCCTTGGCATCCACGAGGCTGGCCAGCACTTTGCTGGTGATCAGCGCATCGCCGGAACGGGCGGAGAAGCCGGACGAGCCGGAAACCACCAGTTCATTGAACACGCCGTTGACGTTAGGCAGGCTCTTGATCTCGCGCTCGGCAGCGGCCTTCGACGCTTCGTCAGGCACTTCACCGGAGAGCAACACCTTGCGGTTGAAACTGGTCACGTTGACGTGCGAACCGGCAGCGACCACGTCAGGGATATTGGCTTCACCCTTGACGACAATCGACTTGTCTTCGGTCTGCGCACCCAGCGTGCGGCGATCCGTTGCGGCGAACGTACCTGCCAGCATGCCACCGGCGAGCACGCCGAAGCAGCCTTGCAGCCCGATCGCGAGCATCCCGCCAACGGCAACTGCCGCCAGCGGACGACGCCATTTCAACCAACCTGCCTTGACATCACTCATTCACATCACCTCCAAATAGCGCGACATCGATACCGTCGCAAATACAATGCAGAGTCACCAGATGCACTTCCTGAATGCGCGCGGTACGGTCATGCGGCACGCAGATATGCACATCGGCGTCGGTAAGTTTCTTGCCGATGGCGCCACCGCCTTTACCGGTCAACGCCACCACGCGCATGTCGCGTTCCTGGGCAATCTCGATTGCCGCCAGCACGTTGCCGGAGTTACCCGACGTCGAGAAAGCCAGCAGCACGTCGCCGGCCTGGCCAAAGGCCTGCACCTGCTTCGAGAAAATTTCCAGATAGCTGTAATCGTTGCCGACTGCAGTCAGGATCGACGTATCGGTGGTCAATGCCAGCGCAGGCAGCGGCAGACGTTCACGTTCAAAACGTCCCACCAGTTCAGCCGCAAAATGCTGGCAGTCTGCAGCCGAACCGCCATTGCCGCAGGCAAGAATCTTGTTGCCATTCGACAGCGCCGTGAACATAAGTTCAATCGCTTGCTCAATCGGCTGTGCCAGCACGGAACCGGCGTGGAGCTTGAGTTCGGCACTTTCCTGAAAGTGCGAGAGGATACGTTGATTAGTCATGGTACGAGAGTATTTAACAGTGCATGAAGAACGACAGTCCCTGGTTCGTCCCGGTCAGGTCGCCCGCATGGGAGAGGAGAAGATGCGCCTCAACCCTGTATGCAACGGCGACAGGCTCGCCAATTATAGTGTAGTTGGCCTGCCCACCCCGGTGAGAGGGGTAAAGAAGCGTATCAAAATGCTTCAGATATTGCTTCTACGGCATTTTTCAGCCAGGTCATCTGCTCGCCGTCATAACCGATGACGTCAAAACGGCAGTCCGGCGGCATGCGATAGCGCTGCATATAGACTTGTGCGGCGATGATCAGGCGTCTTTGCTTTGTACGGGTGACGCTGGCAAGCGCACCGCCAAAGTTGCTTTTGCTGCGTTTGCGCACTTCGACGAAGACGATGGTGTCCTGTTCGCGCATGATCAGGTCAATTTCGCCGCCTTTGCAGCGAAAATTGCGCTCCACCTCGATCAAACCCTGTTTTAACAAGAATGCCAGTGCGTCGTCCTCAGCCGCATCGCCGCTGACTTGCTTGCTGGTGCGCTTGGTACTGTTGGTGCGGAAGCGGTCAAACAACGCCATGCCCGTCCGATCAACGCTGATTGGCGACCGGCACCGCGACACCGTCCTGATACACGGCCTGGGTTTCCTTGCGCTGGAAATACGTGGCGCCGGCCGCCATGTTGACGGTGATCTGGCCGGTCACGCCATCGATGTCGAAGCCTGAGCGCTGTTGAGCGATTTCATTGGCGACGCGAAAGGCGTCAATACCGAGTGCATAAAGGCGTTCCAGATCTGCGTTCTGCTTGACATCGTTATTGGTGACGGAACGTGGATAAGCCATGACGGCGGCGTTATCCGCCTGCAATTGCCATGGCATGTCGACCAGATGCACTCCGTCGAGCTCCGGTAAGCGATTGTCGGGAGCGGGCGGGGTGCCGGTGGCGGCATTGGCGGCGGCATTGTTTGCTGCTGCGTTGATGGCGGCGGTCGCGGTGGCCAGCGTCAGCGGATTGAGTTGTGAGGTGCCGTACAGGGCAATGTCGTTGCCGATGGCGCTGCGCAGCTGGATAGTCTGCGCTGCATCCAGGGCAACAAACAGCAAGGCCGGTTTTTCCGCCTGGATGCGTTGGCCAAGTTGTGCCAGACCGGTCGCGCTCAATGCATTGTTGGGCACGCTCAGTTCCAGGTTTTCCACGGTCATTCCTTGCTGGCGCGCCTGTTGAGTAAATGCTTTCACTGCCCGGCGCTGCCAGGCGATGTTGGTCGACACGGCAAAGATCTTGCCGGGCGTCTTCTCATGCTCGACCCAGGCGGCAACCTGGCGTGCTTCTTCTTCAATCGACAATCCCATCATGATCATCTGGCGCGGCAGTCGTTGATCGGCCGTGTCGGGCAGATCAGGTTGGCCCAGCGCAATGGTCGGCTTGCGTACGGCGGCCGACTGTACCAGGGCCGTCACAGCGCTGCGCGACAGAGGACCAACGATGATGTCGTATTTTCCGGAGGCGTCGTTATAAGCGTTGAGGACTTCCTGAGCGGCATCGCCGGTTTCGATGATGGTGATGACAATGTTGTCTTTTTTGCGCTCGGATGCAGTCAGGAAACCGGTACGCACCGCATCGGCGGCCGCGCCGAACACGCTGGAGCGTAACGGCAGCAACAACGCTACGCGTACCGGCGGCTGGTTATTGACAGGCAGTACGCTGAAGTCTGTGGTGGCTGTCGGTGTTGTTGCTGAGGCAGATGCAGGCGCAGCAGGTGGAGCTACAGGTGAGGTAGCAACCGCAGCACTATCAGTAACGGTTGTAAATGCCTGCACGGAAGCGCACAATCCGCTCAGCAGCGCGGTCAGCAAGATGACTTTCGCCCATTTTCCCAACATGATCTTCTCCAATGAGTCACCCCAACTCGAACGCACACGCGGCATCCGTCGCATCCGTCACTTCTCTTGCATCGTCCGTTCTGGCGGAAGCCGCGCAACAGACCTATCCTGAGTCGGCATTATATGTGCTGGCTACGCCCATCGGAAATGTTTGCGACATGACGTTGCGTGCTTTGCACGTCTTGTCGATTGCGAATGCCGTGGCCTGCGAAGACACCCGCAACACCAGTCACCTGCTGACACGCTACGGCATCAGCCAGACACTCATTGCGGCACACGAGCATAACGAACGCGAAGCCGCCGACAAAATCATTGCGCGCTTGCAGCAAGGCGAGCGTATTGCGCTGGTATCTGATGCCGGTACGCCGGCGGTATCCGATCCTGGTGCGCGCATCGTGGAAGCGGTACGCGCCGCTGGCCTGACCGTCGTGCCCTTGCCGGGCGCATCGGCTGCGGTGACGGCCTTGTCGGCCAGCGGCCTGGTCAATGACCAATTCCATTTTGTCGGCTTCTTGCCGAACAAGAGCAAACAGCGCGAGACCGCCTTGTTGAAATTGGCACAGGATCCGTCCACGCTGGTGTTTTACGAAGCGCCGCATCGGATCGTGGAAACCGTCGATGCGCTGTTGCAGGCCTTCGGTCCGCAACGCCAGATCGTGCTGGCGCGCGAGCTGACCAAGCTGTTCGAAAGCATCCATCGCTGTGCGCTGGCCGATGCGCCGGCCTGGCTGGCTGCGGATGCCAATCGTCAACGCGGCGAGTTTGTCATTCTGGTGGAAGGTGCGACCGCCGGTGAGGATGCGGTCGCGGATGCCGATGCCGAACGCATCCTGCAAATTCTGCTGGCGGAATTGCCGGTCAAACAAGCCGCTGCCTTGACGGCGCAGATCACCGGCCAAAAGAAAAACGCGCTCTATGAGCGCGCTTTGCAGTTGCGGGATGCCGCCGAATAAGTTTGATGCGCCTGACCCCCTGAGGGCTCAGTGCGCCGTCGACTTGGAGAACAGGTTCAGCACCAGCACACCCGCCAGAATCAGCGCCATGCCGATGATGGCCGGGGTATCCAGCGTCTGTCCGTAGACGAAGTACGCCACGATCGAGATCAGGACAATACCCAGGCCGGACCAGATGGCGTAAGCGATACCGACCGGGATGGTCTTGAGCGTCATCGACAAGAACAAAAACGCCAGCGCATAGCCGACCACAACCGCTATCGAGGGAATCAGCTTGGTAAAGCCGTCGGAGGCGCGCAAGGCGGAGGTAGCGATGACTTCCGAAACAATGGCGATACCCAGCAACAAATAGGGATGCATCCGTCCTCCTTCAAATAATCAATGCGAATATGCCGGCGCGGACATCAGCGCTCGACGACAAAGCCAGTGACGTTAGCACGCTGACGAATCAACTGTGCGGCATCCATGGCGGCGGGGCGGCTGGTGTAAGGACCTGCGTAGAGACGATAGAGGCCGTTGACGACAACGGTTTCCAGCTTGTCGACCGCACCGCTCAGATTCTGCATCAGCTTGTCGCGTGCACTGCGGGCGTTGGCTTCCTGAGCATAAGCACCAAATTGCAGGTAAAAGCCGCTGGACAGCGGCGCGCTGGTGGCACTGGAATCACTTGCTGCTCCCGACTCGCCATTTGAACCACTGCCATTTGCCTGTGCCGCGGCAGGCAATGTCGTCATCGAAATCGGCATGATCTGTCCTTGCGGCGCGACGCTGCCTACCGTCACTCCCGATGTCGCAGGAGCAGCATTGACAACGTTCGCAGTGTTGGCAGCATTCACCGGTACCGGCGGCGTCGTGACGCCATTGCGCTTGTTCTCCGCGATGCGATTGATTTCATCCGGCAGCAGGCGCTCTACTTCCAGCTCGCTGCTACCCGACGACAGATAGCCCAGCTTCAGCGCTGCGGTGTATGACAGATCAATGATCCGGGTCGAATGGAAAGGACCGCGGTCGTTGATGCGCACAATGACTTGCGCCCCCGTCTTCAGATTGGTGACGCGCGCATAGGACGGGATCGGCAAGGTCGGATGCGCGGCCGTCATCTTGTACATGTCGTAGAGTTCGCCCGACGACGTCTTCTGACCGTGGAACTTCTTGCCGTACCAGCTGCCGATACCGCGCTGCTTGAACGGGCGGTCATCGGTAATCGGCGTGTAGGTTTTGCCGAATACGGCGTAAGGACGGCTACCCGCCTTGGAAAAAGGCTCAATCTTGGGATCGGCGTCCGGCGTATCGAGCAGGCCGTCTGGCGGCCGGTCGCCCGGGCCGTCATCCTTGTAATAACCGCCACGGCCCGAGCCGGCCGCCGGCAATGCTGGCAGCGGCTTACCGTTGGCGGCACGCGCCGCCGGAGTGGAGGGGGTCGGAGACGACGAAGCCGTGTCCAGGGGTGGTGCACTGCTGCAGGCGGCCAGCGCCAGTGGCGTCAGAATGGCAACATAACGCAGCAGACGCGATGGGCGTACCAAGCGTATCAGGTGCGCCAGGCGTGCGGAGTGCGCGGTATGTGCCGCAGGGGCAAAGAAAACTTGCATTGCAATCTTCCCAGACTTGTTAGTTTTATCAGGCTTGCAAACATAGGCAAGCGCAACGATACCAGAGTATCGGAAGCATCCCTGAAATGTCTGTCAGGAGAAACTGACGTTACAAAGAGAAACGTAAGAGAAACCAAAGCGCAGCGAAATAGCACCCACCCGGATGGGTGGCCCCTAAGTCTGCACCAGCTTGCGATGCCGCTGAATACTCATCAGAATCCCCGCACCCAGGCCCAGCGTCACCAGTGCGGTGCCGCCGTAACTCATGAACGGCAACGGCACGCCAACCACCGGCAAAATGCCGCTGACCATGCCCATGTTCACGAAGGCGTAGGTAAAGAAGATCATCGTAATCGCACCGCCCAGCAATCGCGTGAACAGCGTCGGCGCGTTGGCGGTAATCATCAAGCCACGGCCGATCAGCAACAGGTACAGAACCAGCAAAATCAGGTTGCCGATCAGGCCGAACTCTTCCGAATACACCGAAAAAATGAAGTCGGTAGTGCGTTCCGGAATGAATTCCAAGTGCGTCTGCGTACCCATCAGCCAACCTTTGCCGGTAATGCCGCCGGAACCGATCGCGATGGTCGATTGAATAATGTGAAAGCCTTTGCCGAGCGGATCGGAAGTCGGATCAATCAGCATCATCACGCGCTGTCGCTGGTAGTCATGCAGCACCGACCAGATCACCGGCAGGCTGGCTGCGCCGGCGATGACCAATCCGGTCAGCACCTTCCACGACAAACCCGCAAAGAAGATCACATAGAAACCCGCCGCCAACACCAGCACGCCGGTGCCGAGATCCGGCTGACGGATGATCAGGCCGACCGGCACTGCCAGCAGTAAGCCCGCGATCAGAAACACCGGCCAGCGGATCATGCCTTCGCGTTTTTGGAAGTACCAGGCCAGCATCAGCGGCATGGCAATTTTCATGATTTCAGATGGCTGTACGACCATACCGATATTGAGCCAGCGCCGCGACCCTTTCTTGACGATGCCGAACACCGCCACTGCAATCAGCAGCGCCACACCGATGGTGTAGATCGGCACTGCAAACCGCAGCAGTGTTTGTGGCGAGACATTGGCTGCAATCCACATGACGATGAAGGCCACCAGGATATTGCGCAGCTGATCCTCGACGCGGCCGGGGAAGTTCATGCCCGCGGAATACAGCGTGACGATGCCGACCGACATGATCAGGAAAATGATCAGCGACAATGCGCCGTCAAACACCGCCAGATGCGGTTTGATGATTTGCCAGAGAGGCGGTCGGTGCAAACTCATAACAGGCTTTCCTAGTCCCTGAGATCGTTGCCGACCGCGTCTGTTGCAGGTGGGGTGGCGACTTCGCTATCCTTGGCGGCGGCCTTGGCCTTGTCGCCGGGACGCTTGCCGAGCAGATAGAAGTCAATCGCCTTGCGTGCCAGCGGCGCCGCGGCTTCCGCACCCCAGCCGCCGTTTTCGACGATGACCGACAAGGCGATACGCGGCTTGTCGGCCGGTGCAAACGCCGTGAACAACGCATTATCCAACAGATGCGTTGCCAGGCGCTTGGCGTCGTACTTCTCGTTCTTCTTGATCGACACCACCTGTGCGGTGCCGCTCTTGCCGGCCGACGTGTATTCCGCGCCGGCAAATACGCGCGCACCGGTACCTTCTTTATTCACGCCGACCATGGCTTGTTTGATGACATCGATGTTTTCCTGCTTGAGCGGAATGCGATAGCTTTCCTTCGGTACGGTCACAGTGCGCTCATGCGTGACGCCGTCTTCGATCATTTTGACCAGATGCGGCTTCATGACAATACCGTTATTGGCCAGCGTCGCCGTGGCGTGGGCCATCTGAATCGGTGTGAACGCGTTGTAACCCTGGCCGATGCCCAGCGAAATGGTTTCACCGGCATACCACTTGCGCTGCTCCGGCTTGCGATAAGCATTGCTCTTCCATGTGGTCGACGGCAGCAGGCCCTTGCGCTCGTGCTCCAGATCGATACCGGTGATCTGGCCGAAACCGAACGGCTTCATGAAATCATGAATGGCGTCGACGCCGAGATCGTTGGCCAGCATGTAGTAGTAGGTATCGCAAGACACGACGATCGAGCGGTACATGTCGACCACGCCGTGACCACCTTCCTTATCGTCGCGGAACTTGTGGTTGCCGAGCCAGAAGAAGCCGGGATCGCGGATGGAGTCGGTCGGCTTGCGCTTGCCCAGCTCCAGCGCGGCCAGCGCCATGAAAGGCTTATAGGTCGAACCTGGCGGATAGGTACCGGACAAAGGACGGTTGATCAGGGGGCGATCCGGTGAGTTGTTCAACTCATCCCAGGTTTGCTGATCGATGCCTTCAACAAAGACATTGGGGTCGAAGGATGGTTGCGAGACATAGGCCAGAATGTCGCCGGTGGCGGGATCGATTGCCACCAGAGCGCCCTTGCGATCACCGAAAGCTTCTTCGATGACTTTTTGCAGCTCGATATCGATTGACAGAATCAGGTTCTGGCCCGGGCTGGCAGGCGTGCGCGACAGCGTACGCACGGCGCGGCCACCGGCGGAAATTTCCACTTCTTCGTAACCGGTGGTGCCGTGAAGCTGAGTCTCATAGCTCTTTTCCAGACCTTCCTTGCCGATGTAGTCGGTGCCGTTGTAATTGGCTTCGTCGTCGGAATCCGCAATGCGGTCGGCATCGCGCTGGCTGATGCGGCCGATGTAGCCGATCACGTGCGCCGCCGTCTTCCCGTAGGGATATTGGCGGAACAGACGCGCCTGAATATCAACGCCGGGGAAACGATAGCGCTGCGCGGTAAATTTGGCGACTTCTTCATCGGTCAGGCGCGTGCGGATCGGCAGGCTTTCAAAGTTCTTGGATTCTTCCTGCAGCTTGCGGAAGCGGCGCCTATCCTTCGGCTGGATATCGACCAGCGTACTGAGTTCGTCGACCAGTTCATCAAGGCCCATGGTGATCTTGGACGGCGTGATTTCCAGGGTATAGGCAGAATAGTTGCGCGCCAGCACGACGCCATTGCGGTCCAGAATCAGGCCCCGGTTTGGCACGATAGGCACCACCGAGATACGATTTTCTTCCGCCTGCGCTGCATAAGCATCGTGACGAACGATCTGGAGCCAGATGAAGCGCGCGGTCAGCAGACCAAAACACACGAGCACGAGCACCGCCACGGCGAATAGCCGCAGCCGGAAGAGCTTGAGTTCATGCTCGGTGTTTTTGAATTCAGTCATGCCGCTTCTTCGCCGGTCAAATCGGACGGTTATCGTCGCGATTGATCGCGCGTCGTTGCGGCGCGAGCAGCAGCCATGTCACCAGCGGCCACAACAGCGCGCAGACAAAGCTCTCACTGAAGTAATACCAATGCGGGAATTTTCCGCTGACCATCAAGCGTACGAGTAATTGCACGGCTTGCGTCAGCAACATCAGCGGCAGGATATGCAGCGCCTGGGTACCGACCGGGAACCACAGCACGCGGCGGTGAATCATGATCGAAAAATACGACAGCAGCGTATAGGCCAGCGCGTTCTCGCCGAGCAATGTGGCTTCGTTGACGTCCATCAACAGGCCCATCATGAAGGCGATGCTGATACCGATCTTGCGCGGCTCATGGATGGCCCAGAACACCAGTACCAGCGCGACGAAATCAGGAACCCCGACCCATTGGCCCCAAGGCAGCAGATTCAACAGAAAAGCCGCGATCAGACTGAGCGCGATGAAAAGCGGATTCGCCGGCAGCAGGATGTAATGTGGATCGTTCATCGGGTGCTCTTGGCTGGTTGTGTGGCGGCTGGGGCAGCAGATGTCGCAGCGGCGGCAGCCGGCTTGGCTGTTGCCGGAGCAGCTGGCGTTGCAGCAGCGGGTTTCGCGGCTGGCGCAGTAGCGGTAGCTGCAGGTGCGGCTGCAGCAGCCGGAGCAGCGGTTGGTGCTTGTCCCTTACGCTCTTCGCTCGGCGCATCCTTGGCAGGCACGGCTTCACCGTCTTTTGCACTATCGCGGAAACGCCGCTTGAGCAGCTTGTCGGCCTTGTCAGCACCTTCCGGATCCGGACGCGGCGCCACGGTCTGCTCGACCAGCAAGATCAGCAACTGCTTGTGGCGATCAACGCCTGCAGCCGGCAGACAGACGATGTGAGCGAAGGCATCCGTCGACTTGGTTTCAACCTGCAGCACGCTGGCCACAGCCAAACCCGGCGGATACACACCGTCGATACCGGATGTCACCAGCGCATCGCCCTTCTGGATGTCCGCGTTGGCAGCCATAAAACGCAGGTCAAGCACGCCGGACTGGCCGCGACCGTAGGCGACACTGCGCAAACCGTTGCGCAAGACCTGAACCGGAATGGCCTGATCCTTGTCGGTCAGCAAGGTGACTTCAGACGTAAACGGAAACACACGCGTCACCTGGCCGACAATGCCGACGTCGTCGATCACCGGCTGGCCGGGTGCTACGCCCTGCTGCGAGCCGCGATTGAGGATGATTTTGCGCGTAAAGGGATCGCGCGCGTCGTACAGGATTTCGCCGACGATGGATTTGCTGTGAATACGCTCCTGCATGTTCAGCAAATTGCGCAGTTGCGTGTTCTCGGCCGCCATCTGACGCTCTTGCTGCAGCAACTGCGCGTTCATCGCCTGTTGGCGGCGCAGGGTGTCGTTTTCCTTCTGCAAGGCGTTGAGCGAATTGAAATAATCGCCCACTTTGTAGGCGGCATCACGCGGGATCAGCGCCACGACCTGAAACGGATACAAACCGGTGCCGACGGCCTGCCGCACCATAGTCAGGGCATGCATGCGCGAATCGACCACCAGCATGATGATCGAGATCAGGGCGAAAAAGCCTGCGCGGGCGCGGGCCGAAGCGCCTTGTTTGAAGAGTGGTGGGATATCCATTGATGGTCAGGCCGAGACCGATGCCGGGGAAGCTGAAAACCGCAACAGCCCGCGCAGGGCGGGCTGGAGCAGAGACAGCAGACGGATACCGGGAAGGTTGCAGTCAATATCAGGAAGACAACGCCTCATCGCAGCCGAGATTTTGCCGCTGTGCGAACTGTTGGTTCGCAGCACCGACCCAATCTGCTTGTGCTCTGTCATAGGCGCGTTTCAGTTCCTCGAGGTTGACCAGGCTCCTGTAACGGAATTATTCGTTGGAGAAGATCGAACCCAGTTTGTCCATGCGGTCGAGCGCCATGCCGGAACCGCGCACAACGCAAGTCAGCGGGTCTTCGGCGACGATCACCGGCAGACCGGTTTCTTCCATCAGCAAACGGTCCAGATCGCGCAGCAGCGCGCCGCCACCGGTCAGCATCATGCCCTTTTCGGCAATGTCGGCGCCCAGCTCCGGAGGAGTTTGCTCCAGAGCATTCTTTACTGCAGAAACGATGTTGTTCAGCGGATCGGTCAGCGCCTCCAGAATTTCATTGCTGGAGATGGTGAACGAGCGTGGAATGCCTTCGGACAGGTTACGGCCCTTGACTTCCATTTCCTTGACTTCGGAACCCGGGAAGGCGGAACCGATTTCCTTCTTGATCGCTTCGGCGGTTTGTTCACCGATCAGCATGCCGTAATTGCGGCGGATGTAGTTGACGATCGCTTCGTCGAACTTGTCGCCGCCGACGCGGACCGAACCCTTGTACACCATGCCGCCCAGGGAGATGATGCCGACTTCAGTCGTGCCGCCGCCAATGTCGACGACCATCGAGCCGGTGGCGTCCGAGACCGGCAGGCCGGAGCCGATTGCCGCTGCCATTGGCTCTTCGATCAGGTAAACCTGCGAAGCGCCCGCACCCAGCGCCGATTCGCGGATCGCGCGGCGTTCCACCTGGGTCGAACCGCAAGGGACGCAGATGATGATGCGCGGGGATGGGCGGAACAGCTTGGAGTCGTGCACCATGCGGATGAATTGCTTCAACATCTGCTCGGTGACGGTAAAGTCAGCAATCACGCCGTCTTTCATCGGGCGGATGGCTTCGATATTGCCAGGAACCTTGCCCAGCATCTGTTTTGCTTCTTTGCCGACTGCCTGAATGGTCTTTTTGCCGTTCGGACCGCCTTGCTGGCGAATCGCCACGACCGACGGCTCGTCAAGCACAATACCTTGACCACGTACATAAATCAGAGTGTTTGCCGTTCCAAGGTCAATAGCGAGGTCGTTAGAGAAGTAACTACGTAAAAATCCAAACATGAATTGTCCTGATGCGCCAGAGTCGCGCGCTTTGCATTTTGTAAGTGGGATGTCTTTTTCAGAAGCTGTTGCAAAATGAAGCTGCCCGGAGGCACCGCCATGACCCGTACAGGATGCATACAAGAGGTCAACAGGGGCGACGCAGCAACGTCAGCTTCATTTTGCAACAGCTTCTTTTATGACTGCGGCGACACAAATCGGCGCCAGCAAGGCATTAGTCCTACATTCTACCTTATAATTTGAGAGAAACCAGCAGGCAAAACTGTCAATAATCCTTGCCTGATGCCCGATACTTCTGCGTTTTTACCGGCATTTACCTGCGTAATTGCAAGCCCGTGCACGGCTGATGACGCGATTTTTCAACACACTAGCTCTTGCGCCCTGCGCGCACCTTCCTATCATGACTCTAGCCCTTTCCGATGTTAAACGCATTGCCAATCTGTCCCGTCTGGAATTGACAGATGAACAAGCAAGTCAAACCCTGGACAAACTGAACGGCATTTTTTCCCTGGTCGAACAGATGAAAGCGGTCGACACCACCGGTATTGAGCCTCTGAGCCACCCGATTGCGGCGTTGACCACCGATTTGTCGCTGCGCCTGCGCGAAGATGCCGTGACCGAAACCAATCACCGCGACGACTATCAGAGACCCGCCCCGGCGACGCAGGACGGCCTGTATCTCGTCCCAAAGGTCATCGAATAATCTTCGCCCCAGTCAGCGCGCCGACACCTCAGTTGCGCCGCGCGTCCGCAGCCTCACAGAACCTGAAAAAACGAAACCCTTTTCCATGCACACCAAGACCATTAAAGAGCTTTCGACGCTACTGCAGACCAAGAAAATCTCAGCGACCGAACTGGCCACTTTATTTCTCGACCGCATCGACGGCAGCGACCTCAATGCCTTCCTGCACGTCGACCGCGAACTGACACTCAAGCAAGCCGTGCAAGCCGATCAACGCATCGCCGCCAACAACGTCACGCCGTTGACCGGCATTCCGATCGCGCACAAAGACATCTTCGTCACCCGCGACTGGCGCACGACGGCCGGCTCGAAGATGCTGGAAAATTATGTAAGCCCGTTTGACGCAACCGTGGTGGAACAGTTCAACGCTGCCGGCACTGTTACATTGGGCAAGCTCAACTGCGACGAATTCGCCATGGGCTCGGGTAACGAAAACTCTTACTTCGGCGCCGTCAAAAATCCGTGGGACAAGACCGCAGTGCCAGGCGGTTCGTCCGGCGGTTCGGCCGCCGCAATCGCCGCGCGCCTGGCGCCGGCCGCCACCGCCACCGACACCGGCGGCTCGATCCGCCAGCCTGCTTCGCTGTGCGGCGTCACCGGCATCAAGCCAACCTACGGCAGCGTCTCGCGCTACGGCATGATCGCGTTTGCATCCTCGCTCGACCAGGGCGGCCCGATTGCAAAAACCGCCGAAGACTGCGGCCTGCTGCTCAACGCCATGACCGGTTTCGATCAACGCGATTCGACCAGCCTGGAACGTCCGAAGGAAGATTTCAACCGCTCGCTCAACGACAGTTTGAAGGGCCTCCGCATCGGCGTACCGAAAGAATTTTTCGGCGCCGGTCTGGCCGCTGATGTCGAGCAAGCAGTGCGTGCCGCACTCAGCGAATACGAAAAACTCGGCGCCACGCTGGTCGATATTTCGCTGCCAAAAACCGAGCTGTCGATCCCTGTCTATTACGTGATTGCACCGGCCGAAGCATCGTCCAATCTGTCGCGCTTTGACGGCGTGCGCTACGGCCATCGCGCCGCCGATTACAAAGACCTAGCTGACATGTACAAGAAGTCGCGCGCAGAAGGTTTCGGCGACGAAGTGAAGCGCCGCATTCTGGTCGGCGCCTACGTGTTGTCGCACGGTTATTACGACGCCTACTACCTGCAAGCGCAAAAAATCCGCCGCCTGATCGCGCAGGAATTCCAGAGCGCGCTGCTCGGCCCGAACCGTCAATGCGACGTCATCATGGGCCCCGTATCGCCAACTGTGGCTTGGGATCTGGGCGACAAAACCGACGACCCGATCGCCAACTACCTCGCCGACATCTTCACGCTGTCGACCAGCCTGGCGGGCTTGCCGGGCATGTCGATCCCATGCGGTTTCGGTCAAGGTGAAAAGAACGGCAAGCGTCCGGTCGGCCTGCAAATCATCGGCAGCTACTACGATGAAGCGCGCCTGCTGAACGTCGCGCATCAGTATCAGCAAGTCACCGACTGGCATCTGCGCGCACCGGCTTGATCGCCCCTCAGAGACGCCACGAAACAACAAAGAATTAGCGAGGAATACTATGCAGTGGGAAGTCGTCATCGGTCTGGAAACGCACACACAGCTTTCGACCGAATCCAAAATTTTCAGCGGCTCGTCGACACAGTTCGGCGCCGCCCCCAACACACAAGCCAGCCCGGTCGATCTGGCATTGCCAGGCGTCTTGCCGGTGCTGAACAAAGGCGCCGTCGAACGCGCCATCCAGTTCGGCCTGGCCATCGGCGCAACGATCGCGCCGCGCTCCGTCTTTGCGCGTAAAAACTACTTCTACCCTGACCTACCGAAGGGCTATCAGATCAGCCAGTTTGAAATCCCGGTCGTCCAGGGCGGCAAGATTTCCTTCGTGATGGAAAAAGACGGCAAGGCAGAAATCAAGACCCTGCAACTGACCCGCGCCCACCTCGAAGAAGACGCCGGCAAATCGCTGCACGAAGACTACCAGGGCATGAGCGGCATCGACCTCAACCGCGCGGGTACACCGCTGCTGGAAATCGTTACCGAACCCGACATGCGCAGCGCCGCCGAAGCCGTCGCCTACGCCAAGGCCCTGCACTCGCTGGTCATGTGGCTCGGCATCTGCGACGGCAACATGCAAGAAGGCTCGTTCCGCTGCGACGCCAACGTCTCCGTGCGTCCGGTCGGTCAAAAGGAATTCGGCACACGCTGCGAGATCAAGAACCTCAACTCCTTCCGCTTCATGGAAGACGCGATCAACTACGAAGTCCGTCGCCAGGTCGAACTCATCGAAGACGGCGGTACCGTCGTGCAAGAAACGCGCCTCTACGACCCGGACAAAAAAGAGACACGCTCCATGCGCAGCAAGGAAGACGCGCAAGACTACCGCTACTTCCCCGATCCCGATCTGCCGCCGCTGGTCATCGCGCAAGAATGGATCGACCGCGTCAAAGCCACCATGCCGGAACTGCCGGGCGCCATGCGCGACCGCTTCGTCAACGACTACGGTCTGCCCGAATACGACGCTGCCGTGCTCACGCAATCGAAGTCAATGGCATCCTACTTTGAAGCCGTGGTCACCGCTGCCGGCAAAGAGCAAGCCAAACCCGCCGCCAACTGGCTCATGGGCGACGTCGCCTCCACTCTCAACCGCGAAGACACCGACATCGCCGACGCCCCCGTCAGCGCCGTGCAACTGTCGCTGCTGTTGAAGCGCATCACCGACGGCACGATCTCCAACAAGATCGCCAAAGAAGTCTTCGCCGGCATGTGGGAAGCCAAGTCCGACAAAGACACGCTCGCCGACGACATCATCGAAGCCAAGGGCCTGAAGCAAATCTCCGACAGCGGCGCACTCGAAGCCATCGTTGATCAGGTACTGGCAGCGAATGAAAAATCGGTGGCAGAATTCCGCTCGGGTAAGGAACAAGCCATCAACGCACTGATCGGTCAGGCCATGAAGGCGACCAAGGGCAAGGCCAATCCGGCGCAGTTGACAGAGCTGTTGCGCAAGAAATTGACGGCGTAATCGCGCTGCTGTTTTAATTAGCAAATGGTCGGGGACATCAGCGGCATTCGCTCGTTGCGGTTCCCGATTTTCATTCAGGTACGCAACGCAGTTGTCGTCACCGTCGCACATTTCTATTCAAAAACCAAGCATGCCGTTCACGTCATGCTGCAGTTGTGAATCAATTCAACATTGAATAAATTCTAAGTTTGCAGATTGTTTGCGACTTAGACGTTCGGCCAGTGAATTGATTGTAGTGCGCTCTGTCATTTGAATACGTTTTCAATCGCCAGAGCAGATCTACATGACCTCGAAAAAGCAAACCCCCGTCGTACACGACCCTTACACCGCCTATGTTCGACAAACTCTGTCGGATCAAGGAATACCTCGCCACAAACAAGCCAGAATCGTCGCGCGTGTCGTCGAATTGGAATTGGTCTCAGTCCAGCAAAAATTCGCAGGCATCCGGGGATGGACACGTAGCCAGCTCATTTTGCTTGAGCAGCATTTTGGCAAACCAGGCTCACCTGCATCCAAATCATTCGCGCTCGAGAAGAGCGAACATCAACGCAATGCTTCGCAATGGAATGCCATTCTTAAACTCAGCGACGCTCCGCAACGATGCATCCTTCAAAGAGGGCATGCTCTGGCAGTACCGGAGGATGCCGCATTAGCAGCCATTGATGAATCCGGAGCTTGGGTTGTCATCTCCGGCGCAAAGGTCCCCAAAGGAAAAGTCTCCTTTCAAGTCACCCATATGACGCCATTGCCCGCACCACGTGTAGCAGTGCTGGACGATGAAAGCCGCATTGCCGACAAGATCGCCGCGCTGTTCTCGCGACAAGGGATTCAGGCATCGATTTTCAGCGATGTTGATTCTTTGCTGGAAGTGATTCGGGTACAGCCATTTGAAGCTTATATTCTGAGCTGGGACAACGCTGCTGAAGCGACTCCTGAGTCCGTTATCCAGCATATCCGTGAAACGCAAAAATCAACTACGCACATCACTGTCCTGAGTGGCGAGTTACATAAACAACCAACGATTGTTCAGGATATCTCTCTTATGGTGGAGTGCTATCGCGTATCGGTTATGGAAAAACCTCTCGTACTCGAAATTCTCGGCAAGACTTTCCACAACATACTATTCAGAAGTTTGGATTCTCATCCATGTTAATTTGCGCCTGAATTTGACTCGGCTTTGCAATGAGTGATGACCTTACCTGATCATTCAAGATCTCTATCAGATTGGGTGCTTCAAGCGAAATGACGGGGCAACGGATAATGTAAGACGAGGTCAATCTGAGCTGCAAATCAACAGGGAGTGGTTCCCTCGCGATTGCGTGCTGGCACCGATAAGCACCAGTTCCAGCGCAAGAAAAAACGGACGGTAGAGCAAGTGAGGGAGTTGATGCACATTTTCGACAAGAATGCCCAGGCCTGTCGCATGGATGCATCTTGCTACGTCGATTGGCGTCAATCCCCGGCGCAGAAGGCCTCTTTGATAGGGGACATTGAGTACGGCGGTGAGACTCTGTATGGAGAGCATCGCCATCCTTTCCAGCCTGCCCAGCAAGTCTTTCGGCAAATCAGAAGCGCCTCCGTGCCGGAGGATGAGTTCCATCATTCTTCGTTGTCCGATATCTTCGACACAGTTTCTCGTTTGCAGCCACAACACGTCCTGCAGTAGCTGTATCGGATTTTCCGACTGTCGATACACGTCAATATCAGTGCCGACATCGAAGGGCCAGACCAAGCCATTGAACACTTCCCGAACCAAGGCTGCCTTGTCGGGAAAATGCCAATAGACGGCGCCGCGCGTGACATTCGCGCACGCAGCGACATCCTCAAGTGTCGCCGCCCGTATCCCTCGCCGGGAGAACTCTGCAAGCGCCGCGTCCAGCAGTGCAGCGCGTGTTCGCTCGGCCCTCGACATCACTGCTCCCGAACAGGTACGTCTGTGACTATCGCCGCCACTGGAGCTCCTGTTGTTTCAACCCATCCGCCGCCCAGCGTCTTGTAAAACGTAACCAGGTTGGTGAAACGCGACAAGCGTGTTCCGATGAGGTTTTGCCGGGCAGTGTAGAGCGATCGCTGCGAATCAAGCACGCTCAGGTAGCTGTCGATGCCATACTTGAAGCGGGCCTCTGACAAACGAAACGCCTCTGAGCTCGCATCAACCAATGCCTCTTGAGCCGCCAACTGGCGTCCCAGCGTACTGCGTTGCGCCAGCGCGTCAGAGACTTCGCGGAAGGCTGTCTGAATCGCCTTTTCGTACTGAGCAACATAGATATCTCGATTGGTGGTGGCAATCGTCAGATTGGCCCGATTGGCACCGGCGTCGAAAATGGGTAAGGAGATGCCCGGCGAAAAACTCCATGCGCCCGAACCTCCCTTGAACAGCCCAGATAGACTTGCACTGGAACTTCCTGCAGACGCAGTCAGACTGATACGGGGATAGAATGCCGCACGTGCGGCACCAATGCTGGCATTGGCAGACCGCAAGTCATGCTCTGCTTGCAAAATATCGGGACGGCGTTGCAACAAGTCTGAGGGCAAGCCCGGGGGGATAGTTGCCAGCGGATTGGCGGCAGCCGCTGCGATATCGGGCAGGCTCGTCGGCAGCAGCGTGTCGGGTAGCTCGATGCCTGCCAAGAGCACCAGCGCATTGCGATCTTGCGCGACCTGAGCGGTGTAACTCTCGACGTCGACGCGTGCACTCTCAACGCTGGTTTGTGCTTGCCTTAGCGTCAGGGCTGATGCGTTCCCGAGATCAAAACTTCGCTGATTCAACTGATAAGTCCGGCTTTGGCTATCCAGGGTATTTTGCGCCAGCGTCAGTCGATCTTGATCCGCAGCTAAGGTGAGATACGCAGTCGCCACTTCGGCAACCAAACTAATTTGGGTACTGCGGCGCGTTTCGGCGGTTGAAAAGAACGACTCGAGTGCCTGTGCACTGAGGCTGCGTACTCGACCAAAAAGATCGAGTTCATAAGAACTGAAACCGAGCGTTGCACTGTAACTGCGCCCCGTCGTAACACTGCCGCTGGCGGAAAGATCAGCGGGCGTGCGACTGGCGGTCTCGCTGGTGCTTGCGTTCACCGTCGGGAAGAGCGCAGCGCGCTGCACGCCATATTGGGCCCGGGCTTTTTCGATGTTGAGCACGGCTACCCGCAGGTCGCGATTGTTCGCCAAGGTTAGCTCGATGACGCGCTGTAAGGCAGGATCAGTAAAAACCTCGCGCCAGCCAATGTCCGCAACCGGCAAACTGCTGACCGAACTGGTGGCATCTCCAGAGAAGCGCGCGGCCACCGGTGCCAGGGGACGCTGATAGTCAGGCATCAGACTGCATCCGCCGAGCCACATGGCCAGCACCAGGGGCAGCAGCCGCGCGCACGAAGTACCCGGTAAATTAATAACGTTGAATTGGTGCATGTCATTCCTCCGATAAGGCGGGCGCGGAGGCAAGAGGCGCTGCGTGAGATGCTGCCGGCTTGCGTCCGAACATTTTCATAATCAGTACAAAGAATAGCGGTACAAAAAAGATTGCCAGAATGGTTCCTGAAAGCATCCCGCCAATCACGGCGGTGCCCAGGGCATGCTGCGCACCGGCGCCGGCGCCGCTTCCCAGTACCATTGGCAGTACACCCAAAATGAACGCCAGCGAAGTCATCAGAATCGGACGCAAACGCATACGCACAGCTTCCATGGTGGCCTCCACCAGCCCCTTGCCCTGTGCGTAAAGGTCCTTCGCAAATTCGACGATCAAGATGGCGTTCTTGCACGCCAGCCCGATAGTAGTAAGCAGACCTACCTGGAAGTAGACGTCATTCATTTTCCACGTGAGGACGGCGCCGAGGAGTGCCCCGAAGACACCCAGAGGCACTACCAGGATCACCGAAAACGGCACTGCCCAGCTCTCGTATAACGCCGCCAACGCCAGGAATACGATCAGAATTGACACGGCATACAAAATACCGGTCTGTCCGCTCGATGCTTTTTCCTGTAGCGACAATCCAGTCCATTCGTAGCCGACGCCGGCGGGCAGCTTGGCCACGGCAGCCTCGACGATGGTCATCGCCTCGCCGCTGGAGGCCGCTCCCGGCATCGCCATGCCAAGAATTTCGATAGACGGTACGCCGTTGTATCGCTCCAGTCGTGGCGACCCGGACGTCCAACTGGCAGTGGCGAAGGAGGTGAACGGAACCATGGTTCCCGCACTGTTGCGCACGTACCAGCGGTCGATGTCGCCAGGCAGCATGCGATATTGCGCTTCACCCTGGAGCATCACCTTCTTGACCCGTCCCTTGTCGATGAAATCGTTGACATAGCTGCTACCCCACGCAGTGGCGATGGTGTCGTTGATATCGGACATGGTCACCCCCAGCGCGCCTGCTTTATGCGGATCAACCAACAGACGGAATTCCGGCGTGTCTTCCAGACCATTTGGCCGTACCGCCACAAGACGCTTGTCTTTGGCGAGTTCGCCGAGCAGTTGATTGCGGGCTTGCATCATGGCGGCGTGGCCGAGGTTCGCCTCATCCTTCAACATGAGATCGAAGCCGGTCGCATTTCCCAACTCGGATACTGCGGGCGGTGCGAAGGCGAAGACCTTGGCGTCACGGATAGTTGCGAAATAGGCGCCGGCCTTGGCCGCGACGTCCGTCACACTCAAACCTGGCCCCTTACGCTCGTCCCACGGTTTGAGCTTGATGAAGGCAAAACCCATGTTCTGCCCGCTGCCGGCAAAACTGAATCCAGAGACGGCGAACACGCCTGCCACCGCGTCCTTCTGATCGACCAGGAAGTGATGCTCTACCTG